>WNFB01002164.1_pt1 | contig 20559 bp, 21 predicted proteins | sample 5400501 | NCBI WGS metagenome assembly WNFB01 (sample SAMN13153341, study PRJNA577476) | soil metagenome | isolation source: 200 cm saprolite under Douglas fir tree site 2 hole 1 | place: USA:California | collected 2015-04-18 | reverse complement strand
TGCATGGTTCCTCCCCAGCCAAGAAATCGCGCCGGCGCGCTTGCCGCGCAACCCCGAGTGATATACTTTCCCTCCCATAGAACATGATGTCCAGCCCCTTCACCCACTTCTTCGATTTCACGATACCCAACGTGCTGCATCTGGCGGGCATTCTCGTTCTGGCCCTGATTTGCATCCGCTTACTGCGAGCCGCGACGAACAAATTAGTCAGACCTGCGACTGCACAAGCGAAGGCGGCGCAACAGCGGGATCAGCAGGTGCGCGCATTGGCGGACAAGGTCTACGGTGCGGGATGCCAGATAATCTGGGTTGTGGCGGCGCTGACCGCACTTCCCGAATTCGGGATCAGCGCGCTACCCGGCGTGGTGATTGCGGGCGCGACGATTTTGGGCTTCAGCATCGCAGCACAGGACACGATCCGCGACGCTGTCGCAGGCCTTCAGATAGTGATGGAAGACCAGTTTGTGACTGGCGACACGATTCAAGCGGGCGATACCGTGGGTCGCGTAGAGCAACTGACGGTGCGGCGGACCGTTGTGCGAGACGGACGCGGCGCGCTGGTGTCTTTATCAAACGGCGAAATGCGGACGGTTAGCAACCTGAGCCGAGACTGGTCGCAGGCGTTCGTGGATATAGGCGTGGCCGCGGAGATGCCGCTGGAAAAGACATTGCAAGCCCTGGAGAGCGCGGCGGCGGGACTGCGCAGCGACGCGGCGTGGTCGCAGGCGCTGGTCGACGGGCCGCGTGTATTGGGCGTGCAGGGATTCGATCAGACCGGCGCGACATTGCGTTTGCAGGTGCGCACCGCACCAACGCGGCAGGATGAGGTGTGCCGCGAACTCCGCCGACGCATTCATATAGAGTTTCAGCGGCAAGGCATTGCGGTAAACGAACGAATGCCCGCCGGAGGAGCAGGGGCGGCGCTTACGTGAGGGAGCGATGGACCGGCGAGCTGACGCGAGGAGGACAGCATGGCGCAAGTGAGTTATGAGGAAGTGAACCTGATGTTGCGGCTGTATGACATGAGGCGCGAGCCGCGGTTGCGGCAAGCGCGCGCGTGGTTCGTGGAAAATTTCCATCCTACGTCCGCGGAAGACATGATGGCGAAATATCCGCAGGGCAGCGAAGAGAACACTTTCATTCGCATGGTGATCAGCTATTGGGACATGGTGGCGAGCATCGTGAACCGCGGGCTGATCAATGACGAGCTGTTCTTCGAGAGCAACGGAGAGATCTGGGTGGTGTGGGACCGCATGCGCACGATCGTTCCGATCTGGCGCGGGGCGTTCAAGAATCCGCGCTTGTTCGCGAATATCGAGGAAACCTACAAGCGGCTGGAAGCGTGGCGGGAGAAACACGCACCGGGCTCCAGCGCGGCCATGCGCAACATGATGGCGCAAATCATATCCAAGCCCAAGGGCGACTGACGCGCGACGCTGGATCAGCGTATTCGCTCTACTGCCGGCTGGGGCGTGGGCACGTCTTGGCGTGGTTCCTCAGGCTTGGCCTGCATGACGCGATTGCGGCCGGCAGTCTTCGCTGCATAGAGCGCGGCGTCTACTTCGCGCAGGAGCTCATCGGCCGGACGGTGCCCCCAATCACAACTCAGAAGCACTCCCAAACTCATTGTGATTCCCAGCGGACCGGCGTCGGTCTGGACCGGCCGGGCGCAAATGGCCTTGCGAATTCCTTCGGCACGGACCAACGCAGAGGCAGGCGGGCAGTTGTTCAGCAGGGAGAGAAATTCCTCGCCTCCGTAACGCCCGACGAAATCATAGGAACGCACGGATTGAAGCAGCCGCCGAGCCACTTCGCGCAAGACCTGATCTCCCACCAAATGACCGTGCGTATCGTTGACGCTTTTGAAATGATCGAGGTCGCCGAGCAATACGGCGGTGCACCCGTGTTCGCGCTGCGAGCGGGTTAGCTCGCGGCCCAACAAATCCATAATCACGCCGCGATTCCACAGACACGTCAGGGGGTCATGCGTGGCTTTGAAGCGCATCTGCTCGCGAGCTTCCACGAGGCGATCCTCGAGGTGCAGGATGCGCTCGCCGGTTCGCAGACGCGCTTTCAGCTCCTCGGCGTCAAAGGGCTTGACCAGGTAATCGTCCGCGCCCGATTCCAAGCCCGCGACGATGTCCTCCCTGGACTCTCTGGAAGTCAGCAAAATCATGTACACATAGTTCTGGTCGCGGTGCTTGCGAATTTCCCGGCAGACTCCGGGGCCGTCGAGCTCGGGCATCATCCAATCCAGCAAGGCCAAACGCGGGGCATCGGGCTGGCTTAAGCTCTCGACCGCATGGCGCCCGTCTGCGACGGTAGTCACCTCGTAGTCGGCGCGCTCCAGAGTTTTCTCGAGCAGCCGCCTGGACAGCGCGTCGTCATCGGCGATTAGTATCCTCACGGGCGCGCCTCGGCCATGTAGCTCTCCATTTCAGGGAGAAGTCCTGCGACCTCTTTTTCAAAAGTCGCAAGAGCGTCGCCTAATGACGAGATTTCTCCGGCGCGAGCAAGCCGCTCCAGGCGGCTTGCGGAAGCCGCCGCCTTGGTCACCGCCAGATTGGCAAGCATTCCTTTAAGTGTGTGGCTGATGCGGGCCGCCTGGACGGCGTCGTTGCCAGCCACAGCGTTCTGCAGCGACGTGAGATGGTCTGGAAATTCGCGCTTGAAAATCGATAATAAGTCGCGCAACAGCTCGCGGTCGTTGTCGACGCGCGCGAGCAGTTCGCTGAGGTTGACGCTGGCAGCTTCGGGAGAACGGTCGGCTTTGTTCATGTTGCTGTCCTCATGAGTGACGTTAGTTTGGGTCAGATGATCAATTTCAGCCCGCAAGATGCCGCTTTGGATGGGTTTCGATACGTAGCCGTCCATGCCCGCGTCGAGGAATTTGCCGGCGTCTCCAGCCATAGCGTGCGCGGTCATGGCGATAATAGGCGCGCGCCTGCGTTTTCCCTTTTCCCATTCACGAATCGCGCGCGTCGCGTCGAGACCGCTGAGCACCGGCATCTGGATGTCCATCAAAATCAAATCGAATTGCCGGGAGCGAACGGTGTCCACAGCTTGCTGGCCGTTTACCGCGAGCGTGACTTCATGCCCCATCTTTTCCAGCAGGCGCATGCCGAGCTTCTGGTTTACCGTGTTGTCTTCCACAAGGAGCAGCGAAAGCCGCCGCGTGCCGGGTAGCAGCGCTTTGGAATCAGACTGGGGAGCGGAATACGCCGCACTGCCAATCGCCTGGCGAATGGCTTCGAGAAGTGAAGCGCGTCGCAACGGCTTGGGGAGTTGCCGGAAGACGCCATTCTTCCTGGCGCGCTCGGCGTCGGCATTGGTCGGTGAAGACGAAAGAATGAGGATGGCGGGTCCGCCATGTGGCGCAGCTCGGCGGAGGCGCTCGGCGACTTCGTAGCCGTGCATGCCCGGCATGTTGCGGTCCAGGAGTACCAGTGGAAAAGGCTTGCCTTGGTTGACGCTGTCGGCGAACGCCGGCGAACGCTGCGAGAGCTTCGAAGCCATCAGAAGTCAGCACCGGCTCCATTCCCCATTTTGGGAGAAGCCCCGCCAATAGCTCGCGGTTGACCTGATTGTCATCCACCACCAGCACTCGTTTGCCGTGAAGATCCGGATGAAGCACCTCGGTGGGCGTTGCACGCCCGCCTGCAGCAGGCGCAAAGCGCGCCGTAAAAAAGAACTCGCTGCCTTTACCCATTGCGCTCTGCAGGCCAATTTCGCCACCCATCAGTTTCACCAGACGCGCGGAGATGGAAAGCCCCAGGCCCGTGCCGCCAAATTCTCGCGTCGTGGAGGAGTCCACCTGCGAAAAGGCGTCGAAGATTTTCTTGTGCTTCTCCGGCTGAATGCCTATGCCGGTGTCCAACACCGAGAAACGAATAGCAACTTCGTCGCTCGGCGAATCCAGCCGGAGGGCTTTCACGCTGACCTGCCCTTCTTTTGTAAATTTGATGGCGTTCCCAGCAAGATTGATCAGGATTTGGCGCAGCCGGGTGGAGTCGCCGCTGACGAACTCAGGGATGTCTCGCTCCACCGACCAGGTGAGTTCAAGACCCTTTTGCTGCGCGCGCAGAGCAAGCGGGTGCAGGGCATCTTCGATGGTGTCGAGTAGAGAAAACGGCACAGACTCGAATTCCAGCCGCCCCGCTTCAATCTTCGAGAAATCCAAAATGTCATTGATGATCCCCAAAAGGGAGTCCGCGGAGGATTTGACCATGCCGAGGTACTCGCGCTGCTCCGCGGTGAGTTCCGTGTCCAGCGTGAGCTCGGTCATGCCGATGATGCCGTTCATGGGCGTGCGAATTTCATGGCTCATATTCGCCAGGAATTCGCTCTTGGTCTTGCTGGCAGCCTCGGCGGCTAGTTCGGCGCGCCGGCGCTCTTCGACCTCGTGCTCAAGTTCGGTGGTGCGCTTGGCGACGCGTATCTCCAACGTGTCGCGAGCCTCCGTCAGGGCCGCATCACGCTGCGCGATCTCCTCGAGCATGTGGTTGAAATCGGCGCCAAGCTGGCTCAGTTCCTTCCCTGGCAACGGCGGAGCTCGCAGGGAATAGGTTTTTTCTGCAGCAATCCAGCGCGCTGTTTCCGCCAGCTTGACGATCGGCCCAGTAACCGAACGCTGCAGCGTCGCTGTCAAGAAGTAAACGACCGCCAGGCTGACTGCCGCGATCAACGCCGTCAGTTGAATGGACCTGCGGGTGCGCTCTTGCGTGTCGGTCGAATCCTTCTCGAGATACAGAGATCCCAAGTTGCTTCCGTTCAGAAAAATCGGCGCGGTCAGCTTCAACTGACCTTGCTCCCAGTTTTCACCGGCTTGCGCCGCGCGAGGAACCATCAGTTTTCCAGCAAGGTCTGCTCGGATATAGGAAGCGAAGAACCCGCCACCGGGGCGGTACAAGACTCCCATGCGGATATGCGGGCGCGTATGAAGGGATTCCAATAGTTTTGCTCCACCGGCAGCATCGTCGAAGGCCAGCGCAGCGGTCGCATTGGTCCCAATCAGATCCGCGAGCCATTGTATTTCTTGCATCTTCTCCTGCCGCTCGACGTGCAGATCGTAGGCGAGATAGCCGATGCAGCCCAGCAGGATGCCAATTCCGTTGGTCAGCATGGTTAGGATCAGCAGCCGCTGACGAATGGAAAGCCCGTGGAGAAAGGAAAATGCCATATCAGCTCTTGGCTCCCGCGGTCCTGTTCACTACGCGCCGCGCCAGCACCAAACAAGCGAGAGCTGATCTTCAAGCGCGCGTTGTCGGCGGCCACCAGATTTACCTCGAATTGCAGGGCCTCTCGTTCCATCGCAAAGCTGATAATCCCGCCGGCCGCCAAGAAGTCCGGCGTCTCACCCACCGTCAAGACGCCCGCGCCTTCCACCGCTTGCAGAAGCTTTGTGTAACGCTTCGATTCCGAGCGGCTCACAAAAAGGACATGGCAGCCGCGCAACTCCTCGTCCTTGTGCACCCACTTCACGTCAACGCGCCGGCCATGCGGTGACACGCCGCGGGCTAGTTCGGCAAGCGAGGTGCCGAAAGAGAAATCGCCGCGCACGCAAATAAGAAAGGGAGATTGCGCTGAGGGGAACGCGCTCTCCGGCCAGTCGACGAAGCTGGGAAAAGTCGCCAAAAAATTGGCCTTGCCACGGTACTCCGCCACGGATTCCTGAGCAGCGAGCGGCATCGCCACACAAGCGAACAGGCAAGCAACAGAGGCTGCCAGCACGATGAGGAGCGCGGCCTTGGATTGGCCTTTGCACTCCAAGCTGCCTGCGGGCAGAAGACCGCGATGGGACGTGCGCGACACAGTTCGCCATCCTTATGGGTGGCAAGCACGAGGCCATATGGCAACCTGATGTCGAATCTAAGCTACTGAAAACAGACCAGTTCCCAGAGTCCGCTGAATGACATCGAAACCGTGTATTTCCAATGCCGAACACCAGCGCACATCCGGTTCATTGTGAAACGGCTGAATCGCTTTCTAGCCGGACATAGCCTCAATGTCCTACTTACGACCGTCCTGGGACGAGCAGTGGTCGTAGGGATGGCCAGCGGATTTTTTGGATTTGATCCTTTTTCTGGGCTTCCTCGACGACGCATTCGCAAGCGTCTTTCTTCGAAGCACACCGGTGATTGCTGCCACCCGGTATTTACACGCGAACCGAAAAATCCGGTAAAAAGAGAGGCTGCATCCGGCGCTACTTCGCATTAGTAATCTGCTCACGCAGACTCCACGCGCAGCCGCACTGGCGCAAGCAGCGGCGCAACGGTGACGAGAGCGATTCCGTTTCCGCGCAATCTTTTTACCGCAGGAACAGTAACGAAAATGTTATACCAATGCGCTTGAATATTCGATTTTCTTTCCTCTTAGCGAACTGCGCGCACGCCGGACAACCATTACACAAGTATTACAAAGGACCGCGAATGCCCATGCTACGGTGGAAACAGAATTTGAGTGAGACCATTTTTGAGGACACCGGGAACATGAGCATTCTCCAACGAGACCGAACGTTTCAGCAGCCTTTGAATTGGACTACCACGTTTTTCATGCTGGCTTTCCACGTCGGCGCCGTTGCGGCACTGTTCATGTTTAGCTGGAAAAACCTGGGCATCGCGATTTTTCTGTGGTGGTTGACCGGGAGCATGGGCATCGGCATGTGTTATCACCGGCTGCTGACCCACCGCGGATACAAAACGCCGAGATGGCTGGAATACTGGATGGCTATCTGCGGAACCATGGCCCTTGAGGGCGGCCCCATCGCCTGGGTAGCTACGCATCGCATCCATCACCAGAACACCGACAAAGAGGGCGATCCCCATTCTCCCAATGATGGCGGTTTGTGGGCGCACATGGGCTGGATCATCACCGGCAAGGCCATGCATCAGAATACCGCTGAGTTGTTGCCTTACGTTCCCGACCTACGTAAGCAAAAATTTTATATGTGGATTAGCAAGTACCACTGGGTGCCGTTGGCTGGACTCGGCGGCATTCTCTACGTTATCGGAGGCTGGTCCTGTGTGCTGTGGGGTGTGTTTTTGCGAACGGTCGTCGGACTGCACGCCACGTGGCTGGTCAATTCCGCCACGCATATGTGGGGTTCGCGCCGGTTCCTTACTGGGGATACTTCGACCAACAGTTTCTGGGTTGCGATTCTGACTTTTGGCGAGGGCTGGCATAACAATCACCACGCAGCACCACAGGCGGCCAGGCATGGCCTTACCTGGTACGAAATTGACGTGAACTGGTACGGAATCTCGGCGCTGAAGAGGCTCGGCCTTGCATGGGATATTAAGCTGCCGAAGTTGCAACCGGCTTATGAGCCAGTCAAACCCCTGGCGCCCGCGATTGCGCCTGATCCACTGGTCGAAGAAGAAGCCTTGGTTCCCACTTCAGCCGGAGATTGAACACCAAGCATCGACCCATCTAGTGCGGCGCGCCCGCCGATGAATTAAACTAGCGGCAATGCGCATCACCAGTCGCACAAAGGCCATCGCTTTCTTCATCACACTGGGCGTATGTCTCGTTGCCTTGGCGGTTTTCCTCAACATCACTTGGATCGTGTTCCACTGGCGGCAGGTAGTACCGCTGGTTTTGGGCATTACCTTCTTTGGCGTGATTATTGCTGGCCTGGTCGTCAATACAATTTTCATCGTGCGCGAGATCCGGCGAAATGAACGGCAAGACAGTTTCCTCAACGCCGTGACCCACGAATTGAAGACGCCGGTAACGTCCATACGCCTGTATCTCGAAACACTACAGAGCCGGCCGCTCGACGATGCAAAGCGGCGCGATTTTTATCGCATTATGCTCGAAGACTCGGACCGCCTTCTCGGCATGATCGAGCAAGTACTGAAAGCGGGCGAAGCACGACACGCCAGCCGGCGACGAAACTGGCAAGAGGTGGACTTTGCGCAGGTGGCGCGCGAAACGCTGGAACTCGCCCACCTGCGTCACAATCTCAGGCCCGAAGCGCTTCGTTTCGGCAGCGAGCCGCCGGAGGACTTGGTGGTGATGGGCAATCCCGAAGAGTTACGCACGGCAGTCTTCAATCTTCTCGACAACGCCATCAAGTACTCCGGAGAGGACAAGAACATCGTCGTCGACGTGCGTACCCCCGACATTGATAGCATCCTTTTCAGCGTACGCGACCAGGGCATCGGCATCCCCCGCGTCGAGCTCAAGCGCATCTTCAACCGCTTCTATCGCATCCAGAGCCCCGCCACCGGCAAAGTGACGGGTACAGGCCTGGGCCTTTTCATTGTCCGCTCCGTCGTGCGACGCTACGGCGGCGATGCCTATGCGGAAAGCCAGGGAGAAGGATTGGGGAGCACATTTACGATTCGCCTGCCGCGGGTGTATCGCGCATGAGCCGCGTTTTGGTGGTGGAAGACGAAGCACACCTCGCTCAAGGGCTTCGCTTCAATCTGGAAGCGGAAGGCCATTCCGTGCACGTCACCGACAAAGGTGAGGAAGCTTTGACGCTCCTTCTGAAAAGCAAGGAAGGATTTGATGCGTTGATACTGGACGTCATGCTTCCCGGAAAAGACGGCTTTGCGGTGGCCCGGGAACTCCGTCAGGCCCAAAACTACATACCCTTGCTGATGTTGACCGCCCGCACGCGCCCAGAGGATGTACTCCAGGGATTCGAATCCGGCGCCGATGATTATTTGGCGAAGCCATTCGATTTGGCCATCTTGTTGGCGCGAGTAGAGAGTCTTTTGCGCCGCAAAAACTGGCTCCGCAACTCCAGCGCCGCTGAGCCCCAGCCCGTCGTCGCAGAAGGCGAATCTTCGGACGTGTTCCAATTCGATGACCGCATCGTTGATTTCGCAAACCTGCAACTGCGTGGCGGTGGACAAGTGTTCCAGCTCACCCTCATGGAAGCTGAGTTGCTGCGCTATTTGATACGCAACAGCGGCCGGCCCGTCTCGCGCAAAGCCATCCTGCAGAACGTCTGGAATCTCCACGAAGACACGGACACGCGCGCAATCGACAACTTCATCGTGCGTCTGCGCCGCTACATCGAGCGCGAACCCTCAAAGCCGCGGCACCTGGTAACGGTCCGAGGTCTTGGATACCAGTTCGTGCCCAATCCCAAGGCGCCTAAGTGAGCCGCATTATGGCCCACAAAAAAGCTTACACGGAACCGCTGACCGCGACTTCGCTTGCGACTTTCTGCATTCCAGAAAGAAATAAAACACCGGAAATCGTTTTCGGAAGGTTGGAGGCGCGGGTGGGATTCGAACCCACGAATGGAGGTTTTGCAGACCTCTCCCTTGGGCCACTTGGGTACCGCGCCAAGCTTTTTAGTATAGCGAAAACACGAACGAGTGTCAGGGCGCTGCCAGAAGCGCCCAATTCGTAGCGCTGGTCTCTCGCAAGCGCATTCACGCTTAGCACGAACAAGCGCGGAGATATTCCTTTATGCGATTTCCTGCAGAAAGAAAACTTTGTCAGGCTTTTGCGGATTCTTCGATTCCCTGCAGCTCTTTTCCGGGCTTGAAGCGTACTGCCTTGCCAGGAGGAATGTTCACCTCTTCGCCGGTGCGCGGGTTGCGACCAATGCCCGTCTTGCGGGGCTTCACGCTGAAGACTCCGAAGCGCCGTAGCTCGATGCGCTGCCCACGGCCCAGCGCGTTTTTCAACGACTCGAAAACGGTTTCGACGGCCTGCTCGGCCTTGGTGCGGCTGATGTTCGTCGTCGTCACGACAGCATTCACGATATCGAGCTTAATCACATGCCCCTCCAGCGACTCGGCAGATGCTAGAGGCTGTGTCGTGGGTTGTCAAGACGTGGTGGCTAAACTACACTGACCTTCCTTTTTGCATTCGCTCGTTCCAAAGAAGTGTGTGCGCAAACTCAGGAGGCATGGATGTCCGTTAAGCCTGACCGCTGGATCCGGCGCATGGCGCTGGAGCACAAAATGATCGAGCCCTTCACCGACCGCCAGATCCGCGAAGGAGTCATCAGCTATGGAGTCTCGTCCTATGGCTACGACATCCGCGTCGCCGACGAATTTCGCATCTTCACCAACGTGAATTCGACGATCGTCGATCCAAAGCATTTCGATCCGCGCTCGCTGGTCGACTACAAAGGTGAATCCTGTTTGATCCCGCCGAATTCTTTCGCCCTGGCCCGCTCTATCGAATATTTCCGGATTCCACGCAACGTCCTGACCATTTGCCTCGGCAAATCCACTTACGCCCGCTGCGGCATCATCGTGAACGTCACGCCGTTTGAACCCGAATGGGAAGGCTTCGTGACCCTGGAGATCAGCAACACCACGCCGCTCCCCGCAAAAATCTACGCTAACGAAGGTCTCTGCCAGGTGATTTTCTTCGTTTCCGACGAAGAGTGCGAAGTCAGCTACAAGGACAAAAAGGGAAAATATCAGTCGCAAGGCGGCATCGTTCTGCCGCGCTTGTAGCCTAACAAGCCTCAGCGGAAGAGTTTGCTCGCTAATCTCCGCCACATGCCGCCCCTGGAAGCGCGCGATTTTTAGCTCATTCGCGCTCGGCTACCGCGATCCATCCGCACCCGCCAATGTCGTCGCACCGTAAGGAGTCCCGCCGCTGATATCCGCCATATTCGTCAAGCCCGATTCGCTGTACGGCACACCACCAGAATCATTCCATGATGCAGCAGGGTGGTGTGAAAACTGGTGATAGTAGTTTCCTGCCCGCCGTGCTGCGAAGCCGTTGACGCAAAAACGCTTCCGATCTTCCCAATCAGCGTGCCCTTGGCCCACAACCCGCCGGTCTGGTCGAGAAAATTCCGCATCTGCGCAGCCATATTCCCAAACCTCGTAGGCGTCCCAAAGATCACCGCATGCGGCTCAGCAAGCGAGTCCATTGTCGCGATTGGCACGTGCGCAAACGCCGCGCGTGCTCCTTTGGCGCCCGATTTCTCCAAGACCGCGTCCGGCGCAAGCTCCGCAACCTGGAAAAGCGACGCCTCAGCCCCGGCTACTTCCTTAACTCCCCCGAGCACAGCTTCGGCCATTCGATAGACGTGGCCGTACATGCTGTAAAAAATGACGTGTACCTTGATGCCCATCGAGTCCTCCAAAAGGTGAGAATGTTCTGTTCTGGGGAAACGTCAAACCAGGGCTGCAGTAACCAACGGATACCCGCGTTCGCGCCAGGCGTTCAACCCGCCTTGCAACGGTCGGATGCGCCGCACGCCTTTATTTCTTAAGAGCAGCGCCACACGGGCGCTTGTAGCCTCGTTTGGTCAAGTACAGTAAAGAATGACCTCGCGGTCGCGCGGCAAGCGGTCATCCTTCTCTTCCAAATCCTTGGCGTCCACGCGGAAAGCACCGGGAATGGTATGTGGGTCAGCCTCGAAGTCCACGGAATGCCGGAGATCCACTATAACCAGCTCTTCTCCGGCGTCGATCTTCTGCTTCAGTTCCTCTGCCGTGATGCGCGCAATGCGTAACTCTCGCAGGAATCGCTGCCGGGCAACGAACTTATATCCAATGTACCCAGCCAGCGCGCCGACAACGAGAACACCGAGGCCGCTGCCGAGATGAAACGCATGCTCAGCGATTCTTTCAATCTCTCCGCTGAACACATAACCCAGCCCCACATAAACACAGGACCAAAGAAGCGCGCCAAGAGTATCGAAAAGCAAAAATCGCACTGGTCGCATGTGAAAAATGCCCGCCAGCGGCGGAGCAACGGTGCCCAGTCCAGGCACAAATTTCGCAAAGATCAACGACCGCGCACCCTGCTTTGCAAAAACACCCTCCGTGCGCCGCACGCAGGAATCCGGCTCAAGTGAAATTTTGCAGAGAAGCTGGAGAACCTTGATGCCGCGCACACGCCCAAGTCCGTACCATACGGAGTCAGCAACGAGCGAAGCGCACACGCTCAGGAAGATCGAGCCCGCGAAGCTGAATCGGCCCGTCCCAGCCAGCGCGCCCGCAGCCAAAAGAATCGGCAACGAAGGCACGGGCAACCCGATCTGTTCGGCGAACACCCACGCGAGCAAGACCGCATAGCCGTGGTGCAGGAGGAATTCCAGTGCGCTGTGCATGATAGGGTCCCAGGAATGCGCTTAGGTCGGAACGAAGCGAGCAGTATGCCCCCAACCACCGGTCATGACAAACTCGGCCAGTGGCTTGCGCGTTCGCGGCGCCAATTCGCGGTCACGCAACTTCTCCGACAGCGACTCCGGATCCCCGGGATACCCGATGGCCATTGCCGCCACCGGCTCCCAATCCGCAGGAATCGCAAATGTCTGCCGCGCTTTCTCCGCGTCAAAGCCGGCCATCTGGTGTACCTGCAGGCCGCGCGCGTTCGCTTCAAACGTAAGCTGCGCGGAGGCGCTACCCACGTCATGCAGTGCCACCCGATTCGGCTTGCCTTCACGCTGCGTCTTCAGATGGGCCACGGACAAAGCGAGTATTGGCGCGTGCTTTGCCCAGTTGGCATTGAATTCCACTAGCACGCCCAGCATCTTCGCAAAGTTCTCCGGATCATCGTTTGCAGCCACCAGATAAGCCCATGGCTGCTCGTTGTTGCTGGACGGCGCCCACCGCGCCGCCTCGAAGATGCTCCGCAGAACTTCGGGCGGCACTGGCTTCTCCGCAAACGCGCGCGGGCTCCAGCGGTTTCTTATCAGTTCATGGAGCGCCACATCGGTGACGGCTGGTTTGTGCATGGCTTGAACCTTGTAAATGTTGCGCGGAGACGTGCCTTAGATGAACGAAATGCGCAGGGCGGTGCATTCACACCGCCCCGACAGTTGGCCGCAAGCCGCGCGACTCAATCCCCAGGCTTCGAAGCGCCCTTTTGCACCATTTCGACGTCGATCGCGATTGCCACGTCGTCGCCGACCACCCATCCTCCGTTGTCCATCTTGGCGTTCCATTTCACGCCGAAATCCTGTCGGTTGATCTTGGTAGTGGCGTTCGCCGCGGCCCGTTGGTTGCCCCACGGATCTTTCACCGGTGCCGTCGGTCCTTCAACGTCCAGCACGACTTGCTTGGTGACTCCGTGAATGGTCAGGTCCCCGGTCACTTTCAGTTTGCCGACCTCTACTTGCTCCACCTTGGTCGATTTAAACGTCAGTGTCGGATATTTTTCGACTTCGAAGAAGTGATCGCTGCGCAGATCCTTGTCTCGATCCGCTACGCGCGTGTCCACCGAAGCGGCATCAATCGTCACTTCCACGGAAGACTTGCTGATGTCCTTGTCGTCGAATTGAACCGTTCCGCTCACCTTCGTGAACGCCCCCCGCACCGTAGAAATGGCCAAGTGGCGTACCGCGAACTGCGCCGCGGAATGGTTCGGATCGATCTGCCAAGTGGAAGTTGCCGCGGACGTCGGCAGCGAAAGTGCCGCTGCAAGCGTCGCCGCCGAAATTGCCCGAGGTAGGAAGTGACCCATTATTCTTCTCCTTTGTACCGCGATTTGGAATTGCTCGTCTGTCCTGTACCGCAAAATTTTCACTCGGCGTCTTCCGCGCATATCTCGTCAAGCAAATCCGCCAAGGTTCTTACGCGTGTGGCCGCGATATGCGCGAACTGCCGCTTGTGGAGCTCGCGAACTGTCGGATCTAGACGCTTTAGCAGTTCCAGTCCGCTGCTCGTGATTCTCGTTTTCACCACGCGCCGGTCGTCGCTCTGGCGCTGCCGCGTAATCAGGTGGCGCTTTTCCATGCGGTCCAACAGCCGTGTCATATCCGGATCGTGCGAAATCATGCGTCCTGCGATGCTGCTGCAGGCCAGCCCTTGCGGCTCTGCGCCGCGCAGAATGCGCAGCACATTGTACTGTGCCCCGGTAAGACCGTTTGATTTTAGTAGCTGTTCGGCTTGTAGCGCGAGCTTGTCCGCCGCTTTTTGCAGGGCAATGAACGCCCGGTCCTCGCTGGGCAGCGCTTGCGCTCTACTCATAATGCAACGATAGTCGTTGCAACAGATATTGTCAAGAGGAAAAGAAACTCTTTCACTGCTTCCGCAGCGGCCGTACGTGTACCTCGCTCATAAAACTTCCTGGCCTCTGCGTCACCACGCCCTCTACCGCGTGCGCCACGTCTTCCGGGTGCAGCGCTTTCCCTCCATCTTTCACTCCCCGGCCGGAAAATTCCGTCGCTACGCTCCCCGGGCAAATCACGCTCACACGGATCCCATAATCTCGCAAGTCCTCCGCCAGGCACCCGGAAAGCCCCTGCACTCCCCATTTTGACGCGCAGTACAACCCTCCTCCCGCGAACGTGTTCCTCCCGGCAAGGGAGCTGATATTTATGATGTCCCCGCCGCCTTGCCGGATCATCGATGGAATCACCGCCCGCGAAACCAGGAAAACGCTCTTCAGGTTCGTGCTGAGAACTCGATCCCAATCCTCTTCGCTTTTCTCATGTGCCGGACCGAAAAGCCCAATGCCGGCATTATTGACCAGGATTCCTACCGGCCCAAGCTTCGCTTCCGTAGCGGAAACGAGTTTCCCCACTTCATCCGCGCGCGTGACATCCGCGGTTTGCCAGATGACCCTTTTAGTCAGCCCGCGTAACTCATCCGCCGTCGCGTGCAGCTTATCGATGTCGCGGCCGCAAATGGCCACTCCCGCACCCAGCTCGGCGAGCTTCATCGCAATCGCTCGCCCGATGCCGCGGCTACCCCCAGTGACCAGCGCAATCTTATTCGTCAGGGGTCCGCCTATATCGTTCGCGTCATTCGTTTTACTTATGCCCACCATCACAATTCTTCTTTCGTCAGGGCGACCCTTTTCATGCAAGACTCATCTTAACATTCAGCCGCAGGGACCGCTGTGCGTGCCGTACGAAAACGCGCCCGGAGGCTTGGATAGGATAAAATACTTAGGTCCCTGTAGAGTAACGCCTTGCAGATTTACGTGCGCTTTTCCTATAATCCCAAAGTTTTACGAAACAGCGTTATACCCGGCAACAGCACTCCAGGTGTACCAGACGTATGAACAGGCTTGGAGTTTGAGCGAGGAGAATGGAATGAATCGAACACGTAGAATGGCGGGCCTGGCGATCATCGCAGCGCTTTGTCTGGCGATTAGCGGCGCGTCAAGTGCGCTCGCGCAGGCGCCCGCCGGTCAAGATGCGGGTGCCGGGAAGCAGCAGTACACCATGGCGGAATACAACGCCTACCAAGCGGCCGCTGCGGAAAGGAATCCGGCCCAGCAGATTAAGCTCCTCGATGATTTTGTCGCCAAGTATCCGAACTCTGCGCTTCTCATTTACATCTATCCGCTCTATTACAACGCCTACAGCCAACTGAAGAATTGGCCGAAGGTAACCGAATATGCCGACAAACTTCTCGCACTCGGAGAAAAGTCGGAGGCGCCGATTCGCTACCAGGCCTATTACGCCCGCGCCTTTGCCTACAGCAACCTCCCGCCGACCTCTCAGGACGTGAAGGACCAGGCTCCCAAGGCCTGCGAAGCGGCTAAGGCCGGTCTCAAGACTCTCGGCGAATTGAAGAAGCCGGACAACATGTCCGAGGATGACTTCAACAAACAGAAACAGCAGCCCGCCATTCTCTTCAGCTACACCCTGGCGCAGTGCTCCATGATCCAGAAAGACTACCAAACGGCCATTGATTCCTATAAAGCCGTGCTCGAAAAGAATCCCGACGACGCCATCACCAGCTACAAGATTGGCCAAGCCTATATGGCCATGAATCCGCCGCAGCAGATGGACGCCTTCTGGTATTTTGCCAAAGCCGTCAGCGCCAAGAGCGCTAACCAAACCCAATCCACCCAGGTCAAAACGTATCTCCGCAAGCTTATCGCCAACTACCAAGGCGGCAACGTTTGCGACAACTTGACCGATGCGGAGCTCAGTGAACTCTTGCAGTTGGCTGGCAGCTCTGCCGAGCGCCCGGCCAGTTACAAACTGCCCAGCTCCGCCGATCTCGACACCGCCCGCAAAGATATGACCATCGCCTCCGTCATCACCGATCTAAGAGCTGGCGGCGACAAAGCCAAGATCACCTGGCTGGCTTCTTGCGGCCTGGAGTTTCCGGATGTGCCCGGCAAGCTGATCGAAATCACTCCGGGCACGGACGCCGTGCAGCTTAAGGTCGCCTTCGTCACCAGTGATGCTGAATTCGACGCCAAGACCACTCCGGACATGGATGTCAAAGTCGTCGGCCAGCCCGAAGCTGCCAAGCTCGAAAAAGACAATCCGGTGCGCTTCACTGGCACGTTGGTGGCTTACGATCCCGATCCCAACTTCATGTTGCATTGGGATAAGGCCAAGGTGAACGCCGAGGACATTCCGAAGGAAAAGGAAAAGAAATCTCCGACGAAGAAGCGGCCAGTAACCAAGAAGCCCGGCCGCAGCTAAGGCCCGCCACTACATCGCTGGCGGCCACCAAGAAATAACTTGTCATCCTGAGGTCCGGTGCCTTTCATTTTACCCTGGGGGGGCAAGACCGAAGGGCCGGGCCGAAGGATCTCAACTTAGCGGTCATGCTAAATGCAACGGCTCGCCGAAATCTCGGCGAGCCCTTTTCTTAGTCCAGCACCATGTACGCGAGATTCAGGCTACGGGCCCGCTCACCGTGCGTGGTGATTCCGGTGGTCCAGTTTGTAAGCGTCGATCTTGCGGCTCAGCGTATTGCGGTGAATTCCCAGAATCTGCGCCGCGCGCGATTGGTTCCCCTCTGCGCGCTCCAGCACCCGCTTGATGAACCGCTTTTCAAATTCCCCCACCGCCTCATCGAACAATATTCCCCGCTCCACCATCTGGCTCACGAGTCCTTCGAGTTGATCCTTCACGGCACACTCCAGAGGGAAGCGCGCAATTCTGGACCGGGCGCTAGTCTAGTTCGCGCCCGGTCAGGATGCGGTACGCTTCCCGGTACTTGCCTCGCGTTGCAGCCACGACCTCCGGAGGCAGCCGCGGGCCGGGCGGGGTCTTTGGCCAGCGAATGCTCTCCAGGTAGTCGCGTACAAACTGTTTGTCGAATGAAAGTTGCGGCCCGCCAGGTTTGTACTGCGCGGCGGGCCAAAATCGTGAGGAATCCGGCGTGAGCGCCTCGTCGATCCAAATAAGCTCGTCCTTGAGTAAGCCAAACTCAAACTTGGTGTCCGCCAGCAAAATCCCTCGAGGCTCCGCATAAGCAGCTGCGCGGCGGTAAATTTCCAGGCTGACCTCGCGCACTTGCCGAGCACGATCAGTTCCAATCATCGAGGCAGCACGCTCGAACGAAATGTTTTCGTCGTGCCCGGTCGCCGCCTTCGTTGCCGGCGTGAAAATCGGCTCCGGCAAGCGATCCGACTCGCGCAAGCCGGTCGGCAGTGTATTGCCGCAGATTTCTCCCGTCCTCTGATAGTCCTTCCATCCCGAACCCGAAACATAGCCGCGCACCACGCACTCAATCGGCAATGGCGCGGTCTTCCGTACCAGCATCGAGCGCCCCGCCAGTTCCTCGCGATAAGCGTCAAATGGCGCAGGAAATTCCGTCGCGCTAAGCACATGATTAGGAATCACATCGCGCAGCAAGTCAAACCAGAACAGCGAAAGCTGCGTCAGCACGCGCCCCTTGTCGGGAATGGGCGTAGGCAAAATCACATCGAACGCCGACAGCCGGTCCGTGGCCACAATCAACAGGTTGTCGCCGGCATCATAGATGTCGCGCACCTTTCCGCGCGCGGCAGGCGACAAGCCGGCGAACTTCGTTTCCCGTACTACGCGCATTGCTGCACCGAAGGACACGGAAGAATTTCCTCTGCAAGAGTGTGCAGCATTCTAGCGCAGCGCAAAGCGAAGTCAATCAGGCGCGCACGAAAAAATAATTTTCAACAGGAGAAGAAAAAGAAATACCCGTAATAAGAAGAACAGGCTAGACAAACGGAAAACCGTTGCACTTTCCTTCAGCCGCCGTACTGAAAATTTGTCGAACGAATCGTGCTTGCGATGATCAGGCCGCGGAAGCTGCCGCAGCCGCGCTGTGCTTTCGCGTGGGCGCTTCGTCGCCTTCCCAGCGCACGCTCACCAGCTTCGACACGCCCGGCTCCTGCATCGTCACGCCGTACAGCACGCTGCCCGTCTCCATCGTCTTGCGATTGTGCGTCACGATGATGAACTGCGTCTGCCCGCTCATTTCGCCAACCAGCCGTGTGAACCGCCCCACGTTCGCTTCGTCCAGCGGCGCATCCACCTCGTCCAAAATGCAGAACGGGCTCGGCTGATACCGGAAAATCGCAATCAGCAGCGCCAGCGCGGTCATGGCCTTCTCGCCGCCCGACAGCAGCAAAATATTCTGCAAGCGCTTGCCCGGAGGCGAAGCCACCACGTCGATACCCGCGTCTCCGGAACTATCCGGCTCCGTCAGCCGCATCTCCGCCGTCCCGCCGCCAAAAATCGTGTGAAATGCCTCCGAAAAATTGTGATTGATGCTGTTGAACGCCTGCTCGAATTTCTCCCGCGAAACCAGGTCCAGCTCCCTGATCGCTTGCTGCGTATCCGCAATCGATTGCAGCAAATCATCGCGCTCCCGAGTCAGGAACGTGAACCTCTGCTCGCACTCGTTGTACTCCTCCAACGCCATCATGTTCACCGCACCCATCGACTCGATGCGCGCCTTCATCTCCCGGTAATTCGATTCCGCGATGGCCAGTTCTTCTCCGCTGATGAACGCCGTCTCCATCGCGATCAAATCCTCCGGCTGCGCATTCACCTCCGTCATACATGTCTCGCGCAGATGCTGCCGGTCGGAATCATTCCGCGCGTGCTCCACCTCCGCATGGCTCCGCTGCTCGCGCACTTCCTGCAGCGTCTGCCGCCCCATGCGCAGGTGATCTTCCATCTGCGTGACGCGGGTCCGCCCGACCTCCCATTCCTGCTCCAACTCCCGGTGCCGCGTCTCCAGCCGCAACTTTTCCGCACGCAATCCATCGAGCTGCTGCGCAAGCTCCTCGCTCTGCTTCACCAGTGCGGCCGCCTCTTCGTTGATAGACGCTTCCTGCTGCCGCAGCGCCGCCTCACGCCGCTCCAACTCCGCGCGCTCTTCCATCAACCGCGACGCCACCGCCTCCGCCGCGGCCAGCCGTTCATTCATCGCCGCCAGCTCCGCGCGCCCTGCGGCCAGCTCATTTTGCTCCGTCTGAATCGACCCGCGAAGCTGCACCAACTCCTCCGCAAGCCGCGCGCTCTCCGATTCCGCCTCCGCTCGCGAAGTCGCCGCCGCCGCCAGCTGATGCCGCGCCCCGTCCGCACGCAGCCGTGCATGGTCCACATCCTGACGAATCCGTGCGAGCTCGTTCTGACAGAGCGTCAACTCCAGCCCCAGTCGCGCCAGCTCCCCCTGTGTCTGTTCGTGCCGGTGCTTCGCCGAATAAGCCTCGCGTTCCGCAATCTGCTTTTGCGCGCTCACTTCCTCCAGCGACTGCTCCGCCTTGCGAAGGTCCGCAACCAAAGCTTCCAGCGCCGCGCGCGCTTCTTCGCCGCGCTTTTCCAATTGCGCGATCTCCCCGTCCAGCGCCCGCAATTCCCTCTTCATCCCCAGCGGTCCCGCTTCATCCGCCCTCCCGCCGGTCACCATGCGCCCCTGGTAGCAAGTTCCGTCAGGCGTCACAAACGCGTACTGCGGATTTTCGCGCGCCAACTCTTCCGCTGCTGTCGCGCTGTCCGTCAAATATCCCGCCCGCAGCCGTGGCAAGAACTGTTTCGCCGCCGCTCCCAGCGGATCGCGGAATCCCACCAGCTTATCGAGCCGCGAGATCACACCGTCTTCTGCCCGGAAATGCACAATGGGTTCGTATTCCGTCAGCTTCAGGTTCCGCAGCGAATCCACAAAAAACGTCGCGCGCCCGCCCACCTCATCGCGCAACAGAGAAACTCCCGCACGCGCGTGATCGAACGTCTCCACCACCACATACTCCAGCTCATCGCGCAAATATTGCTCAATCGCCGCCTCGTGCTGTTCCTCGACCTCCGCGTAGTCCGCAAGCACTCCCACCGCATGGAAGTCCCGCCCCGCGCCGCTCTCATTCGCCGCAAACAACTTCTGCACCGCGTCCGCCGTGTACGACCTGTCATTCAAAATTTGCGTCAGCGTCGCATGCCGCGCCCGCACTCCCACCACCGACCCGCGCAGCGCGTCTGCCAGCGCCGTCATCGCCTCGCGTTCCTGCCGCAGCGTGCCAATCGACGCCTGCAGCTCGGCGGCCTTGACCATCAGCAAGTTCAACTGCCCGTTCGCCGCCTCAAATTCTAAAGCCGCCCGCTCCGCGTCATCGCGCACCTTGATCGACGATTCCAGCAGTTCCGCTTCGCTGGCTTCGCTTTTCTGCAGCGCCGCATTTTGATGGACCAGCGCCTCTTCCGCCTGTTTCTGCTCGCCATGCAGACGCAGCAAGCTCTCACCCGCCTCGGAAGCCGACGCCCGCAACGCCTCAATCCGCAATTCCCAATCGCGAATCTGCGCCCCACGCGATTCCGCCCGCGACGCAAGCTCCTCCACGCGCTCCGTAATCACTCCTGACTCGTCGCGCAGCACAATCACCGATTGCTGTTGTGCCGCATTTCGTGAATCCCACTCCGCGGCCCGCGCCGCCGCTTCCACGATC
>WNFB01001393.1_pt1 | contig 20567 bp, 18 predicted proteins | sample 5400501 | NCBI WGS metagenome assembly WNFB01 (sample SAMN13153341, study PRJNA577476) | soil metagenome | isolation source: 200 cm saprolite under Douglas fir tree site 2 hole 1 | place: USA:California | collected 2015-04-18 | reverse complement strand
GCCAGCGTTTGCCCTTGTTCATCGAGCCACGCTGTGCGCGCGACTCCGGCTTTGGGGGATAGCTCAACCGCTGCCACGCGGCTGCCGAAGCCTTCCTCTTCGCGTTCGCCCGGGGCCAGGCTGAGCCAGATGGCCATCTCCTGCTCGCGGGGCGTCGCGGCGAGGAACTCGCGCAGGGCTGCCGGGGAGCTGAGCTGCGCGTAGTCCGTCGGCTGCGCGCCAGCGGTTTCCGACGGCGCCAGGTCGCGCAGCAGCGAGGTGAAGCCCAGCTCGATGTAAAGCCTTCGGAGCGCCTCGGTGTCGGGTTCAGCGCGGCGCAGCGCGCTCAGATCCAGGCTCACCGGCACGTCGGTGGCGAGGGCGGCGAGTTGCTTCGACATGAGCACTTGTTCGCGCTGCCCGGCCAGCGCCTCGCGGTAGCGCTTGCTTTCGACTTCGGCGGCGCGTTCGAGCGCGGCTTCAACCGAGCCAAAGCGCTGGATCAGCTCCTTGGCTCCTTTCTCGCCGATGCCCTTCGCGCCGGGGATGTTGTCAATCGAATCGCCCATCAGCGCCATCACGTCCACTACTTTTTCCGGAGGCACGCCGAGGAGCTCTTCCACTTTGGCTTCGTCCACGACGAGGTCGTTCTTAGCGCCCTGGCCGGGACGCAGCACGCGGATGCGCCCGCCCACGAGTTGCAGCATGTCCTTGTCGCTGGTGACGATGACCGCCTCGAGGCCCTTGGACGCTGCCTGGCGCGCCAGCGCGCCGATAACGTCGTCGGCCTCGTAGCCTTCGTATTCGAGGATGGGCAGGCACATGGCCTTGCACAGCCGCCGGACGTAAGGCAACTGCACGGAAAGATCCTCCGGCATCGGCGGGCGCTGGGCCTTGTATTCGGCAAAGAGCTTGTCGCGGAAGGTCGGCGCGGCCACATCGAACACGACGGCGATATAGTCCGGCTGCCAATCGTGGAGCAGCCGGCGCAGCATGTTGGCGAAAACGTAAGGCACTTTGGTCGGCAGGCCTTGCGGGCTGTGCAGACGTTCCATCGGGGCGTGGTAGGCGCGGAAGATGTAGCCCATCGCGTCGATTAAAAAGATTTTTTTTGCGCCCGGAGCAGTCATCGTGGCCCCCACTATAACAAATGATGGCGAGGATGCGGCGTCGGCTCGTCCAGCACTCGCGCGGCGTGCTATGCTCGGCGGCGCCGAGGAGACGATGAAGAGACGCCGGACACTGATCACATCGCCGCTGGAGTGGCAGATGACCGCGGCGCCGGTGGCGCACCCGGCGCTGCCAGTTGTGGCCAGCCGCGGCGGCACCGAGCTGCGTACGCCTCGCCCGGTGGTGCTGGTGGATTCGCGCGAGCAGAACCCGTTATCCTTCGCGCGGTTTCGCGATTGGTTTGCCGGGGTGGAGGTGGAAACCCTGAAGGTGGGTGACTACTCGGTCCGAGGGCTCGAAGACGTTTGCACGGTCGAGAGGAAAGACCTCGCCGATCTGGTTCATTCGTTCACCGTGCAGCGCGCCGCCTTTGTTGAACGACTGCGGCAAATGAGCCGCTATCCGCAGCGGCTCCTGGTCATCACCGCCGCTTTGAGCCAGGTGAAATCCCCCTATCCCCACAGCGGCGCGAGCCCCAACAAGATCACCCATTCGCTTGTGGCCGCCCTGGCAGGCTTGGGCGTGCCTTTTCTCTGCGTCGAGACGCACGAGCTTGGCGAGGAGATTGTAGCCTCGTATTTGTATCAGGTCTTTCTCTACCACTGGCTCGAGACGAATGACTGTGGCCGGCAGCTCGCCGACGACGACCTTTAGTGGCGTAGCGACGCCCGATGTGCTCGACCAAGTTGGCGAAAACCCTCCCGCTTCGGTGCGGTACTACAAGCGCCGCGGCGGGCATGCTATTTTGTGACCCATGCATATTCTGCGTTCGGTAACATCGGCGCCCGTGCATAAGCGAACCACGCCGTCTGTCAATGCTCGAGAAGCCGCGCGAGATACCGCGGCTGGTGCGGGTCCTGCTGCGCCGACGACTCGTGGTGAGGGCGCGGCGGTGCCCCGAACCATGGCCGAGGTGTTCGGGCCGGGCGGGCTGCTGGAGAAGTGTTTGCCCGGAGGCTACGAGTTTCGCCGGTCGCAACTCGAGATGGCGGAGATTGTCGAGGAGGCCTTCCAGCGGAAGCAGCACGCGTTGGTCGAGGCGGGCACCGGCACGGGGAAAACGATGGCGTACTTGATCCCGGCGATCCGCAGCGGGCGCCGGGTGGTGGTCTCGACGGCGACGAAATCGTTGCAGGAGCAGCTCTTCTCGAAGGACGTGCCGTTCCTGAGAAAGCACTTCGCGCCCGAGTTGAAGGTGGCGGTGATGAAGGGCCGCAGCAACTTCGTCTGCCGGCAAAAGGTCCACCTGATGGAAGGCCAGCCCGTGCTGAAGGGCATGGAAGAAATGGACTGGTTTGCGCAGATCCGCGATTGGGAGAAGCTGACCGAAACCGGAGACCGCGCCGAGCTCGATTTCTTGCCCGACGTCGCCGAGCTGTGGCAGCGCCTGGACGCCCGCCGCGAGGCCTGCACGGGCCAGAAGTGTCCCCAGTTCAGCCGCTGCTTCATCACCTGGATGCACCAGCGCGCGCACGAGGCGGACATCATCATTGTCAATCATCACCTGTTCTTCGCCGACTTGGCCCTGCGCAAGGACGACTTTGGGAGCATTCTTCCGGAATACTCGGCGGTGGTGTTCGACGAGGCGCACGAGATCGAAGACGTCGCCAGCGAGTACTTCGGCCGGCAGGTCTCCAACTACCGCTTCGAAGAACTGGCGCGCGACGCTGAAAACGCGCTGCGGCTGAAGGGCCTGGCCCGGCCCGGCATGCTGAAGCGCGTGGCGCGGCTGCGGGAACGGGCGCGGAACTTCTTCGACGCCTTCCCCGCCGGCGAAGGCCGCTTTACGTTCGAACACGCGCAGCGCATGAATTTCCTCGAGCAGAACCGCGCGCCCTACGACGAGCTGGTCCAGGCGGTGAAAAGCTTTGAAACCGACATTGCGGCGTTGCCCAGCAAGCCCGACGAAGTGACGGCGATTGCGCGGCGCGCGTTTGAGTTGCGCGGCGAGCTGGCGCTGCTGCTCGAGGGCAACGAGCGCAACTACGTTTACTGGTTCGAGCGCCGCGGCAAGGGAGTCTTCCTGGTGGCTACGCCGATCGACGTCAGCGGAATTCTGCGCGAGCGGCTGTTCGAGGTGTTTGATACGGTCGTGCTCACCTCGGCGACGCTGGCCGTGGGCGGGCGCTTCGATTTCTTGAAGCAGCGGCTGGGCATCGCGGCGCCGCGCGAGCGCGTGCTGCCGCACGAATTCGATTTCCGCCGCCAGGCGCTGCTTTACATCCCCGCAGCGCTGCCCGACGTGCGCGGCGCGGGATTCGCGCTGCAGGCCGCCGAAGAGATTGCGCGGCTGCTCGAGATCACCCGAGGTCGCGCCTTTTGCCTGTTCACCAGCTATACGCAGATGAAGGACGTCTGCGAGCGCGTCTCGGCGCGTGTGCGCTTCCCGCTGCTGGTGCAGGGCACGGCGCCGCGTTCGGTTTTGCTGGAGAGGTTCCGCAGCACGCCGGGCGCGGTGCTGTTTGCGACCGCCAGCTTCTGGCAGGGAGTGGATGTGCCCGGCGAGCAGCTCTCTTGCGTGATGATCGACCGGCTGCCATTTGCCGTGCCCAGCGACCCGGTGGTGGCGGCGCGGGTGCGCGCGCTGCAGGACGAGGGGCGCAACGCCTTCGCCGAATACCAGGTGCCGGAGGCGGTGCTCGCGCTCAAGCAAGGCTTCGGGCGGCTGATCCGCTCGCGCTCCGACCGCGGCGTGCTGGCCATCCTCGATAACCGCATCCTGAGGATGCACTATGGTAGAATTTTCCTGGAATCGCTGCCGGAGTACACAACTACCCAGGATATCGCCGAAGTCGAGCGGTTCATGCAGAATCCCGGATAGTAGCCATCGCCATGCGCCCGGTGATGGCTGGATCGTCCCTGGGCGAGATCGGCTAGAGGGCAACGATGTTTCAAGTCAGCGTCGAGGAGAGCTTTTCGGCGGGCCACGCGCTGCGCGGCTACAAGGGCAAGTGCGAAAACCCGCACGGGCACAATTACAAGGTGCGGCTGACGCTCGAAGGGCCCGCGCTCGATTCAGTGGGGTTGCTCTACGACTTCGTGCACCTGAAACAAATCATTCACCAGGTCATCCAGGCCGTGGACCACAAGTTCCTGAACGACCTGGCGCCGTTTGACCAGCTCAACCCTTCGGCGGAGAACATCGCCCGGTATTTTTACGAGGAGGCCTCCAAGCAAATGGGCAAGCAGCCCGACGGCGCGCGCATCGCCAGCATCACCGTCTGGGAGACCGACACGACCGCGGCGACTTACTGGCCGTAGAGCGAGCGGGCGGAGCGTGGCAAGTAAATGAACCGGGCTTTTCTGATCATTTTGGTGCCGGCGGTGCTGGTGGCCGCTACGTTCCTCAGCGCGGTGGCCTACCTGGGCGTGCGGCTGCGCCTTGCCCCGTTCCTGGGAGCCGGCGGGGGTGTCCTGGTCGTCGCGGGCATCGTGTATCTTTACAGGCGGCGCAAGGTGCGACCCTCGGGCAATTAGGCCATGATCGTCACCGAAATTTTCAAGTCTATCCAGGGCGAAAGCACGTATGCGGGGCTGCCGTGCGTGTTTGTGCGGCTCACCGGGTGCAACCTGCGGTGCACCTGGTGCGACACCGCGTACGCGTTTTACGGTGGCACGAAGATGAGCGTGGACGAAGTCTTCGACCGGGTGTGCGAGCTTGCGATGGCCCCGCCGCAGGCGGAGGGAATTCCGGCTGGTTCAAGCGAGGTCGAAAGGGCGAAGATTCCTCTGGTGGAATTGACCGGCGGCGAACCGCTATTGCAGGCTGATCTCTGCCCACTGGCCGAAAAATTGCTCGCCGCGGGCTACACGGTGCTGGTGGAGACCAACGGCGAACGCTACGTCGGAAAGCTGCCCCGCGAGGTGGTGAAGATCGTGGACGTCAAGTGCCCCGATTCCGGCGAGGCGGACACGTTCGACTTGGCCAACCTCGAAGCGCTCGACCTCAAGGACGAAATCAAGTTCGTCGTCTCGGGCCGGCGGGACTATGAGTTCGCGCGCGCCTTCACGGCGCAACATCGCCTGGCCGAGCGCGTTCGCCAGGTGATCTTCTCGCCGGTTTTCGCCGATCCGGAAGGCTCTTGGCCGGGAATGAACGCGCGGGAACTGGCCGAATGGATCCTGGCCGACGGCCTGCCGGTCCGCCTGGGCATGCAATGGCATAAATTCATCTGGGATCCGGCGATGCGCGGCGTTTGAAAGCGAAGCTCGAAAGGCGAAAATCGAACCTCGCCAAACAGACATGTTCGACAAGCCCAAAGCGGTGGTGCTGTTGAGCGGTGGAATGGATTCGTGTGTCAGTGCAGCCATTGCCCGCCAGACGCACCAGTTGGCGCTGGTCCACGCCAGCTACGGGCAGCGGACCGAGCAGCGCGAGCGGCAGGCGTTTGAGGACATCGGCAATTTTTACGGTGTTCGCGAGCGCCTGGCGGTTCGCTTGGAGCACTTCGCGCAAATTGGCGGCTCCGCGCTGACCGACCGGCGCATCGCGGTGCCCGAAGGCCCACCTGAGGCTGTGCCCGGGCCAAGCGCGCCCATCCCGGTCACCTACGTGCCCTTCCGCAACGCGCATTTTCTTTCTGTGGCGGTGAGTTGGGCGGAAGTAATCGGCGCCCGGGCGGTCTTCATTGGCGCGGTGGCCGAAGACAGCTCGGGCTATCCCGATTGCCGGCCCGAGTATTACCGGGTGTTCCGGGAGTTGGTGCGGGCGGGGACCCGGCCGGAGACTCAGATAGAAATCGTGACGCCCGTGATCGGGATGCGCAAGAGCGAGATTGTGCGTCGGGGCATCGAGCTGGGCGCGCCGCTGCATCTTACCTGGTCGTGTTACCAATTCGAGGACGCCGCCTGTGGCGCGTGCGACAGTTGCCGGTTGCGGCTCCGGGCGTTTGCCGAGGCGGGCCAGGCCGACGCCATCCGCTATCGGGTGCCCTATCGGACCCAAGTTGCGCGATAATGCGTGTGCCGGAAAGCAAGGCACAGGAGGGAAGCATCATCATGACGCGAGCGAAGAGAGTCTGGACGGTACTGGCAGGGGCGCTGGCCCTGATGGCGGTGTCGGCATGGCTGTGCCCAGAAGCAGCGGCGCAATTCAATGCCAAAATCTATGGCCAGGTGCTGGACCGGGAGGGCAAGCCGTTTGCCGATGTCACGGTGGTCATCAAGAGCGATATGGGCCAGACCTGGGAGGTGAAGACGGACAGAAACGGCAAGTATTCTCAGGCGGGTCTGCGTGGCGGCAACACCGTCTATACGGTTAGCTTCAAGGTGAAGGATCAGGTGATTTGGGAGGAGCAAAAGCGGCTCGCGTCGGGCGCGGAAGAGAAAGTAGACCTGAACATCAAGGACACAATCGCCAAGCAAGGCGCCGCAGCCGTGGAACAGCAGAAGAAAGAGGAGGAACAAAAGAAGCAGTTTGAAACCTTGAAGACCCACTTCGATGCTGGCCGGACGGCGCTCGAAGAGGCCAGACTGGTCCGCGGCCAGATGCAGCGCGCCCCAGCCGAGCAGCGTCCCGCGTTGCAGGACAAGCTGAAGCAGACTTCCACAACCGCGGTCACTGAACTACAGGCCGCCGAGAAGGCCGTGGGGGAGAACGACCCCAACCACCACATCGTGCTTGCCAAGCTGGGCGACGCCTATGAGACGGCGGGCCGCTACGAAGAAGCCGCGGCAGCCTACCAGAAAGCCATTGAGCTGAAACCGGATGAGGCCACGTATTACAACAACATGGGAAACGCGCTCGCGAAGCTGGGGAAGATCCCGGAGGCCATGGCCGCCTATGCAAAGAGCGCCTCGCTCGACCCGGCCAACGCAGCGAACGCCTGGCGGAATGCCGGCATCGTGCTCTACAACGCGAACCGGGCGAAAGAGGCGGTCGAGCCGCTGCGCAAGGCTCTCGAGATCGACCCGAAGAGCGCCCAAGCCTGGTACTTGCTGGGGGCCTCCCTGGTGAATCTGATGGGGTACAAGCAGGAAGGCGACAAGGTAATCCCCATCCTCCAGCCGGGCACCATCGAGGCCTACCAGAAGGCCATCGAGCTCGACCCGAACGGCCCGTATGGCCTGCAGGCCAAGCAAGGACTGGAAGCGCTGCAACAGATGGGTGTCTCCGGAATCGAGACCCGGGTGCTGGGCCGCAAGAAGAAGTAGGCCCGAGGCCGCTCTGCTGCGGAGTTGTTTTGCTCTGGTAATGCGTTAGCGTGCCAGTGATCTTTGTGCGACGCGGTGCCCGGGAGAATACCGCAAACGACGCTGGCATCATCCCGCCCACTGATCCTGAAACGCCAGCCATTTCGCCGGATTGTCGCGCCTGAAGATCAGGCGGTAGCTGGCGGAGTGCACGCCGAGCCCGGCGAAGGCCAGTACGGAGGCCACCAAGACCAGCACCGCGCCCGGCCAGTCGGCCCGCCGCGCCGGATAACGGAACCGAAGCGGGGGAACTTCTCCAGGTTTTCAACGACGAGCGTGTTTTTCGCCACGACGCGCCGTTTATACTGGACTCGGCGCGAAGAATCCAGTTCCGCCGTTGCTGCTGCAGGCCGAAGTTGCTACAATGCGCAGCGAATCGACCGGATTCCGCGCGTGGGGTCGTCGGTCACGGAGGCTGTAGATCGTCAGCTTCCGTCGAAACGCGATTTCAACTCGGCTTTGGCGAACCGGAGGCCCGCCTTGATGAACATGGTTCTCTCTCGGCGCTCCGTCGTTGTGGCGGCTAGGGATCAGGTCTCCTGCGACCTGGCGGGGGAGGCGGCCATCCTCAATATCAAGAACGGCGTTTACTATGGTCTCGACCCGGTCGGGGCGCAGATCTGGAAGTTGATTCAGCAGCCACGGAGCGTGGACGAGGTCCGCGAGGCGCTTGTGGGCGAGTACGAAGTCGACCCCGAGCGCTGCGAGCAAGACTTGGTCACGCTGCTTGAGAAGCTGCTGGCCGAGGGACTCATTGAGGTGAAGGATGGCCCTTCCGCGTAGGACCTTCCTCTTCCCCTTGGCCGGGCGATTCCTTCCGTTTCCCGGGTGGGCCTGAGTTGAGCCAGATGGGAACCGCGCCCGTTGTCATCGAGGACCCCGGACCGCGGGTCGGACAGGATCCCATCCCCGCCGTTTTTCTCATCGAGAACCACGACCAGGCCTATCTGCTGTGGCGCGCGGCGGCCGTGAAACAGAAAGTCCTTGCCCATGTCGACGCGCACCACGACATGTGGTGGGTTGAGCGGCAGGCGCCGCGGACCATCGCCAACTTCATCTGTCGCGCCTTACAGGAAGAGCTCGTTCGGGAAGTTTACTGGGTGGTGCCCGACTCCACATGGGATTCGGCGAGGAATCGCCGCCACCTCATTGGCCATCTTCGGAAGATTGTCAGGCAGTATCCGGGGAACCGCCCGCCGACGCCGATCGGGGTCAACCAGGTCTCCACGCAGGTCCTGGGAAAACCGCTGCACTTTTGCTCTCTGCGCTCCCTGCCTTCGATTGCGGAAAGCATTCTGCTGGACATCGACGTGGATTTCCTGCTGCTCCCGCGGGTCACCTACGGGGAAAACGACCCGCACCCGACGCTCCCGTGGTGCTGGCCGGAGGAACTGCTGGGGCAACTCGGCGCGCGCGGTCTTCGTTCCGCTCTGGTCACCATCGCCTATTCGGTGGAAGGCGGCTATACGCCGCTCCGATGGAAATACCTGGGTGACGAGTTGGCGCTGCGCCTGAAGCAGCCAGATCCCGGCGCGCGGAGCGTTCAAGGAATGGTACGAATGCGCGAAGCCGCCGAAGCTGCCGAGCAAGGGCAACTCGCCACGGCCGAGGAAAAATACCAGCAAGCCAGCGCGCTGTTGCCGAACTCAGCGGCACCCGCGTGGCATCTGGCCGGTCTTTATTTGGCGATGCATCGCTCCGACGAGGCGAAGAGAATGTACCAGGAGGCCCTGGCGCTGGACCCGTCCTACCGGACCCCTTACAACAGCGCGGGACTGTGGCACCTTTGGAGCAAAAGGCTTCGGGCCGCGCAGCAGGAGTACAAGAAAACGCTGGCGCTCGACCCGCGGGACGCCTACGCGCACCTGGGGCTTGGATGGCTCGCGATGCGGCGGAAAAAGTGGCGCGAGGCGGAAACCCTGCTGCGGGAGGCGCTGGAGCTCGACGATCAGCTTCTAGATGCCCATCGGGCGCTGGGTGACGTTCTGGTGAAGCAGAATCGCCGCGAGGACGCCATCGCGGCTTATGAGAGGTCGCTTAAACTGGCCCTGGCAGGCCGCAAGCCCTTGGACGCCCCGATCGCTACTTCCGGGGAGCGCGCACGTCTTTCCGATCCAGGCCACAGCCGCACCTATTTGCGGCTGGCGCGCCTGCGCGAGCAGAAAGGCGCGACGCCCCAGGCGATTAACCTTTATCGAATCGCCGCAGCCGGAGGGCAGGAGGGGGTTCTTCTTCGCAGCCGCTTGGCGCGCCTTCGCCTGAAACAGCGAGATTGGCGCGGAGCCGCCCAGGAGACCTGGCTTGCAGTGAAGCTGTTTCCCTCTGCTCTGGGAAAAGCGGGAGAGCGGCCCTTCCGCTGGGTCCAAAGAAAAATCCGCTCCGCTTACGAGGTCTTGCTCGCCTACTGAATGGAGGTGGCCAGGTGTTCCGCGGAACGACGTTACTGTTTGCCGGCGAACCTTGCATCTTCCTCGCAGCGTGTGCGGAGCTTTGGTTATTCTTGCTCGGCGCTGGTTGAGTCGCGGCGCCACCGGGGACGATTTGGAACAGCCATCGCAGGACGAGAAAGGTTTGAAAGTCCCGTTTACCATGCGCGTTTCCGCGCCGAAGCACGTGCTCGTGCGACAAATCGAGGGGGAATCTGTGCTGCTCAACCTTCGCACTGAGCGCTATTTCGGCCTCGATGAGATCGGCAGCCGGATGTGGGCCAGCCTGACTACCGCGGATTCGATTCAAGCTTCCTACGAAGCACTGCTCGGCGAATACGAAGTGGACGCGGAGCAACTCCGCTGCAATCTCGAGGAGCTGATCGAAAAGCTTGCCGAAAACGGGTTAGTCGAGGTCAGCGATGGATAGTCAGGTGAGGCTTCCGCGGCGTCGGAGCCGCAGCGGCACCGATGGCATGCACGTTGGCTTCACAGCATTCGGAGGTGGAATCGACCCCGTGCCAGTTGATCCTCCATGAGCGGCATGATCGGCATTCTCCGCTTGGATGGCGCGCCGGTGGACCGGCGCCGGTTGCTGCGCTTGACAGCGTTCCTCCGCTACCGCGGGCCGGATGCGCTAGAAGTCTGGTCGGAAGGCCCGGTGGGCTTTGGCCACGCGATGCTGCGCACCACGCGTGAAGCTGAGCACGAGCGGCAACCGGCGAGCCTGGATGGCGAGGTGTGGATCACGGCCGACGTGCGGGTAGATGGCCGGAGGGAGTTGATTGAGAAGCTGGGGTCGAAGGGCCGCAGGGAATTGCAAGCGGCGAGCGATGCGGAGCTGATCCTGCATGCCTATCATGCCTGGGGTGAGCAGTGTGTCGAGCACCTGCTGGGCGACTTTGCCTTCGCCATCTGGGACGGGCGAAGCAGAAGGTTGTTCTGTGCGCGCGACCATTTCGGCGTCAAGCCGTTTTACTACGCGCAGGTCGCCGACTCGCTGGTTTTCAGCAACACGCTGAACTGCGTGCGGCGGCACCCCGGGATTTCGGACGAACTGAACGAGCTGGCCGTCGCTGATTTTCTGCTGTTTGATTTCAACCAGGATCCAGCCACCACGACCTTTGCTGACATCCATCGCCTGCCGCCCGCGCACACGCTTACGTGGTCCCCGGGGGCGCTACAAATCCGTCGTTACTGGAGCTTGCCCATCGAGGGCCCTATCGAGCACCGGCGAGCGAGCGACTACGTGGACCAGTTTCGTGAATTGCTGCGCGTGGTGGTGGAAGACCGGCTGCGCACCGAGCGCGTGGCCGTCTCGATGAGCGGCGGGCTGGACTCCACCAGCGTGGCAGGTGCAGCCAAGCGATTCCTCCCCAAGCAGTCGGTTCCCTTTGAGCTGCGCGCCTATACGGTTGTCTACGACCGGCTGATTCCCGATGAAGAGCGTTACTACACGCGTTTGGTGGCCGAGGCTTTGGACATCCCTGTTGAATTCATGGCCGCAGACGACTCTGCGCTCTACGAGCGCTGGGATCGGCCCGAGTTACGTACACCTGAACCCGTTCACAATCCACTGGCGGCGATAGCGGTGGACCAGCTTCAATGGGTTGCGGCACGCCACCGCGTGCTGTTGACAGGCTATGGCGGCGATCCTGCCCTCTCGACCTCGCTGTCCCGTTACGCTGCGAGGCTGGCCAGGGGCTGGCACTTGGCGCGCTTAGCCAGTGATTTGGGGAGGTACATGCTGGCCGAAGGCCGGATGTCTCGGCTTTATGTTCGCACCCGGCTGAGAATCTTGCTCGGAAAGAATCGCTGGGGGAGGGAGATGTATCCCCCCTGGCTGAACGGGGACTTTGCGAAGCGCCTGGATCTGCCGGCACGCTGGGAGCAGATCAACACCAGCCGAGCACCTGACCATCCCTTCCGTCCGGCGGCCTATCAAGCGCTCATGGCGCAAGATTGGCCGTGCCTTTTTGAGGGTTGCGATCCCGGGGCAACTGGCTTGCCGCTGGAAAGCCGATACCCATTTTTCGACCTTCGGCTGGTGAGGTACTTGCTCCGCCTTTCGCCTCTTCCCTGGTGCGCCGACAAGGAGCTGTTGCGAGCCTCCATGCGCGGCATCTTGCCCGAGTCCGTGCGCCTGCGTCGCAAATCCCCCCTGGCTGCCTGCCCGTTTGTGGCGAGGGCGCGGCGTGGCGATGCGGGTTGGCGAACGCAACTTGCTCCAGCGCCTCAGTTGAGCAAGTACGTCGATTGGAGCCGCGTTCCTGGCGTGACTGGGAAGGAGGACACAAACGAGCTGTGGTTAAGACTCCGTCCTGTCAGTTTCAATTTCTGGTTGCTGGGCGAGTCGTCCGCAAGATATAAACCTGCGAGCGCAGCAAGCGATGAAATTGCCAGTCTGGCAAGCGAAGGGAACGGCCGGACAGAGGCTGCGCGCGATTGATTATGTTGACCGTGGCCTATTCCGTCTACGGCCTGCGGCTGCATTCTGACCTGCCCATGCCTGGACTGGCAGCGCCACCCGAGGCCCTGCCGGCGGATGTGGAAGTTTGGTTGGATTCAAGCCCGCCTTGGCGCAGGGAATTGCTGGAAGGCAGCGAAGAAATCTGGTACACGAGCCCCTACCAGGACGAGAGCGGTCAGCCGGTCCTGCAGATCTGGAAGCTGAGTGGGGGCGACTTTTTCCGCCTCCGCTATGACGACCATACTGAGTTCCTCCTGGACCGGGCTGGCAGCCGCATCCAAGCAACGTGGCTGGCCACGGCAACGCTGGAAGACACGATGACCTACTTGCTGGGCCCGGTTCTGGGATTCGTGCTGCGCCTGCGCGGTGTGACATCCCTGCACGCCAGTGCCGTGGCCATGGGCGACCAGGCAGTTGCCCTGCTTGGGCCGGCGGGCGCCGGGAAGTCCACCACGGCAGCGGCCTTCGCCAAACTCGGCCACTCTGTCTTATCGGATGACGTCGTTCCCCTGCGGGAGGCGAAGGATTCCTTCCTGGTTCTCTCCGCCTATCCGCGCCTGTGCTTGTGGCCGGATTCTGTCCGGCGTCTTTGCGGTTCGCCGGGGGCCTTGCCGCTTCTGACCCCGAACTGGGACAAGCGCTATCTGGCGCTTGACGACAATGGCTACCGGTTTCATCCGGAGCCATTGCCTCTGGCCGCCATTTACGTTCTTGGAGGGCGTGTGAGCCAGCCAACCGAGCCGACGGTTGAAGCTGTCTCGGGCCATTCCGGCCTGATGGCGCTGGTGTCCAACACTTACATGGGATATTTGCCGGAACGAGCGTGGCGTACGCGGGATTTCGGGCTGCTCGCCCGTGTCGCCGCCAAAGTCCCCATGCGACAAGTGCATGCGCGCGAACGGGCTGCGAATCTCACCGAACTCTGCGAGGTCATTCGGGACGATTTTCAGGCCTTGACCCCTTCAACATTCTCCGCCTCATCCGCCAAGCGGCTGTAATATGTATAGCATCCCTGGCCATGGAAGAATGATTGCTGACCGGGTGCGCATCGACGCTTACGCGCAGGCGCTCCGGCAAACGGTCAGGCCGGACTCGGTCGTCGCGGACATCGGCACGGGCACGGGCATCTTCGCGCTGCTCGCCTGCCGATTTGGGGCGCGCCGAGTCTATGCCATCGAGTCGGACGACGTCATTCAGGTGGCTCGAGAAATCGCCCGGGCTAACGGCTGCGCGGAACGCATCGAGTTCCTGGAAGGGTTGTCGACCGAAGTGGCGCTGCCAGAACGAGCCGACGTGATCGTTTCCGACCTGCGCGGCATCCTTCCCTGGCATGCACATCATATCCCCTCCATTGTCGATGCCCGGCGGCGCTTGCTCGCGCCGGGCGGCACGCTGATCCCGCAACGGGACACCCTTTGGGCAGCGCCGGTAGAAGCGGCAGAGCGCTATCGCGCTTTGGTCGGCGGCGGAGATGAACACCTGAACGGACTTGATCTGGGGCTGATGCGCTGGCTGGCCTCGAACACCTGGGAAAAGGCGCGCGTCCGTGCGGAACAACTTTTATCCCCGCCGCAGTGCTGGGCGTCGCTGGACTACACGACGGTAGAAAGCGCCAACGCCTGCGCGGAAATCCGCTGGAGCGTGGCCCGCACGGCCACGGGGCACGGGATTGTCGCTTGGTTCGACGCGACGCTGGCCGATGGCGTGCTCTTCTCCAACTCCCCCGATGCGCCGGAAGCCATTTACGGCAGCGCATTCTTCCCTTGGCTCGAACCGGTTGCCCTCCAGGCGGGCGACGTCATCTCGCTCAAGCTTGAAGGGAACCTGGTCGGCGAGGAATACATCTGGAGCTGGGACACCTGCGTCCTGGACCAGGGGCGTCCCGGGCAGCTCAAAGCCAACTTCCAGCAATCTACGTTCTTTGGTTCGCCTTTGTCTCCGAATAGCCTCCGCAAACTGGCCGCCAGCCATGTGCCCACGCGGAACGAGGATGGCCAGATCGACCATTTCATTCTGGCGCAGATGGATGGTCAGGTGCCGCTCGGCGAGATTGCCCGCCGGGTCGTGGAACGCTTTCCAAGCCGATTTGCCAAATGGGAGAATGCTCTGACCCGCGTGACTGAGCTTTCCCAAAGGTACAGCCGATAAGTTGATTCCTCTCGGTCGAGGTCTCCCCGCAGCTTCCTTGCGGAGCTCGCAGGACCGGCCTGTGTAGCCGGCGTTCGTGGCAGAGCTTAAGCCGGCGATGAGGTGCCTTTAACCCTTGCGGCAAAGCGGCCGAGAACGGCTTGAACTCCCGCAGGCGATTCTCTATTATCGCTAGACCATAAGAATCGCTGTTTGCTTGGCCCACTCTGGCTGTGGCCGGAGGGGGGCCGAGGAATCGTGAGCGGGGCTCGTCAGACGCCCGATTCTTCGAGAAGGCTGCCAGTGGATAAGTGGAGAAGGTTCCGGAGCCTTTCCCGCGCAGAGCGGCACGTGTTGCTCCGTGCGCTCGCGCTGCTGCCGCTGACGGCCGTGGGGCTGCGGCTGATCGGTTTTCATCGTTGGCATTCCTTGCTGGTGCGGTTTGGAGCGGGGAAATCGTCTGCCGCCGAAGCCCGCGGGAGGAATTCCCTCGAGCGCGCTTTCCTCGCTGCGCGAATGGTAAACATCGCAGCGCGAGAAGGGGTGTACCGTTCCAACTGCCTGGGGCAGTCGCTGGTGCTTTGGTGGCTGCTGCGCCAGGAAGGGATTGCCAGCGAGCTGCGCATCGGCGTGCGCAAGCAGGCCAGGCGTTTTCAGGCGCACGCCTGGGTGGAGCGCTCCGGCGTGGTGCTGAACGATAGCGACGAAGTCCATAAGCACTACGCTCCGTTTGACAGATCCATCGTTCCTGTGCAGGCGGAGCGGCGATGAACCGGTTCGTCGAAGGGTTCCGCCACTTGCCTCTTCGGCGGCTCGGCGCAAGTTTCTGGTTGCAGTATCTTTAATCGCTGGGGTATACCTATAGCCGCCTCAGGGGGATATCGTGACTTCAAAGGATCCGCAGCGACCCAAGCGTAAGTATAAGAGCCCCGAGCTCATTGTTTACGGCCCCATCCGTGATTTGACACAGACGGTTGCTGGCGGAAAGGCGCGAGTCGACGGTGGTACTGGTAACCGCAAGACTGGATAGAATCTCTCCGGCTGTGCGGGTGTTTTCGCCTGGCTGATTCCCCCTCCTACTTCCCGGCATAGTTCCACGCGGATCGTGTTCGGTGTCACGTAAACCGCTCCTGGGAGAGAAAAACCCCTCGAGGAATCTACACAAAACGCTTGACGCTACCGGGGAAGGGGTAGTGGGTCAGTTTGGATGTCACCTTCAGTTTCCGGTAAGCCGCTGACTGCAACAAAGTCAGGCATCGACTCACAGCTACGACCTTCCAGCAACGGACAGTGTGGGATGGAGCATGACCTCGCTCGCGGTGCGCGTCAGTCTTTGCGATGTTGTTCTTATTCCCTTGCAGTTACGGGTAGTTGGCTGCCTCACCGCCAACCGCGACATATATGTTAGGTTCAAGGGAACTCAGGAGATCGCATGACAACAGGCCAGCTCATCCTGATGATCGGCTTGTATCTCGCCGCCTTCGTCGCGGTGGCCTACTTCACCCGCGCGAAAGTGCGCCGCATCATGGGAGCCCTGGCCGGCGGAGCCGTCTTCGGGCTGGTGGCGCTGCCCGCATTGGCATTGGGCGAGGCCCAGGGCTGGTGGCGACTGCCAAAAGCCGGCTCTTCGCACTTCTACTTGCTGCTCTGGCTCGGCTTCGCCGTTTCGGGCGCGCCCACTTACCTGATCATTTGGAGGGTAGTCCGCCGCTTCGGCGGACGCGGGCTGGCGGTGTTCGTCGTCGCCTCGACGATCATCGGGCCGCCGCGCGACTACTGGATCACTGCAACGTTCCCGGCCTGGATGACCTTTGCGCCGGGCATTGCGCCCATCCTCGCCGACGCCACCCTCTACGCCTTGCTGGTGATTGTGGGACACGTAGTCATGCGCTTGGTCGTCGGCCCCGCGCAAGGGGATCCATTGGCCCGGCAGCTCTCCGCTGCGGGAAAGAACGGCCCTTCCAGCAACCCAACTTAAACAGATGGCCGGCGCGAGTGCCCAGAGTTCAAGCTGAACCCCAAAGAACCAACCGCACCGCGCTTTGCAGGGGTAGCACGCTGCGGGAACACAACGATCCGTGCCCAAAGGACCGATGGCCCGGTGCATGAGATGACATTTCGCCCGGCTGACGGCGCACCCGGAAACAGTCCACGTGGCCGGATAACGCGCACAACGGAAGGTGGTTGCCACGCTTCCCAAATTCAAACTGACCCACTACCGGGGAAGCCGGGGAAGCGGGTCGATTGACTTTCGGTGATGCTGCGGCTATTCTACTTCCAGGTTTAGATGGGATGTTGGCTGCGTTTTATTAGCGACCCGCCGCTGGGCCCCGGCTTGCCGGGGTTGCCGCACTGTTCTGTGCATAAGTTTCGGATTTAACTTTTCGAGTTTCGTTTTTCTATTGGTGAGACCATGGCTGCGTTGACGCTGTTTGAAAAGCTCGACCACATCGAGGCGCGCTACGCTGAGCTGACCCAGCAGCTGTCCACGCCCGAAGTGTTGGCCGACTCGGCGCGCTACCAGAAGCTGGCGCGCACGCACGCGGAGCTTTCCGAAGTGGTGGCGAAGTATCGCCAGTGGAAACAAATCGAGAAAGGCTTGCGCGAGGCCCGGCAGATGCACGTCGAGGCCGAAGACCCGGAGATGAAGCAGCTCGCGCACGAGGAGGAGCGGCAGCTCAGCGAGCGGAAAGAGGCTGTCGAGCGCGAGCTGAAGCTTCTGCTGCTGCCGCGCGACCCCAACGACGAGAAGAACGTCATCCTGGAAATCCGCGCCGGAACCGGGGGCGACGAGGCAGCGCTGTTTGCGGGAGAGCTTTTTCGCATGTATTCGCGCTTCGCCGAATCGCAGAGCTGGCGGGTCGAGGTGCTGGCCAGCTCGCCTTCTTCGCTGGGGGGATTGAAAGAAATCGTCGCCGCCATCCAGGGCAAGAAAGTCTATTCGAAGCTGAAATACGAGAGCGGTGTCCACCGGGTGCAGCGCGTGCCGGAGACCGAGCAGCAGGGCCGCATCCACACCTCGGCAGCGACGGTCGCGGTGCTGCCGGAAGCCGACGAAATCGACATCAAAATCGATCCGAAGGACATCCGCATCGACACGTTCTGCTCCTCCGGACCGGGCGGGCAATCGGTGAACACCACCTACTCGGCCGTGCGCATCACGCATTTGCCGACGAACTTGGTGGTCTCCTGCCAGGATGAGAAATCGCAGATCAAGAACAAGGCCAAGGCCCTGCGCGTGCTCCGCGCCCGGCTGTACGAGCTGGAGCGCGAAAAGCAGCATGAGCAAATCGCCGCGGAACGCCGCGGCCAGATCAAGTCCGGCGACCGCTCGGAGAAGATCCGCACGTACAATTTCCCGCAGAACCGCGTCACCGACCACCGCATCAGCCTGACGCTTCACCAGCTCACCGACGTGATGGAGGGCAAGCTGGGCCCTTTTGTGGACAGCCTGGTGACGCACTACGAGGCTGAACGGCTCAAGCAGGAACTCGTCGAGGTCTAAGAGAGTGCTGAAAAAGGTGCACACAGGCTGTAAGGCTGTGCTACCGGTGGGGCCGACTCGCCGACTTGTAGCACAGGCTTGTAGCCTGTGCACATCGGCAATCCAGCACCCACTGCCTCTTTCAGCACCCTGCTAAACCTCGCTCCTGTGGATAGGGGCTGCCATGGACGAGCTTCACACGTCACAAATCACCAGCCACGAGTCGCGCCTGCTGGACGTGCGCGGGGCGCTGAAGGAGGCGATGGCGCGGCTGCGGGCAGGGTGCGTGGCGTCGCATACCCTGGCCGCCGAGCTGCTGCTGATGCACGTGCTGGGATGCGAGCGCGCCTGGCTCTACGCTCATCCCGAACAAAGGTTGGACCCGGCCACGGCAGCACGCTACCTGGATCTTGTGGCCCAGCGCATCACCGGGGTGCCCACGCAGTATCTCACCGGCCGGCAGGAATTCTGGGGGCTGGAGTTCGAAGTGACGCGCGACGTGCTGATTCCGCGGCCGGAGACCGAGCACGTCGTCGAGGTTGCGCTCGAACGAATCTCCCGGCGGCGCGCGCCTGGCCGGGGCCGCCCGGCGACGAACGGGGCAGGGCTGCGGGTTGCCGACGTCGGCACCGGCTCGGGGTGTCTTGCAGTGGCGCTGGCCCGCGAGCTGGCTGAGGCTCTGGTGCTGGCCACGGATATTTCGCCGGCAGCACTGGCGGTGGCACGGCGCAATGCCGCGCGCCACGGCGTCAGCTCGCGCATCGTCTTCGTGCAGTGCAATCTCCTTGATGCTTTCCTCCGCGAATCACGAGCCACGAATCACGAATCACGTCTGTTCGACTTGATCGTCAGCAATCCACCCTACCTCGGCCGCGGCGAAGCCGAACTTCTGCCGCGCGAAGTTCGCGAGCACGAGCCGCGGGAAGCGCTTTTCGCCGGCGAGGTGGGATTCGAGGTTTATGCGCCGCTGATCCGCCAGGCGGAGGAATTGCTCGTTACGAGCGGCGTGCTGGTGCTTGAGTTGGGCTACAATGCGCTCGACCGCGTAAGGTCGCTGTTCGATGGGGCGGCGTGGACCCGCGCCGGCGTCACGAACGATCTGGCCGGCATCCCGCGCGTGATCGCCGCCGAACGCGTGTGAACCATTGTTCGGTCCGGCCTCGGGGTTGAACCCCTGGTTTGTAGCGCGCGTTGCGCGGCGCGACTGAAGTCGTGCCCTGACGAAGAAAGTGCCGTATGCCGAAGCTGGCCCGTTACCGCGCCAAGCACGACACACCGCCGGCGGATGCGGTTTCCTCTACTTCCTTTACCTCCCCTTCCTCCTCTACCTCCATTCTTCATGTGGACATGGACGCCTTCTTCGTTTCCGTCGAGCTGCTGCTGCACCCTGAGCTGCGCGGCAAGCCTGTGGTCGTGGGCGGGCAGCCGGACCAGCGCGGCGTGGTTTCCGCGGCCAGCTACGAAGCGCGGCGCTACGGCATCCAGTCGGCGATGCCGCTGCGCACCGCCGGGCGGCTGTGCCCGCACGCCGTGTTTCTTGACGGCCACCACGAGCTGTATGGCGAATGGAGCGACCGCGTCGCGGCCCTCCTCGCCCGGTACTCTCCCGTGGTGGAAATGGTCTCGATTGACGAGGCGTATCTCGACCTGGCGGGCACGGAGCGCCTGCACGGCTCCGCGTTTCGAGCGGCCCACAAACTGCTCCGCGAGATCTGGGAGAAGACGCAGTTGCCGTGCTCGGCGGGCCTGGCGCGCACGCGACTCGTCGCCAAGGTAGCCTCCGACCAGGCCAAGCCGCGCGGGTTGCTCTGGGTGCCGGCCGGCAGCGATGCCGCCTTTCTCGCTCCGCTGCCGGTGCGCAAGATCCCCGGCATCGGCAAAGTGACCGAAGCGGCTTTGAACTCGCTCGGCATTGAAACAGTGGGCCAGTTGGCCGAGGTGTCGCAAGAAAAGCTCGAAGAGGTTTTTGGCCAGTGGGGAACGGCGCTTTATCGCAAAGCGCGTGGCGAGGACGCTTACGAGTTTTTCGTGGATGCCGAGCCGAAGTCGGTCTCGAACAATCACACCTTCAGCTTCGATACCGACGACCGCGCCGCGCTCGATTCCACGCTGAGCCACCTCTCTCAGAAAGCGGCGAAGCGCCTGCGTGCGGCGGGCCTCGACGCGCGCACCTTGACCCTTACCATCCGCTACGCCGGCTTCCACACCATCACGCGCGCGAAGACTCTGCCGGAGCCGTCCCACCTTGACGCGGTGATTCTGGGCACCATCAAGCAGCTTTTCGACGCGCACTGGGACCGCCGGCGGAAAGTTCGCCTGCTCGGCGTGGGGCTTTCTTCACTCAGCCATGGCTCCTCGCAGCTCGACTTGCTCGACCGCGAGCGCCGCGACAAGCTCGAGCGGCTGACCCGCGCCACCGACCGGCTGCGCGACCGCTTCGGCTTCTCAAAGCTGCAGTATGGCGGTTCGCTCCACGGCGGGGAAGAATGACGTGCCGCGTGGCTCGCGGCCTGTGACCCGTGGCCGCTGGCAACTAACAACACCTGACACCTGCTCTCGACTCCTGCGCCATCGCTAGCCCATAATCGGCGCATGCGACCGCGCGAACTGGCGGAGAGGATTTGCCGTGTCCTTCACGGGGCCGGCCACCGGGCCTACCTGGTGGGCGGGTGTGTGCGCGATCTGGTGCTCGGCCGGGAGCCCTCCGACTACGATGTTG
>WNFB01001390.1_pt1 | contig 20577 bp, 21 predicted proteins | sample 5400501 | NCBI WGS metagenome assembly WNFB01 (sample SAMN13153341, study PRJNA577476) | soil metagenome | isolation source: 200 cm saprolite under Douglas fir tree site 2 hole 1 | place: USA:California | collected 2015-04-18 | reverse complement strand
TGCTTGACGCAGCCCGCGATCCCGTTATTTTGCAGGCCATTGAGATACGCGCCAGCATAGGCGGCAACGGTTTTTGGGTCCCGGCCAAACATGCGCGACGCTAGAATCGCGGGATCAACCGTGTGGACATCGACGACAGGTGCGAAATCGGTGTTTATGCCCAATTCAAGCATCCATTTCGCAGCCTGTGTTCCCTGTGCGAGTGCCGTTGATGGAGTGCCTGTCGCGGCCATATCCGCGGCTGACGGCAAGTAGCCATGGAATTTGTAGAGGCGGTTGACCAGGCCACCTTCCTGGTCTGTCGCAATCATCAATGGAACTTTCGCATCTTGCATAGCCTGCTGGGATAGCGCATTGACCTGGCTTGCGACATCATAGGGAGTATCAAAGTTATGGTTACTCTCCTGGTACATATAGCCACCAACGAACTGCTGCGAGATCATATATTGCAGCCCATCCTGATAGTGATTGCCAATATATTCTACAATGATAAGCTGTCCCAGCTTCTGATCGAGCGTCATGCCTGCCATGATGCTCTGAATCCTGGCCAGTTCAGCCCGCTGTACCGCCTCTGTAGCAATGCCTTTGCTATCGGTCTTGGCCTGGACAGGTGATGGTGTAGCAGTTGGCTTCACAACTTGAGTTGGCGTGGGTGCAGGAGTATTGAGGGCATCTGTCAATGAAGCGGTGCAGCTAGAGAATAGAACTACCATGCAGCACATAACCATCATAAAACAGAGAACCATGATATTTAGAGGTTTTCGAGTTGTCAGAAGTGGCTGCATAAAAAAGGCTCCCATACACAAAATTGAATATGCATATACGACAAAATGATAGTATCATTCATAGGAATGAACGTCAGAAATGTGTTAGTAGTAACTTGAGGCCAGCTAATTGTGAGAAATTACCATTTGTCGGATGAAAAAGAGACTGAGCGAAACAGAACATCAGGCGTGGCCGGTGTTCTGTTTCGCTCAGTCTCTTCTCTATTTAGGGCGACCTATGTCGTTCATCCCTAATGAGAGAGCAAGAACTGCTTGACTACTGTCCCCATGCCAGCAATTGCATTAGGCGTGTTACATTTCCAGGCATGATTGGGGTCATCCAGGCGGGTTGGTACGAACTGCTTGGCGTCAATAACCAGGTATGGAGCACCAAATTGCCAGGCCGTCCAGCTCATGTGATTCTGGTTCGCGTAGTTCAGGAAAGTGTTCACGAGCTGATCCGCGTTCTGCATGGTCGCTCCCTGGCATCGAACGGCAATAGTCGAATTAGGCAACAGTGCCCACTCGCCAAAGTAGATAGGAAACTGTTTGAAATAACCTATTTGACTATCCCAGTAGCTGGGGTTGCCCAGGCTTATTTCTTTATACCAATGCTTGGTATAGACAATATTGGGATCATTGATCTTTAACTGCGCGTTCTTTTCACTATACTTCAGTGGGTACGCAGTACCACCAATGACAACGATCTGCTTTGCCCCAACTGAGCGAATAGCGTCGACCAGCCCTTGCATCCCAATAACTGGTGCTGTTTTGCCAGTAGAGCCCTTCATTGTCCCGCCGCCGCTCAGCCAGTGAGGGCCGTCAACGAACTTGGGTTCATTAAAGGCATCGAAGATCACCATTGGATTGTTGATATAATGGGTTGCGATGGCTTTCCAGAAGGTCACACTCTCCGGCTTCGGTGTGCATGCTCCCGTCCCATACGGAGAGCCAGCCGTCGCATCGTCATGCAGGGTGAGGATGGTATAGAGACCTACCGCGTTGGCCTGCTGGACTACCTGGTCGAGCGTCTTGATATAGTTACTCGAATCCTTCGCCCAAATCCAATTGGAGAGAGGGATGCGAAGAGCATTCATATGCCAGGTCTTGGCCATTTCGTTTAAGATTGTGCTACTGAATCTTCTAGAAACGTCATTATTATGGAACCAGCTATTATAGAACACGAACGCGCTCGCAATATGCGCGCCGCGAAGCACTAATGGTTGCCCGGATGGGCCTATGATCTGGTTTCCTTTGACATATGGGTAGACTACCTGGCTTGCCGCCGCCGATGGCCTTTGTTGGCCAAATACAAGCGTGATCGAGGCCGCAACTACAACAAAAATAGCTAGAATGGGCATTACTTTCTTCAAAGTCATGGGACGTTCTCCTTTTTCCAACCTAAGAAATCGAAAGCCTAAAAATATCTCTTCAAGGTTAAGAACCACTGAGCAGCTACTCACTTTGTGATGCGAATACCTTTTGTCATGTGTTCTAACCGTTTGTCCGTTAATTATATTGTCTGGGCAGGCATCTTCACTACCCAGAGTTTTTAACAAACTTTCTCTGTGAAGTACCTCCAATTACTATAATCCACAAGGAAGTTCAAAACGGACACTTTTGCTGAGTTCTTTTTAAGTACTATTGAAATCTACTTTATCCCGGATATGCCATGAAGCAGCGCAACCATGTGGGCCTTTGACAGCGTCAAAGGCCCACATGGTTGCGCTGCTTCATGGCATATCTAAACTACTATACTTGCCCGATACCGCTTTCCAAAGCCGTGGAAATAGCTGAGGCGAGGGTTTCAAGTTTAAAAGGCTTCTCCACTATACCAGCATGGGGAGCAATGCGAAGAGCCTTGATGATATCGATATCAGTTGCGGCCGTACATAAAATAAGGGGCAACCCCTGTGTGTGGGGATGTGACGTGAGGTAGTGCAATACTTCAATGCCATTGATATCAGGCAGAGACAGGTCAAGAATCAATACCTCTACTGGCAAAGAGAGCTTTTTCGAGGAGACATGTAATGATGAGTACGTACCTTGTGTTCTTCCATCGGTAAACAATGCCTGCAGGCATTTTAGAGAAGTGTCGTATACGGTGACTTGATGTCCCGCAAAATGCAAAAAAGTGGTACAAAACTTTGCTATTTGCTCATTATCTTCTAGCAAACCTACCTGGGCCATAAACGAAAATATCCTTTGTTTGCCTTGCTACAATTACCCTCAAATTGTAATAGTTAAATGTATGATCTGTCAAGCTTTTCGACTTTGTGGCTGTGTTTTCCATGTGTCCCTTCACATCCAGGTCAAAGTTCGTATCTCGACGCTTGCCACTAAATGCTGTACAATCTAACACGAGAAACATCATACTTGAGAGAATGATTGAGATTACAGATGAGCGATAATTATAACCTTGTCAAAAAATCTCCTATTAGCGTGGTGCGCTTCGGCATGGGGAAAGAGATACGGCTGTACAACGATGAACTGGTGGTGACTGGCCAGGAGGAAGGCCAGGAGATACGCTTAGAGTTAGAGGCCATTCAACGACTGATCTTAGTACCTGGCGATCCTAACCCCGCCAAGCTGGTATTGATGGCAGACCTGGACGATGATACCACTATCATTCTGGCGGAAGGCATGAGTAACGCACGGGACTTTCGGGCTATGCTCCCGCATATCATCGAACTCTGCCCGGATTTACAGCTTGATCCTCCCGATATGGGCGAGCAGCTACGGCAGGCACTCAATAGCCGCAGAGCATGGGCCCTTACCTGCTATGGCACCATTCTCCTGGTCTGTGCCTCGCTGTATATACTCTACCTGATTGTGGCGTTTATAGGTGCGCACCAGCATTAGTATCCATCTATTATTTCTTTGAAAGAGAGGACTAATATGCCGGCAACCGAAGGAGTTTTTTTTGTCCCAGAGATGAGTACTGATGCCCGTATCCGTGTTTTTCGGCGGAATTTTGGCGGCATGGAGGATTTTGATGGGATGGAGGTCGACGCCTATGTCGTGATAACCAGTAAGTATATTGTCGTATTTGACACGATGCTCTGCCCTGAGGATGCGGGGGTAATGATGGAGATGGTAGAGGGTGAATTAGCGGGGCAAGAGGTGCTGGTCGTCAATAGCCATGCCGATTGGGATCATTCCTGGGGCAATGACTATTTCACAGGCGAACACTCTGCACCAATCATCGCTCATGAGCATTGCCTGGTACGCATGAAGTCTGACGAGGAGCGGACTGGGCTGGCAGAGTATCAGAGTCGTTATCCTGTATTTGGCAATGTCGTACTGGTACCACCGACGATCACTTTCAATCAGGGCCTGACCATTCATGGCGGTGATTTGACCATTGAACTGATGCGCGCTCCCGGCCACCATCCCGATCATATCGCGGCCTGGATTCCTCAATTGAACTTGCTGCTGGCTTTTGACGCCGTGGAAAAGCCTCTGCCTTGCATTGAAGATGCCGCCTCCGTCCCGTCGATGTTCGCTACACTGGAGCATTTCCTGACCTTACAGCCTCAACGGGTACTGTGTTCTCACGGCAAGAGTACCAGCCTTTCAGCAGTGAAAGAGAACCTGGCCTATCTACGCGAGATTGAGCGGCGAGGTCGCGACCTGTTACAGAGGCACCGCCCAACGCACGAAGAACTGGAACACGCAGCCCACACCATTCACTATCCCCTTGACGAAGTGGTAGCCGGTTCTACAGAGACTGTTGATCGCAAATTCTATGGTTGGGCGCATAATGCCAATGTGCGTTATATTTTAGAATGGTTAATGAAGTGACAACTCCCCACAGCTAAAGCTGGGGGCTTCTCAGACGAACACTCCCATCGGAGTGCTTAGCGCCTGATGGCCGTGCCCCGGCCAAAGACAAAATGTTCTGAGCGGCATTTTGATCACGGTCAGCGATATACCCACAGAAAGGACAAAGATGGGTTCGCACAGACAAACTCTTTTGCACGATCTCCCCACAGTTGTGGCAGTTCTGCGAGGTGAAACGCGGGTTCACTCGGATCACTTGATGACCAGCTCTTGCAGCCTTTTCTTCAAGAATGTCGAGGAATGCGCCCCAACTGGCGTCCATGATGCTTTTTGCCAGGGAATGATTTTGGACCATGTTGAGAATACTCAGCTTCTCAACAGCGATCACCTGGTACTGTTCGGCATAGTATTTGGCTGTCTTATATTGAAAGTCTCGGCGTTGACGGGCGATCTTGAGATGGGTGTGTGCCGTGCTACGGGCAGCCTTACGGCGGCGTTTACTGCCCTTCTTGCGGCGGCACATCATGCGTTGCTTGCGTCTCAAGGTTTGCTGCGAGCTGCGATAGAAGCGTGGGTTCTCAATGGTATGGCCTTGGCTATCGGTGAGAAAGGACTTCAATCCTACGTCAATGCCAATAGCAGGATGAGCACAGTCAGCTGGAGCATGTTCGAGAGGTGGGTCAGTCTCACAGACCAGCAGCGCGTACCAGTGCCCATCGGCACGATGAACGAGGTGGACTGTCTTGGGAGTGCCTTCAATGGGACGATGCACCTTGATCTTGAGCAGTTTTCCCAGTTTGGCAGGGAGATGCAGATGCTTCTGGTCTTGGTCCAACCACACATCACGGCTCGTGCCGTACTGTCTGAGTTGGATGGAGTGCCAGCGATTAGGCTGCTTGAAACGAGGAAAACCAACGTCAGCAATGCCCAACTCTTTGGCTGCGAGATAGCGCTTGAGCGATTTCGTGAGGCGATCAGCCAGCATTTGCACGCTGGTGGCAGGCACATGTTCACCGCCACAGCCTTTGAACTGAGCAGTCAAATCGTACTTTGTGGGAAACGTGCCGTTCTCAGCATACTGTGCTTTGACCCTCTCCAACATCTCGTGATAGAGCTGGCGGGACTCACTCAAGCACATCATGAGCAAATGGGACTGTGCTGTATTGGGATACAAGCGGTATTCAAACGTTCTCATAGTCCTCATTATGGCGCATTAGGATATGAAAGTCAACCGTTTTTACCGCCTGCGGGCGGGCGGCAATTCACCCCCATGCGTGAACGCAGGGGCCCTCTTGCCGCTTTGTGGTAGGATATTGCCTTGACTCTTACATTGAGCTATTGCCCAGTATGTGCCGCGTCCCTGGTTGAAAAGCACATTTATGGTAAACTTCGCTCGGCCTGTCCGAAATGCGGTTTCATTTACTTTCTTGAACCCAAGCTGGTGACAGTCGTCGTGGTGCAGCACGAAGGCAAACTGCTGCTTGGTCGGCGCAACATTGACCCGGCCAGAGGAGCGTGGAGCTTCTTTGGCGGGTATGTGGAACGGGGCGAAAAAGTTGAGGTGGCCGCTCTCCGGGAGGTCAAAGAGGAAACCAACCTGGATGTACAACTGGAGCATTTGATTGGTATCTACAGTGAAAACGGACTCCCACATGTCGTGATTGCATATCAAGCCAGTATAGTGCATAACGATGTAAGCAAGATGGCGGCCCAACCCGATGAAGTGAGCGAACTGGCCTTCTTTACCCTTGACGAGGTACCTGAGTTAGCTTTTCCAACGGACGAACATATTGTCGAATATCTTAAAACTCATGTTTGAGGTAAGATAATGAATGCTCAGCCGGGTAGATTAGCGTTCATTGACTGACCTCTGTGTTCTCTGCTGGCTTCTCGACTGGCTCTTCAGGCCCGGCAGGCTTAAAGGGTGTTTGTCTATTGCCACGGTTGCGCCGGGTAAAACGATAGAGCACAAAGAAAAAAAGCGCGATGAGCAGTAAGGCGACCAGGTGGGCAGTACTAAACCCACCGCCACTGGTACCGGGAAATTGATAGACATCATTTACCGCAGCAAAGAGTTGGGAATAATTCGTTGCCCCCCACGCCAGCGCATACACAGGTGAATTCGCGGGTAAGCCAGGAGCTATGCCACTCCAACTCTGACCATTGTCATCACTACGTAAAGCTCCTATGTCAGTCCCAACATACAGCGTTGAGGGTTTGTGAAAATCGACGTAGATAAAACGTACATCTGTCCTGGCAAGAGATTCCGAGCTTGTTCTCCAATGCGCTCCCGCATCCTGAGAGTAAAAGAAGCCATGATTAGTACCGGCGAAGATGAGCCCTTTCGTCCCTCCAATGACGATGGTGTCGGGTTGAATCGAGTAAACCACCAGTGGTGTGGGTAGGCCAACATTGTACGGCCGCCATGTTGTCCCCTGGTCATCGGAACCATATACACCCAGCGATGTCGCCGCCCATAACTGTTGGTCTATAGTATCAAAGGTTAGAGCGTTGATGCTCAGATCAGCAGGAAGGCCATTGCTGATAGGAGACCAGCTATCGCCACCGTTCGCACTCATAAAAACACCGCTGGCAGCCGTTCCAATATAGACGGTGTGCGGAGCACTCAGGTCAAAAGTCAGTGCGGTAAAGCTATCTGCGGGTAAACCAGTTCCAGGTTTGTCGAGGGCTGTCCACGAGCGAGCAGCATCTGAACTCACAAAAAGGCCCGCATCAGTGGCGGCAAAAAGTTTTTTTCCGGCATCATCGAACGAGAGTGCATGAATGACGTTCACACCTGGCAAACCGGTGCTATGCTCCGTCCAATGCTGCCCTCCATCGGTACTGGCAAAGACTTTTCCCTGCGCATCACCGGCATAGAGTGCCTGCAAATTATTTGGGTCTACCGCCAGCGTGCGAATATGTTGATGCGCTAATCCGCTCGATTGCCAACTTCCATTGGCAAAGATACCAGAGGTAGGTGTGCAGGCGGAAAGACAGAGAGTTACCACTACCAGGAGAAACAGCATTGTCGTTCGCTGTAAGATCCTTTGACCTCTCGGAATTGCATGTTGCATAGGTGCCTCAAACTTATTGAAGAATGGGTAGCTCTTCGCCCAGACCATGTTCTACCGCCTGGTTATAGACATGGGCAGCGGTTACGATATCTTCGAGGGCGATCCCCAGGCCTTTATACAGGGTAATATTCTCTGCTGCCTCACGTTGTGGTCCCTGTCTACCAACAACGTCAGACAATTCATAGACGCTATTCCAGTCAAACAGGCCTTCATCGGCAGGTATGATAAAATCGCCAGCTTCGGCGTGTGCCTGCTCCAGTGAATCGGTGACAATGAGGTAGCTGCGCTGTAACGTTGACAGGTCGATTTCACGCTTGGTCGCCCAGTTAGAGCCGATAGCGTTGATATGGCATCCCTGCCTCAGCCACTCTCCACAAAAGACCGGGTCAGTTGAAGAGGTTGCCGTGATCAAAATATCGGCAAATTCTACCGCCTGGCGCACCGTTGGAACAGATCGTACCTCGACGTTGAGGGCGCGCGTCATTTCAGCGCAGAAGATTTTACACCTGGGGACATTGCGGCTGTAGACATAGACCACATTTATCGGGCGAACAGCACAGACGCCCATCAGTTGTGTCACCGCTTGATTACCGGCCCCGATCAGCCCTACGGTCGTCGCATTGGGGCGTGCCAGGTATTGGGTAGCCAGTCCACTTGTTCCACCAGTACGCATCCGCCCTAACCAATCGGCCTCAATGATTGCCAGTAGTTGTCCATCCTGTGCGCTATAGAGCATAACCAGGTAGCGCACTCGTCCCCGAAATGTTGTGTATGTTTTATAGCCAAGCACACCGAGCGTCGGAGCCGCCGCCGCAAGCATATTCAACACGCCATCCGCTAACTTGATACGGCTACGTGGATGGTTGACCACACAACCTTCAGCCATGGCCCCGAATGCCTGCTCCAGCACGGCTACGGTGTCAGGCATGGCCAGCAGATTATGTACATCTTCCTCACGTATTACTAATGCCATAAAAACGTTCTCTACTAATTTTTGCGACGAATGACGCGCTTCATGTAGACGACAGTTTCTTCTATTTCGTAATTCTTTGGCACCTTGAAGGTTTTATCGTTTTCTGGAAACAGTACATCACGCAACCTGTTCAGGGCAGGTAGTGTATTACTGACGGGCCGTCGGGGTTTTGGGGGTGGCATGATGCGGGCCAATAGGCCGCGTCGCAGTAACTCTATGCCGACTCCTACAGCTACAGCCCCTACACCGGCTGCCAGGCGCGGCAATTGTGGATAGTGTAAAACAGTAGGCACCCGGCTCTGTGTCGTCACCAGGCTAGTTGAGGGTATGGTTAAGTCCGCACCACAATGGCGGCAAGATAGATCATCTTCCTGGTTGCCTGCGTTACATTTGGGACATATCATTAGAATATTCCTCCTCTATGAAAGAACGCTATGCTTTACTACTTCTGCCTTCCAATATCTCTGCAATTGCATCTACGACGATGGCATTTTCCTCAATCGTATTATAGAAGTATGGAGAGACCCGTACCAGCCCCGGACGTGAGTCGGTGATAATGTTGCGTGAGACGAGTGCCTTTACTACCTCTTCAGGGTGCTCGATCTCCAGCATCACGATAGAGCTGCGGCATTCCGGCTCCTGAGGTGTACGCACTTTCCAACCGTGTTCACGAGCGCGGGCAATCAAATCGTTGGTCAAGTAACGTGTTCGTTCACAAATCCGCTCGACACTGATTTCCTGTACGATATCAAGTCCGCCGTTGGCTGTATAAATCGTGGGTACCGCGGGTGTGCCCAACTCAACTCTGGTGGCCTCTGGACGGAACTCAAATTCGCGCGTCTTGAATTGAAACTGGTCGCGATGCCCAAACCAACCGGTGATGGTGGGCTGCAACTGCGCTAACAAGCCCTCACGCACATAGACAAATGCCAGCCCCGGCCCGCCCATCAACCACTTGAGCGTACCCGTTACCAGGAAGTCGATATCCTGGGCAACGACATTGATGGGTATCTGACCGGTTCCCTGATAATCGTCTATCAGCACGTAAGCTCCCTGCTTATGTGCAATATCCGCAACCGCCCGCACATCCTGGATGTAGCCACTGGTATAGAAAACACGCGAGGTCGCGACTAAGGCGGTTTTGTCATCTACTTCATGCTCGAACAATTCAGGCGGTGTATAGACGCGATCAGGACTCTCGACAAAGCGACAATCGACGCCGATGCGTCTTTTGACCAACCACTGGTAGGCCAGCGTGGGGAAGTCCATATCGGCCATCACGACCTTGTTGCGTTGACTGTAATCGAGGGCAGAGGCGATGGAACTGAGTGCAACAGAGACACTTGGGGCAATCGCCACTTCATGGAGTTGTGCGCCTATGATGGTGGCGAACTTCTGCCGGGCTTTGGCAATCTCTCCCATCCAGATTTCATACCATGCGTGCGCTCCCCATTCGTTCCACATCTCCATGTATTGCGCTAATCCCTGCATGGAGCGGTTTGAAAGGGCACCTAATGAGCAGCTATTCATGTACGTTTTGCGTTGCAGTATCGGAAACTCTGACCGGTACGCAACAAGGTCTGGATGTTCGATAGCAGCGGGAGCTGGGTATTGCATTCTGGACTCACTCATGGTCATGTTGCGTTTGCTCCTTCAAGTTACTGTGGCGAATTGTTTGCCCTCTTCCAGTGTGACCAACTTATTAACAGTATACTCATATTTTACTGCTTATCGTGCAGAGAATCTATAGTTTGCGCCAGCAATGTTGCCGCCCGCTCCACTTCTTCCTCAGTAGACCAGCGTCCGAGGGTCATACGGAACGCGCCAAGTGCTCGTTCGCGAGTATATCCCATGGCCATCAGCACTGGCGATGGGTCGGTACTGCCCTCGTGACAGGCCGAACCGGTAGAACTGGCAATCTGCGGGGTAGCCGCCAGCACCTCCTCACCTATAACACGATCTATACTGATGTTGAGTGTATTGGGCAAACGATCTGTGCTGTGCCCGTTGAGATGGACAGCATTGGGGAGGGCTGCTTCCAGATGCCGTTGAAGCACATCCCGTAAGTGTTGCAGGCGAAGTTGACTTGCGGCAAGCTGCTCCTCTGCCAGCATACAGGCCGTCCCAAGTGCCACCATATGCGCGATATTCTCCGTCCCGGCTCTCCGCCCGGACTCCTGTCCACCGCCGTAGATGAGCGGTTCAAGCTGCAAACCTCTGCGCATGTACAACGCGCCGATACCTTTGGGAGCGTAGAGCTTGTGTCCGGCCACCGTCAGCAGATCGACACCTAGCTCATCAACGCGAGTCGCAATCTTGCCCACTGACTGGGCAGCGTCACTATGCACCAGCACGCCATGACGATGGGCAATCTCGGCAATCTCTGCGATAGGCTGTAATGTGCCAGTCTCGTTATTGGCGTGCATGATCGTGATCAACACCGTCTGCTCATCGATAGCCGCCTCAACATCAGCCGCACTGACCCTCCCACTTTCGTCCACGGGCAGATACGTGACCCGCAATCCATGCAGTCGCTCAAGGGCACAGCAAATATTGAGGACGGCGGGATGCTCTGTGACCTGGGTGATGATATGCTTGCCATAAGCACGCCTCGTCAGTGCTGCCCCACGAATGGCAAGGTTGTCGCTTTCAGACCCTCCGCCGGTGAAAACGATTTCGGCAGGTGTACAGCCCAACAGCCGGGCTACCTGTTGCCTCGCCACTCCTATCGCCTGGTGGGTAACCTGCCCGTAGCTGTGCGTACTCGACGGGTTGCCGAAATAGGTGGATAAAAAGGGCAGCATGGCCTCGACTACGATAGGATCGACAGGGGTAGTCGCGTTGTAATCTAGGTAGATGGGACCATCTTGTAGACCTGGATGTCTTCTCATGTGGATGGATACCTCTTCTTTCGTTACTCTTCTTTCATACCTTCTCTTTATTGTAAGCCGCTTTGAGGTCTTCCCCACGCAACTGTCCCGATAATTTGCAGTTCTACCTCCTCTTTGGAGGAAAATCTGCTGACCAACGATCTAAGCTCATTGTCAAAGTCTGTCACCGCTTCCTCGCCCATCGCATCACGGGAAAGGCTGCTCATTGCATGAAACGACTCGATGTAGTCATCAAGGGATTGCACGAATGGGACAGGAACGGTGCGTTTTTCTCCCCGCAACTGAAAGAGGCCGCGCACCTCCAGTTCCTTAATCAAATCGAAGGGCTGGTAGTCTCGATTGGTTGTCAATCTCTTGATAAGCTTGATCAGATCGTCGCTCCAGGGTAGAGGTGCGTTCTCTGTGTTAACAATAGCCAGGTAGCCATTGGCTGTAAGCATCTGGTGGAAGCGCGGGAGAACCACATCCCATTCCATCCAGTGAAGGCTTTGTCCCGCTGTGATCAAAGCGTAGGGCGGGTAAAGCGCAACATCCTCGGCGCGTCCATAAATCCAACGCAGTTTGGGGGAGTTGCCATCGGGGAGAAGTCGTCCTTTTTCAAGCATCGGTTGCGAAAAGTCTACTGCATCCACTCTCTCGACCAAAGGTACCAGCCAGCGAGCAATATCCCCACTGCCGCTCCCTACATCAAGTACGGCACGTGGTTCATCGGTGATCAGCTCTGACAGTATGCTAAACAGTTCCGAGGGATAGGTAGGGCGAAGATGATACCTGTCTACGACGCTCTGATCCTTAAATCGAGAGGCGTATTTAGTTCCGAGATAGTTCGGTCTTGGCATCATAGATAACCTCTTCCATTGTAAAAAATTATCGTAGCTCTGCTTGTATTGTGTCCCATAGATCCCGCACGTCCTGTTCAGTGGTGCGTAAATTGCCAATGGCTATACGAATAGTAAATTTACCATGCAGTTTGGTGTGTGAGAGGAAGAAGCGGCCGCTCGCATTGATATCGTTCATGATGCGCTCGTTCAAGGCTTCTAGCTGTGCCTCATCATCCATTCCCAGTGGGTGAGCACGGAAACAGACGACACTAAAGGGGGCAGGAGCCATGCGTTCAAAATCGGGCGAGGCATCGACCCACCGAGCGACCAGTTGGCCTAAACGAACGTGCTCATGTATGCGCGCCGCCATTCCCTCCTGCCCGAAATAGCGCATAATCATCCAGAGTTTGAGCGAACGGAAACGGCGGCCAAGCGAGGTGCCGTAGTCCATCAGGTTGGGAACTTCCTCGCCCTTACTCTCGGTGTTGCGCAGGTACTCAGGGATGAGGCTGAAGGCAGCTTTGACGACATCGGGTTTACGGGTGTAAAAGACACTGCAATCCATGGGCGTAAAGAGCCACTTATGCGGGTTGAGAATCAACGTATCGGCACGCTCGCAGCCGGACAACACCCATTGCATGGAGGGATCGACGGCTGCCGAGCCGCCATAGGCGGCGTCAACATGCAGCCAGAGCCCATAGCGTTCGCATATCTCGGCGATCTGCGGTACAGGGTCTATACTCGTGGTTGAGGTTGTCCCCACGGTTGCAACGACGGCAAAGGGCCGCCAACCAGCCGCGAGGTCTTCGACGATGGCCTGTTCCAATTGCACAACATCCATGCGAAATGCGCTGTCCACGCCAATTTTGCGCAAGCCCGCCTGGCCCACACCCAGCACGATACCGGCCTTCTCGACCGAGGAATGCGCCTCCTGAGACGCATAGTAGCGCAGCCGCGGTATCTCGGCCCGGCCAGACATACCCTGCTGTCGGATATGGAGATCGGTCATAGCTTCACGGGCCGCTGCCAGGGCATAGAGCGTCCCTGAAGAGGCCGTATCGTTGATCACGCCAAACAGTGGAGAGGGTAAACCGAGCATCTGGCGCAGCCAATCGAGTGTCACCTGTTCGAGTTCTGTCGCTGCCGGTGAAGTACGCCAGAGCATGGCGTTGACGTTCAAAGCACCAGTGAGCATTTCGCCCAGAATGCCAGGGCCAGAGCCTGTGTTACTAAAGTAGGCCATAAACCCGGGTGCATTCCAGTGCGTAATGCCCGGCATCAATATGCGATCAACATCGGCCAGAATAGTTTCCATTGCTTCGGGCCGCGTTGGTGCATAACCCGGCAAGGATCGGCGAATATCGCCTGGGCTCGTTTCAGCAAGTACGGGATAGGTTGCAACACCCGCCAGATAGTCTGCTATCCAGTCCACTGCTTGATGGCCGTAATGTCGAAATGCCTGGGGATCCATGTCGCCAGTTGCGCCTGGCTGTTGTGCAACATCAAGTTGTTCCCGTTGTCTGCGTTCTTCCATTGGATTGAACCTCTCAAAAAATAATGCCCCCATGGGGATGGGAGCAGCATACCTTCATGGGGTAGAAGGTATTTCCTAATTATGGCATTACTTCAAGAATTTTGCCGCAAGATCGCGGGCACCTGGCTCAACCAGAATAGACCCATCTGGAAAAACAATGGTTGGGACACTCCGCTTACCGCCATTCACCTGCACAACATAGTCAGCAGCGGTATCGTCCTCTTCAATGTTGATATATTCATAGGGAATGCCACGTGTATCGAACCAACGTTTCGCCATACGGCAATCACCACACCAGAAAGTGGCATACATTTTGATTATTTCTTGCTTGTTTGTGGGATGCGACAAAATTTCCTGCACAGATAGCTCCTTTAAGTAAGATTTGTGATGGATAAGATACGTTTGTTTACCTGTATATTGCAACATACGGCTCTTATCAAATATTCCCGCCTGGTCGCATCTACCCTTCAGCCGTTTGCAATGCTGGCTTGTTGATGCGCTCCAATAGCAGGTCGAGGAACTTCTTACCACCGGTGGCGATCAGTCCCGGATTGCGTGCCAGGATACCCATCACCAGGCCCGCGCTAAAATCTCCACGCAGTGCCTGGGCCATCTGTGCCGGGGTCAGACGCTTCATCAGGTCAAGTGCGCCATCCCACTGCTCGTCGCTGTAATTGGCGATGCGTTTGTTAATCATGTAAGAAATATCCATGTCGCGCCCAAAACGCGCACGCCACTTCTTATCAAAGCGTTCCAGGTAAGCGGCAGAGGTATTGCCGGCTTTAACTGCTTTGGCGGCAACGGTGCCGGCCATTTGACCTGAGTAGATGGCAAAGCGAATACCCTCTCCAACTAAAGTAGAACCATGACCACCAGCATCTCCTGCCAGCAACAGACCATCGCGGGAGAAACGCTCAAGCGGCCCCTCCGAGGGAAACAGCCCCGTATGATACTCAATCGGGCTGGCATCTTTCAATTTGTCAGTCAACTGTGGCACATTCCGTATGATATTATCCAGGTAGGTTCGCGCATCATCATCGCAGTCGGGATGAAGGACACCCACTCCCAGGCGCACCCGCCCATTGCCGCGCGGAAAAGCCCATGCGTACCCACGTGGCGCAAACTGGCTCCCCATAATCAGAAATAGCTCATCCTGCGGGTAATGCGGCGCGTACAGGTCGTACTCGGCACCGTATCCGTAGCGATGAAAAGCCTTGCCCATCTCTGCCCGCACTCCGACATGGCGCGAGAAACCACTGGCGTCAATGGTGACAGCCGCTTGCAGGCTGATACGCTCGCTCACATGGTTCTTCACCGCCACTCCACACACGCGGCCATCTTCCAGCAGGGTTTGTTCCACGGTATGGCGGACACGCAGAGTGGCTCCGGCTGCAACAGCCCTACCCGCAAGATGCTGGTACAGTCCGCGCACATCTACCACACAGGCAACGGCTGGATCATAGTGCAGAGGAACTTCTCGCTGTGGTGAAACAAAGACGACCTTCTTGATGAGATGATAGAGATGATCGGGAATGTGCAGTGCTTGCATATCGCTGACCCAACTGCCACCGCTTGTATGAATAGGATAGCCAATTTCGTGCTGGCGTTCCAGGATGAGCGTGCGCACACCCAGCCGGGCAGCCGCTTCACCAGCAGCTAAACCTGCTGGCCCCCCACCCACAATTAAAACATCACAATCTTCTGGCATGAAAAAATTAACCTTCTCTTCACCTGAAAAAAGGAACCAGGGCGACTCATTGGTAGGTCACCCCTGCATTTCTCTGATTTCTAGAATTATACCACGAAGAGTTATCACGCCGTTTAGGAACGTCCACTGTGCGGCACATTGCGCTTGCGTTCGCGCCAGGGAATCATGAAGAGAATGAGCATTATAGCCGCCACACCCAGCGATCCACCGACGATCAGGAGTGCCAATCCCCAACCTTCCTGGCTCAGGAGAGAAAGTGGCCCATGAGTACTATCGGACCCTAAAGGCACTATCTTCAGAGGCGTGCTCGTCGCTGTACTGATCGGAGTGGATGCTGTAATAGGAGAAGTGACTACGGTTGGGCTGGCAGCAGGGGTTGGAGAGGAACCGATGATGAGGAGTTGGGCCTGCGCGTGGAGGGCTCCGCTGGCAACGTCGACAGCATTTATCTCTGCCTGGGGCACATTCAAATTCACGGGCAGATGAAAAGCTCCGGTGATCGCACCATTTCTGTCTGACACAGGTGGAGTATCAAGTAAGGTCAGCGAGGTAGTACCCATGAGCAGCGTTAGGTTCACTGTTGTGCCTGCGGGCAACCAGTTGCTTCCTGTAAAGGCGATAATATCTCCACCCATGCCACTGCCTGGATTGATGCTCAGACTGGGTACGCCAGCTACGGATGCTCCCGGTGCCGCGAGAACCAGGTAACGTACAGACGAAATGACTCCCGCACTATCGGTAACGATAATTTTCCAGGTACCCACCGGACCACCACTCGGTAGTATTACATTCGAGGTGACAAAGGTGCCATTGTCCTGCACCTGAACACTGCTATCTCCTGGATAAGCAAATGTTCCGGGTACTCCCCGAGCATCGATATAGCTCAATTCCGCCAGGCCGGGATGAATGTTTTTGCCTCTCAAAGTGAGCGTTACGCCCAGTGGCCCTTGCTGTAAATTCAAGCTCAGATCCGCTTTAGAAGCTGCAAAAGCATATGTTGGAGTCGCCAAAATCAATACACTGAAAAGTATACATATGTTTTATGCACCTATTGCTAAATACTTTGCAAGCTGAACAGGTTTGCGTTCCATGTTTTTACATGGCTGAGGCAAGCGCACTCCTGAGCAGGTTTGCGTTTGACATAGCACCCTCCATATGCTATAATTAGAACATGATTTCAATGTAATTTGTACACTAATGAACAGCTTTGAAGGTTTTTTCATACATTGTTCTTGTTTAGTATTCATTCTTTTTGAGATAACAAGGATAGACTTGTAAAGGAGAGGAGCTGACCACCATGAGTATTATGCAGCTCACCCAGACCATTCACATTCTACCTACTCTGCCTGGTATGCAGAGCAAGCGTGCCAAACAACCCATGCTGCCCGGTATGGAGGTGGAGCAGGAGAGGCCAGCCGTGATTACGAACCGCCAGATTGCCGAGGTTCTTTCCGGCATCGCCGACCTGCTGGAATTTCATAAGAGCAATCCCTATCGGATCCAGGCGTATCGCAATGCAGCCCGTGGTGTTTTGGACTTGACCGACTCTGCGGCATCGATGATAGCTCGTGGAGAGCTGTTGCCTGTCCCAGGATTGGGTCAGCGTCTGCGATCTCGTATCACCGAACTGGTTCAAACGGGTACGATGACCTTTTATAACGACCTCTGTATGCAATCACTACCGGCTGGTGTCCGTGCGCTCATGGCGGTTGAGAACGTCGGTCCTCACACTGCCGTCCGGCTTTACGAAGAACTGGGCATCGATACACCGGAGAAACTCTGGTGGGCAGCACAGCAGCAACGTATTCGCAAGTTGCCCGGTTTTGGCGAACGCAGCGAAGCACGACTGAAAGCGGCAGCCGCGCAGCTGCGCAGGGGAAGTAATACTGCCTCTCTCAGTGGGGTAGCCTGAGACAATCAACAAGGTTACGAGCAAGAAGAGCTAGATGGAGGAGCGCAGCGTGCTGTGCTCCTCCATCTAGCTCTTCTTGCTCGTAACTCTGCTATTGGAGATGCCTCTTTGGATACGAATATGATAGAATGAAACGAGAGGGCGTCTAAGCATGACAACTTCATTTACAACGTGTTCATTTCCTATCAGGAGGCTATTTTTATGTCAGACGGCATGGCACATTTCGACATCCCAGGCGCAAAATCGCGTGAATTGATGGCACGACGCCAGGAGTTCGTGGCGCGAGGCGTCTCATCCACCATGAACGTATTTGCGGCAAAAGCTGATGGAGCTATGATTGAAGATGTTGATGGCAATCGCTATATCGACTTCGCAGGCGGCATCGGTGTGATGAATATTGGACATGCTCGGCCAGAGGTCACCAGGGCCATTGCAGAACAAGCGGCCAATTTCACGCATACCTGCTTTAGCGTGATGATGTACGAATCGTATATTGCTCTCGCCGAACGTCTCGTTCACCTGACTCCAGGCGATTTCGAGAAGAAAGCGATCTTTTTAAATAGCGGCGCAGAGGCTGTCGAAAACGCGGTCAAGATCGCCCGTTATGCCACAGGACGACCGGCCATTATCACTTTCGACAACGGCTACCATGGACGTACATTGATGACGATGACGATGACCGCTAAAGTCAAGCCGTATAAGCATCGCTTTGGCCCCTATGCGCCAGAGGTCTACAGAGCACCATTCCCCTATCCGTACCGCATGAATATGTCGCCCCAGGATGCTTCAGCGTACTGTATCCAGGAACTTGAGCGCATGTTTGTTGGGGAGGTGGCACCAGACCAGGTGGCCGCTATCGTCATCGAACCGGTACAGGGTGAGGGCGGCTTTATGGTGGCACCTCCAGGCTTCCTGCGAGCACTCAAAGCATTATGTGAGCAACATGGCATTCTGTTTATTGCCGACGAGATTCAATCCGGTTTCTGCCGTACAGGAGCGATGTTCGCCGTTCAGCACGATGGGGTTGCCCCCGATCTCATGATTGTCGCCAAATCAATGGGAGCGGGTATGCCCATTAGCGGAGTGGTGGGACGAGCGGAAATCATGGACGCCCCTCCTCCTGGCACTCTGGGCGGAACCTACAGTGGCAACCCGGTAGCCTGTGCAGCCGCCTTAGCAGTTCTTGATCTCTTTGAGCAGGAGGATTATGCCGCTCGTTCACGCGAGGTGGGCCACGTGGTCATGGAACGCTTCTTGAAACTACAAGAGCAGTATGCTTTAGTGGGCGACGTGCGCGGCCAGGGTGGTATGGTCGCCATGGAACTGGTGAAGGATCGTACAACCAAAGAGCCGGACGCTCATGCTGCCAGCGATGTATTAGCAGCAGCACACCGCCGCGGGCTTGTGCTGATTAAGGCGGGAATGTACGACAATGTGCTGCGCGTCCTGGTACCTCTTTGCGTCACCGACGAGCAATTGAAACAAGGCCTGGACATCTTTGAGGAGGCTTTTGCATCTGTTGCCAAAGCAGCCGTAGCAACCACTACCTCTGTAAGCTGACTTTGAAGCCCCCGAATTTTCATGGTGTTGTCCTCCTCGGACAACACCATGAAAATTCGGGGGCTTCATGCTTACCATCTTCATTTCCTGGAACTTCTCACCTTTTTTTGATGCCGCTGCAGTATCTCATTTACTTGTTGCTCGTACTCTTTCCTGATATCCAACTCCCGAACATGCTGGCAACATGCACGCAATTCGTATAACAACGCCGAGTCTCCCATTGATCGTTGTAATTTTCGCTCATCGGCCAGGGCTAAATGCAGATATACCATTGGATAAGTTGTTTGTGATACAGCTTGCTTCAAAGACACAATCGCATCATCGATTTTGTCCTGCTTATAATAGATCCATCCTTTACAATCCGGGCAATTCCCTGGAAAGTGCAGCTTCACTGATCCGTTCAGATGTTTCAATGTTTCAATGTAGGTCTCAGCTTTCCCTATATCAACTAATGCATCATCGAGGTTCGTGTTTCGCTCCGCATTGGTGTAAGCTATACCCCAATATGCCATAGCCAGAATCTCTCCCAGAGCCATAAAGCCCACGGATTCTGCCTCAATAAGCTTGCCGACTGATATTTTTTGCGCTTCCAAAGTGCCTGCCTCTGAAAGCAACATGCCAAACTGCTTCAGAGCAGCATCGTACTCTTTATTTTTTATGTAGGCCCACCCTAAATAAAAAAGTGATGTCAGCCGCATTAATTCCTGAGTCTTCGCTATTCTTAAGTAAGAAATCGCTTCTTCATACTGACCCAATTCAAAATGCAGGAAACCAAGGAAATAGTGAATTGCTCGTTTCTCCTGCTGATGGTCTCCCTCGTAGAGGTCATGTGCCCGTTCCAGGTAGATGACGGCTTTTTGAAAGGCTGCACTTCTTTTGGGAAGTTCACGGTAATGTTTTGCCAGTTCTACATAAGCAACGCCGATCTTATAATGAATATCAAGGACATCCTTCCTGGGCAAAGAAGATGCCCCGATTTTATAGTGGATACTGGAAGTATCCAAATTTGATAAATCAGGCAGCTTGGCCATGGAGACATTTTTGCGTAGAAGTGCCTCTTCCCATGCAGCTATGGCATGTTCAAATTCGTTCAGCGTGAAATAGACATCACCGAGCGCCTCACGTTCAAAATAACAGAGAGGATCAAGCTCAAGTGCCTTTTTAGCCTCTTGTAATGCTTCATCATGGTGCTTCTGACTCAGTAATGCGTAGACTAATAATGCTCGCAATTCTTGATTTCTAATTTCTTGTGGATATTTTTCTTCGAGATGCTTAATAGCATCCCTAAAAAAGGCTTCAACTTGTGCTGCTTCATTCGAAGCAAGGGATAGGCCCCCAAGGCTAAGAGAAACTTGTGCATATATCCATTTTTGATCTTCTTGAGTGTATTGTGCAAGTTGATGCTTGACATCCTCGTGTCTCGAGAAACTTCTTTTCAGCCATTTTTAGATTTATTTTTTTATTCTTAGGAGTTCGTAAACAGTCTCGATAGGCCCGCAAACCTTCGCTAAATGTAGAGGTTGCTCTCCAGCGTACAGAACCGCTTAGCGCGAG
>WNFB01001389.1_pt1 | contig 20581 bp, 20 predicted proteins | sample 5400501 | NCBI WGS metagenome assembly WNFB01 (sample SAMN13153341, study PRJNA577476) | soil metagenome | isolation source: 200 cm saprolite under Douglas fir tree site 2 hole 1 | place: USA:California | collected 2015-04-18 | reverse complement strand
TCGGTCGCGACGACCTCGCGCACGAAACCGCTGGCCAGCAGCTCCTGCGCGTCCAGCAGCCGCGCCGTCATGACTGCATCCTTGACCCGCGCCTCGCCGAGCAGCATCACCAGCCGCAGATAATCCCGCGCGGAGAGCGAGTTTCCGAGCGTGCGCGCAACGGGGTAGCCGTAGCGGGCTGAGGGCGAGGCCAGCCGCAGGTCGCAGCAGGCCGCGATCGTGGCGCCGCCGCCGGTGCATGGCCCCGCAATGGCGGCGATAGCCGGCACGCGCACCGACTCCACCGTGCCCCAGATGCGGTTGCCTCGCTGCTCGTGCTCTCGCACGTCCTGTTCCGTCTGGATGGCCCGCAGCCGGGAAATGTCCGCGCCGGCCACGAACGCGCCGCCGGCGCCGGTCAGCACCAGCACGCGAATAGCCGCGTCCTCATTCACATCCTGGCACACCTGCACCAGCCGGTCGGTCATGGCTCGGGTCATGGCGTTGCGCACTTGTGGGCGATTGAAGATGACCCACACGATTGGCTCGCGGCGCTCGATCACCAACTCGCCGTCCTCCGGCGTGAGCCGGCGGACAAATTCGCTGATGTTGCTCATGCTCCGTCGGGGAACGGTATGAACAGTGTGAGCCGCTCCTGGCCGCCAACGGACCGGGTCTTGTGGCCCTTGCCCGTGGTGTCGCCCGCCAGGAACATGGCGCCCGGCCCGAACTGCCGCACCTGGCCATCGCTGGTCTCGATCTCCATCGTGCCCCGCAGCGGGATGACGAGCTGCCGCCGCGGGGCGGTGTGCCAGTTGACGGCCCAGTCGCCGGGCGTACGCCGGACGAACACGCCAGCTGCCGGCAGCAGCGGAGCGTCCGCGTCGATGGTGGGTGACTCGGCCAGCTCCTCCTCGCCGAAATGGGACTCGCCGTCAGGCGTGGCATAGGTGGTCGGGTACTTCATAGCCCTAGGAGCATAATGGACGCGCTATGCCGATCGAACGCTACGTCCGGCCATATGGGGAAGCCAAGGAGAATATGCTGGACCGCGCCCGGCGCGGCACCTTCGAGTTCGTCGAGTACGAGGCAGTGGCCTCTGTCCTGGACCGCCTGACGTCGCTGGATCACGATGCTTGGGCCGCGGCCTTCATGGAAGTCGCGCGCCCCCACGAGGAGCGCGCGCGGGAGGCCGAAGCGAAGGGCGACGTGCAGACGGCGCAGCAGGAGTACCTGAGCGCCTACGGCTACTACCGGCTGGGCCGCTACCCCACCACCAACTCGCCCGGCAAGATGGCGGCTTACGAGAAATGCGTGGCCAATTACCTCAAGGCAGGCCGGTGGTTCGACCCGCCGCAGGAACGGGTGGAGATCCCGTTCAAAGGCCGGGCCGGCGAAGGCGATCGAATCGTGGGCTACTGGCGCCGGCCGAAGGTAGCGGGTCGCGTCCCGGCGCTAATCAGCTGGGGCGGCATCGACGGCTTCAAGGAAGAGCGCCGCGCCGACGCCTACCTGGCACGCGGCATTGCCGTGCTGGCGATGGATGGCGCGGGCGTGGGGCAGGCCCCGATGAAGGGCTGCGAGGACGGCGAGCGGATGTGGGACCCCGTGCTGGACTGGCTGGCCGCACGCGACGACGTCGACTCCTCACGCGTCGGTGTCATGGGCGCCAGCACCGGCGGCTACTGGGCTGCCAAGCTGGCGCACGTGCGCCGGGATCGCATCCGCTGCGCGGTCAACCACGGCGGCTGCGCCCACTTCGCCTTCACGCCGGAGTGGATCGAGAAGGCGCAGTATGGCGAGTACGCCTACGAGCTGGCCGAGACGCTAGCCTACGCTTTCGGGCAGGATGGCTTCGACGGTTGGGTGAAGTTCAGCCCGCGCTTATCGCTGCTGACGCAGAACGTGCTGGATCAGTCCTGCGCGCCGCTGCTGTGCGTAAACGGCACCAAGGACACGATCTTCCCGATCGAGGACATGTACCTGCTGTTCGAGCACGGCGATCCGAAGACCGGCTTCTTCCCGCCGGTGGGCCACATGGGCCACACGCCGCGCACGGCCGGCGTGATGCTGGACTGGGTGGCGGCTCAGCTGGGCGTGTGACTCCGTAGGAAGCGGCGCACGCGGGCAACGGTCTTCGGCACCAGGTCCGCCGGCTCCTTCCAGGGCTCCAGGATCTCCGACTTTGGCGCCAGCGCCGCGACCTCGCGGCCAATGGCCGTGGGATGGGGCAGGTCGATGCCCGGCAACACCAACATGGGGATCTGACACGACCCGACGAAGTCGCGGCTGACGCTCAGGACGAAGTCGCCGCTCCACATCTTGCGGCCAAACACTTCCGCCTTGGCCATGTCGACGTCGTCGCGCTTGGCGATCATCTCCTTGGCCCATTCGACCCACATATTGGGCAGTGTGGTCTTGTTGGCCTCGTCGATGCCGACGGGTTGCTCCAGCACGCCCGCCACCACGCGTTCGGGTGCTTTCTTCATCAGGTGCAGCACCTGCGAGCAGCCAATGCAGCAGCCCAACGCGTGAAAGCGCTCGATCCCCAGGTGGTTCATGAGACCGAGCTGATCCGAGGCGTACATGCCCCACGGGTCGTCCATGTCCAGCGGGCCGGTCGATTGGCCGGCGTTGCGCTCGTCGAGCACGACCACCGTGTAATCGCGCGAGAAGATCTCGATGGGGTTAAAAGCCGCCCGGCCCCACGACGAGATCTGGGCGTTCATGCCGCCAGGAGGCAGCAGCAGCAGCGGGAACCCAGTGCCGTGCACCTCGTAATAGATGGACACATCCCCTTTGACGAAGAAAGGCATCAGCCGAGCTCCTTTGGCGATTCGCGAATTTCGCCGAGAACCTTACCCTATAGCGCATGGCAGCTCTGAAATTCGGCCTGGGCCTGTTCCCAACGGCTCCGACGCCCGACGGTTTGCGCGCAGCCGTCCTGGCGGAGGAGCTCGGTTTCGACACCGTCTGGGTCGCAGACACGCACCTGATCTGGCGCGACGTGTACGTCCTGCTGGGCGCCATCGCCGGAGCGACGCGGCGAGTGGCGATCGGCCCCGGCGTGACCCACCCGCACATCCGGCACACCAGCCTGACGGCGGCCGCGCTGGCCAGCCTGGCCGAGCTGGCTCCCGGTCGGGTGAAGCTGGGCATGGGCGTTGGAGACAGCGGCCCGGCCAACATGGGGCTGCCGCGCGCCAGCCTCGCTCACGTTCAGCGGGGCGTGGGCGAGATTCGGGCGCTGCTGCGCGGCGAGGAGGTGGACAGCAGCGGCACCAAGCTGCGGCTGGCCTATGCGCCGGGCGAGGCAGTGCCGGTGTACGTGGCCGGGTCCTCGGACCGGACCCATCGTTTCGCGGGGCGGATCGCCGACGGGACGTTCGTGGCCGGCGCCGTGGATGAGCTGGCACTGAACGTGGCCGCCGTGCGCGAGGGCGAGCGCGAGGCGGGCCGATCGGTGGGCCTGGTGGAGATCGTGCTGTACACCACGGGCAGTATCGATGCCAATCCGGCCGTAGCCAGGCAGGCGGTGCGCGGTGTGGTGGCCCGCAAAGCCATCAATACCTTCGGCCGGCAGGATCGGCTGGGCCGGCTCGATGCCGCCGATCGCGAGCCATACGAGCGGCTGCGCGACAGCTACGACACGCACCACCACATGCAGCCCATCTACGGAGATCTGGTCCCTGACCGTTGGATTGACCGCTTTGCCCTGGCGGGGACAGCCGACCAGGTGCTGGCCCGCTGCCGGCAGGCCGCGGCGGACGGGGCCGATGAGATCGCGATCGTGTTTTCGGGCCCGGGCTTGCTGGAGCAGATTCGGCGCTTCGCCGAGGCCGTCATCCAGCCCCTGCGCGAGACGGTGACGGTCCGATGACCCAGCACATTCACCCGGCAAGCCCGATAGGCGACATCCCCAACCGGCCTGGCATGCGTGGTCGCAACCTGATGGCCACCGAGCACGGCGTCACGACGCTATTCGTGGGCGAGCTGCTGATGGAGCAGGGCTCGTCCATACCGCTGCACACCCATCCCATCGAGGAGGTGTTCTTTGTGGCCGAGGGCTCGCTCACCATGCAGCTCGGCGACGAGACCGTCGTGGCCGAAGCCGAATCGGTGGTCCGCATCCCGCCTGACACTCCCCACGCGGTGCTCAACGCCAGCCCGGAAACAGCCCGCGCGCTGACCGCCGGCGCCTGGAACCGCGCCACCTGGTTTACGGATGGGACGATCTACCTGGAGGGCAAGCCCAGGATCGACTGACCCTTTGTCATGCCGAATGCAGTGAAGCATCCGTCGACGAAGCGCGGATTCCTCGCGTTGCTCGGAATGACAAAGCGAGTCTTACAACGTGAACTCGCCGGGCACAGCCAGGACCGCGCCGCAGCCCTTGCAGGTGCGGTGTTGTTGGTTCGCGAAGAAGTCCTCGATCGCTGCGCGGATCTCCGTCTCTATATTGGTGAGCGGGAAGCTGCGCTCGTAGAGCTTGGCGTCACATTGGTTGCAGAACCACATGATGCCGTCGAGCTCGTCGGGGCGGCGCTTGCGCTCGATCACCAGGCCCCAGCTGCCGGCCGGCCGCAGCGGCGAATGCGGCACGCCGCCAGGAACCAGCAGCACGTCGCCCTCGTGCACGATGTTCTGCTTGCGCGTGCCGTCCTCCATCACGTCCACCCGAATCGTGCCGGTGAGCTGGAAGAAGATCTCGTCACCCGGGTCGACGTGGAAATCGTTGCGGGCGTTGGGCCCGCGGATGATCTGGAAGATGAACTCCGACTCGGGGAAGACCTCTTTATTGGCCACGGGCCCGCTGAAGGCCGTCCGATTGTCCTCGATCCATTGCCGCAAGTTGAACGCGTTCAGTGGGGACGCGATCGTTGTGCTCATGAGGCCATAGTATGCTGCCAGCATGATCGTTCGAAAGGACGCTGATGGCGGCCTGACGCTCATCCGCCAGACCGACCACTCACAGTTCGTCGGCCAGCTGGCAGCGCACTGGGGCAACACCGACTTCAGCGCGCTGCAGCCCTACGAATCGGTGGTGAGGGCGGCCACTTTCCACGACTATGGCTACTTGAACTGGGAGCCGGATATCCCCTTCGATCCGGCAAACGGCGTGCCCTACGAGTTCCGCAAGATCCCCACGACGGAACGCCAGCTGAGCGCATATCAGTGGTGCATCGAGTGGCTCAGCAGCATCGATCCGTACTCAGGGCTGCTGGTCAGTATGCATCGCACCGGGCTGTGGCGTGAGCGCTACAAGACGATCAATCATCCCGGCGGCATGAGCCGGCAGCTGCAGCCCAGCGTCGAGGTCTTCGCCACTGCCCAAGAGGCGCGTCAGAAGCAACGGCAGCCGTCCTTTAATCAGACCGACCTGTGGGTCAACTACCACCTGCTGCAGGTGTGGGATCTGCTCGGCCTGTACTTCGGCTGCCAGGAGCCAGTCGAGGACTACATCGAGCCTGTGCCCACCGATTACGCCGGCCGCAAGATCAAAGTAGGCTTGACGCCTCATCCCGGCCGCAAGGTAGCGTTCGAGCCGTATCCCTTCGACCAGCGCCCGCTGCGCGTTCAGCTCGCTTACCGGCGCGTGGCCGGCCACTACCCCGACGAAGCCAGCTTCCGCAAAGCCTTCGCCCAGGCCCCACTCCAGCTGCTGGAGTACGAGCTGGTTTAGCTCATTCCGGCGGGCGGTAGAAGGCGATGCGGCGCAGCAGCACCTTCGAGGGCGAGGGTTGCGCCGCCGGCAGCATGCGCAGCCGGACCATGCCGCGGTCGAGGGTGGTGTCGTTCACGGCGGCCAGCTCTCTGCCGTCGAGATAGGCCTCGATAGCGCCGTTGCGGGCCACCAGCAGGACCGTGTGGTCGGTGCCGGGAGCCAGGGGTGCGTTGCGGGCGCCGAGCCAGCGCTCTTCGCCGGCGCCGGCGGCCGGGACGAGGCCGATGCTGAGCCTGCCCTGCTGGGTATCGATGCGCAGGCAGTAGGACTGCGGCGTGGTGCCTTCGAACCACAGGAGGTCGAGCAAGCCTCCTTCGGGGGCTACCTGGAACCGCAGCTCAGCCCAGACTTCTTGGACCACCCCAATGGGCATGAGCAGCAGCTGGGCCTGGTTCGGCGGCGACAGCGTCAGTTCGGTGAGCTCCTCCGTCACGTTCAGGCGGCCGTTCCGGTTGTCGCGCAGCATGATGTTGCCGCGAGCCCATTCGATGGTCGGCTTGGACTCGAATACCTGCCGTCCGGGCATGGGCGCTGGCCGGGCAACGCGAGGCGCGCCGAGGGAGTCGCGCGCCGCCGGCGCTGCTGCCGCCTTGGCGGGGGCCGGCGGAGCGGTTGCAGAGGACGGCGCACCGACGGCTCCTGCCGCCACGGGCGGTGCTGCCGGGCTGGCAACAGCTGGCCGGGGAGCTTGGGTCGCGGCCGCGGCGCCCGAGCTCAGCGCCGGCTGTCGCAGAGCCTCGGCCACGGCGGCCAGCAGCTCGATTGCCCGGCCGAAGCGCTGGCCCGGGTTCTTGGCCAGCCCGCGCTGGAGCGCGCGCTCGACCTGATCCGTCACGGCTGGGTTCCATTGGCGTGCCGGCGGGACAGGCTCTCTGAGGTGAGCCAGAGCGACCGCCAGCGGGTTCTCGCGCTCGAACGGCACGCGCCCGGTGAGCAGCTGGAAGAGCGTCACCGCCAACGCGTAGACGTCGGACGCGGGCTCCGCTTGACTGCGAAATTGCTCGGGCGCCATGTACCAGGGCGTGCCAACCACCTGTCCCCAAGTCGAACTTTTGGCGTCGCGCATCAGCGCCAGACCGAAATCGGACAAGAACAGCCGGCCGCTGGCGTCGAACAGCAGGTTGGTGGGCTTAACGTCGCGATGGATGACCTTGGCCTCGTGGGCGTAATCGATCGCCAGGGCGGCGGGTTTGAGGACCTGGATCGCCTTCGCAGGCGCCATTGGCTGCCCGATCTGCGCCGCCAACGTGCCCCCGTCCGCCAGCTCCATGGCGATGTAGGTGATGTCCTCGTGCTGGCCAAAATCGAACACGGGCAGGATGTTGGGGTGCTGCAGCTTGGCGACCTGGATGGCCTCGCGCCGGAACCGTTCGAACGCCGCCGGGTCGTCGTCCGAGCGGTCGAGGACCTTGAGCGCTACCTCGCGTTCGAGGGCAACCTGGCGGGCGCGATAGACCGTGCCCATGGCCCCGCGCCCGATCTGGTCAATGATTTCGAAGCCCCCGAGCGCATGACCGGCCGGTAGCTTCACGAGTCCATTTCGCCGTGGACGGCGAGGACCTGGATAGCTTCCACGGGCATGGCTCGGCCTTTGACCTGCACGGGGCCGAGGCCCTTCACCCGCACATGATCCTTAACGCGGTTGTAGGTGGAACGGGTGATGATAATGTGACCACCTTCGGCATGCCCTTGCAGCCGGGAAGCCACGTTCACCACGTCACCCACGCACGAATAGTTGCGGATCTTCTCCGTGCCGATGTTGCCGACGAAGGCCTGGCCGGTGTTCACGCCGACCCCGAAGGACACGCCTTCCATGAACCGGGCGGCCCGCCGCTGCATAGCCCAGGCGGCGCGGACGGCTGCCAAGGGATGATCGGGTAGGTCGGTTGGGGCATTGAACACGGCCATGACGCCATCGCCCATGAACTTGTCCAGCGTGCCGTTCTGCTCCAGGACGGAATTGGTAGCAACCGTCAGGTATCGAGTGAGGGTCACCAGCAGCCGATCCGGAGTGGAGCGCTCGGAAAGCGTCGTGTAGCCGCGGATGTCCGCAAACAGCACGCTCACCTCACGCTCGACCACGCCGGCCCGCCCCTGGCCTTGGCCACTGCCATCCAGGACCTTGTCCACCACTGCCTCGGGGACGTACTTGCTGAACAGCTCCCGAATGCGCTTGTGCTCGGCCGCCTCACGGTCACGGGCGCGCTCGGCGAGCACTTTGGCCGTGTCGTCATCCACCAACAGGACGATGCCCGCCGGCTGCCCGCTACCGTCCCGCAGTGGTGACACCGAGCAACGCAGGAACCGTGGCGTCTCGTCGATTTTGGTCTCCATGGGAATTGCCGAGGTGGCCCGGCCGGCCACGGCGGCCTTGAACGCTTCGAGCAGCTGGCCGCCAACCGCCTCACCGAGCACCGCCCGAAAGCTGCGCCGAATCGCGTCGTCACCAACCTGGAAGAGGTCCCGAGCGGCGGGGTTGATGCTCAGCACGCGGCCTTGCGCATCCATGGTGAGTACCGCCGTGCTGAGCCCGTTGAGGATCGCCTCCCGGAAGGCTTTCAGCTCCTCCGCCGACTCGCCATCGCCGCGCGACTTGACGCGCAGCAGGCCACGCTCGAGCGCCACCGCCGCCTGTTGGACGATCACCTCCAGGAGCTGCAGCTCCGGCCTGCCGAAATGGGCCGTCTCCCCGCGATGGTCGAGGTACAACACGCCAACAGTCCGATCGTGCGCCCTGATCGGGACGCACACGATGGAACGCAGGTGTTGAGCCACGATGCTTTCCGAGGCCGCGGTCCGGCTGTCTGTCAGAGCATCGTCGATGAGCTGGCTGGTGCCGGTTTCGGACACGAAGTCGATCACCGTGTGAGAGGCGTTGAAGGTAGGGTCCTTGAGGTCTTCTTTTTGGAAATTACGGGCAACTTCGACCTGCAGGCCCTTGCCATCGCGGTCCAGCAGCAGGAAACCGCGCTCGGCGCCTGTTGCGGAGATGGCCGCGTCCATGACGCGCTCCAGCATGACGGCGGGTTCGACCGAGCTGGACAGCAGCTGGGCCAGGTCGTGAAGTGTGCTTAGGGCATCAGTCGGTGCGATTGTTGTCGGCATAGCAAGCGTGGGAGGACAATCCTAGCAGCGCCGCTGCCCGGCGTCACGTCAGCTAGCCACACTGGCTACCACAGCATAGACGTTCAGCGATAGACGCTCAGCGCGCCTGAGACATCAGATCGCGAGCGAGGCTCTCCACGCGCGCCAGCGCTTCGGCAGGCATGCGGTTGCGCTCCGGGAAATCGGGGATATTTGGCCGGCGGGCGTCGATCATGACCACGGTGTCGCCCAGCCAGGGCCGGAAGGACTGCACTCCCTGGATGGTCTCGACGTCCTTGTCCCACCAGGTCTGCGTGGCTACCGCCCACATAACCTCGCGCTCGTCGAAGACGTTGATGTCGTCGTCTACGGCGATGGCGATCTTCAGGTTGGGCATGTCGGAGAAGGACATCATCGAGGCGATCCGGAAGTCGCTGGGCTTGGCGTCCTTGAAGGACATGACCAGCGTGAAGCGTCCGCAGCCCGAGTCCGGCAGGTGCAGCGCCTGGAGGCTGGGAAGCTTGGACTTGAGCTCGGCCCAAACCGTGCCCTCCTTGGGCAGGCCGCCCAGGATCCAGTGCTCCGGATAGCCGGGCAGCATGTGCTGGAAGATGGCGTCGTTGCGATGGGTGACGGCCGTGACCTCGACCACCGGCACCTTCATGCGCTCCTGGTAATGGCCTGAGATCTCGCCGAAGGGGTTCTGCCACTCGCGCTCGCCGGGCAGCACCTCGCCCTCGATGATCAGCTCAGCGTCGGCCGGCACCAGGAACTTGTCGCCCCACGTCTCAGAAGCGGTCAGCCGGAAGGGCTCCTGGAAACAGGACGCGATCGTGCCGTAGTCGTCGTTCGCCCAATCCGCCAGCGCGCACATGCCCAGGAAGAAAGCCGGATGGTGGCTGACCACGATGGCGATCGGCGCGCGCTCGCCCTTCTTCTCGTACTCCTCATAGATGCGCATCAAGTGGTGGTGCCAATGGGCCGAGACCGAGAGCCGCTTGGGGCCGTAGATCAGGTTCTTGGTCATGGTGGCGTCGTAGAAGCCCTCATGGCTCTTCATGATGTTGCTCATCACAAAGTACGGGCCCACGTCCTTCTCGTGGCAGTAGGGGATGGGGAACTTGCGGCAATCGATCTCCGACTCCGAGCAAATGAACTCCTTGACCGGCGCCTCATCCTTAGGAATGGTGACCGTCTCGCCGTGGCTGCTGACCAGCTTGGCGTAGTGATGGGTCAGCTCCATGCCGTACTTGTCGACTGGGTGATCGAGAGCGGCGGCGCTCAGCGAGCGCGTGGCGAACAGGTTCATCAACAGCGGGAACTGCGACTGCTCGCCGAGCTGGTTGAGTACGTTGGTGTACAGCAGCGGCCGGCGGTTGCCCATGTCCTCCAGCCGCTTGGCGAGCGCGGCCAGATCGTGGCTGCGGCAGTCCATCCGTTCGGAAATCTCGAGCGGAGGCAGGCCCAGCTCGGTCAGCCGGTTCAAGTGCGAGCGCAGACTTTTCACGCAAGGATTATGCACCGCTGCCTGGGCGTTGGTAGAAGGCCGTTGACACGCTCCGGGGGTCGGTCTATAGTGGCTCCCACCGGGCAGAGAGGCCAATGACCCTGGTCCGATTTCTCCGGAGCCCCGTCCTTTTTCTGGCGGCCTTGCTTGCCGCCTGCGGCAGCGCCGCTCCAGGGTCTGCCGGCGCGTCTGCAAGCGTAAGCCCCGCCGCGGCCGGCAGCGCACCGGCCAGCCCCAAGCCCGCGGGCTCTGCCAGTTCGCCGGCTAGCGCCTCGCCGTCCGTTCAGGGCAGCGCAGCGCCCATCGCTCCCATTAAGCCTGGCCAGATCGTCACGGCCTACGCTGAGGTCGTGGCGGCAAACTCCCCTGTTTGGGGCGCCGCGGACGCAGGCCTGATGCAAAAGCGCGGCCTGGACACCGACATGCGCTTGATCGAGAGCTCACTGTCAGTTGGCGCCCTGATTTCCGGCCAGGTGCAGATCGCGTTGGTTGGCGGCTCGGAAAGCCTCGCCGCGGCCGTCCAGGGCGGCGACCTCCGCGTTCTCGGCATCCTTACGCCAGTCTATCCCTACAAGTTCGAGGTACCGGCCAGCATCAAGACCACCAGTGACCTCAAGGGCAAGAAGGTCGGCATCAGCCGCTTCGGCTCGGCCTCCGATATCGCCACACGCCTCGGCTTGCGCCGAGTTGGCCTGGACCCGGACAAGGACGTGAACATCGTGCAGGTCGGCTCGACCCAGGCACGGACGGCGGCCATTCTGAGCGGCGCGCTTGATGGCGGGCTGGCCGGAGTGCCCGACAACCTTGCTCTCGAAGATAGGGGCTTTCACGCCCTGTTCGACATGGCCGCGCTCGAGCTGCCCGCGGCGATAGTGGGCATTGTCGTCACTGGCCCCTGGTTGAACGTGCATCGGGATGAGATGCAGCGCTACATCGACGCTACGGTCGAGGCCATCGCCCGGGAGAAACGGGATAAGGCCTTCACCCAGGACGTGTTCAGGAAATACCTCAAGCTCGACGACCAGCGGCTGCTGGATGCCGCCTACGACTACACCATTCTGCGGGTCATGCCGGCGCTGCCATACGCCAAGCCGGAGCAATTCAAGGACACGGTTGACCAGCTGGCCGAAAAGAACCCCAAGGCCAGGGACTACGACCTGAACAAGCTCATCGACAGCTCGTTCATCAAGTCAGCGGCCGACCGGGGCCTCGACAAGAGCTGAGGCTGCCGGCCGGCAACCAATTTTTGGAGGTAGCGCGATGATGCCATTGAAGCTGCGAGCGTTCGGCTCGGTCCTTCTCGTCGCCTTGTTTCTCGGAGCGTGCAGCTCGGCGGCGCCGCAGGGCGCCTCTTCCGCGCCGCCAGTCAGCTCCGCCGCGGCAGCGGGAACATCCGCCGTGGCCGGGGCGCAGCCGTCGGGAAGCGCGGCGGCTGCCCGGAGTCGCATGGTCGCGGGCTTTGCCGTGATCTCCGCCACGCAGCTCCCGCTGTGGGGCGCCGCCCAGGGCGGCTTCTTCACTAACCATGGGTTGGACGTGCAGGTGATCCAGGCCGGCGCGGGCAGCACGGGCCTGTCGGCGCTGCTGAGCGGCGAAATCAGCGTCCTGGGGACCAGCGCGGGATCGACCATGAATGCGGTCGCCGAGGGGCATCCATTAGTGTGGCTGGGCTCGACCATGGACAAGCTGCAGCAGTACATGATGGTCAAGAAGGATCGCAATGACATCAGCCGGCCCGAGGACATGCGCGGCAAGAAGGTTGGGGTAACTACTCCTGGTTCCATATCTGATAGCGCAGCCCACTACGTGGCCTACCAGGCCGGCTTGAAGGAAGGCCAGGATTACACGATCGTGCGCATGAACGACCTGCCGGTCATCACCGCGGCGGCGCAGAACGGAGCGATCGACGTCGCCTTCGGCAGCAGTGGCGTGCTGGGGCTGGCGGAAACGGGCCTCAAGGTGGTCCTCGATTTGACCAAGCTGCCGGGCGCCTACTCGAGCACCGGCTACGCTACGTCCCGCGCTTACTACGAGCAGCACCCGCAGGAGATCAAGGCGTTTGTCGCGGCGCTGTCGGAAGCCGTCAAGCGCGCCAAAAGCGATCCCGACTTCGCCGCGCAAGTGCTCGGCGAGCGGCTCAAGGTTACCGACCGCAAAACGCTGGATGGTGTGGCTGCCGAATTCCTGCCCGACATGAACCTCGAGATCGGCGTCAACAGAGAAGGGCTGGAGACCGCGCGAAAGACGAGCGCCCTGAGCATCCCAAAGCTGGAGCAGTTCGAAGTCGCGAAGATGTTACCCTGAGCTCCGCTAGCGCAGCGCTTCGATGAGCGAATTGTCGTAGAAGCTGGCCGGGTCCGCGGTAGCGGCTCGTGGATCGGGCAGCCACCGCAGCGCGGCCGCGATGTCGGCGGCGCGCATCGGCCCTACCTCCCAGTTTGACTCGTACATGGCATAGGTCTCGTCCAGATCCGGGCCCGGGTCGGTCTTGGTGTATTTGCCGATGATCTGCTTGGTCCTGTCCGGATTACTGTGCATGAAGGCGGTCGCTTCCTTGAACGCCAGGATAACGGCCCGGACAGACGCCGGGTCGTCCTTGAGGCGCGCCTTCTTGGTGCCAAGGGATGCGGTTAGGCCGGGCGAGCCCTCCTTGACGGTGCTAGTCACCTCCACAAAGCCGGCGTTCCTGGCCTGCAGCGTTGTTGGCACGGGCAGGATGGCCGCTGCAGCCTGGCCCGACTGCAGCGCGGCAAACTCGGCCACGGCATTGGGCGTATGAATGAGCTGGACATCAGCTTCCTTCAGGCCATGCCTATCCAGGATGTCGTGCACAGCCGCGTCCGGAGCCGAGCCTGTGAGCGTGTCGGCGATGACTTTGCCTTTGAGATCCTCCACTCGGGCGATGCCCTTTGCGGCGTACAGCCCGAACACCGGGCCGTTGGTGAGTCTGCCGAAGAACGTCACGTCGCTGCCGGACAGGACGGCGCTAACCAGCGCGGGCGTGGTGCTGAACTGCAGCTCGCCCGATACCAGCGCGGCCGTGACCACGTTGGAATCCATGTTTCGCACGTCGGCCTGGATGCCGTATTTGCCGAAGATGTTCTGCTCGGCCGCCACCCAGACCGAGGTAAAGGCGGCAGCGGGAGCCGTGTACGCGATGCTGAACTTGTACGCTGGGGCGGAAGTGCCGGGCTTCGCGGCGGCTGCCGTGGACGCCGATGCGCCGGGAGCGGAGCTGCCGCTAGCTGGCGCGGAAGCTGGCGAGGAGGAGGCGAGTGAATCTGGCGACGCCGTGCTCCCTCCACCGCAGGCCTGGAGCAGCCCGCCTAGACACATGACCCCGGCCGTGAGGCCGGAGAACCGCAAGAAATCCCGTCGAGATGGCCGCGCGCCTTCCATGAGTGCATCGCCTCCTGGGACGTCTTTCAAGTCACTTCATCGTCGCCGGATTGTCTCACGTGTGGCGACCACTACTAGTTGGATTGGAGGAGTGTCAGCAACCTTCCGAGCACATCAGCCAGCACGGTGGCCGGCAGCCTAGCGATGATGTCGGCGTTTCGGGCACGCCAGTCGAGGTTTTTCACCTGGTCGGCGAGGATCACGCCGCCAATTCCATGGCCCGCTGGCAGCGGCACCTCGAAGGGGTAGCCCTTGACCTGATTGGTGATTGGACACAACAGTGCCAAGCCGACCCTGCGGTTGTATGCCGCGGGTGAGAGCACCACCGCTGGCCTCCGGCCCGCCTGCTCGTGGCCAGCCTGTGGATTAAGCGAGATCCACACGATATCGCCGCGATCGGGTACTTGAGGCCGAGCTTTACCAGACCTCGCGGCCGGTCGCCGGACCAGTATCCACCTCGCTATGTAGGTTCGCATCACTCACGTGGGCCAGCAACTCCTCCAGGGTTGGGGTCTGACTTCGTGTCGGCATCACGGTGACCTTGCCGTCCTCAAGGAGCAAGTCCACCGCCGTGTCTTGCTCCAAGTGCGCCTCTATGGCAAAAGACTTCGGAATTCGGAGCGCCAGACTGTTGCCCCATTTCTGTACGCGCGCTCTCACCATGTCCTCCAAAGTGTTTCTACAAAGAAGATACCAGCTCATGCTGCTCCAAACCGCGGCGGACGCACCGCTGCCTGGGCGTTGACGCGCGGACGGGTGGGTGCTAGCGTGTCGAACGATGGCTGTACAACCTGAACTAGACCGCAAGCTCGAGGATTTCTACGCTGAGCTGAAGCGCCTGTCGATCGTGGGCCACTGGCAGCGCGAGCAGGCGGTCTCGAACGAGCCGCGCGCGGACGTCCGCCCGTGGCTGTGGCGTTGGCAGGACATGCGCGCCTGCGCGCTGGCGGCGGCTGAGGTCATGCCGGTCGGCGACGAGGGCGCGGAACGCCGGGCGCTGACGATGCAAAACCCCACCTCGAAGACGCGCGGGACGACACGGACGCTGGTCTCGGCCATCCAGATCGTCTATCCCGGCGAGGAGGCGCTCAGCCACCGCCACACAAACGCGGCGCTGCGCTTCATCATCGAAGGCGAGGGCGCCTACACCATCGTCGATGGCCAGCCCGTGTCGATGGCGCCGGGCGATTTCCTGATCACGCCTTCGTGGTCCTGGCACGGCCATGCGCATGATGGCAGCGGCCCGATGATGTGGCTGGATGTGCTCGACGCGCCGCTCATCGCTGCCATGGACTGGCGTTTCTACGAGGAGTACGACAGCCCCAACCGCCTGCAGCCCGCGGAAGGGCCGTGTGACAGCTCGCTGCGACGCTTCGCCGCCGGCGGGCTGGTGCCCCTCGCCGCGCGCAACTCGTCGGCGCCCCATTCGCCCCTCTTCCGCTGGCAACGGGACCAGACGCTCGAAGCGCTCGACAAGCTGACCGAAGACGACGCCAGCCCGTACGACGGCCTGGCTCTGGCTTACACCGACCCATCAACCGGCGGGCCGGTCATGCCAACCATCGACTGCACCATCCAGCGGCTGCCGGCCGGCTACCGGACCAAGGCCCACCGCCACACCACCAACACCATCTACCACGTGGTCCAGGGCAGCGGGTTCAGCGTCATCGATGGGCTGCGCTTCGACTGGCAGAAGTCGGACACGTTCTGCGTGCCGAACTGGTGCTGGCACGAGCACTCGGCGGCCCCCAATGAGCAGGCCGTGCTGTTCGCCGCCAGCGATGCGCCCGTGCTTCAGGCGCTGCACGTCTACCGTGAGCAGGCCTACGAGAACAACGGCGGCCACCAGCTGGTGACCGGCACGGTCGAAGGCTCACCGTCACCCTCACCCCAGCCCTCTCCCAGGGGGAGAGGGAGTTATTTGTAGAGGCTGGCGATGAAGCCGCTGTCGTCCAGCGACTTCACATAACTGCTGTCCATAAAGGTATTCGGGTCGGCGTTCTTCGCGGCCGGATTGGTGAGCGCAGCCTCTTCGATGACGTTCTTCACGCCATCCAGACTGGGATACGGGGCCTTCTGAAGGTGCGGCAGCGCGGTGTCATAGTTGGCTTTGAGGTACGCCGCATCGTCGCTCTTGGCGTATTTGCCCAGAATGGCCTGGCTCTCTGCCGGGTTCTTGATTTGAAAGGCGACGCCCTGGAGGACAGACTTCACGTAGCGCTGGATGATGTCCCGGTGTGAGTCGGCGTACCTCCTGGAGACGATCGGCCAGCCGGCCGGATAGATGACGCCCTGCTTGGCAAGGTCAACCATTTCATGAAAGCCGGCTTGCCGGGCAGCGATGATGTTGCTCGGGCCGATGGCGGCCGCTTGCACGGCGCCGCTCTGCAAAGCCGCAAAGATGGCTCCAGGATTGTTGACGGCCGTGATGGCGACGTCCTTCTCGGGATCGAGACCGAGGGTACGCAGCGCGAGCCGGGCGGCCGTGTGCGTGGAGGCTCCGAGCCCGGTCACCGCTACTCGCTTGCCTTTGAGCTCGTTCGCGGTCGTGATAGACGGAAGGCTGAACAGGTAGAAGGTGAACGCTGTAGACGGCGAGCCGATGAATGCCAGGTCGGCGCCAGCTAAGTCGGCGGTGACAACCTCGCCGGCGCCCTGGTAGACCTGCAGCTGGCCGGCAATAACGCCAGCCTGAGGGTTCGAACCGCTGCCGATCATCGTCAGGTCGACGTCTAGCCCGTTCTCGGCGAAGAAGCCTTTCTCCTTGGCGATCATGGAGTACAGCTGATCGCTGGTGATGGCTGTGTAGGCCGTGCTGATCTTGTCGGGGGCGACCTTGGCACTGGCACTCGGCGAGGCGGGGGCAGACGGCGTGGCGCCGCTGGCTGGCCTTCCCGGAGTGGCGGTCCCGCCGCAAGAGGCCAGCAGCAGGGCGGTTGCCAACGCCCACTTTGTCATGCCGGGCGCAATGAGGCATTCCACACGGGCGGAACGGATTCCTCGCCGGAGCCTCGGAATGACAAAACCCTTCACGCCGGCAGTATATGGCCCGGCTATGATGGTCCGGCCATGATCTCCTTGCGCCATGTAGCTCCCGTCGGTTTGGCGGTGATGCTCTCCGCGTGCGGCTCGGCGCCAGCCGCCAGCAGCTCGGCGGCGTCGGCCAAGCCTGCCCCGGCGAGTGCGGCGACGGTATCGGCGTCTAGCCCGGCAGCCGCCAACGCATCGGCGGCGGCGAAAGTGCCCGCACCAGCCAGCGCAGTGGGCTCCGCCGCGCCTGGCCAGATCGTCGCCACCTATCCAGCGATCGTCACCGACGAGCTGCCAACCTGGATGGCCGACGACCTCGGCATCTTCAAGAAAAATGGCCTCAATATCGACCACCGCTACGTCGAAAGCTCAACGGGCCTAGCCGCGCTCTTGTCAGGCCAGTCCCAGTTTTATGAGGGCGGGTCAGAGGCCGCCAGCGCCTTCACTCAGGGCGCCGACCTCGACGTGTTCGCCGTCCTAAGTCCGGTCTATCCCTGGGTCCTCGAAGTCAGCAAGGATATTCAGGGCGTGGCCGATCTCAAAGGTAAGAAAGTTGGCGTCAGCCGTTTTGGGTCCGCGTCCGACGTTGGCACGCGGCTCGCGCTGAAGAAGCTGGGGCTGGATCCGGAGAAGGACGTCAGCATCGTGCAGGTTGGCTCCGAGAGCAACCGCATCGCGGCCCTGCAGAGCGGCGCAATCCAGGCCGGCGTAGCCCAACCCCCAGCCAACTTCGTGCTCGAGGCCCAGGGTTTCCATCCTATCCTCGACCTGGCCGCCGCCAAGACGCCGGGAGCGCTGGGTCTCATTGCCACGCTCCGGCCGTATGCCACCCAACACCGGGACGTCGTCCAGAAGTTCGTGGACTCGGTGGTGGAGGCCATTGCGCTGGAAAAGCGTGACAAGGCCGCGGCTACAAAAGTGCTGAGCAAGTACCTCAAGCTCGAGGACCAGGCGCAGCTCGACAAGGCCTGGACGTACTACACCACCGAAGTGCTGCCCGACTATCCCTTCCCAGTGAGCGAGTGGCTGCCTGACACCATCTCAGTACTCTCCAAAGAAAACCCCAAGGTTGGCCAGACCGATTTCAGCAAGATGCTGGATCGGTCCTTCATGGAGGACGCCCAGAAGCGCGGCCTAGCCGGTAAGCAATCCTAAGCCGCGATCCCGTAAAAGGCTGCTGCATTGTCGTGCAGCAGCTTGCGCTTTTGAGCGTCCGTCAAATCGGTGCGCTGCTCGATCTCCTCGATCGTGGTCTCCCGCGCCTCTCCGTGGGGCATGTCGGCTGAGATCATGATCCGGTCCTCGCCGATGTACTCCATCACGTAGGGCAGACCGCGCTCCTCAGCCTCAGTGGTCAAGTAGATCTGGCAGTCACGCAGGTACTCGCTGGCGCGGCGCTGGGGGATGCGCGTGCCCTTGCGCTTCTCCGAGCCGTAATAGTGGTCCATGCGCTGCACCAGGTACGGCAGCCATTCACTGCCCGCTTCCAGGAAGGCCAGCTTGAGGTTCGGGAAACGATCCAGCACGCCGCCGCCGGTGAAGGCATAAAAGCCCATCAGCACCGGCAGCGTGAAGCCCAGCACGTGGGCGCCGTAGCTGGTATCGAAGCAGTTGGTGATGCCGGGATTGCTCCAGCCGCAGTGGATGCACAGTGGCAGCCCCTGCTTCTCCAGCTCGGCCCAGATCGGATCGAGCGCAGGCTCCTCCAGCGGTCGATCTCCCAGCGTGCCATAGGTCGTGGCAGCCGCCACCGCGCCCAGCTCCTTCGCCCGCCGCACCTCGGCCACCGCCGCCTGCACGTCGCGCAGCGGCAGCTGAGCCGCCCACTTGAGCCGGTCGGCCGCCTGGCCGCACTGCGCCGCCATGTAGCTGTTGTAGGCGCGCATCAGCGCTGCCTCGAACGCGGGGTCGTCCGTGAGCGGCTCGAGGAACAACGTGGGGAAGTTGACTTGCACGCCCACCCCCGCCGCGTCCAAGTCTTTCACGCGCGCCAGCGGCTCGGACAGGGTCTGGCTGCCCATCGAGAACGGCTTCGCCTTGGCGCGCTCCATCGTCACGGGGGTGGCGTAGATGGTCACGCCGTGGCCGACCGGGTGCGGGTAAGTCTTGCCGTCCACGTACCAGAAGGCGTTCATGCCGAACAGGTCCGGGCGGTTCTCGCCCGTGACCGTAATCGGGCGACGGTCCCAGTACTGGGGGTCGAGGTAATTCCACATCTCGGCGGGCTCCTCGACGTGCGAGTCGGCGTCGATAACCGTGTACGGTCTCATGGCGTGTCCCGCTAACAAGTCTGACTTAAACGCTCGAAGTCCCGGGTGCGCAGCTTAGAGATTCTGTCGTCCGCGTAATCAAGCTGCCTCTTCGGGAGGCCCTTGATGCGTTTGAATTGCTGCCACTCCGCCACCGCTTTGTTCACTTCGGGTTCCTGGCTGGATGACGGGCTCAACCGGGCTCTTTCCGCAAACAGCAAGGCGCGACTGGCTCGGGCTGAGGTGAACTGAGGGTCCCGGTCCAGCGCTTTTGCCATGTAGTCGACGCTCTTCTGCCACTCTGGCTGATTGCCATTGAGATAACGATCGGCGGCCATCACACCGAGACCAAAATACCCCAGGGCGCCGTCCTTCCGCTTGGGGTTGTCAAGACTGCTCACGATGCGGTTAAACAGATTGGTGGCCTTGGTTTCATAGGCCGGATCGGTGTGGCAGCTCAGTAGCCGCTCGCTGGCATTGCTGACTGAGGCCAGCTTCGGCCAGGTGTAGTAGCTCTTGAGGTAATACAACCGGCCAAGGTGGTACAGCGCATCCGCATAGTTGATGTTTTCTTCGACAGCGCTGCTCAGATTCTGCTCGCCTCCCTTGAAAGAATCATCCGATCCTGTCCGAGTGTATTCCTCGAGCGCCCTGAGGCCGAGGGTGAGATCCTTGAGTTCTCGCCAGGAGCGTGCTTGGAGATTGCCGCGGTCCCGATCCCATAGGATTTGGTAAGCCAGATCATCTACCAGTGCGGGTATCTCTGAGTCGCTGGCGATCTCTTTCTCGATCCGCCAGTGAGCCTTTTACGCGATTGTCATCCTCGCGCCGGGCGACGATCACGACGGACTAGCCCTTGGGCGAAACCAGCTTCTCAATGCTGCCTGAGATCTCGCTTCGGGTGTGGATGTGAGGCCACAGCTGCTTCAGCGACAAGATCAACTGACCCGCCGGGAACTGAGCGCCGCCGACGCTCATCGCAGTGGGTGACTGCTACCGCAGGTGTCATTCCCACCCGGAATCAAGCTGAATGGTGGACCTCGCCGCACGCCTGGAGGACGAGACCTTGCGAAGGCGGACGCACGACATGGCGAACGGACATCATGTATGTCTGTTCAGCGCCACGTAGCTTGCGCCGGACTTCACGGCATGCAGTGTCCCGCCCCGTCGCCGTTGGTCGTCCAGGACCCAACCACCATCTGCGCGAGTGTCAGGTTGTCTTTGGGGCGAAGGCTCGCAGGCATGGGGTCCCGACGGCTTCGAGCCGACGTCACCGAGCAGGGAGAAACACGACTGTCCAGGAACCCAGCCCGTCGCTGTGCCGTCCGCAGTCAAGGTCGTGCCAGTATCCGTGACGTAATCTTCGCCTGAATTCCCGGTTGGTCGGATCTGGTGGAGATTCGCCGCTCCCGAGACCGTCGAGGCCAACGCGATTGTGGTGGAGCTGATTTGGGCCAGGATGAGCATGACAAGCGCTGGAAAGTACTTTCATGTTCATCCCTCCCAACTATTTGTTCAGCGTCTCGCGACCCGCTATACGGAAACGCCACAGCTAAATGGTGAATAAGGTGGCGCCACTGGTCGGCTTATTGAAGTTCCTCACGCCGT
>WNFB01001388.1_pt1 | contig 20582 bp, 16 predicted proteins | sample 5400501 | NCBI WGS metagenome assembly WNFB01 (sample SAMN13153341, study PRJNA577476) | soil metagenome | isolation source: 200 cm saprolite under Douglas fir tree site 2 hole 1 | place: USA:California | collected 2015-04-18 | reverse complement strand
GCCCCGATGCAACGGGGGATCAAGTGCTGGCGCTCGCCCACCGCCGCGTGCGGGTGATCCGCCACGACCGGAACCTCGGCGTGGGCGGTGCGGTGAAGACGGGCTACCGGGCGGCCCTCGAGGCGGGCTGTGACGTCATCGTGAAGATGGACGCCGACGGTCAGATGGACCCGGCGTTCCTGCCGGATCTGGTGCGGCCGCTTCTCACGGGGGAGGCCGGCTACGCCAAGGGCAACCGCCTCTGGTCGCTGACCGCCTCCCGGTCGATGCCGAGGCGGCGGCTGCTCGGCAACCTCTTTCTCTCCATGGCGACCAAAGCCGTGTCGGGGTATTGGAACGTCCTCGACCCCACCAACGGCTTCACGGCGATCCGCGCGGACGTCCTGCGCCGGCTCGACTGGGTGCACGTCGAGGATCGCTACTTCTTCGAGACCAGCATGCTCCTGGAGCTGCACCTGCTGCGCGTGCCGGTCAGGGACGTACAGATGCCGGCCCGCTACGACGGGGTGGCCAGCTCGCTCCGGCTGATACCGACCGCCCTCGAGTTCAGCCGCCGGCTGCTGCGGTCGTTGCTCCGGCGGATCGTCCTCGAATACTTCTTGCTGGACTTCCGCCCGGGAACGGTCTTCGGAATCCTGGGCGCCCTCCTCGTGCTCTTCGGCGGCGTCTTCGGAGGCTACCACTGGTATCACGGGGAGGTGACGGGCGTCAGCACGCTGCCCGGCACCGTGATGGTGGCGGCGGTCCCGTTCATCGTGGGGATCCAGCTCCTCCTGCAGGCCGTGCTTCTCGACATGGCGGAGGTGCGGAACTTCGCGCCTCTGCCGCCGCTTTGACCCGAATGCGGCGCGCTTCGCTCCGCGCTCGCCGTCACCAAGCGTCTCGCGTCGGAGTGAATCGGCCGCGAGACGGCGCATGAGACGCTCCGCTGCGAGCGCCGAACACTCCCGTTGGAGCAGACAGGTTGCTGCGCGCCTTCACTCGGCGCGAACCCTGAGGATGCGGACGGCCGAGCTGGCGTAGACCGGCTCGTACACCGGGAGGCGACCGAGGCCGGCGAGCATCTCGGCGCCGTATTCCTTCCTCATGGGCTCGTCGATGGCCACGTACTCGATGCCGTAACGCCTGGCGGCGGCGAGGATGAGAGCGGGGTCCCGCGATGTGAGCATGACCCTCTCGACCTCTTTGCGCGCCGCGTAATCCGCGGGAGGTCGGGCCGCGTCGATCAGAAGGACGCGTCGCCCGGCCAGGGCCGGAATCCAGACGCATGCCTCGTCCCCCGCCAGGAACACCGCATCGCCGGGCGTGTTGTTCCTTACCCAGGCCCCGTACTCTTCGACCTTCGGTCTCATCGGCGCGAGGCACCAGTTGAAGTAGCGGTCCATGCTGGGCGGGTTCCAGTAGGCGGGAAAGGTGAGCGGGAGGCAGAGGGCCAGGACGATGAGGTGACCCTGTCCCACGCCGAGGGCCCGCGTCCGCTCGAGATGCCGAGCCAGGGCCGCGAGGGCAGTGCCTGCGGCGACGGCCATGTTGACGCGCACGAAGTAATGGACCTCGTCGGGCTCGGGGGCTATGCCGACGAGGGCGGCCGCGAGGGCATAGGCGATCCACAGGATCCATGCGGCCCCCAGCACGCCCACGATCTGCCGGTCCCGGCGTGTCCGTCTCCGCCAGAGCAGGACGGCGCCCACCGTACCGAGCAGGAGCAGCGGGCCCAGATCAACGGTCACCCAGTACGGATGGGCCAGCGGGCCGCCGAGCGTCTCACGCCAGATCTCGATCGAGGAGGGATCCTTCCTGAGCGGGTTGTAGTCTCGCGCCAGGTGCGCGACATACGGGGCGGCTACCAGCCCGGAGAGTGCCAGAGCCAGCGCCAATCCCCCACCCGCGCGGTGCTCCCGTCGTTGGAGCAGGGCACCGACGACCAGCCCCGAGCTCAGGTAGACCCAGCCCAGGAGGTAGGCCCACGCCAGGAACCCGAGGGTCAGTCCGAGCCGCCAAGGTGATGAGGCACGCGTCCTCAGGCCGACCACGACGCCGAGAAGGCCCCAGCCGATCGCGTGGTTGGGCTTCAGCAGCAGATTTCCCGCCCAGAGCGCCGGGACCGGGGTCGCTTCGGTCAACGAGAAGGAGGAGAGGCCCAAGACCGCGAAGACCACGAGCACGCGCTCCCATCGATCCGACTCCAAGTCGTCGACACGCAATCCGCAATAGAGGCTCAGCGCGACCAGGACGATCGACAGCGGAGAAAGCAACCCGTAGGTCGCGTAGACCCACCCGGGACGGAACAAGGCGAGCGCGGCGGCCACGACGCTCCAGAGCGGCTCCAGGTTTCCGAACCGCACCTGAACGTGCTCGAAGGGCGAGTTGCCGGCGGCGACGGTGGCCGCGTTGCCGATCGAGATCGACCGGTCGGAAGGTTCCCCGAAGGCATAGGGCCGCTTCAGTGGGGCGACGTACGCCGCCCACGCGGCGAGGTTGAGAGCCACGATGAGACCCGCGGTCAGCGCCGGGCGGGGGCGCCGCCGGATGGCCCACAGGCCGAGCCACCCGAGGAGCACGTACGCGAGCCGGAAGGGAATGTAGGAACCGGCGAAGGGTGGTGGTGATCCAGTATCCATCTCGGTCGCGCGCGATCAGCCGACCGACACCGGAACCGCCGCCGCGGCGGATGCGCAGGCGGCACGTCTGATCTCGAGGACGTAGAACGGGAGGCCCACCAAGCGATCAATCCGCTCGAGTACGAGGCTCCTGCGCGCCCTCAGGAGGTCGAGGACCCTTGCCCCGGGCACGAACAGCTCGTTCATTCCGACATAAGCGGTGGCGCGGCCTCCACTCGTCGCGAAGGCGTCGTAGAACTCCTCGATGACCGACGCCCCTTCGGGCCCGCCGTTCGACTGGAAGTCGAAGGGCCGCGCGTAGGTCGGATCCCCGGCCAGGTCGGAGGGGAGGTAGGGCGGATTGAAGGTCACGACGTCGAACTCCTCGTCGAGCTCGTCGAAGAAACGGGACTGCAGGACTCGGATGGGAGCACCGTTCAGCGCGACGCACGCCCGCGCCTGCTCGAGGATCCGCGGGTGGATGTCGGTGGACACGACCTCGCATCCCGTCCGCCGCCAGAGGGCGAGGCCGATGACGGCGAACGCACCGGTTCCCATGTCGAGCAGCCGGCGCCCATGGCCGAGCCGGTGGGCCGCGGCCCGGACGAGGAGCGGCGTCGTGACGTCGAAGTATTGGTCGCCGGCCCCCAGCTCCGGGAACTCCACGCCGAAGAGCCGGCGGGCGAGGAGGCGTGAGCGCGAAACAGGCCGCCAGCTCCTCGCCAGCCAAGGAAGGAGCCTCACGGACGCCATGAAACGGGGAGTCTAGCATGAGCACTCCGCCCCACCAGCGGTTGACCTCGCCCGGGCTGGCGGGTAGCCTAGGACGCTTGGTCGCCGGCGGCGGCGCAGTGTCGATGACCGCATGCATCACTCTCGACCTTGAGCCGGACTACGGCGGCCGGCTGGCGCCGACCTACACCGCCTGGGACGCGGACCGCGTGGAAGGGCTCCTGGCTCTGCTCGCGGCCCACGGCGCGCCCCTCACGGTCTTCGTCGTGGGCGAGAGCCTGTCCGCGCAACCGCGCGTCATCGAGCGCTTGCGGAGCCGCGGCGCCGAGTTTCACCTCCACTCCTTCAGCCATAACCTGTCGCAGCCCGACACCCTCGACGAGATCCGCCGCGGAGCGACGGCCTTCGAGGCGTGCTTCGGGCGCCGACCCGAGGGCTATCGGGCCCCTGAGGGCCGGATCTCGCCCGCCGGTTGGTCGCGCCTGGACGACGAGGGGTTCCTCTTCGACTCGAGCGTGTTCCCGTCCTTCTGGCCGGCCGCGCGCTACCTCCGCTTTTCGCCGCGGCCCTTTCGCCCCGAGGGCCGGCGTCTGCTCGAGCTGCCGATCTCGACGGTGACGCCCGGCCGCCTCATCGTCTCGCTGAGCTGGATGAAGCTGCTCGGCTGGGAGTTCTACCGGCGGCTCCTCGAAAACGCCGACCTGCCGGAGCCCATCGTCTTCGACATGCACCTCCACGACTTGTGGGAGACCCCGTCCTTCGATCAGCTCCGCGCGCCCTGGCGCTGGATCTACCGCCGCAACCGCGGCGCCGGCCTGCGGATCCTCGAGGCCTTCCTCGGCCTGCTCGCCCGCCGCGGCCATCGGCTGACGACCCTGGGCGCGGTGGCCCGGGGCCTCGCCGGCGTGCCGTGCTGATCCTCGGGCTATCGACATTCGGCCAGAATCCTGCGGCCTGCCTGCTGCGGGATGGGCGCCTCGTGGCTTTCGCCGAGGAAGAGCGCTTCCTGCGCATCAAGGGGGCGACCGGGCGCTTTCCGGGCCGGTCCCTGACCTACTGCCTCAAGGAGGCCGGCGCCACCCTCGACGAGGTCGACGCCATCGCGGTGGGCTGGAACGCCGAGAAGTACCGCTGGCGGATGCCGCTCTTTTTCGCGCGCTCATGGTGGAAGCACGGGCGGCGGGCCGAGGGGCAGTCGTACGGGACCATCTGGAAGGAGATCTTCGACCAGCAGCCCGCCTCCATTCGCCATCGGCTCACCCTCGGCTTGCGCGGCGCCGGCCACGGCGGCCGCGTGCCGCCCATCGAGTTCGTCACCCACCACCTGGCCCACGCGGCGAGCGCCTATTACGCCTCCGGCTGGGACGAGGCGGCCATCCTGGTTTTCGACGGGAGCGGAGAGGAGCGGTCGACCAGCTTCTTCCAGGGTGAGGGCCGCGAGATCCGTGACCGCGGGCACGTCGACCTGCCGGACTCGCTCGGGTGGTTCTACGCCGCGCTAACGGCGTACCTCGGCTTCGTGCCATACGAGGAGGAGGGCTTCACGATGGGCCTGGCTCCGTATGGCCGTCCCCGCCCCGAGATCGAGGAGAAGATCGCGGGGCTCTTGCGCCTCGGCCGCGACGGCCTCTACTCGGTCGATCCGGGTTACACCCTGCTCGGCCGTCACAGCGTCAACGAGCACTTCGCCGATCGCCTGGTGGCGCTGTTGGGCCCGCCCCGGCTTCCCGGCGAGCCGATCGAGGACCATCACCGCGACGTCGCGTTCGCGGCCCAGCGACGTCTCGAGCAGGCGGCGCTCCGGCTCGTCGAGCACGTCACCGATGGAGGCCGCCGGCGCCGCCTGTGCCTGGCCGGCGGCGTCGCCCTGAACTGCAAGATGAACGGCCTCATCGCCCGCTCCGAGCACGTCGACGCGGTCTTCGTCCAGCCCGCGAGTCACGATGCCGGGACGGCCCTCGGCGCCGCGCTCTGGCTCTCGATGCAGGCCGGAGAGGATCCCCGCTTCGTGATGGACCATGCCCTCTGGGGCCCATCGTTCTCGGCGGTCGACGTCGAGAAGGCGCTCAAGACTGCCGGCCTCCCCTACTGCGAGCCACCCGACGTCCCGGAGCGGGCGGCCGACGCCGTCGCAGCGGGGAAGGTGGTGGCCTGGTTCGAGGGGCGGATGGAGACGGGTCCGAGGGCCCTGGGCGCGCGGTCGATCCTCGCCGACGCGACCTCCGCGGCCATGAAGGACCACGTCAATGCGCGGGTCAAATTCCGGGATCCCTGGAGGCCGTTCTGTCCGTCACTCACCGAGGAGTCCGCGCAGGAGCTGCTCGACCATCCCAAGGAGACGCGCTTCATGACGGTCGCCTACGAGGTTCCCGATCGGTATCGGGGGCGCATCCCCTCCGTCGTCCACGTCGACGGGACTACCCGACCGCAGACCGTGAGCGCTCGAGTGCAACCCCGATACCACCGTCTGCTCGCGCGCCTGGGCGAGAAGCAGGGGGACGCGGTCGTCCTCAACACTTCGCTCAACGTCAAAGGCGAGCCGATCGCATGCACGCCGAACGACGCGCTGCGATGCTTCTACAGCTCCGGCATCGACGCGCTGGCCATCGAAGGCTTCTGGGTGGAGAAGACCTGAACACGTGGCCCGGCCGGAGCACGAGGCAGCCTTGACAGAGCGAGCACCGAAGGTAGAATGGCCAGACTTCAGGCGGTCCGGCGTGTCTCATCCGATCAGGCGAGGTCTTCATGGCTGACGAGAAGGACGCGGCCGCAGAGGCGACTCCCCCGGGTGGGGCGAAGCCGCCCGCGGCGGCCGGCCCTCCCCCGCCCGTTGGCTCTCCGCCGATGACGCCGCTGGAGCCGGGCACGGGGGCGACGCCGGCGGCGCAGCCTTACGGACGATCCAACACCATCGGGCCGGGCATCGTCTCCGCCGCCGCTGCCGGCAAGGCGCCCGCCGCGGAGCGCGAAGGCGTCTCGCGCCGCAGCTTCGTCAAGTGGTCGCTGCCCGTAGGCTGGGTCGCCTTCTCCGCCGCTTGCGCCTCCAGCCTCGTCGCCACCGCGCGCTTCCTCTTCCCGAACGTGCTCTTCGAGCCGCCGCAGTCGTTCAAGGCGGGTTTTCCCGGCGAGTACAACGTGGGCGAGGTGGACGTGCGCTGGAAGGACGCCTACGGCGTGTGGATCGTGCGCAACCCGGAGGGCTTCTACGCGCTCATCGCGGTGTGCACCCACCTCGGCTGCTCGCCGAACTGGCTGCCGGCGGAGAACAAGTTCAAGTGCCCCTGCCACGGCAGCGGGTTCTACATGTCGGGCGTGAACTTCGAGGGGCCGGCGCCGCGGCCGCTCGAGCGCGCCCGCATCGTCCTCGCCGACGACGGGCAGATCCTCGTCGACAAGTCGGTGAAGTTCCAGTCCGAGAAGGGCGAGTGGACGAAGCCGGAGGCATTCCTGAAGGCATGAGCAACTAGCCTTTCAACGCGGAGGACGCGGAGGGAACGGAGAGGTCGCGGAATGTTGAGCGCATGGTTTGGCTGCCCTATTCGTCTCCGTGTCCTCTTCGTTCGTTCTCCGCGTTCTCCGCGTTTCAAAGCCGTCGCGAGGGACTGAATGGCCACCGCGAAGCCGCCCCAGCCGTTCCTGAGCCGGACCTGGGACTACATCACCGAGACCCAGATCTGGCGCTCGATCTTCCGGCACGGGATGCCCGCCAACAACCGCAACCGCGTGCTGGTGGTCATGAGCAACGTCTTCCTCCACCTGCACCCGGTGAAGATCCGCAAGAGCGGCATCCGGCTGAAGTTCACCTGGTGCATGGGCGGGCTCACGTTCTTCCTGTTCCTCGTCGAGACCTTCACCGGCCTGCTCCTGATGTTCTACTACCGGCCCACGGTGGCCTACGCCTACATGGACATCATCGACCTCGCCGAGCAGGTGCCCCTGGGCATCATGCGCGAGATCCACCGCTGGGGCGCCCACGCCATGGTCATCACGGTGTGGCTCCACATGTTCCGGGTCTTCATGACCGGGTCCTACAAGCCGCCCCGCGAGTTCAACTGGAACGTCGGCGTCATCCTCCTCGTGCTGACCCTGCTCCTCTCCTTCACCGGGTACCTGCTGCCGTGGGACCAGCTCGCGATCTGGGCCATCACCGTCGGCTCGAACATGGCCCGCGCCACGCCGGTGCTCGGGCACGAGGGCCCCGGCTCGCAGCTCCTGGCTCTGGGCGACGTGAAGATGGTGCACGCGGGGTCCGACGCGCGCTTCGCCCTCCTCGGCGGGCGCTTCGTCGGCGAGGGCGCGCTGCTGCGCTTCTACGTGCTCCACTGCGTGGGCATCCCGCTCGTGGCCGGCATCCTCATGGCCGTCCACTTCTGGCGCGTGCGCAAGGACGGCGGCATCTCGGGGCCGCTGTAGAGGCGAGCGAGAGCACATGGGCGCGGTCAACGCCGTCAAGGACGTCGTCAACTTCCTGACCAACCCGCCGATCTTCATCACGCTGGCGGCGGTGGCGTTCTTCGTCCTCATCGCCCGCCGGTCCTTCTGGCGCCCGAAGGTCGGGCTGGTGGTGGGAGTGCTGGCCGCGATCTTCGTGTCCCTGTCGACCCTGGACCCGAACTTCCGCCTGATCGTCGCCAAGCCCGACAACATCCCGATCGTGGCCATGCTGTTCCTGGTCGGCTTCTTCTTCTTCGTGAGCCTGAGCCAGGGTTACGCGAACGACGAGCGGATCGCCCGCGGCGAGCCGCCGATGGAGGCCACGCCGAAGGAGGCGGAGAAGACGTGGGTGTGGCCCGACCTCGTCTACACCGAGCTGCTGTGCATGGTCATCGGGATGATCATCCTCGTCATCTGGGGGATCGCCTTCAAGGCCCCGATCGAGGAGCCGGCCAACCCCTCGCGCACCCCGAATCCCAGCAAGGCGCCCTGGTACTTCCTGGGCTTGCAGGAGATGCTCGTCTACTTCGATCCCTGGCTGGCGGGGGTGGTACTCCCGAGCCTGATCATCGTGGGGCTGATGGCGATCCCCTACCTCGATACAAACCCGAAGGGAAACGGCTACTTCACGTTCCGCGAGCGGCGCGTCGAGATCACGCTGTTCCTGTTCGGCTTCGTGATCCTGTGGGTGCTCCTCGTCATGCTCGGGACCTTCCTGCGGGGGCCGAACTGGAACTTCTTCGGGCCGTACGAGTACTGGGACCTCCACAAACTGCTGGCCCTGAACAACGTCAACTTGTCGGAGTACTTCTGGGTCAAGCTGCTCCACGCGAACATCAGCGGCCTGAACATGTTCGTTCGTGAGCTGCCGGGCATCCTGCTCGTCCTCCTCTATGTCGGCGTCCTGCCGGGGCTGCTCGCCCACTCACGCCGCGAGGTGAAGCTGCCGGGCGGGGTGCGGTTCAACCTCGGGCTGCGGAAGTACTACGAGAAGATGGGCCCGTGGCGCTACAGCGTGTTCGTGATCCTCGTCCTCATGATGTTCTCCCTTCCCATCAAGATGGTCCTGCGCTGGACCCTGAACCTGAAGTACATCGTCGCCTTGCCCGAGATTTTCTTCAACATCTAGCATGCCTCCTGTAAAGCCCGAGCCGGGACGCGACACGGAGATGGCCGGCCGGACGGCCACCCTCAACGTGGTCTTCGCGCTGACCTCCATCGGCCTCCTCCTCGCCCTCACCTACATGGTGTGGGACGACTACAACCGGGAGTGGAAGAACTACCAGAAGCGGTTCAACCTGCTCGAGGTGAAGCTCACCCAGGACCAGGTCCAGCAGGCCCTCGGCAAGGTGGACGCCACGCGCCGCCAGCAGGTCCAGGCCCAGCTCGCGCAGGGCGAGAAGGAGATCGCCGCCCATCGCGCCGAGGTGAGGCAGGCGGAGAAGGACGCGGCCAAGCTCGACGCCGACTGGTACCGCGTCGACCAGGACTACCGGTTCACCAAGGCCAAGATCGACGTCGCCCGCTACGACTACGAGGAGGCCGCCCACCACGGCGCGAGGAGCGCCGCCGCCAAGAAGCGCGACCTGGAAGATCTGGAAAGCCGCTGGCAGAAGCTGAAGCTCGAGCTCGAGGACATCAACGCCCGCAAGGCGGCCGCCGACCAGCACCTGCAGGAGCTGGAGAAGACGCGCCTCGACGCGGAGAAGACGCAGAAGGAGATGTACGCGGAGTACAACCGGCTGGAGGAGAAGCTGCACAAGATCCAGCCCGGTGTCGTCTCCTTCATCCGCAACATGCCCGTCATCGACCTGGCCAACCCGTCCCTGAAGATCAACCAGATCATGCCGACGAACCTCCAGGACGACGTGGTCTTCAGCGGCACGCCCAAGGTGGACCGGTGCACGACCTGCCACCTCGGCATCGACAAGCGCGGCTTCGAGAACGCTCCCCAGCCCTTCACCACCCACCCGAGCTTCGAGTTCTACCTCCAGGGCCCGCACCCGGTGGAGAAGGTCGGCTGCACCTCGTGCCACCAGGGGCGCGGGCGGGCCACGAGCTTCGTCAACGCCGTCCACACCGCCTCGAGCGTCGAGCAAGAGAAGAAGTGGGGCAAGTACAGCGGGACCTCGTCCTACCACAGCCTGCACTTCTGGGACTACCCGATGATGGCCAAGGGCCACACCGAGGCCCAGTGCGTGAAGTGCCACCAGGGCATGGTGGAGGTGCCGAAGGCGACCAGCCTCAACACCGGACTGCTGCTCATCGAGCGCCACGGGTGCTACGGCTGCCACAAGATCAAGGGCTGGGAGAACCTGCGGAAGGTCGGCCCCGACCTCACGAAGATCACGAGCAAGACCAACGAGGACTGGATCTACCGGTGGATCAAGGAGCCCAGGGGCTTCCGGCCCACCCGCATGCCGCAGATCTGGGACGTGAGGGTGGACGAGACGCCCGAGCAGAAGCACCGCAATGACACCGAGGCCAACGCGGTGGTGGCCTACCTCATGGCCAACGCGGGCGCCGCGGAGCCCTACCCGGCGCCCCCGGCCGGTGACCTCGGGTCGGGGCGGAAGCTCTTCGAGTCGGTGGGCTGCCTCGCCTGCCACCGGGTGGGCAACGACAAGCGCGGGCTGAACGAGGGCTTCGACGCGACGTCGTTCCGGACCCACGGCCCCAACCTCGACGGCACCGGCAGCAAGGTGAGCGCGGGCTGGCTCTACGCCTGGGTGCGCAACCCGCGCGGGTACTGGCACGAGACGCGCATGCCGAACCTGCGGCTCACGGAGAAGGAGGCGGCGGACATCACCGCCTACCTGATGAGCCTGAAGAACGACGCCTTCGTCGGCCGGCCGCGCGCGCCCATCGACACCAAGCTCCGCGACGACATCGTTCGCGAGTACATGCTGGCGGCCAGCACACCGGTCCGCGACGTGGATCAGAAGCTGGCGGCGATGGACGATCACCAGCGGACGTTGTTCGTGGGCGAGAAGACGATCGGCCGGTATGGCTGCTTCGGGTGCCACACCATCAAGGGCTTCGAGAAGACCTCCCCCATCGGCGTCGAGCTCACCGAGGAAGGGTCGAAGCTCGTCGAGCGGCTCGACTTCGGCTTCGAGGAAGGCAAGATCCCCCACACGCTGCCGGGCTGGGTGCACCGCAAGCTCCTCGAGCCGCGCGTCTTCGACCAGGGCAAGGTCAAGCGGCCCGAAGAGTTGCTGCGGATGCCGAAGTTCTGGGTGGCCGACGACGAGGCGGACGCGATCGTCACCGGCATCCTGTCCTTCACCAAGGAGCAGGTGCCGATGGCCGCGCAGCGCCAGCTCTCGGCCGAAGACCGCTCCGTCGCGCGCGGGCAGCGCCTCGTCCGCGAGAAGAACTGCCAGGGCTGCCACCAGCTCGGCGAGCGGGGCGGCGCCTTCCGGGAGATCGTCAAGTCGCAGCTGGAAGCCGGCGGCGGCGACCCGCTGCAGGTCGTGGGGCTCTCACCGCCGGTGCTCTACAACGAGAAGGAGAAGATCGGCGAAGGGTCGCGGGTCCAGACCGCGTGGCTCCACGACTTCATCAAGGACCCGTCGAAGAAGATCCGGCCCTGGCTCCAGGTGCGCATGCCGACCTTCGAGTTCAGCGAGGACGAGACCAACACCGTCACGCACTACTTCGCCTCGCTCGACAAGGTGCCGTTCCCCTACGAGCAGAAGCCGGAGCTGCAGGCGCAGATGGTGGCGGTGGGCCACGACCTCTTCAACCGGTGGCAGTGCATCAAGTGCCACGTGGTGGCCGGCAAGCTCCCCAGCCAGGAGCCGGCCTTGATGGCGCCCGACCTGGCCAACGTGCCCTCGCGCCTGCGCGCGGCGTGGCTCACGCAGTGGCTGGCCGACCCGCAGAAGATCCAGCCCGGCACGCGCATGCCGTCGAACTTCCCGGAGAAGCCGGAGGAGAACGCGTTCCCCGAGATCCTCGGCGGCGACCAGCACCAGCAGATCGAGGCCGTGCGCTCGTATCTGCTGACGCTCGGGCCGGGCGGCCCGCCCGTAGCGGTGGAGAGGCCCAAGACCGCCGCGGCCGGCGGGGCCGCGGCCGCCGCCGCTCCCGGCCGGTAGGCACGCTGGTGGCCGCCGCCCCGGCTGCGGCCAACGTGATCGTCGTGGGCCCGGAGGGGAGCGAGCGCGAGCGCATCGTGGAGGCGCTTCGCCCCGCCGCCCTGTCCATCAGCACCCTGACCGAAGGGGAGGCCCTCGGGCACAGGCACCTCGCGCCGCCCCGCCTCGTCGTGCTCGTCCGCGGGGGCCCGCGGACCGAGCGGGAAGCGGCCCAGGTGCGGCTCCTGTCCCATCCCGCCCTACACGGCGCGCCCCTGCTCGTGGTGGGCGCGGAAACGGACGTCGACAGCTACGGCGGCTCCCTCGCGCGCGGCGCGGCCGCCTACGTATCCTCCGCCGCGAGCCCGCCCGAGATGCGCGACCTCGCGCTCCGCCTGGTCCGCGCGGCGGAGCGGCGCCGGGCGGAAGGACGCGCCGACGACCGCGATCGCCGGCGCGCGCGGCGGCCGCTGCTGTTGAAGGTCGAGGTGGAGGACCGCGCGCAAGGTGCCCGGCTCTCCGGCCACATCGTCGACGTGGGCCTGTCCGGCTGCCGCCTGGAGCTCGCGCAGCCGCTCGCCAAGGGCGCACCGGTCGGGCTCCAGCTCCATGCGTACCGGAAATCGACCGGGATCGTTCTCGCCGGATCGGTGCGCTGGACCCGGCCCGGCGACGGTGGGATGCATCTGGTGGCGGTGCGCTTCAACGGCACCTCGGCCGTGGTGGCGCGCCGGCTGTTCGGCCTGCGCGGCTAGGCTGATCGAGAGCGTCGCCGCGCCGATAGCGACGACGGCGCCCGGCCGCCCCCGGAAGCGCAGCGCCGCGCCCGGCGGGGAGACGTCGTCAGACGAAGGCCTGGAAGACCTCGTTCGAGAGCAGGACGCCCCGCTCGGTGAGCCGCAGGTGGGGACCGCAGCGCTCGAGCAGCCCCGCTGCGAACGGCGCGGAGAGCCCGCGCGCGTAGTCGGCCAGGACGTCCACGCCGTGGGCGGCCTGGAAGGCGACGAGGTCGACCCCTTCCCGCCGGCGCAGGCCGGTGAAGAGCGCCTCCTGCGCGCGCTCCCGCGGCGAGAGCACGCGCTCGCCGGCCACCGCCGCCGCCGGACCGCGCTCCTCGATCGCCCGGCAGTAGCCGCCGAAGGTACCGATGTTCCACCAGCGCCGGCCCTCGCGATAGCTGTGGGCCGACATGCCGAAGCCGAGAAAAGGGAGGTCGGCCCAGTACCTCGCGTTGTGGCGCGACTCGAAGCCGGGGCGGGCGAAGTTGGAGATCTCGTAGCGCTCGAGGCCGAGAGCCGAGAGCGTCTCCACCGTGCGCCCGTAGAGATCGGCCACAAGGTCGTCCTCCGGCAGATCGAGCGCTCCGGACCGCGCGCGGTGCGTCAGAAGCGTGCGGCCCTCCACCTCCAGCACGTAGAGGCTCAGGTGCTCCGGCGCGAGCGCCGCTACCCCCTCGAGGCTGCGCTCCCATCGCGCGGCCGTCTCCCCCGGCCAGCCGAGGATGAGGTCCACGGAGACGTTGGCGAACCCGGCCGCTCGCGCGCGCTCTACCGCGCGGACGGAATCGGCGCTCGAGTGCAGCCGGCCCATCTCCGCGAGCACCGCGTCGTCGAACGATTGCACGCCAAGACTGACGCGGGTGGCCCCTGCGGACCGCAGCTCCCGGTAGCCGGCGGCGTCGAGGTCGGCGGGGTTCGCCTCCACCGTGATCTCGGCGCCAACCGGCAGGGAGAAGCGCCGGCGCGCGAGATCGACGACCTGCGCGAGGCGCGCGACCGCCCACAAGGACGGCGTGCCCCCGCCGAAGTACAACGTGTCGGCGGCCGCCGCCGGAGCGGCCTCCATCTCGGCCAGGAGCACCCGCCGGTAGCGATCCTCGCGCGCATCGCCGGGCCGGCGGGGGTCGATTGCGAAGTGGCAGTAGGTGCACTTCGCCTCGCAGAAGGGAACGTGGACGTAGAGGCCGAGCCGCGCGGGGTCTGCGGGCACGCTAGCTCTTGACGGCGCCTCCGGTGCGGGCCTGGTTCGAGGTCTGCCGGGCCTCGCGGTAGTCGGTGCCGGACACCTTGATGACGACACACATCTCCATCAGGCGCGAGCGCACCGACATGCCGGTGCGTTCGAGCAGGAACTCCCGGTGCGGCGGCGCCGCCACCTCGCCCTTCCGCTTGCGCTCGAAATAGTCCGACTCCGCCTTGACGGCGGTCGTACGGTCGGCGTCCTCGAAGTTGGTCGTGATCACGGTCGCGCGCTTGGCCATGTAGCGGCTGTTCATGATGTGGAAGAGCGTGTCGTTGATCCAGTCCGTCATCTTCCAGGCGCCGAGGTCGTCGAGCAGCAGCACGTCGGCGCGGATCACGGGCTCCAGGACCTGCAGCTCGGTGGTCCGCGTCTCCGGGTTGTAGGAGTCCCGGATCTCCCGCGTCAGCTCGTGGAAGTCCCAGAACTGCCCGCGGACTCCCTTCCTCGTCCAGAGCTCGCGCAGAACGGCCACCGCCAGATGGGTCTTGCCGATGCCGTTGGTCCCGGTGAACAGCAGGCCCAGGCCTTCGTGGGTCGAGCCCAGATGAGGATAGTCGTTGCAATAAAGCATGCAGCGTTCGAGGGCATTCCTCAGCGACGGCGTGAAGCCCTCGAAATTGGCAAACGTGCACTCTTCGTAGCGCGGCGGGACGCGGCATGCGGTCACGAAGTCCGCCCGGCCCCCCGCGGCCGCGCGGCGGCAGGCGCACGGCTGCGCGAACTCGCGCCCCTCCCGCTCCACGATCTCGAAGCCGGTGTCCCGGCAGCGTTCACAGATCATTCTTTGACCCCCCACCCTGTCCCTCCCCACGCAGGGGGAGGGAACTGCTGATGCGAGCGTTGCCCCGCCTTCAATTGAGCGCCCCCCGCAGGCCCTGGGCCAGGTGGCTCCGGCGCAGCTTCTCCTTGGCCTTGCTCTCGATCTGCCGGATGCGCTCGCGAGAGAGCCCCAGCTCCTCGCCGATCTCCTGCAGCGTGCGCGGCTCCTCGCCGTCGAGGCCGAAGCGCATCTTGATCACGCCCTGCTCCTTCTCGTCCAGCTCCTCGATCATCGCCCGCCGGATCTGCTCCTCGAAGGAGCTCTTCATCAGCTCCAGCTCCACCGAGGGGATCGTCTCCTGCTCGAGGGTGTCCCCCAGCTCGAGCGTCCCGTCCTCCCCCACTGTACTCGAGAGCGAGAGGTCGTCGCCGGCGACCTTCAGCAGCTCCTCCACCTCCTGCAGGCTGAGCGAGGTCTTCTCGGCCACCTCCTCGTTCGTGGGCGACCGGTTCAGCTCGGTGGTGAGCCGCTGCCGCGCGTTGCCGACCTTGGAGATCTGGCCGGAGAGCTTCTGGGGAAGGCGGAACACGCGCGTGTGCTCCGAAAGGGCGTGGAAGATCGCCTGCCGCACCCACCACACCGCGTAGGAGATGAACTTCACGTTGCGCTCGGGGTCGAACCGCTTGCCCGCCTCGATGAGGCCGAGCGTGCCCTCGTGGATCAGGTCGAGGAAGGACAGGCCCAGCCCGCGGTACCGCTTGGCATAGGAGACGACGAAGCGGAGGTTGGCCTCCACGAGGCGCTGCAGGGCCTTGTGGTCGCCGCTCTGGATGCGCCGGCCGAGCTCCTTCTCCTCGTCGCCGCTCAGCGGCTTGAAGCGCGAGATCTCCCGGATGTAGGCGTTGAGGCTGTCCCCGCCCACCGGGCGGGGCTCCGCCTCTTTCTCAGCCGGGCTCTTCTTCTTCCGCGGCGAGCGCTTCTCCACGGGACCCCGAGGGAATTATGAACCCTTTTCGGCCGGAGCTTTCACCATCTGCGTCGGCGGCAGCTTGACGAGGGCCTGTTCGAGCTTCTCTTCCCAGCCCTCCTCGTTGGTCTTCTGCAGCTCGTCCCGCACGTGGCGCACGAAGTCCTCCATCTCGGCCTGCATGTGCTCCATCTTGCGGCGCATGTTGAGGATGATCTCCACCCCCGCGAGGTTCACGCCGAGGTCGCGGGTGAGGTTCAAGACCAGCTCGAGCTGCGTCAGGTCCTCCTCGGAGTAGAGCCGCGTGTTGCCTTCGGTGCGGGAGGGCTTCAGCAGGCCCTCGCGCTCGTAGAGGCGCAGGGTCTGGGGATGGATGCCGTAGCTCTTCGCGACCACGCTGATCATGTAGTACTTGCCCTTCCGCGGCGCGGGCCGGCGCTCGGGCGGCGTCTCGCCGCGAGGCCGTCGGCCGCGGGTCACGACGAGACCTTCGGCCGCGCGGTGAGGCCGTCGGTGAGCTGCCGGCGCGGGTCGGCCGGGTTGCGGCGGGCGAACTCCCGCAGCAGCTCGCGGCTGGCGTCGTCGCTCACGGCCGGCACCGACACCCGGGCCTCGACGTAGAGGTCTCCGCGGCCTTTCTGGTCGAGGCGCGGCGGGCCGCGCTTGCGCAGCCGGAAGCGCTGGCCGCTCTGCGTCCCCGCCGGGATCTCGATCGTCACCGGGCCGTCGGGCGTCGGCACCTCGACGTGGGCCCCGAGGGCCGCCTCCACCATCGTCACCGGGACGTCGCAATACAGGTCCTCTCCGTCCCGGCGATAGAAAGGATGCGGGCGCACCTCGACGACGAGGACGAAGTCTCCGGGCGGCCCTCCCCGCCGGCCGGCGTTGCCGGCGCCGGGGATCCTCACGCGGCTGCCGTCGCACGCCCCGGCGGGGATCTGGACCTCGAGCCACTCGCTCCGCATCACGCGCCCCTCGGCCCCGCAGCGGCCGCACGGACGGCGGCCGATCGTGCCCGCGCCCTCGCAGTCGCCGCAGCGCCGGGTGAAGACCATCCGGCCACGCAGGCTCCGCACCTGGCCGCTGCCCTGGCAGGACGGGCACGCCCGCGGCGTCAGGGACACCTCGCCGGCGCCGTCGCAATCGGGGCACCGAGCCTGGCGGACGAGGTGGAGACGGCGCCGCGTCGCCTGGAAGCACTCCTCGAAGGCGAGCTGGGTGGACTGCTCCAGGTCTTCTCCGGGAGTCGCGCCCGCCTCCGCCGCCACCACCGGGCGCCGCAAGACGTTGCCGAAGATCTCCTGGAAGCCGGCCCCGCCCAGGCGCACCTCGGCCGAGAAGTCGAAGCCGTGGAAGCCCACCTCGGGAATGTCCGCGGAAACCGCCACCGACTCCCCGCGGTCGTAGGCCGCCCGGCGCTGAGGATCCGAGAGCACCGCGAAGGCGGAGGACACCTCCCGGAAGCGCTCGGCCGACTGCGGATCGCCGGGGTTCAGGTCCGGATGCAGCATGCGGGCCAGCTTCTGGTACGCGCGGCGCACCTCGGCCGTGGTCGCCCCTCGACGCAGCCCGAGTACTTCGTAGAGGTCCATTACCCCTTGTCCACGACCTCCGCGTCGACGACGTCGTCGCCGCCCTTCCCTCCCTCCGGCTTGGGCTCCTCGGTGGCCGGAGGCGGCGCGGACGACGCCGTCCGCCGGTAGAGGGTCTCGGCCATCCGATGGGAAGCGCGGGTCAGCTCCTGCACGGCCGCCTCGATGCGCTCCCGCGTCCCCTCCTCCACCGCCTTGCGCGCGGCCTCGAGCGCCGCGGTGACCGCCTTCACCTCCGCCTCGGGGAGCTTGTCCTTGCTCTCCTGCAGCGTCTTCTCCGTCGTGTAGATGAGGCTGTCCGCCCGGTTGCGCGCCTCGATCTCGTCGCGACGGCCCTTGTCTTCCTCGGCATGGGCCTGGGCCTCATGCACCATGCGCTCCACCTCCTCCTTGGCGAGGCCGGAGGAGGCGGTGATCGTGATGGCCTGCGTGCGGCCGGTGGCGCGGTCCTTCGCGGACACGTTCACGATCCCGTTGGCGTCGATGTCGAAGGTGACCTCGATCTGGGGGACGCCTCGCGGCGCGGGGGGGATTCCGGCGAGCTGGAACTTGCCCAGGGTGCGGTTGTCGCGGGCCATCGGCCGCTCGCCCTGCAGCACGTGGATCTCCACCGAAGGCTGGCTGTCCGACGCCGTGGAGAACACCTCCGATCGGCGGGTGGGGATGGTGGTGTTCCGCTCGATGAGCCGCGTGAAGACGCCGCCGAGGGTCTCGATCCCGAGGGAGAGCGGGGTCACGTCGAGGAGCAGCAGATCCTTGACGTCGCCGGCGAGCACGCCCGCCTGGACGGCCGCTCCCACCGCCACCACCTCGTCGGGGTTGACGCCCTTGTGCGGCTCCTTCCCGAAGTAGTCCTTCACGAGCTGCTGCACGCGCGGGATGCGCGTGCTGCCCCCGACGAGCACGACCTCGTCGATCCGTGCCGGCTCCACCCCCGCGTCCTTGAGGCACTGCCGGACCGGACCCATCGACCGGTCGAGAAGGTCGCCGACGAGCTGCTCGAACTTCGCCCGGGTCAGGCGCAGGCCCAGGTGCTTGGGGCCGGAGGCGTCGGCGGTGACGAAGGGAAGGTTGATCTCCGTCTCCATCGTCGTCGACAGCTCCATCTTGGCTTTCTCGGCCGCCTCCTTCAGCCGCTGGAGGGCCATCTTGTCCTGGCCGAGGTCGATCCCCTGGTCCTTCTTGAACTCGGCGACGATCCAGTCGATGACCCGCTGGTCCAGGTTGTCTCCGCCGAGGTGCGTGTCGCCGTTGGTGGCCTTGACCTCGACCACGCCTTCGCCCACTTCCAGGATCGAGATGTCGAAGGTCCCCCCTCCGAAGTCGTAGACCGCGATCGTCTCGTCCTTCTTCTTGTCGAGCCCATAGGCCAGCGCGGCCGCCGTCGGCTCGTTCACGATGCGCAGCACCTCGAGGCCGGCGATGCGGCCCGCGTCCTGCGTCGCTTGACGCTGGGCGTCGTTGAAGTAGGCGGGCACGGTGATGACGGCCTGGGTGACCTTCTGGCCCAGGTATTGTTCCGCGGTGTCCTTCATCTTCTGGAGGATCATGGCGGAGATCTCGGGGGGCGACAGCTCCTTGCCGCCCACGCGCACCCGCACGTCGCCGTTGGGGGCCTCGACGACCTTGTAGGGCACCATCCGGCTCTCCTCGGAGATCTCCGCGAACTTGCGCCCCATGAAGCGCTTGATGGAGAAGACCGTGTTCTCCGGGTTGGTCACCGCTTGCCGCTTCGCGACCTGTCCGACCAGCCGCTCGTCACTCTTGGTGAAGGCCACGACCGACGGCGTCGTGCGTCCACCCTCCGCGTTGGGGATCACGACCGGCGCGTCCCCCTCCATCACCGCGACGACCGAGTTCGTGGTTCCGAGGTCGATACCGATGATCTTGCTCAACAGGGCCTCCCAGCCTCTAGGCTAGAAGTTGAGCGACCGGTTGTCAACTCTCTTGCGCGTGGTATACAATGCTTTGCGCGTAAAGGAGTTACGTTCCTCGGTGGTCACGATCTTCCGGCTCGGCGCAGCCCAGCCCGAATTCTTCGCCTCGGCCCCCAGCATGGCCGAGGCCTCCGCGATCCTGCCGCACGGCGCCTACACGACGCTTCGGACCTACGGCAACGGGACCCGCGTCCTGCGCCTGGCCGAGCATCTGGCGCGATTGCGCGAGCCGGCCGCCCCGGGGCCTGGCTCCCAGTTCGAAGAGTCGAAGGTGCGGGCCGGTCTGGTCCAGGCGCTCGAAGCCGCCCGCCCCGGCGAGGCGCGCCTGCGGCTCACCTGCGCGAACGAGAGGCTCTTCGTCGCCGTCGAGCCCCTCGAGCCTCTGCCGGAGACGCTCTACCGGGACGGCGTCTGGTGCGTCAGCGTGCCGTTGAAGCGCACGGCGCCGAAGGTCAAGGACACCCGCTTCATCCCTGCCGCCCAGGCCGCTTACCGGGACCTGCCTGCGGGCGTCCACGAAGGGTTGATGGTGGCGGAAGACGGCACGATCCTCGAAGGCCTGTCGAGCAATTTCTTTGCAGTGCGGGAGGGAATCCTCCACACCGAGGACGAGCGCGTCCTGCCCGGCATCACGCGGGGGGTCGTCCTCGAGCTGGGGCGGGGGCTCCTGCCCCGCGCCAACGGGGCGGTCCGCCTGGATCAGGTCGGCGAGCTGAGCGAGGCGTTCCTGACCAGCGTCTCGCGCGGCGTCTTGCCCGTCGTGCGGATCGACGATACGACGATCGGCGATGGACGGCCGGGGCCGTCGACGCGAGAGCTGGGGCGGCGGCTGGAAGCCCTCGTCGAGCGCGAGGCGGAGCCGCTCAGCGCGTGAGCTCAACGATCATGACGCTCATGCGCCGGCCCCGCGGCTGGCCTTGAAGCGCGGCGGCGTGGGATCGCGGCCGGAGACGAGGGCCTCCACCGCCCAGCGCGCGGCCAGCACCGCCCACCCGAGACCAAAGGTGCCGTAGCCGCAGGCGACGACCCCATTCAGTCCCGGCACCGGTCCGACGAACGGGAAACCGTCCCCCGACTTGCCGGCAACCCCGGCGCCGCGCGGCCCCGGGCGCATGGAGGCGGGGGCGAAGTGGCGGAGGATGAAACCCTCGAGGCGCTCGTCGGCCGGCCGTCCCGTCACCGCGCCGCCGAAGTGCGCCACCCGCACGCCGGCGGGAGTCGTCCGCCACGCGACCTCACCTCCGCAGGTGCGGGCCGGGCTCGGCAGCGCCACCGTCCCGTCCCGGTCGGCGTCGATCCACTGCGCCGGCAGCGGTGTCACCCGGCCCTTGAGGAAGGGTACGAGGCCGGCCGTGTTCGCCTCGAGAGCGACAAACGCCGACGCCGCCTCGACGCGTCCCGCTTCCGTCGCCGCCGCGACGCCGGAGGGGCTCGATTCGAGGGCCACGGCCGCGCT
>WNFB01001387.1_pt1 | contig 20586 bp, 19 predicted proteins | sample 5400501 | NCBI WGS metagenome assembly WNFB01 (sample SAMN13153341, study PRJNA577476) | soil metagenome | isolation source: 200 cm saprolite under Douglas fir tree site 2 hole 1 | place: USA:California | collected 2015-04-18 | reverse complement strand
AGGACATCCTGCACCTGATTTTACGTTAGGGGTGCTCAGTACCCGCTCCGCACCTGCCATTCACCTGGCAAGCTTCAAGGGGAAACCGGTAATGCTCAACTTCTGGGCGTCGTGGTGTGACCCGTGCAAACACGAAGCCCCTCTCCTCGAAGCCACATGGCAGCATGTGCAAAGTCAAGGAGTGGTTTTCATTGGCGTCGATTATGAGGATACACAAACAGACGGGCTGAGCTTTCTGAACACCTACGGGATCACCTACTCCAACGTCGTAGATACGAGTGGTGCGACAGCGATCAGCTACGGGGTCACGGGTGTCCCGGAAACCGTCTTTATCGATCGTCACGGCATAATTGTCCAGAAAGTGATCGGGGAGCTGAGTGAGCAGACGCTCAAGCGCAATCTACAGTTGCTCTCAAGCTGAACGCTGCGTTCAAACGGCGAACGCGAGCGTAACACCCCGACGTAGAGATACATAGAGTACACTGAGCATAGAAAGATAACTCCGAAGATCAAGCCACCGGTGACAGAACGATGAGCAAAAAAGAGCAATCCCCTCAAGGTGGGAAAGAAGACAACGAGGGCAATGGCACCAGGTCGAAACAGCTTGCCGTTCTTCCTGGGCCGAGGCGAACTGCGAGCTGGTCTGCCCGCCGTCGGCGTGACGCTTGCTTGTTGCTAGTCCTGCTGCTCCTCGGCGTGGGAACGCTCTTCGTGCTTACGAGTGGCGGTGCCACACCCAGGCTGCAATCGAACACGAGACAGGCAGGCACGTCTCCCGCCACCGCCGCGAAGACGCCGTCACCTCCCACACCGTCTCTCCCAGCGACCGGGGTTTTCCGCGAGTACCCCTTGCCGCAGTCCGACAGCCAGTTGATGCGACCAGCCATCGACCGCGAGGGACGGCTCTGGTTTGGAGAGATGGGCCAGAACTTCCTCGCCGTCTTTGACCCACGCACCCAAGTATTTCAGCAGATGACGCCGCCAGGTGGACTCTCAGGCGTGATGTCCGTCCAGGTGGCCCCTGACGATACGATCTGGTTTGTGGAACAATATGCCAACTACATTGGACACTATTTCCCCAGGACGGGACGCTGTCACCTCTATCCGCTGCACACGCTCACGGTTCCCGATCCGCAGAGTCCTGGCAAGACGCTCACGCTGCCCAGTGCGCCCAATGAACTGGCACTGGATGCGCATGGCACGGTCTGGTTCACCGAAATGAATGCTGACGCACTGGGCAGGCTCGATCCCCAGACCGGCCTCATGCGGCACTATCCCCTCTCCCCGAAAAGAAGCGTGCAGACCCTCCTGCCCTATGGCGTAACCATCGATCCAGGGGGTATGGTCTGGTTCACCGAGGCCAGCAACGACCAGGTTGGTCGCCTCGATCCGGCCACCGGCACCATCCGCTTGTTCATGCCAAAGGGACTCACCGTACAGCTTATGGAGATTGCCAGTGACGCGCACGGGATCATCTGGGTGACCTCCTTCAGTGCCGGGCTCCTGCTTAGCCTCGATCCGCGCACCGGCCTCTTCACCTCCTACGCAGCACCACGCACCAGTCCCAGCACGGGCGGACTCTATGGCCTGGTCATAACGCCAGCGGGCGAAATCTGGGTAACGGTATTTGCCGAGAATGCGATTGCACGCCTGGATGTTGCGGCACACCGTTTCATCACCTATACTGTCCCTGCGCCTGGCAGTGAACCGCTCGGGATCGTGATGGGCACCAATCATACCCTCTGGTTTACCGAATTGGACAGGATCGGGATGCTGCGGCCATAGTTCAGGCGAGACCGCGATTGACTCAAACTCCCTGATTGCCCATACAATTTCTGATAAGTTGACAATACCGGGGTGGGAGGCAAGGGAAACGTGCGAGTATAGCTTGAATCACAATGGTATACTGAGAGGACCAAATCGGTTTTGTCGCTTCCCTCTCTTTGGGGTTCAATATGTCTGCTCTCCTGGCGCTCGTCGCCACCATCCTGACCTCATTTCTTCCCATTCTGAACAAGCGCCTCCTGCGAGACGCTCGTCCAGCCCTGGTGGCCTGGGTCATCAACGCTGCTTCCCTGCCCATCCTGGCCTTGGGAACCCTGCTGCTCACACAATGCTCGATCACCTCTCTGCACGGGGGCATTCCGTTCTCCTGTACGGCGCATATTCCCCAGGTCGATGGCATCTTTGTCGCGGCGCTGCTCGCCTCCGCGCTTCTCAATTGGGCTGCAACCTTGCTTTCAACCGTTGCTCTGGCGCAAGCCGATGCGTCGCTGGTGAGTCCCCTGCTCACCTTCAATCCGGCCTTTACGCTGCTCATCGCCTGGCCAGCATTGGGTGAAATCCCTGGCCTGCGCCAAACCTTCGGCGTTGCTGTGGTGCTCTTCGGTACCTATCTTCTCGAGGTCGAAGAAGCGCGAGCGGGACTGCTCGCACCGATACGGGTGCTGCTCCGCCGACCGGGAACCCTGCTGGCGATCCTGGCCTCCGCTTTGTGGGGGACAACCACCGTCCTGGAAAAGCTCTCCATCGACCACATGACCCCTCCCAGCGGTCCGGTGGTGGCTCTGATCGGAACAGTCCTCCTGGTCGTGCTGCTCACTCCTGGCGCATTGCGATTCTCTGGGCCGGGGGAGCCATCTCTTACTCGGGGAACATGGCATGGGCTCAGAACTCATCCACGAGCCCTCTCCGTCGCCATCCTGCTTGCAGGAGTCGCTCCCCTCTTCGGATTCACGGCGATTGCGCTCGGCCTTGTCGGGTATGTCACGACCCTTTTCAAGCTCAGCGCTGTCTTCACCATCCTCTGGGCACGGCTGTTCCTCGGCGAAGGCCAGCTGCGGAGCCGACTGCTTGGGGCGTGCGTGATGCTCGCTGGCGGTGTGCTTGTGGCTCTCTAAATGCTTCCAGGAAATGGATGCGGAATGAGCCTCGTCGCCTGCGGTTCGGTGCTCGATTACAAGCACCCTCCTCAATGGTAATTCCGCAAGTTCAATATGGAAGCATCTACGTTCATCCCAATTAGAGAGTGAAATGAGCCTGCAACCCCATCAATTGTCCCCTTCTCCCGTAGCTATTTGTCCTCTTCCTGTCACATTTTTGTCAATTCTGCGATTATAGTACAAGATCATATGCAGTAGAGAAAAAGAGCATGCAACAACACGACGAATGTACACACGGGTGCAGTGCAGACGCTGTACTCTATGATCGTTATGCAGCGAGTATTTTTGCCTACGCGAGACTCTATACGCCCTCGTGGCAGGATGCCGAGGATGTGACGCTTGAGGTCTTCACGGCAGCATTGGAGCAGGAGAACCTTTCAACGCTGACAGAGAAACAACAGTTTGCCTGGTTGCGGCGTGTCGCTCACAACAAACTGGTGGATCGTTATCGCCGTTCCATGCATCTTTCTGTTGTCCCATTAGAACAGGTGGTAGAAACGGTACGCACCGAGGAGGCACTATCACCTGAACAGGTGGTACTGCGACGTGAAGAGCTTGAACGGCTGTATCAGGCCGTAAGCAGGTTATCTTTGCTGCAACAGCAGATATTACGGTTACGCTTTGGCGAGGGCCTGCACTTTTCTGAGATGGCCGTTTTACTCAACAAGCGTGAAGCAGCCATTCGGAAATTATGTTCACGCACGCTTGGTCTCTTACGGACAATCTACGAAGAGTAGTAGAAAGGAACAGTATTATGGCAGACTTTGAAGAGCATCTTCCTGAGACGGTGGATGAGCAAGACCAGCGTCTTATCCACGATCTTCGACTCATGTATCGTACGGATGATCAAAAAGCCCACCATCTCGCTCGTATCCAGCAACGCCTTAGCAATAGTGATATTTCTAAGAACGCACAGTCGTATCGGTTGACAGCGAACACGCAGCACATAGACGCAAGCAACGGGAACGTCAAGCCATCTCACGCTGCTATTGTCCAGGGAAGGTTTTGGCAACATCGCCTGAGCATGGTCGCAGCCGTGTTGTTTGCAGCACTGCTCGTGAGTTCTCTCCTACTCGTGTTGAATCGAGCACATCAGAGTAGCATCGGCACGTCAGGAAATACCGCGAAACCAGCAGGAGGCCTCAATACTGTGTTCTCTCTTCACATGCTTGATACTACGACAGGATGGGCGCTCAATGAGCATGGCGTACTGCGAACCACCGATGGAGGAAGCCATTGGAAGAATGTTACGCCACCCAGCACCATACTGACGCGGGAAAGTATCACAGACTTCCTTACAGCTTCCATCGCATCGATAGCAACGCCACAGACCACTAATGCACAAACGACACAGGTCTTACACACCGCTGATGGCGGTCAGACCTGGCAACGAGCAACAATTCAGGTGCCCTTCCCAAGGCAAATCAGCTTCATCGACTCGCAGCACGGCTGGCTCCTCTCTTCTTGGCGGCAACCAGGAGGCGCGGCAGAGCCGGTAAGCGTGTTCCGTACCACGGACGGAGGGAAAGTCTGGATGAACGTTGCCACCGCACTTTTTTCGGACGCGACTCCTCCTGGTCGGCTTCCCTATGGTGGGCAGAAAACAGGGATACGCTTTCGGAATACATCCACGGGATGGGTCACAGGAACAGTGACGGTGAACGATCTCGCCTGGCTCTATGTCACTCATGATGCCGGTTCGACCTGGAACCAGCAAACGCTCCCCCTGCCGTCAGGTGTTCCATCTGCACAACTCTCGATCATCTCACCCACATTTTTCTCAGCTACGGATGGCATCCTTCCGGTCACTTTTTCTGATCTTGTCACTGGAAGTGGTATTGCTACAGACATCTATACCACCCACGATGGCGGTTCGAGCTGGCAAAGTTCAACGCCTGTGCATGCTGCTCTCAGCATTTTAGACGTTCTCGATATGCAGCATGGATGGGCAACCGATGGAACAATGCTCTACAGTACAAGTGACGGCGGGCAGCACTGGACGAAGCTCTCTCCTAGCACGAGCTTTAAGCAGGTCACTCATCTCAACTTTGTTTCCAGTACCGTCGGTTGGGCCATCAGTAGGCAAGGCAATAGCTCCTCGTTCCTGCTCAAGACTATAGATGGTGGACAGACCTGGACACCTAATTCCCCTACGATCTCATAAGAGTTGTTCGGCAGGGAGAAAAAGTTTCTCTCCCTGCTGCTTTTTTTCTTGTGAATCCATGACAGCAAGAAGAGCTGGGATACGGGCAAACATGGCAAGAGGCTCCAATGCGCCTTGAGTCTGTGGCCTTCTTCTGAGGCGCATGCTTGCAGGACATGTTCTCTCTCAGAGATAATATAGAAGAAAAGCGTAGTTGGAGGTACTATGTCTGCATTGCTTGGTATCGCCTTGTTTGTAATTGGCGTACTCCTCGCGATCTGGGCAACAGAGCAACTCCTAGAGGGACTTGTGAGTTTGTCTGTTGCGCTGCGGCTCTCTGCCTTTGCCGTGGGTGCAGTTCTTTCTGGCTTTGAAGCGGAAAACGTTGCGGTTGGCCTGGCTGCTGGACAAAGAGGTGCGGCTCCCGTGGCGTTGGGAACGGTGTTTGGTGGTGCCATCTTTCTTGTGTGCGTCGCATTGGGGGTAGGCGCGTTACTTTTCCCCCTTGAAGTACGGCTGCCTCATAGCGTGATAACTATGTTTGCAGTGAGTCCTCTGCTTGTCGGACTTAGCCTTATTGCCCCTGTGACGCCACGATGGAGCGGTGCAATCCTGCTCCTTGCCTTTGTTGCCGCTATCATTTACCTCGTATGGGTATCACGTCATCAGAACTTCTTAGCATCAGGCGAAGTCAAAGAGGCGCAGGAAAAGCAGCGTCCCCTGTGGCTGGCATTGGTGCTGACGCTTGTTGGCATCATCGTTATCGGTATCGGTGGGGAACTAGTTGCGCAAGGAGCAGAGCGGATCGTCGCTTCTCTTGGTGTCCCTGCACTCTTCATGGGCATGATCGTCGCACCTGCTGCTATTGAACTTGAGGAAGTTATCCGCCAGGCAGTGCCTTCAAAGGAAGGTCGCCATGATGTCAGCGCTGGCAACCTTGTTGGAACGCTGCTCTACTTTTTACTGTTTAACCTTGGACTCATTGCGTTGCTCACTCCTGTGAAGGTTGACCCTCTGGTGCGCCAACTTGACTGGCCGTTTTTGATTGTTGTGACCCTGATAGCGGCAACCTTTCTGTGGCGTGGACGGGTTGGACGAAGTGCAGGTGTGCTTCTCCTTGTCGCTTACGCCGCATATATCGTCTTACACGTCGTACTCCGTTGAGGCATAGTAGCACTGCCGAATAAGCCAGAATACGAATGACTGTTGACGAGAAGTAAACGCTCTGATTGACGAGCACCACCTCGATCTTCTCATACGAGGTAGAATCGCTTGAAATACATGGAGAGAGGAGCATTACATCACCTGAAATACCGCTGAGGAGATACGAGTCAGCAAACTAAATACTTCCAGGAAATAGATGCGGAACGTCTCACACTACGAGCTGCGGCTGTAAGTGAGAGCAACCACATACATCATTGATCCCCTGATTTCCCATCACCGAGGGAGGGTGTCAACGCCAACGTTTCAACCAGGGGCACGTTGGCGTTCTCCATGAGGAGCTTTGTTTCCTGCATGAATCACAGGACAGACATACGAGACAGGAGAGGAAGAACGTTCCTTCCCAGAAGGTAGAGTATCAGGAGAGGATGGCGGACCGGAGGCGCGGGCAGGGCTTCTCAAAAGTCGAGTGACTGAGCGTGATTGCATGCTATCCACCTGGGTGCCTTGAACTCAGTTCACTCGACTTTTGAGACCGTGGGGCAATACTCACGTTCAGCTGAGCGTGATGAAACTTTTCAGGTACGTGCTTGCGGGACGCGACTTTTGCCTCCACGGTTTGAGAAGCCCTGGCGACGTGATGGGCGCAGCTCGCATATTACCCTGGTTCCCTCCCGGGGCATGTGGACGTGTTCGTTTCTCCTTTGGGCCTTTAAAATCGCCTTGCGCGCTGGCGGTGACAAGATTTGCAGTCATAGGGCAGAAGGAGGGGCCGTTGCACCTCTTGCGCAACGGCCCCAACGTTTGAGATCGGTTGTATCGTTGAGGATAGAGCGGTTCTACGCACTAGCGAGAGGTAAGCGGCGCAGACGATACCGAGCTGCTAGAGAGCACGCGATCACCTAGTGACGAGTTGGCCCCTCGCGCGAGCGATGCCAGGCCGCTCACCACGCTGAAGATGGCCTCGTGACATGTCACCCCTGCCGTGCTACAGTCCGTGCCTCCGGTGGGAGCGCTGGCGACCGCGAAGGCCGGGAAAGCGACGCTGCCACCGGCGAAGTCGGCGGATATGTAGTCACCCACCATTCTGCCCTGGGTGGTGTTCGGCAGCCAGGACAGGGTCATGGGGCCGGTAATGTTGGTGGTCGACGACCAGCTGCTGCCGCCGGTCGTGGAAGACACATAGCCGACATCCAATTGGCAGGTGGAGGAGGAACATTTCGACACCGGGTAATAGTAGAAAGCCACTACGAGGTGGGCGGTGGTGCCGGAAGTTGACCTGTCAACTGCTATGCCCGGAATGAAGTGATCGACGCCGCTCCCGACCGGGTCAGCCGGGATGCGCGTCACTGCAGTCCAGCTGGTGCCGTTGGTAGACGTGCTCATGACAAGGTCATTGGCCCTGCCGCCTCTTTCAAAACGGCTATCGGACCAGACAACATAGACTGTGCCGGCCCCGTCGATTTCCGCAGTGATGAGCGCACCGGAGCGCAGGCTGCCGTCCTCGGTGTGATGGGCGATGCCGGCAACCGTGACGGTGCTGCCCCAGCTGGTGCCGCCATTGGTGGAGGTGAATGCCAGCACTGCGGTCTCGTTGGCATTGTTGATGGGAACGATCACCGTACCGTTGGCCTGCACCACAGGTTGTCCGCCCAGGCCCGTGGCGTTATTGGCCGTATTTTGTTGCGCCCCCCAACTGGTTCCACCGTTGATGGAGGTGCTCATATGGATGAGATTACCAGCACCGTTGTCGTCCCACTCGACATAACAATGGCCGCTGGTAGAAGGATTAGAGGTGTCATCGCAGACAATCCAGTTCTTGTCGAGATTCTCGCTGCCACTGGCGGCGTGAACCACGACCGGATTGCTCCAGGTAGTACCGCCGTTGATCGAGAGGCTGACGAGCACGGCTGCACCAAGCACGCTGGTGCCGGAGACCGTAAGACCTAGCGTGGAAATCATCCACGTGTTGTGCGCGGCGTCGAAGGCGACTGCGGGGTCGCTGACGCGATTATACGGGCCAGGCGGTGTTGCGAAGACGGTTGTACCCGGCAGGAAGCCGTTGGTCCAGCTGCCGCTGGCGCCGCCGCTGGCGTTGGTGGCCCAACCGACGTTAGAGCTGCCGCCATCCGTGAAGCGGCCAACCTGGAACGTTGAGACGATAGTGGAGCCGAACGCGAACGTATCCGGCTCGACTTCCGTCTGGTGCTGGCTGGTGGTGTTGGTATACGGATCGTTGGCGCTGATCTGAACAATGGGGACGCTGGCAAAGGCCAGGCCTGTCGAGGCGAGACTGAACAGCACGGCAAGGGTAATTGCCAGGATGGCGCGGGTTCGCCACCTAAGTCGAGAAATAATGGTCAAAGTGGTTCCTCCTGAGAAAAAAGTGTCTGTATGGCACTAATCGGACAACAACCAGGGAAAAACGCTGCCAAATCTCAAACGAACCGCAGCTACCGGGGATAAGATGCGCTAGGCGAACGATATCATGGATACAACCTTACCATTCTCTAGGGAATTGTAGCATATTCCATATTGCTGCGTCAATTGCTTGAGGTGCTGGGTATTGTATCCCTCGCTAAGGGTGGGAAAGAGCATAGGAAGAAAGGAGCAAAAAGGAAGCTGAAGAGGCTCCAAGTGGTAAAGTAGGATATTCCTAATAATCTACACCACAAGGAGTCGACAGCATCATGAGTATAACCTTTTCCCAAGGTAAACTCCAAGCAGACGAACGCAAAACCATCCTTCAAACTGTGCAAAAGCAAGCCAAAGCCGCTGCTTTAGAGGCGATCAGGCCGGTGCTGAGGGAATTTTTGGAAGCCGAGGTGACCGGCAAATTAGGACGGGTGAAGGGAGTTCCCCGACAGGTCAGTAGCACTGAACGTCCGATTGACTGGCAGTGTGCCTGCTGTGGCTGTACAGATGCCAATCAGTTTACCCGCGATGGGCATTACCGGCGAAATTTGGAGACAGGCTGGGGTCATCTGGAGGACTTGCAGGTGCCCATGCTGGAGTGTCAACAATGTCAGCATGATGTGATGTGCTCTTTCACGATCTTGGAGAAGTTCCAGCGCTTCTGGTTGGATTTGGATCAGGATGTGCTTTTTAGGAGCGGCTTGTGCCAGAGTTTGCGCGAGATTAGTCAGCGCTGGAGTGCGACAGTGGAAGGGAGTGTGGGACTGCGCACGCTCAATGAACGCATCAATCGGCTCGAACCGTTAGCGGTGCAAGCTCATCGTGAACCGATCAGCGATGTGCCGACGGTGGTGCAACTGGATGGCATCTGGCTCACCATCCAGGGCCAGACCGAAAAGGAGAAGCCCGATCGCCGCAAACGTCGTCGCAAAGAGCGTAAAGGCAAGCGGGTCGTGGTACTGGTCGCCTTGGGGTTCTGGAATGATGGCAGTGATCGACGCGAGATCCTAGATTGGGAGATTGCCAAGAGCGAAGAGCATACAGAGTGGGAAAAGCTGCTCAATCGGCGGATGGCGAGCGAGGAGTGAAACCAGAGCGAGGGTTGCAGATGGTGGTGCGCGATGGCAGTGGGGGCTTAGGAGAAGCCCTCGCCTTCGTCTACGGTTCGACGGTGCTCGAACAACGCTGCCTCTTTCACAAACTGCGCAATGTGGAAGACCTCGCGCGCAGCGAACTCAAAGGCGAGGAGAAGCGCGCAGAACGCAAACAATTGTTGGAACAAGCCAGTACGATTTACCAGGCCGAGAGTGCCGCGCAAGCTCGTGAGCGATGAACAAAATGGGCTGACCAGTGGCGTGAACCAGCCCCTAAAGCCGTGGCGACCCTGGAGCGTGACTTTGAGCAGACCTTGGTCTACTACTCTCTGGAGTCGGTGGCGCGAACATGGATCCGCACTACCTCCCTTTTAGAACGAACCAATCGGCAGTTGCGGCGCAAGTTTCGCCAGGCCGTCACCTTTGGCAGTCGCAAGGGAGCCGAGGTAGCCATCTATCTCCAAGTCCAACGCCTCCATGCCCACTGGACAGATGAGTCGTGGTGGGAAACCTCCCACGCTCTCTATTTTGATCTCTGGAATCTCAACCCTTAGCAAGGGATACAATACCCCTAGCAGAGCTGGGCGCGCGGGTTGTCGCCAGCGATTTTAGTGAGAAGATGCTTGAACAGGCTAGCAAACACATCACAGCGCACAGCAATAGTATTGAGTATCACTTGATCGATGCTACCAACGCGGACTAACTGCTAGCTTTAGGGGAGCGACGCTTTGATGCTACCGTGTGTAACATGGCAATGATGGACATGGTCGAGATCGATTCGATGCTCTTTGCCCTCAGCCGTATCCTGAAAAGGAAGGGGCGCTTTGTCTTCTCACTCATGCACCCCTGCTTTAATTCAGGGAGCAAGCTCACCCTTGAGGAAGAGGATCGCGCAGGAGAAATCGTCGAGGTCTATGCAGTCAAGGTCGCAAAATATCTTGGACTGGCAGCGGAGAAAGGGCTGGGCATCATCGGTCAGCCTGTTCCCCAATATTATTTTTATCGACCACTCCATGCTCTATTCAACGCCTGTTTTCGCGCAGGCTTCGTGATGGATGGCATCAAGGAGCCTGGCTTTGGCCCACAAGATGTGGGTACGCGTTGGTTTAGCTGGGCGAACCTCAAGGAGATACCACCAGTTTTAGTTGCACGTTTACGTTTATCAGAATAACTACCCTCGGAGAAACACTTTGGTGGTCCCATCTGTCAGGGACCATTATAAAAATGTCGGGACCCCGTATAGAGGACACGTCATCGCTGATCTGCGAATCGTGTGCGATGAGTGTGAGCCAGTATTTTATGGTTTGTCGGTGCAGGAGACCGTGCTGATTATTCAGCACGCTTACATTCGCTCCTATGATTTGATTCGGTTCACTTCATCTCCATCAAGAGACCCTTATTCAAAAAGTGGTGGTAGCCTACGTTCAAGATCAGAAATTGGATTGCCAGAAGGTTGAGTCGAAAGCGCAATGATGCCATTCGCACGCAAGATTGAAAGGGCTTCCACTACACGTTTATGACGATTGGACAAGACCTGTGCAATCGCCTCAACGGTTTTTCTTCCATCCACCAGATTGTACACTGAACGATGCAAACGTGGCCATGAGGCCAACTCTTGCGGTCCAACCAGACGGAGACGAACTGGGAAGGCTGTCAGAAAGATTTCCAGGTTCGGCTCGGTGCTGGGAGAAAGAACCTGTGGTGCTACTGGTAGAGAGGATGGTTTTGGTATAGATGGTATGAATATCCAATCAAGTTCGCCTATTGCCTGTAATAAACGTAAGGCGTCGTCTTCCGAGTACAGCGTTTCAATTCGACTTTCAATCGAGCATGAAACAATTTTTCCTTTATCGAGCATGACTCGTGCCAGACCTTCTTCTTTGGTGCCGGGAACCCTTTTCACCAAGGCCCGCAACTCCCCACTGTGCCGCGACAGAACACGGAGTATCGTCTCAAGATTAATGTGGTACGACTCCATCTTTCATGCTCCAACACTCGTTCAGCGGTCCTAGCGTTACTCTCTTGTTCAGATAGAGCAGTACTCCTTTTCCACTGATGCGTACATTTTTATTTACTCCTAGTACAGCCTCGTGGAAATAACGCAGGAGTCCGGGTGTTCTAAAAATAGGTTCTTTGCAGTCATATATACTCCCGCGTTATTTCTACGTCCCTGTACTAGTACAGCCTTTTCTCAGGAAGCACAGACATCCTTTCCGACTTCTTACCGTCTCCTAGACATCAGTCATGCGCGACCCACTCCATTTCATTTCCATGAACACCACAGTTTGCGAGCCACTCATGTTGAGTTACTTCACCTCGTTGGTATGTGTAGAGTTCCAGGCGTGGTGAGTCCCACCTGCTCGGCTCGATTTCAAGGGAGATGCGGAAAAGCTCACGTTCTTTGGAATGCTCAGCGATCACCTGAAAGATGTGTTCGCGTACAGATGCAGGGCCCTGAAAGAGGGCATAGCTGTGATAGATACAAATAGTAGTCTCCAATGGTACTGCTGCAAGTACGGTCGGAAGATGATCACATGCATCACCTGTGAGCAAGTGTGGTGGGTGTTGCTGTGCTAGCTTCATCGCCTCTGTTAATACCCCAAAACGCTCTTTTTCCTCTGGCCAAACAAAAGCGTAAAGCAGCAGCCTATCTTCCTCACTGCTCAGATGAAGAGGGGCGAGGTCAATCCCTACGCGTTGCGCGACAGGAGGCATGGCGCTAGGCAATGGGGGGCGGTACTCACCGACCACGTTGCAGTGTATCTGTATTGGAGATGATTTATCTCCTACGTAGACCGATCCATAATCGTACCCGTAGCGATCCCAAAGCAGGTTCAGCCCAGCACTGGCTCCAATTTCGATGAGTGCTAATGGTTTGTGCCCCCCCTGTCGATGCACCACATTAAAAGCAGGGAGGAGATTTGCGCACCGTGTGACCTCGTTGGTTTGAAGACGCTGGAGAGGCAGTCGCCGCCGGAGTTCGTCTGCGTGCTTCATGCAAAAATCACGGAAATAAGGATACGCTTCTGTCACAGGACGCGGGGTTTTACATATGGTAGAGTAGAATTCCACAAAAGGATGTTCCTTATCGTGCAACAGCAGAAAGCTCACAATGCCAAAGAACAGCACCGGGACTGGTTGATCAGAGTCCACCAGCGCAAGCAGGGATCGTATCTCTGAGTCATGTTCCATTCCTGCATAGAGCTGGGCATAGAGTGGAGATAGGCTCGTAAACGCTTTGGAAGCATACCTTCCCCATTGCCGTGGGTCCTCTGGCAATATATTGTTAGGAATAGACATACACAGATTCCCTTTCTAGATAGAAAAATCACTCATTGAAGATAAACAAAGCCTACATTCAGGCTTCGTACCTCAATATCCATTCCAACTCTTTCGAGAGGAAGCCAGTGTACAGATGTTTGACGAGCACATCTCGCAATTGGCAGAGAAGAGGATTTTCAAGCTGAGAAATATGTCCAATCCGCCTCGATTGTATCGCCACACGGTTGGTCAGCCTCATTCGCCTGGCTTCGTACATCTGGAGCGCAGGAGCTATGGCACTGCCTTCATTCAGACATGCCCCTAGGACAACAGCATCCTCGATTGCCTGGCAAACTCCCTGCCCCATGTTTGGTGTCATCGCATGAGCAGCATCTCCTAACAACGTTACCTGTCCTTTGCACCAGTGGCTCAATAGCTCAAGTTCGTACACATCAGTACGAATGATAGTGGATGTCTCTGTGGCTTCGAGGACCGCTTCAATCGGTTCATGCCAGCCACGAAAGAGTTCTTGGACATACCGTTTTCTCTCGGGGGCGGCTTCGTGCTTCCCCTCCCCTTCTGGAGCATTCTGTACAGCAAACCAGTACATTCGCCCGTTGTTCATCGGGATAAGTCCGAGCCGCCTTCCTCTGCCCCACGTCTCACTTGAGACCCCAATGGGAATGTGTTTTTCTTCGACCGATGCAATTCCTCGCCAGGAAGTGTATCCAGCATAGCGCACCTTTTTCTCACCGAAGAGGTGCTGCCGGACGACAGAGCGTCCCCCATCCGCGCCAATGAGCAGATCCCCTTGAGTTTCACGTCCATCTTCAAATTGTGCCTGTACCCTTCCTTCATCCTGTGTGATGCCCACACACTTAGCGCCTAGTTGTACATCCGCTTCACCAAGCGCTTGCAGTAGTGCTGATTGTAAGGCTGCTCGGTGAACTAACATGATAGAAGACCCCATTTGATCGGCAAGTCGATCAACCCGTATTTCTGAGAGGAGTTTTCCTTGCCATGTGAGAATAGTACGGTATATCGCTGGTAGCCCTATTGCCTGTAACGCATCCACTACTCCGAGCTTGCGTAAGGCTCTCACCGCATTTGGCCAGATGGTCACACCCGCTCCAACCTCTTTCACCTCGTTGACGCTTTCAAATACTGTGACGTCCATCCCTATTTGACGCAACGCGAGAGCTGCCGATAATCCTCCAATTCCCCCACCAACAATGAGTGCTTTTGAGTTTTTCCTCTGTGCCATGACGCATGCCCTACCTTCCAAACAATCCAACAATGAGATTCACTGATGAGATGAGAAGTTAGCGATGGGTTCTCCAGTCTGGCCTCTCTTCATCTAAGGATTGGAGGTGGGGAGGCTGAATTGTCGATCGCATAGGTCGCTGCGGCACACTACGATCAGCCATCCTGCCAGATTCCACTCCCAGTTGTGCCTGCGTATTATGCTGCTTCACGAGTATATCAACAGGGGTGTTCGTCATTGACCAGTCGAGAATTGCACCACCGTTGGACTTGGCCCGAGCCTCATAGAAACGCGCAATGGCTCCATTCATTCTTTGGAGGTTCACATTATGCTGCTTCACGAGTATATCAACAGGGGTGTTCGTTATCGGCCAGTCGAGAATTGCATCACCGTTGGACTTGGCCCGAGCCTCATAGAAACGCGCAATGGCTCCATTCATTCTTTGGAGGTTCTCAGCTTCCTGGCGAGAGCGTTGAACGCGATTCAGCAAGTTATTGATGGAACCAGCAACCTGCCAGAGGACATTCTCCTGGGTAAGCGGGATACGAACTCCGATATTTCCATTGTTCCACTGCGTCAGTGTCTCAACGACCCGCCCGATACTCCATTCCAATCGCCGTTTCTGCTCCACCTCGGCATGTTCAAAATTAGCCAAATTGTGCTGCAATGAGGCGATGACCTCAGCACGGTCAGCACGTTTAATCGCACGGGTGGCATTGCTGACCCAGAGGAAGAGCACCACCGTCACGAGGAGGTGCAATTGAATAGGGCGAGAAACAATAGTATAGTAACTGTGCGCCATGATGGTTGCAAAGAGGGGTGTTCGTGGCGCGTAGGTGAGTTCCACAAAGCTGAAAACAATGTTAAAAAGAGCTGAAGCCCACACCCAATTTACTGGAAGAAGAGAGGCCACAAACAATTCTGAAAACACCAGCAAATCAAACAGTGCAATCGTATCAGGGGCTAGGCCACCAGGACTCCTGATGATGCTTGAACAAATGCCCAGATTCAATGAGAGCGATAAGATGAGACCTGCGGTATTCACTTTGCCCTTTCGATTGATAGGTGCGCAGATAGCAATGAGAACGAGGAGGCCCAGTACAACAATGAGAATCTGTTTATTAGGGCCCAAAAGACCTATTGGGATAACCAGGCAAAGAATACCGGCTAAGGCCAACATGATGGTACTAGCAAGCTGTCCACGCCTATAGATATCCCGTTGTCGATAACTTGCCTCCGTTGGCGGCTCAGGTGGCGAGGTAAGACGATACCACCGCGCTATTAGACCCCCTGGACGAAAGGCGTCGAGTTTCGGGTCACGGAGATAGTCGGAGGTTGCGGGGTTTCCTCCTGGCTGAGTACTCATGGATAGCGGGGCTTTCATCTCTTTCATTGCAAATCATCTCCTTCGGCAGAATTAGGTGCGTCATCTGTAAATGCCATATTATTATGCAAGGGACATCCATTTCTAGCCAGAGCTTGAAAATGGTTGGGAATGCAGCCCCTGTTTTCCCTCCTCTGGTGCCGATACTGTCGAAGCCGAGAATGCATCCCCAAAAGGACCACCTTTACGTGCCCACATGAGCTGCTCAGCACAGGTGGCGGCATTCCATCGCATGTCTTGGTTCCCAATTTCAAGAAACAAAAACAGGCACCAGAGGTTGTTCTCCAAATCATTTGCAGGTCCTGCATTCCCAAGCTAGGTTATCTCATACAGATACGTAACTTCGCGTAATAGAACTATATCTAATTAAAGGGGGGAAATCAATACAGATAGTACCTTTTGAGCTTTTATCTGCCACATATTAATAAAATATTAATACTTACCGTTCGCTCAAATTTTCGGAAAGTGCTTGTCCAACAAGCTGGCCAGGTTCATGCGCTGCATTTGCGCGACCAGCAGCGGGATGTCATCCACCCGCTCTGTCTGGATGTTCAGCGGTTCTTTCATGCTCTCAGCTTAGCAAATTCTTTGGAATGCGTCCAGATTTAAGCGAACGGTAAGTTTTATGTAATAGACAAAAGTATTAGATGATGATGTCGGAATTGCATTTCTCTCACTAATTAGGTTATACTACATTATGGCTATCCTCTCATGAGGTACATAAAAGTGGGTAGACACAGAGGAAAGCTCACGTAATACTATGTTGTTCTACTTAAATCTGCGTAGTAGGCAAGATGGTGATGAAACAGTATTCTCGTTCACTGCAATCCAAGAGTATGTCTTGGCTGTATTTGTAGTTCAGGGTGTTTTCTTGCAACCCTGTGTATCTTTAGGTCAAAAGACTGTGAAAGTTCGATGATCAGTATTATCTGAAGGGAGAACCTCTACATGGCAGAATCTTCTTTAAGCGCAAATGCCCCCGAGCCTATCTCATCACATCAGGCCGTTGATGAAAAAGTGAGTCCCGAACTGCTTCAGACTTCTATGCGCCCTCTCAATTGGACCTTTCGTGTGCTCTTTGGCTTAGCAAGTATGGTAGGGGGACTATCGAGCGTCTGCATCAAGCAACTCTTACTTCCCATTCAAGTCAGTATCCTTGCTCCCGCGAACATCAACACATCATTTGCTCTTGTCGCCTCTATCGGCGCATTTGCTGGACTTCTCGCTGCGCCTCTTTCGGGGGCATTAAGTGATCGTACAACCTTACGTTGGGGACGTCGACGCCCATGGATCATTTTCGGGGTCATTTCTGCAGTGATCGGACTCGTGATCATGGCCCAATCTCAAAACATCCCAACGCTCTTGATAGGAGAAATTATTGCGCAAATTGGTGTTGATACCATCCTTTCCACTGTCACTGCGATCATTCCTGATCAAGTGCCACCGTCTCAGCGCCCTCTCACATCGGCATTCAATGGGATGGCCCCCATTGTTGGAGGAGTCATTGGGTTGATCCTTGTGACGCGATTCACTAATACCAGGTATCCAGCGCAAGGCTATTATTTGATGGCAGGAGTCTCTTTTCTCTTGATTGTCTTGTTTCTTCTCGTCTTGCGTGAAAAACCGTTGCCTCGTGGTGACGTGCTACCATTCCGCTTTGGGCGGTTCTTGGCAAGTTTCTGGATCAACCCGATCAAGTATCCCGATTTTGCCTATACATTGCTGTCTCGCTGCCTTGTCTTCCTCACCTTCACCATCTTAGGAGCATACACCTTATTCTACCTGCGTAATGTTATCCATTTTACTGCTTCAGCTTCAGCTCAAGGGGTCGCGACCTTTCAATTGATCTCAACTGGGACACTGCTTATTTCGGCCTTGATCGCTGGCTTTCTCTCGGACAAATTTAAGAGACTCAAGCCATTCGTGATAGTCGGCGCAGTGCTCATGGCTCTTGGCATGTTTCTGATCGTGTTCGTTCCTGCATGGACGGCAATGCTCATCGCGGCAGTGATCTTTGGGTTTGGCTTCGGAGTGTACCTTGCTGTAGATATTGCGCTAGCAGTCCGCGTATTGCCTAAAACGAGTGATAGTGGCAAGGATCTTGGCATTATCTACACGGCGATCTTCATTCCCCTGATTCTCAGTCCGATTATCGGAGCGTTCGTTCTCAATCTTTCTCATAACAACTTTGCGTTGCTCTTCTCTATCGCAGCATTTTCTAGCGTGTTTGCGGCGGTGCTTATTCTACCTATCCGAGGAGTGAAGTAGCATAGAGGGAAATATAGACCAATCCTTTCGAACCAGAACTCCCGTAAAAGTGATATTGGTGGCACCCCTCGGGTCCTGACACGAGTCGAGCCTGTTTTTCAAATGGATACGAGATTATAAAAAGGGGTCGCCACCAATACCTTGATCTAGGTGGAGTCAAGGTGGAGCGCCTGGCTCATCTTAGCAATGAGTAGGTTTCTCCACCGTGCTCCCTCAAACTGAGCGGACCCCTTTCGGAGTACTCAGCTTTCCCTGTTGGCTCTTGCTTTGTTGCTGCTGATGGGTTCGTGCCAGATGACAGGGATGGCACAACCCTACTTTTGTCATTGCATATCCAGATTGTAATTGCTTCGCTTTTGTTGCCCTGGATATCCACCGCAAGTACGTAGTGGTTGGTGCTGTTGACTCCCAACAGCAAATCGTCTTGACAACGCGGGCCACTATATTCCCAGAAGCCTTGGCTTTTTGGACAATCCTTCCGTCGTGTCGCTTGCGGTTGGCACCTGCTCACTGTATCGACCTCCAATGAGAGCGAGCACACGGTTTCTCCGTTCCGTTTCTCTGTTTTCTTCGGCCGTAGGTGTGCATTCTCCACCGGAGTCCTAACAGGTAGGCGATGTAGCTGCACCATCTACATCGTGTGTTGACTCGTTCCCATTTTGGGCTGGCCTCTTATCCTGCGTAGGCCAGTTTATGGTGACGATGGTTCCATCATGCATTCGTTTTACTTGTCTTATTAGGCAAGCTTCTCACCATAGCAGCCAGCTAGAGGATTTCCCCACATCAGGCTTATGAGGTTTCCCCGTTCCATCCCGCTTCACCGATTGATGACCAGTCTCTACAGTGGGGATGGTGCTATCCATTCCTACCGAATGGGAGAGGGATTTCGCCTCTCATCAAAGAAACAGTTGTCAGCATGAACTATGCTACCACTTGTCCTCCATGTGACCATGGTTTAAAGTGAACGGATCGCACGATGCACTTCATACTCCGAGGCAAGTTGTGCCAGCGTCTTCTCTTCTTTCAAGAGTTCCTGAACTATTCTTGCCTTGAAAGCGGCGGTATACTGTTTTCTCATCATGTCTTGAGTATATCTTATTTTAGCCCCTTTTCGTGTCTAAATTTCTAGGGCCATTATACCTTGTGATTGTACTAGCTCTCCTCGATCAACTGTCGAGGAAGAGCGCGAGCGGTAAGAAGTATTGGTACATGTTCCGCTCTCATAATGCCTGTTTTATGAACAGATGCATTATGTAGCCACTACATCTCTTTTGCGAGCGTAGTACGCTACTCGGAGTCAGCAAGATCGTCTCCTTGCTCTAATGTACCATTGCGCCTCTTCAAAGGAATGAATAGGGAAAACTGCACTACATGCGAGGGATATCTCCTATTCAGCGACTTTGGTGAAACGATAGATACGAGGATCAACGAACTGGTCAAACTCATCATAGCTAGGACTCGAAAATTCAGAGACGATGGCTCCTTCGTCTCCGGATTGGAACCAGTGCCAGGTGTTCGGCGGGATCGTGTACTGGTCTCCAGGATGCAGTTCGATCTCGTGAAAGATCGTGTAGTATGGTTCGCTGCCTTCCGGTACATGCGCCTGAATCGCCTGGCTCGGTTCGCCTTCTACGTAGAGCCAGACCTTGCCCCAACGGCAGCGAAAGGTCTCTTGCTTGCCTGGATTGGTCTCGCTGAGAGGTGGATGGCGATGCTGTGCGCAGGTCTGATGGGGTATCATGACAAGCTCTTTAGCGCAGTAACGATCATTGTTGATATAAATGACAAGTTGCAGACCTGTGCGCTCCAATTCGCTCAGGCCAAAGTCAACCACCTCGATCTGCATCTGTTCTTGCGGTGTCAACACAATACCAGCCTGAGCCAATGTCTGCGTCACCCGCTCTTGCATCTGTCGTACCTGATTTTGAGTTAACATAGCTCATACCTCCCTGAATAGGAATGAAATGGATTCTGGAGGGCGACCACAAGGGTCTCTCTACCTCCTCAGGTTGCTGTCTACACTATCTGATATCCTTTTCGCTCTCGTCGGGTGTCGTAATGTGCACCTCCTCTGGCGCGTCCTGAATATGTTTGATCTCCCGAGTGTATTCAGCACCAACCATCAAACCTACCACTTCATTCTCATTGGTATCGCTGATCCTTACTTCACCGGCTTTGCTTCCACGACGCATCACGATCGCCCGGTCCGCCACAGCAAAGACATCCTGCATATTGTGACTAATCAGGATGACGGGAACGCCCTGATTGCGTAAAGTGCGTATCAGTTCTAGCACTTTGAGTTGCTCTGGTACACCAAGTGCGGCAGTTGGCTCGTCCATGATCATTAAACGGGCGTCCCAGTACACAGCACGGGCAATGGAGACGGCCTGGCGCTGACCACCAGAGAGCTGGCGGATAGGATTGCGCAACTCAGGAATGCGGATATCCAGTTGATCGAGGACCTGACGTGACTCGCGAAGCATAAAGGAGCGATGAAGCACTCTAAAAATGCCGAGTTGATGGCGCATTCTCTCACGACCCAGGAAGATGTTTGCACTGGCATCGAGATTTTCGCACAGAGCCAGATCCTGGTAGATGGTTTCTATCCCGCGCCGTCGTGCTTCCAGCGGCGTAGCGAACGATACCGCTGCACC
>WNFB01001383.1_pt1 | contig 20602 bp, 25 predicted proteins | sample 5400501 | NCBI WGS metagenome assembly WNFB01 (sample SAMN13153341, study PRJNA577476) | soil metagenome | isolation source: 200 cm saprolite under Douglas fir tree site 2 hole 1 | place: USA:California | collected 2015-04-18 | reverse complement strand
TACGGGTACTACAAGGCTGTGGTAGAATCCGCCGCACGGAGGACCAGCCTCAGTGAATTTCCTCAAAAGCAATGTCCCACAAGGAGAAATAATGAAGATAAAACAGGCAGCGGGGAGGGTGCTATTCATAATCGTACTTGCGAGCGCCATGGCGTTTGGTGGGAGCGCAGCACAGACCACCCGTCACAGGATCGGCGCGATATGTAAAGACGGCACAACCAGTACAGCAACGGGTAGTGGCGCGTGTTCTCACCACGGCGGTGTTAGTTGTTGGCAATACAGCGACGGCACGTGCACTAAACCATAGGGCGTACCCGGAGGAGACCGAAGATGAAACTCGCCATTGCGGGACTGATTCTGGTGTGTGCCGTTGCGACATCAGCACAATCACTTTTTGTGAAGATAATTGATCGCGAGGATCACGACACGGACTACACATACATCGTGCCCGGACACTTGATTTCACATTCGACCGAGTATGTAAACTGCAAAGGCGGCATCAACAACGTGAACTGCAACGGGTCAACCACCACCACTGGTTCAAGCACGCCTGCCCATCAGGTGTCATATCATGTGCGTGGTGCAACATTTTCCCTTCTGTTGCCTGATGGCCGAGTGGCAGTCGTCAACTGCGACAGCAAATTTGCGGAGCACTTCGCGGGTCCTCGGGGGAATCATCGGAGTTGCCGCATGCCTCTTGTGGACAACATTCAAACTGAGTTTCATGGTGACAGTGCAAAGTTAATCTGGGTCGTAAGCCTAGACGGAAAGAAAATGCAGTCCGAAACATACAAGGTTCTGGCTATTCTGGACAAGCCCAAGAGCGACTGACAATCGCTGGAGATGGACAATGACACTCGGACTTGCCCTCATTCTAATCTTCATTCTGTACCTCATTGACAAGCACAGCCGTTGGCGTGAAGCGGCGAAGATTGTCGCCGGACTGGTCATCCTCAGCATCCTTGGTTTAGGAGGCTTCTACGGCTGGACAAAGTATGATGAGTACCGAACTGCGAAGCGAGAAGCGGTGCAGCAAGCTGCATTGCAGAAGAGCATTCACGATTGCATCACTCGTAACAATCCAGCTGATGTGCCTGCGGGTTTCATCCTTGACGGTTTACAAGAGAGGTGCGAGAAAGACCCAGGCACGCTACCGCCGTGCTGGTCCAAACCTGCCATTCCTGGTGGCCTTCAGATTGACCAGAACAACGAGCAAGACCTGGCCGGTAAGCGGATTCCACCCAACCCCAAACTCACTTGTTTTCCCATTGCAACCGAAAAATCTAAAGCTCGTTTGTGTAAAGATGGCCTCGTGGTGGGATGCGTAGATGATTCCCCTCAGCCTTGGAAAAAGTACGGGCCAACGCAAATCTATGAGCTTGGCGGGAAGCGGTATGAGGTTCCTAAAGACACGACGCTGGACGAATTGGACGCGGCCATCAAAATAGTTTCGCAAGACCCCGATTACGCCAAAGCCTCACCCCAGGATCAGAGAAGCTACTTGGCCTTCGTGATAGAAACCAATCGGAAAAGGCAGCAGGGAAAATAGGAGAGAACCCGGTCTAATGTCCGACGACTACGATCCCGAAGATCATGGCTACAGCCTTGATGACGTTTGCGACAGGCTTGACCACATTGAGGAAGCCGTAAAAGCCAATCATTGGGATTTCAGATGGGTAGGGTGGGCGGCACTGATCTGGCTCGCCCTATTGGTTTGGATTCCTGATATGTGGTACAGCAAAACCCGTTATGCCTGGTGGTATGGCGTCCGCACTGATCAAGTGACAATAGAAAAGAAGCCCACAGATTGTAATTTCTTTCGTTCACCGATGGGCGATAAAGGCTGTCATTATGATCGGCGGATAAACATAGTTAAAGCTGACCCCAATCAGTGGGGCGGACAGAGCATTTCTAACGACAGTGGCAATACCTGGATGCAGACGGCTAAGAACGAGTATGGGATACCGCTCGTTTCACATGACAACGGGAAGACTTGGTCCACGGATTCTGTGCCAGCCCACACTGAGCCACAGGTGATTATCGGCTGGGATAGGGTGGATGAGGACAAGGACTGAAGAGCGAACAAAATGAGCTTCGAGCGAGGGAAAAACCCATGAAATACGCTAATGGCACGCCGATCAAGGTCGGTCATGTGGTGATGGATGTCCGTGGGCCAGAACGCTACATAGTCCTCGGTCCCGCCGAAGCTAATTTCGTCCACCTGCTTTTGATCGGGACTGTCCAGAAGGAAGACTCTTCGTCGTTTGGCGAAACAATAATTCTTGAGACAGGATTCACTCGGAACGCTCCGGCTGGAGACTTGACCAGAATTGGTTCGGCGCGGGTCAATATTGTTGCCGACGATCCGATTACCTAAGAACACGACCGATGAAGACCTGGGAGTTTTTCAAAGCGCGATGGGAACATTTCAAGGAGTGCTGGAAAAATGCCCAGCGCCTTTGGATTGTTCAAGAGTTGGCTGGCCTGTTAACAATTTATTCTGTTCTTACGACATATGGCCCACAAATAGCACTCCCCGCTTGGGCGAAACAAGAGTCTTGGCCGAAGATCCCACTTCCTTGGGCACTCGTTGTAGTGTTGGCCGCTGTATTGTTGGCGGTCGTCGAAGGAAGCTATCGCCTTAGCCGCCAAGTTTCGAATATCCGAGCCGCTGTTCAGCAAGTACGAGTCGTCCACTCACTCGGTAGCAGATTAGTGACAACACTCTTGAAGGAAATTGGCAAGATGAAAGAAAGAGAATTTGAGGAACAGCCCATAGATGTGTACGTGCAACTCTACGTCACAAACAGAGTTCTCAATGCCCCTACCGCCATTAGGGATTATCAGCTCTTAATCAATAAGGGGGAAAAGGTACTCAGAGCAGATCGTTTCCCGAATCTAGAGGGAGCAACGCTTGATTTTGATGTAGAGGTGATAGACAACCACGGATTTAGGCAAACCAGAAGAGAAGCTATGACGCTCGCGCCTGATTTGGCATTAGAAATAAACAGGGTGCCGATTGAGTACGGAATACCGAGGCTCGGTTGGCTTCATTTTGCCTGTGCCGGCATTGAGCCTAAAGATGTCTCCCTTGAAAGCATGATCTTGACTGTTGTGGACGCCTTTGATAATCGGCATCCAGCAACAATCGAACCGGGCGCAGTCTTCGAAAGAGAAGAGCAAGGCATGTAGCATTCCGCTCCCTGCGCCAGATTGGCGAATACGTCGTTGCTCTGCTGACGAGCGCGCCGTGCCTTGCGCCCGGCAATCTTAGCATACTGGCCGACCTTTACCAGCGCATCGCGGTATCCGGTAGTGCCGTAATTTGGGCGCTCCTAAGTATGCTTGTTGTATTCGGGTGCATCCACGCGCTCAAGGTGCTTCTCCTCGGTCTTGGAACTGAACAAATAACAAAAGTAAGTCTCATGTGCCTCATCCGAGATGTCGTCATAGCGCAGAATGCCGTAGTAAACCAGTCCTATCTTATTCGCCCAGACACTAGCGAAATCCTCTTTACCGAGGTTGGTGACCAGATTTATTGTCAGAATAACCCACGGGTCATCTGGGACAAGAAGTTTGCTTCGCCGGACCGTCGTACTGTTCTCAAAATCATAGATTTTGCTTGCCTCCGGGAGCGTTTCGGGGGAAGGAGAGAGCTTTGGAATCAGGCAGAATTCCTTTATTTTTGCAACTGTCCTTCCACAATTCTTAACTTCCAGGTTATACACAGCGGGACCAATTTTTGTGAGATATACATCCACCCATGCGCGTTCTGCATTCTTGAAAGCTTCAACGCTTTTGAGTGTAGCTATAGCGTTATGCGAGGCAGCTTTGGCAGCGGTAGCCGTGTCCTTGGTTTGCCCCGCCATGATGTCCGCTTGTCGTTTGATCAAATCAAGGGTGCGCAGCGCAGCCCAGATCGCCCCTATCCCGACGAGTACCAAAGGCCAATTCAACCGAAGCGGTTGCCAGAGCCACTCAGACCAACGGTTAGACTGGACAACGGCGATTGCAAGATTGGTCGGGCACAAAGAATAGTCCATAGGCAGTTCTCAGGGGTTTAGGTTGGCGCAGGCTTGCTTTGCCAGACGCAACTGAACTTTAGCATACTGCCCAACCTTTATCAGCGCGTTGAACACCTCTTTGCCCTCTACGAAAAGCTCACCGCGCCTCTCATCGCGCCGGCCAAGAAAAGCCGCCGAAAAAGCACGGAGACCAGAACGCGGCTAGAATCTGACGCAGCGTTATAGTCTGATTGACGGAGCAGTCGCTCAATTGAATGCGTCGTCGGTTTGTCCCGAGCCAAAGAGCCTGCGGACCCATCGCCACACTGGCCGCGCTGAGAACAGGGTTTGGAGCCCGAAGCAAGCCCAACCGAGTACCAGAAATGTATGCGGTTTCGCGGTGAAAGACGCTTGGCGTATGGCCCAGTAGCTCGTGAACAAGCTCAGCCCGAACAAGCTGGGAAATATCAGGTGATGAAGTCGTAGCCAAAGCGGCTGGTTGCCACGCGAATCGCTCGGCTTGCGAGTCTTTCCCCAAGGGATGACTTGCAGGAGAGCAAGGTAGTCAATCACATTCTTATGCGTATCAACCCGAAACATTGGGCCAAAAGGTGTTCCAAATATCTCAGTGCCTGCTTCTTTAAGCTCTGTGTACGCAGATGTTGCCGCGTTCAGCGTCCCGATAACGGCGAGAGTGAGCACCATCGTGACGAACGGAGTGATCTTCCACACCGCATCCATCTTGAATTCGACACCTTCGAGGGGAAGAGTGTTAGCTTCACCCAAAAACATGGCCCACACGAGACACAGATAGACCAGCAGCGTGGTGAGATAGAGCCCTTGTGCGCGGCTTACGGACTGAAAATTCGCGTTTGCCAGTTCAAACCGGAGTTTCGCCTTGTCATCGTCCGAGGCCATCGCCCGGAATTCTAGCACGCTGGATACGATGATATGGTTTCCTTGTGATGGGATTCAGGCTACGGTCTTTGCGTAGCGAAACTTTGCCGCGACCGCAGCGTCGATGCTGGTCTCGACGCTGACAACTTTGTTCCGATCCAGTTCTGCCCGCAACGCGGCGGCGCGTTCCGGCGTTAGGCCGCACGTCCTGACGAAATCAACCTCCGCTGCGTCGAGGTTCTTTGCCGTTACAATTTGGACCACCGATGGAAGAAGGAGTCTTAACGTTAGGTTCGTATCTGGTTGCATTCCTCGATGTACTCGGGCAACGCGAGAAGTTCCGACAATTGTGGCTGCCTAAAACGCCGGAAGAATACGCAACCGTTGAGGGAGTGCTGAGGGACACTGTGGGATTTGTGTTGGCGCTACGAAGGGTTTTTCGGAAGAACTTCGAGAGCTTCAAAGCGGGACTGAAACTAAAGCCCGGCGAAGAAAACGCCATTCATACCCCCGATTTCGTGGGCTTCTCTGACTCCTTCATCGCTTTCGTAGCCTTGAGAAATGAAGACGAACAACGGACTCCCAACATTAGAATATATTCCACTTTGTCTGCTTCTTGCGTTGTGATGCTGACTTCCCTTGCAAGCGAACACGCCCTTCGAGGCGGAATCGACGTTGGTATGGCCACAGAGATGTGCCCGGGAGAGATTTACGGAACGGCTTTGGAGCGAGCGTACCTCTTGGAAAGCCGTCAAGCAGATTACCCCCGCGTTCTGATCGGAGATGAACTGTGGAGATATTTGTCACTCGGTCTTGCTGAAACCGAAAAGCTCACCACTCCGACAGCTCAGTTCTTGGGGAAACTTATCCAAAGAGAAATGGAATTCACAACCCTGGACGCTGACGGGCGAAGAATCTTGGACTACTTGGGACCCGGTATCGTAAATATTTCCACGCCAGGTCAGGCAAATACTATGGTCAAACCCGCGTATCAGTTTGTCCTGGACCAACATGAACACTGGCTTTCGAACGGGAATACGAAGTTAAGTGAACGATACGCGAGTCTCCGTCGATACTTTGAATCGCGCTTACCATTGTGGGGTCTAGCTGCAATCAGGTCATAGGTGCGCGGCCGCTCCGGTCGGGCAGCGCCGCCCGCCGGCTCAGATCACACCCAGGCCACAAGACGGGCCATACAGAATTGCCGAGGCAGGGGCGGGCGCGACGTGGGCGAGGCGTGCTATCAGGCGGGCGGCTCGGCACTGATCTTGGGGGGATGAGACCCTTTCGTTGTGCCCGAACCGCCCGCGACCCAATGATCCTTGGCCGGGGTTAACGAAGATACTTTCCTACCTCGAATCGCCACGGCTTGCAACAGGAATTTCCAACTTCTTGCGCGTTCGATCCTATCGGCGAAACCGTTCGTGGATTCCTGGCGCACGCCCGACCGGTCGCACCCGTTTGGGCTACACCTTCCGCAAACCGGATTCCCCGCGCCGCCCCTTAGCCGGAAGTTGGAATCGGTGGGATGAGGACTCCGGGGCTCGTCCCGGCCACGCGTGGTAGATTCCGGCGCACGGAGGGGGTGCATGGCAAACGACGCCCCAACACGGACAATTTGCCCGCGTTGCCAGGGCAAGGGCAATGTCCACGGAATGCCCGAAAAGTCTTGCGATAGTTGCGAGGGAACTGGAATGGTTCCGATTCAAAACCTTCCGCCCGGCGCGGACCCTCACAAATAATCTGGTGCGGCTGACCGAAATCCGGGCGCTTGCTAGTCCCCGAACGCGGCGTCAATTTGACCGCGCAACATGCCGCTGTCAGTCACGCCGAGATATCGCTGCGTCGTTTCTAGGTTCTTGTGTCCAAGCCACGCTTGAACGGTGCGAAGCGGTATTCCCTGCTCTTGCCAGCGGGTCGCACATGTCTTGCGAAAGCGGTGCAGGTAAATGTGCTCGCAGACAGGGTGAGTCTTGCAGGTGACTTCGGTTTGCTTTTTACGGTCATACTTTCCAAGAGTAATCGTGGTGCGACACTCCCCGCAGTTCAATCCCGCGTGCAGAGCAATCCTTTTCAACTTCCGCAAAAAGTGATTGTCCGGTCTGCCGTCTTCGTTCACAAAAATCCAGCGGTCGGTTGGATGCATTTTCCGCCGTGCTTTGAGAGCATTGACGAGGCTCACAGGAAGAGGAACAGTGCGGCTCTCATGTGACTTCGGCGTGAAGCCTACGTCTTCTTTTCGCCGAATGTGGTACTCCCGCTTGGGGAAGTCGATGTCATTCCACGCAGCGAACGTCACCTCTTTGTCACGGCATCCTGTGCCGAGGAAGAACTTGTATCGGATGCGCGATTCTTCGTCCATCGCAGCGAACAACTTTTCGATTTCTTCGTCCGAATACGGCACAGCGGTTTCTTCTTCGATGGTCGGCATTTCATCGCGTGGAAGACGTGCGGTGACGCCGTTCTTTTTTAGCAGGAAGTACACGATGTTCAGCCGCGTGTCGATAGTCTTTCCAGCGTAGCCTTCACTCTCCATTCGTGTCTTGTATTTTCGAAGAACGTCTTCTGTGATTTGGTCGATGAATTTGACCTTGCAGAGCGCGAGGGCTTCGAGAAATTGCTTCAACACGTTCTTGTACTGCAAAACTGTTTTGGGTGACTTCGACTGCTTTTTCTCAAGGTAGGCATCGACGGCTGCTTTTACCGTGACTCGATTCAGGTTCGAGATTTTCTCCGCTTCCGCTACGGTCAGACCTTTGGACGCGGCTGCGACCACGGCGTCAAATTGCTCGGCTTCCTGCTTGGCGTCCGAGAAGGTGTCAGCCTTGAGCCGCTGCCATTTTTGTGCGCCTGAAAGCGTGGGTCGCAGGTAGAAGGGGGGTCGCAGGTCGCCCGTACGCTTGCCGCGTCCCTCGCCTACCCTCTGGTATCGCCATCCTTTAGGCGTCTTGATTCGCTGCCAGATCGTTTGCAAGGGTGGCTCCCAAATGCTACATATACAGTAGCATGGAAGTATCACGGTGTCAAGACATGCGTATTTATTGGGAATTATGATTATGGCGGAGAGGGGGGGATTCGAACCCCCGTCACCCTTTTGGGGTGAAACTGCTTAGCAGGCAGCCCTGTTCGGCCACTCCAGCACCTCTCCGCGGAGAAATTGGCCGGGCAAGCTTACGCCGGGGGCATGCCGAAGTTGAGTATAGCACCGGGCGTCCGGCGGAAACTACTCTGGCGCCGCGGTTGATGCCAGACAGCGTACCTAGAGAGGCGGATCCAGAGCTGCGGCGGCGCGGTTCTCGCGGGTCGCGCGCATTACGCCGCTATCGTCGGTGTAGAAACTCCGGAAGCCGTAGTTGCCCGCACGGGCCTGCAATGCAAAAGTGCGGATCACGCCGTCGGCCTCCTGCGGGCCGGGCGTGTACTGAATCTGGTAATTGACGCTCTGGGCGAGCTGAGCCGCTGTGCGGACTGGCTCCCCCAGCGACTCCAGCTCTCGTGGGTAAGCGCCATTCTTCGCCGAGGCGTAGTTTACCAACGCGGTCCGCACCTCGCGCAAAGCCTCCGCGGCGCGAGTCTCCGCCTGCGCCGTGGGATTGCCCTGGCGCTCCGGCACGATGAACCACAGGAAGCTCCAGATCGCTGAGAGGAGGACGCCCAGCAAGATCCCCCAGCGCAGCAAGATCTTGCTCAGGGTGGGCTTGGGCGCCGGTGCTCCTGGTTCGAGGATGGGTTGCGTCAAGTCAGCGCCGCAGTGCGGGCAGACTTCCGTCGCCTGGTTGATTTCCATTTCGCAATCGCGGCAGGTGTACATCGGAAGAGTTCGCGGAGCTCTTTGGCCTCTGGACAGTCTTCTCCCGGGGATGACTCGATGCGCCGGGGATCATCGTAGCGGAACTACTAAGTGAGCGTCAATTCGCGAGGATTCTGTTCTTCCTGGGTTTTCCCGAATCGTTTCGTTCGAAACATGCTCACGAAAGTTGAACCGCGGGGGCGAGAAAGCTGATGTTCCACGTGAAACAAACATCTGACCGGACATGTCTGTGGGGATGAAATTGACGGCAGAAAAGGAAAAGGGAGGAAGCTGCGGAAACTTCCTCCCTTGACCTCCAGTGGATCTTGAGCAACCGACTAGCTAATGGGCGTGCTCGAGGAGGTTGCCGCGCCAGCAGTGTTGGCGCGAATCACGCCGCTCTGGTCCGTAAAGAAATACCTCTGACCGGTAACGCCTGGGGTGGACGGCGCGGCCGTAATGCTGTAGGACAAGTTGCCCGTGCCGGGGGCCCAAGTGAACGCGTAGCCGCTCTTGGTCCCGCTCGAGAGCACCGAGTCGATCAGGTCCGCCGCCGTGGAGGACGGGGCCGAGGACGGCCCGAGGTTCGACAGCCCGGGCGGATAAGTCCCGTAGGTCGTTGAATACGCCACCGAAGCCGTATTCAGCGTACGCAGCGAGCCGACTGCGGAGGCTTCATTGGCCGCCATCTTGGAACGCAGCAGGTTCGGGATCGCGATCGCCGCGATAATCAAGATGATCGCCACGACGATCAGCAACTCAATCAACGAGAATCCCTTTTCTTGCCTTTTCATAAACTCTTTCTCCTCCGACTTTAAGGTCGCATGGATAGTTGGTTTCGTTCTACAGCTATGCTGGAGGGAGCAATCGCCATTCCAACGGCGCTGGACCCCGTAACCGTTACGACAAATTTTTCAACTAGTTTTGTTTCACGAGGATAGGAGGGTGAAGCGATGGTCGTGTCGGGGGAGCGGGCTGTTGGAGGATTGGCCGGAGGAGAGAAAATGACAAATTCGGACAACCCGGGGCCCCAGGGTGACAAATTGCGTCGCATTTCGGCTGGGAATCCGTGAATGGGCTAAGACAATTCATTTCAGATTTCAAATCGAGTCCTGCCCGGCCCTCGTCGGACGGCTGTCTGGCTTAATAGCACTGTCCCTCGCCGTGGCATTTGCAGGAGGTCAAAAGCGTTTCTTCACGCCCGGTCAATTTCATTTCGTCCTTTGGCAATGGGGCCATCACTTCCGCAAACGCGGCAACCCGCGTGGCCACATCCTGCCGCGGGAGAACGGGGTCAGCCGATGGGCGTGCTGGAAGAGTCCGCTGTACCGGCGGGGTTGACCCGGATGGTGCCGCTCTGGTCGGTGAAGAAGAACCGCTGGCCGGTTGTGCCGGGGCTTACCGGGCTGGCCATGATGGAATAACTGACAACATTCCCGCTGGGATCAGTCACGCCCACGTTATATGCGAAGTGATACCCGCTCTTTGTGCCGGCGGCCAACACCGAGTCAATCAAGTCGGCCGACGCGGAAGTGGGGTTGGGACTCCCCTGCGCCGGGCCCAGGTTCGCTATCGCGTGCGGGAAGCTTCCGTACGTCGTCGAATACATGATGGCGGTTTCGTTGAGGGTCCTTAGAGCCTCAACCGCAGCCGTCTCATTGGCCTGCATTTTAGAATGCATCAAATTGGGGATGGCAATCGCCGCGATGATCAAAATAATCGTCACGACGATTAACAACTCAATCAGGGAGAAACCCTTCCGTCGTTCCTGGCGTTCGTACATGCTTCCTCCTGTCCTGTCTGTCGAAATCTCGCGCGGATCGACGCGCGAAACGGATCACCTCTGACCACAGGACACAGAAGCAGGGAGTTCCGGTCTGCCCTCAGGCGGCCCGGTAACATACTTCCTATTTTACACCGGCCACGAGAAAAATGGAGCCGAATTTGTTCGGGGCACGCCCGCTGTGGGCCTGCCTTGGGTGTGGAGCAAGCTTACGCATCGAGCGGACTCTTTTACCCGGCCCAGCCCCCTCAGGATGGGCTATGATGGCGATAAATACCGGAAAACTGGTCCATGGCGCACGAATCTGTCTTCGAGTCGCTCCCGGCCTTCCTCGCGCAGCACGCGCGGTTGGTGGAGGGGCTGCACGGGGAGGCTGGCTGCGCGCGTTGGCAGGTCTCCCGCGAATGCTTTGCGGAGGCGTTGCGCCGCAGCGTGGAAAAGCGCTTCCGCGGGCTGTGCGCGAGCGCGGCCGAGGTCGAAGCCTACCTGAAAGCGCTGCACCTGGAAGACCTGGCGCTGGCCTGCGCGTGCAGCACCGGGGTCGAGTCGGCTTGGGAATTCTTTGTCTCGCGTTATCGCCCAGAACTGCGCGCTGCCGCCCGGGCGATTCTGCGAGCCGCCGGCGCGCGGGATGAAACTCGAGCAGAGGAATTGGCGGACTCGCTTTACGCTGACTTGTACGGTATTGGTCCTACAGGGAGCGTAAGGTCGAAATCTCTTTTCGAGTACTTTCACGGAAGGAGCAAACTCTCCACATGGCTGCGGAGCGTGCTTGCGCAACGGCACGTGGACATCCTGCGGAGCGGCCAGCGGACTGTTTCGCTCGACGCAGAGGAAAACGAATCGCCCCGCAGGTTTGAGCCGCGCACCGATCCGGCGCCAAGCGACCCGGAGAGCGCGCGGTATCTGGCGCGGCTCGATGCTGCGCTGACGGAGGCGCTCGCCGGACTCGCTCCACGCGACCGGATGCTGCTTGCGTTCTACTATTTGGACCAGCTCACCTTGGCGGAGATCGGCCGCACGCTGGGCGAACACGAATCCACAGTTTCACGCCAATTGGAGCGCACGCGCCGCCTGCTGCGCGAGCGCGTGACCGAATCCCTGCGTCGCGGGACCCCCGCCTCTGACGGCCGCCCGCCCGAGCCGGGGCTTGGCCCGGCGGAGATCGAGTTGGCGTTCGAGTACGCTCTCGAAGACTGGCCATTCAATCTGTCGAGCGCAGTGGCCAAGGGCGGGCCGGGGGCCGATCCGCCGAAGGGATAAGAAAAGCAACTCGGGGTGCAAGATCCGGGTCTGAGACCGTTCTAAGCGAGGAAGACTGGCGATGGACGCGAAAAATAGAGACGAAACGCGCCAGCGGCGCCGGGAAGAGGCTTTGGTGCGACGGCTGGGCGAGGCGTTCGACCGCATGGGGCCGCCGGGCGTGGGAGAATGCCCCGATTCTGAGCGGATCGCGGCGTATTATGAGCGGGCGCTTGCGCCGGAGGAAATAGCCCAGTGGGAGGCTCACTTCGCCGCATGCGCGCGCTGCCGGAAGATACTGGCGGTGCTCGCGGCGTCCGCCGAAGCTCCGCTTGCCGACCAAGAAGTGGAGCGCCTGGGAGTGCTTGCCTCAGCGCCGCAGGCGCAGCCTCACAGAGAGCCCGCAGCGAGGCCGGAACGCACAAGTGGATTCCACTGGCGCTTGCGGTGGCTGGTTCCCGCGTTCGGCGCTGCGACCGCGCTGGTCTTGTGGTTTGCCGTGCGGCCGCCGTGGCGACCGGTAAACCGAACTTCCTCCCAGATTTTGATCGCGGAAGCGCCAAAGATAGCGGCGCCGAGCGGAGGCGCGAACTCTGTGCTGGCTGGAAACCCCGTCTTAGGACGATCGAATGCTCCGGCCAGAACTGCTGCACCCTCATCCAAGGCGAAAGATTCGCAAGCAGCAAAGTCGCAAGTACCAGCGGCGGGCTCAGACAACCTCATTGCCCTGGACAATGCGGCCAATGAGCGGCTTGCGCTTCAAGACAAGCTCGCAGAGCGCGCGGCGAAAACGGCACTCGCTCAAAACGCAGAAGGGAACGAGAAGACGAAGCGAACAGAATCAAGCGGCGGAGTGGGCGGGGCCGCAACTCCCGGGACGCTCGGGTCGCTTTCGCCGGCTGCTCCAACTCCCGCTGCGCCGCCACGCCCTGCGATTGCCGCATCTTCTGGTCAGGCCGAAGTCGGGGCCCTGCAGAAGCAGTCCGCACCCGCGGCGCGCGCCGCTGCCAATGCCACTCCGAAGGCGGCGCCGGCTCCCGATAACCAACCGTCGGCGGTGGGCGATGCGCGCGCAACGAACGCAGCCCCTCTCATTGCCCTCGAACAAATGAGCAGAGCTTGGTCGCTGCTGCTGAAATTGCCCTCTTCTGGTGCGATGTGGCGAATGGGAAATGACGGGCGCATCGACCATTCCGATGATGGGGGCCAAACCTGGAAACTTCAGGCGAGTGCGGTGCAAGGAGATTGGCTCAGCGGAGCCGGTGTGTCGGGTACCGTCTGGTGGTTGGTGGGGCGCGATGGAGCTATCGCCCGGACCACGGACGGGGAACACTGGGCGCGAGTCGTTCCACCTGCGCTGGCTGCTGATGCCTCAGGCAAACAGCCCGATTGGCTTGATATCGTGGCAAGTGACTCGCAGACGGCAACCATCACCGCCGGTAATCAGCAGCGGTACGCTACCCACGACGGCGGGAAAACCTGGCAAAAACAATAGCGCAAATTCCCTGCAAGGAAACGCGGCGGGCGCGTTCTAACCAGTGAAGGACGAAAGCATATCCTCATTGGAGACAGAACATGCCAAACACCACGCTTACGAAATTTCTTTCCGCCGCTGCTCTGGCGGCTCTGCTGTTGATCTCACCCTGGACGTATCACACGCTTTGCGCGCAAGCGGCAAGCCCCGCGCCTGAGTCTACCGTCGATGGTTCGGCCACGACCACGCAAAATGACCAGAGCGACCTGGCCGTCACGGTGTACAACTCCGAGCTGGCCCTGGTGCGCGACGTGCGCCAGATCAATCTCGCCGCGGGAGAGTCGCGCCTGCGATTCATGGATATCGCTGCTTCGGTGAATCCCGCCACGGTGCATTTCCGCTCGCTCACCGACCCGTCCAAGCTCAGCGTGCTCGAGCAAAACTACGAGTTCGATCTGCTCGACCCCAGCAAGCTGCTGCAGAAATACGTTGGGCGCGAAGTCACGCTGGTGCGCGCGAAGATGTCGAGCGGCTCGACGCAATGGGACGAAGTGAAAGCTACGCTGCTATCGCTGAACGGCGCGCCGGTTTGGAAGGTCGGAAATGAGATCGTCACCGGTCTGTCCTACGAGAGCATTCGCTTCCCCCAGCTTCCGGAAAATCTCTTCGAGCGGCCCACGCTACTGTGGACGCTGCAGAATACCGGCGCGCGCAGGCAGAAAGTCGAGGCCTCATACCTGACAGGAAATCTTTCCTGGAGCGCGGACTACGTGCTGAACGTGGCGAAGGACGAAACTTCCGGCGACCTCGATGGCTGGATCACGCTGGCAAACCACAGCGGGACCGCGTTCAAGAACGCGCAGTTGCAACTCGTCGCGGGAGACTTGCACCGGGTGGTGGCGCAGTACGGCGGCATCGCCGGAAGGGCGATGGACAGCATCGCCAAAAGCGCGGCGGCGCCCATGGTCCAGCAGGAAGCCTTCTCCGAATACCACCTCTATACAATGAACCGCCGCACGTCGGTGCTCAACCAGGAGACGAAGCAGATCAGCTTGCTCAATGCTTCGCATTTTCCGTTGCAGAAGGTCTACGTCGTGGACGGGCAGTCTTACTACTACCATACCCAAACGCCAACCGGTGCGCCGCAGAAGGACCCAGTGCAAGTGTTCTATCGGTTCAAGAATGAAGAGAAGGCCGGGCTGGGCATGCCGATGCCCGCAGGCACGATTCGCGTCTATCAGGCCGACTCGCGCGGCGGCTCGCTGTTTGCCGGAGAAGACCACATTGACCACACGCCCAAGGATGAAGATATCCGCCTGCACATCGGCAACGCCTTCGACATCGTCGCCGAGCGCAAACAGACGGACTTCAAGGCGATCTCCAACCGCGTGTACGAGTTTGAGTACGAGATTACCCTGCGGAACCATAAGGACATGCCCATTACGGTCGAAGTGAACGAACCCATTGGCGGGGATTGGGAGATGCTCAACTCTACCTACAAATTCACCAAGACCGCCGCGTTTGCTGCGCAATTCCAGGTGCCGGTCGAGAAGGGCAGCACGTCGGTGTTGAAGTATCGCGTCCGCGTGCGGTGGTAAGAGTGGCTCGTGACTCGTGATCCGTGCTCCGTGCTCCGTGAAAATCGTTAGTCGCCTCCAGGTGTTGTGCTGCGAATGTTTGGATCTGCTGTACTGAGTTTGTGTGCCACCTTGCAATCCAGACCCCCAACGGCTTTACAGTTTGCGGACTCGCCGCCACGAGGCGATGTAAGTCTCTGTGGGCTCCGTGCCCTCTGTGGTGAATTCCGAAGAGGTTTTACCACCGAGGGCACAGAGAGCACAGAGAAGACCTGCTGTGAACGCGCGGAAACTCCTAAGACATGTCCTTCCGAGGAGCCCAGGTGGATGGACGGGCGAGGCCTTCTCTGGTACTTTGCACTTCATCTGCGGCCGCGAACTTTCGAGGAGGCTTGCGATGAGAAATTACTTGCTCGCTGTCTTGGCACTTATCCTCGCTGGCTTGGGCGCGGGGAGGGCGCAGGCGCCCGCGACGATTTCCGTGGTCCGGCTGGACCCGGCTCTGGACGAAGTGGTTCCCAAAGGCGCCACACTCCAAAAAGTTGCGGGTGATTTCATCTTCACGGAGGGCCCTGTTTGGGTACGCAAGGGCCGCGGCGGTTCCTTGCTGTTCAGCGATATTCCGGCCAACGTGATTCGCCAGTGGACGCCCGATGGAAAAGTTTCTGTGTTCCTGGAGCACAGCGGCTTCACGGGAACGGACGCCACGGACGTGGGCGGGGAATATGACAGCGAGCGCGGAAAATTTTATCTCCTGGGGTCGAACGCGGTGACGGTGGACCGGGAGGGCCGTGTGGTGTTCTGCGCGCACGGCGACCGCGCCATCGTGCGGGTGGAAAACGATGGCAAGCGCACCGTGCTCGCGGACCGCTATGAAGGAAAACGGCTCAACAGCCCCAACGACCTCGTGTTCAAGGCCGATGGCGCGCTCTACTTTACCGATCCGAGCGCCGGCCTGCGCCAGCGGGACGCCGACCCCAAGAAGGAGCTGCCCTTCCAGGGCGTGTATCTGCTGAAGGACGGCAAGCTGCAACTCCTCACGCGCGATATGGCGCTTCCCAACGGCTTGGCCTTCTCTCCCGATGAAAAATATCTGTACGTGGATGACACCTCGAAGAAAAGCGTGATGCGCTACGAAGTGCAGCCGGACGACACAATCGCCTACGGCCGGGTCTTCGCGGATATGTCCGCCGACAAGGCCCCCGGCAATCCCGACGGCATGAAGGTGGACAAGAAGGGGAACATTTATTGCACGGGCCCGGGCGGCGTGTGGATTTTCTCGCCCGAAGGCAAGCACCTGGGCACGATTGTCACACCCGAAGTTGCGGCGAACCTCGCCTTCGGCGAGGCCAACGGCGCCAGCTTGTTCATCACGGCGCGTTCCAGCTTGTACCGGATTCGGCTGAAAGTTCCTGGGATCATGGCCTCGAAATAGCATTGCTGCTCGGCGGCGGGCCGCGAGTTTATACGCAGAGGAGGATTCGCATGTTAACGCGACGCGATGTGTTGAGGGGCGCGGCGGCTGCTGGGGCCGCGGCGCTGATTCGCGGCGGGAGCACGGCCTTTGCCAACGCTTCGCAGCCATCCACGGCGGTGAATTTCGATGTGCCGACAGGCGCGTGCGACTGCCACACGCATGTATTCGGTGATGCGAAGCGCTTCCCATTTGCGGCCTCGCGCAACTATACGCCGGAGCCGGCCTCGGTTGCGGAGATGCGCGCCTTGCATCGCGCGCTGCACACGGACCGCGTCGTAATCGTGCAGCCCAGCGTGTATGGCACAGACAACGCCTGCACGCTCGATGGAATGAAACAGCTTGGCTCAAGCGCCCGCGGCATCGCCGTGATCGACGAGAAGACGCCGGAGGCGACGCTTGACGAGATGGATCGTGCCGGCATTCGCGGGATACGGATCAACCTCGAAACCGCCGGCCAGACCGACCCCGCGTTGGGCCGGCGGCGCTTTGCTGCGGCGGTGGAGCGGCTCAAAACGCGCAAGTGGCACATTCAGATTTATACGCGTCTGTCGGTGATCGAGGGGATCAAGGATCAGGTCATAGCGGCCCCGATGCCCGTCGTTTTCGACCACTTCGGCGGGGCGCAGGCTTCGCTCGGCATCCGCCAGCCTGGCTTCGATACGCTGTTGAACCTGGTGCGAACAGGCAAAGTCTACGTGAAAATTTCGGCGCCGTATCGCAGCTCGACGCAAGCGCCGGACTATGCGGACGTGGCGACCCTTGCCAAGGCGCTGATTGCCGCAAATCCGCAACGTATGCTGTGGGGAAGCGACTGGCCGCACCCAGCGCCGCCAGTGCCCGGCCATCCCGTCAGCGACATCACTCCGCTGTGGCAGATTGACGACGGACGTGTGCTGAACCAGCTCGCCGTTTGGGCTCCGGACGCGGCGCTGCGCAAGACCATCTTGGTGGAGAATCCCGCGAAGCTCTACGGATTCGCTGCGTAGGTTATCGGCCTTGTTGCGGGGAAGGCGAACCCTCCGCAACCCAAGGCGAGCAGCGATTTTCACGGGTCGCGGACCACGGGTCGCGAGCCACTTCCCTACCCGCTGCCGTTAATTTTGTGAATTGGTGATCACCTGGGCGGCGCGAAACACAATGGCCAGCAATTCCACGATCACGCGACAATACACAATCCACAGCGCCAGTCCGGCGCAGCACAGGATCAACGCCAACAGCCCGTTCGGCGTGGAGGTCTGGAACCCGTAAAACACGAACCAGGTCGCCGCAATCAGGCCCATGAGCAAGTGCACGCCATAGAGCAGCTTCAGCATCCGCGGCGTCACCACCCGTTCGAAAGAAAAATCCATCAGGTTCTCGATTAGGCCCTTTTCCCGGGGAACTGCGTGTTGCTCGACGTAAGACTGTGCCGTAGCCATGGGAAAACCTCCGCGTTGATTTTCGTTGCCGAGACTCCATGGTACACAAAGGTTTCGGAGATTTAGCCCTCGTCGCGGCGCACAACTGCCCAAAGAAATAGCTGGCCGCCCGTACAGGGCGCTGAAGTTATGATTAGTTTTTGCAATCCTTGCACTGAGGTCGAAACGATGGTGATTGGCTGGAATACAAAACGATGCCCGCCTGATGGTTCAGCTTCGCCCACGACGAGAGGGGACGCTAAATTAAGTCAAGTCCCGCTTGCGCGGGCAGTCCAATCCATTCCACCTCCTTGCTGCTCTTTTCGATTTGCCCCGATCTAACCGCGTTCTCGGAGGCCAGTGAGAAAATATTTCTACCGAACAACGGATATAGTATGATGAAATCACACAGGTCGGTTGCAATTGCTATTGACAAGATAGGGAGCCAATATTTATCTTTCAGGAAATCCTTATGGAGAGATTTGATTGAACGAACCATCGCAGCCTGAACGGCGCCGCCGGGGTCCACGAGTTGTGATGCGGGTTCCCGTGGAGGTGCGGGGTACCGCGCAGGACGGCAGCGTGCTCGAAGAGAGCACGCACACCAGCGTGGTGGGTTCGCTGGGGGCGATGATTCTAACCTCCCGCTGCCTGCAAATGGGCAAGGAAGTCTCAGTGACGAACCGTTTTTCTCAGCAGACCCAAAAGTTCCGTGTCGCGTGGATCGGGGAACAGCAGGCCGATGGCCTGTGGGAAATCGGCCTGGAGGCGCTTCAGCCTCTGGACGACTTCTGGGGGGTACGGTTTCCTCCTAAGCCAACTCCCGGTTAACTCTTGCCTCCGCTAACCGCGCCTGGTGTTATAATCCAGCCAGTCTTCGTTCCATAGTAGACCGGCATCTAAGTTCCGTCCCCCCGCCGGAGTGCCGTTCTGCCAGGGAGGCAAGCCATGGAAGAGTCCCAACCAATGATCCTGACATTGCTCATGATTTCATGGGGCGTCGTCACGGCGATTTTGGCGATCCTGGTGATCTACCGAGGGACGCTTTCTTCAAGGGAAGATGACCAGATCTTCATCGACGCCGCCGAGCAGCATCACTACCAAGAGCAGCAGGTGATTATCGCCAAGATTTCCAGGCTGACGGGCCCGATCATCGCGCTCTCGGTGATTTCCGGCGTGTTGCTGCTGACGAGCGCCGGGATTTGGATCTACCGGGGTTTCAAGAATTTCTAAGGCCGGGCCGGCGCGACCGCAGACGCCGCCGGGGCCGCTGGGACCTCCTCGGGAACGACGGACGAGTGGTCCAGCACGATGAGCCAGCGGTTGCCCTGTCTGCTGAAGACCTGCGTGGTGTGTCCCCGGAACCCGGAGAATTTGCCGTCCAGGGTGGCAGAGTAATTCCACTGGTAGGTAGCCCACGCGGAGTTGCCATTCACTTTGATGTAGGTGTTGGTGCGGTCCATGCGCACGCCTGTGACTCCCGCGCGCTGGGCTTGAAAGACTCGGGCGTAATTTTCCCAGCCGATCACGGGCGGCTCCCACAGTCCGCTCACGACCAGCACATCCTCGGCGTAATACTTGCGCAAGGATTCGGTGTCGCCGAGCTGCCAGTACCCCAGCGTTTCGCCGATCGCCCGATCGATCTGCTGTGAATCGGACTGCGGCAATTGAGTGTCGGTGGGCGCTTCGGTCTTCGGCGGTTCCTTTTTCTTGTCCTTGCTCTTCTGCGCCGCCGCCGGAACACACAGAACCGAGATCAGAAGGAATGTCAGAGCCGAGCAGGCGGTACTGCGCACGGCGAATCTTCTCACGAGTTGCCTCATTGCCTTTCCCCCGATGCGACGATATCACGAACTGTGAGCGCGGGAGCGTGATTCCGCAGCGCGCGTGTTGTGCCAGTGCACGATCACCGCATAGGCCTGGTGCGGCGCGCTCGCGGAAGGGGTTTTCGCAGAGCTGGACCTGCGGCTTGCCCGGGCCGTGGCGCGCGGCTAGCATAGCTCGCGGCAAGAATCGCCGAGAGGGAAATCATGCGCAATACCAAGATGTTCAAGCAGGGGCTGGCCGTGCGGCGCGCCGTGCTCGGCGCCGAGTATGTGGACAAAGCCATGGCGAATGCCGACGCCTTCACCGGGACGCTCCAGGATTTTGTTACGGAATGGTGTTGGGGCGGGGTTTGGTCGAGGCCCGGCTTGCCCCGCAAGACGCGGAGCCTCTTGAACCTGGCCATGTTGACGGCGCTCAATCGCCCGCACGAGATCAAGCTGCACGTGCGCGGCGCCCTGAACAACGGCGTCACGCGGCAGGAAATCACGGAAGTCTTCTTGCAAGCGGGCGTGTATGCCGGAGTGCCTGCGGCGGTGGATGCGTTCCGCGCCGCGAAAGAAGTGTTCGACGAGTTGGACAAGAGGAAATAGCGCGCCAGCGAAACCCGTTCGCTGCACGCCGCGCGCTCAGCTTTCCTGTAGATAAAAAGCTGGAACCGCACTAGAATCCGCCTCCAAGTCAGTACGGCGGGAGAAATTCCATGCGAAGTGTTATCGCGCGCGTTCTTGTCGTGGGCGCTCTCTGCGGCGGCATCGCGGCGGCAAACGTATCCCGGCCGAGGGCTGCCGGTACCGAGGATCCGGTAGCGCTTCAGGCCGACCGCACGTTTCGGCAGGCCCTCGCCAGCGAGGACGCGGCGGGGGCGGGAAGGCTCCTCGACGCCGAGTTCACTTGGACCGACGCCGCGGGCAAGACCTGGAGCCGCGCACAAGTCCTCGAAAACTTGCCCAAGCCGAATATCAGCGACGAGGTCAGCGCCCGCGTGACGCATCGCGGCTACGGCCAGGTCTGGATGATCCAGGCGCACAGCGGCAAAGAGAACGTCGTGCGCATCTGGGTGAAGCGCAAGGCCGGATGGCGCCAACTGGTCTATCAAGAGGTCACGCTGCTCGACGCGCCGCCGGCCGTGGCGCC
>WNFB01001380.1_pt1 | contig 20606 bp, 22 predicted proteins | sample 5400501 | NCBI WGS metagenome assembly WNFB01 (sample SAMN13153341, study PRJNA577476) | soil metagenome | isolation source: 200 cm saprolite under Douglas fir tree site 2 hole 1 | place: USA:California | collected 2015-04-18 | reverse complement strand
TTGGGGTCCCCTCCGGCGCCTTCTTCCTGGCACCTGAGGGTCGCGACGGCCTTCCGCTGCGCGACGTCGGCCAGTTCGCCGCCGAGGGTCTGGCGCACGGCGCCTGGATCTACACCGATCTCAAGCAGCCGCCCGAGGAGCCGAAGCCGCCCCTCGAGCGGTTCACCATTCTGGCGCCGGAGGGGACCGCCGAGGTAACGGCCGGGCACACGGTGGGCGCGGCCATCGGCGCCGGCCAGACGTTCACCCGCGGGCTCCAGGTGCTGCCGGGCAACGTGTGCACACCGACCTTCCTCGGGAAGACGGCGGAGGATCTGGCCAAGCGCCATGGCTTCCAGGTCACGGTGCTCGACAAGGCCGCCATCGTAAAGGAAAAGATGGGCGCGCTGCTCTCTATTGCGCAGGGGAGCGCCGAGGAGCCGCGGTTCATCGTGCTCGAGTACAAGGGGTCGGATGCCGCACCGGTGGTGCTGGTAGGGAAGGGCGTCACGTTCGACACCGGCGGGATCTCGATCAAGCCGGCGCAGAACATGGAGGATATGAAGTTCGACATGTCGGGCGCCGCGGCGGTGCTGGGCACCTTCGAGATGCTCGGACGGCTCAAGCCCAAGGTGCACGTGGTGGGCCTGATCCCGTCCACCGAGAACATGCCGTCGGGCACGGCGGTCAAGCCGGGCGACGTGATCACGAGCCACCTGGGCAAGACGATCGAGATGATCAACACCGACGCGGAGGGGCGGCTCATCCTGTGCGACGCGCTGTCCTATGCGCGCCGGTTCAAGCCCTCGGCGGTGATCGACATCGCGACGCTGACCGGCGCCATCGTGGTGGCACTGGGCCACACCGCTGCCGGCGTCATGGGGAACGACGACGCACTGGTCGAGGAAGTGCGCGCCGCGGGTGAGCGCTCGGGCGAGCGCGCATGGCCGCTGCCGCTGTGGGAGGAGTACCGCGACCTGATGAAGTCGGACATCGCGGACGTCAAGAACGCGGGGGGCCGGCCGGCCGGGAGTATCTCCGCCGGGTGGTTTCTGCGCGAGTTCGTGGACGGGTTCTCCTGGGCGCACCTTGATATCGCGGGGACGGCCTACACCGAACGGGAAGAGCCGGGACGGGTGAAGGGGCCGACGGGTACGGGGGTGCGGCTGTTCAGTGAGTTTGTCTTGAACCGCGGTAAACAGTGAACAGTGAACAGTGAACGGGGGTGGTTCGGCAGGCTTGTAGTGCGGGCTGCGGGCTTTCTCGTTCTCCTGTTCACTGTTCACTGTTCACTGTTCACGCTGCTCCTCCACGCCCAGCAACCCGACACAGTCAAACCCCTTCTCCCCGGCCAGGACACGACCGCCGCCGCCCCCGATACGACCGCTCGTCCCGACACCGGCGCGGCCGCCACCGACACCAGCCGTGGCCGGCGCCCGCTCACCGCGGCGGACTCCGCCCGCAGGGACTCGCTCCGGGCGCGGCGTGACTCGAGCCCGGTCCAGCGCTACCTCGCTCTCGAGCGGCTCAAGGAGATCGCGGTGCCCGTCGCGCCCCCGATCGACGCGCCGGGGCCCGCGCCGCCCGGTTCGCGTCTCGTGTTCACCCGCGACTCGATGGACTGGGGTCACGCCGCCAGTCTCTCGGATCTGTTGCAGCGGGTGCCGGGCGTCTTTCTGTGGCGCGGCGGGTGGCTGGGCCAGCCGGAGTACGCGAACTTCGAGGGGCGCGGGGCGACGTCGGTGAAGTACTGGCTCGACGGCGTCCCGTACCTCGCGGCGGGAGTGGACTCGGTCGGGGTGGACCCGTCCATCTTCGCGCTGAGCATCCTGGACCGGGTGGAGATCGAGCGCTGGCCCGGTCTCCTCCGGGTGCGGATGTACACCCGGAACCTGGACCGGCTCGCCCCTCGCACGCGCATCGCGGTGTCGCGCGGGCAGCAGGACTTCGCCCGCTACCAGGGCTCGCTCGAGCGAAAAACCCGCTCGGGCCTGGGCTACACCATCGCCGGCGACAACCTCACCGTGCCGACGATTCAGGGCTTTCGCTCCAGCTACGTCAACACCGCGTTCTTCGTGCAGGGGTCGTACGTGCCGTCGCCCCGCTGGGGCGTGCTGCTGCAGGCCCTCCGCTCGCGGCCCAGCCGTGACCCGACCCTCGACGCCGCAGGTGACACGCTCACGCGCGGGATCCACGCCGGGCGGCGCATGGACTGGCAGCTCCGCGGGATGTGGCGCGCCGACACGAGCGAGTTCGGCGCGCGCGCCGATCTGGTCTTCGCCCGCACGACGGCCGGTGACAGCCTGACGCCGAGCCAGACGATCAACTCCGCGGGCGTCGTGGCGTCGCTGCGGCATCCGGACTATGCCTTCGGGGCGTCGGCTTTCTACCGCTCCCGCTGGACCTCGACGGACCTCCGGCTCACCGGCGGGTGGGCACCCGAGGGCGGCACCGCGGTGAGCGGCGAGGCGGGATACCAGCGGCACGACGGCGGCCGCTCGTCGAGCTGGGTGGGCCTCAGGGCCGGGACCCGGCTCCCGCTCGGGCTCGAGGCGACCGGGAGCGTCCGGCTGGGAAAGATCGTGGCCGCCCCCGCGGTACTGACCGACCCGGAGCAGACCATCCGCGACTGGCAGCTTTCGGTCGGGTGGAAGCGGCGCTGGGCCGAGCTTGAGGGCGGGCTGGCGCACACGGCGGCATTCGCGCCCCAGGCGTTTCAGCAGTACGCAGCGATCGCCATTCTCGCACCGTCGGCCGCGACCGACTGGCTCACCGGACACGCCCGGCTGTCGCCCCTTCCCTGGATCGCGTTGGATGGCTGGGCGAGCGACCCACGCCACGCGACCCCGGACGGCCTGCCTCCCCGCCACCTGCTTGGCAGCGGGACGATCCGGACCAAGTTTCTCCGCCTCTTTCCCAGCGGGACACTGGATATCGAGCTCCGTCTGGCGGTCGAGCACTGGAGCAACGGGATCAGCGGCCGCGACGTCTTCGGCAATCCGGTCGCGCTGCCAGCGGCCACTTATTTCCGGAGCCTGGTCCAGATCGCGCTGGGCTCGTTCCAGTTTTACTGGGACCGGGCGAACCTGACCGAGACCCAGAATGCCTACGTGCCCGGGCTGCCCATCGCGGGCCGGCCCAGCGAGTTCGGGGTCCGGTGGACCTTCGCAAACTAGATGAAGCTGCGCCCGTAACACTAATACTGACAGTTTCTTAAAAATCGGGATCTCGAAATCGCTTAGTCACGGTTGGGTCAGTTATCCCCCGCTGTGTCGGTGATGTGCATTGAGTACCCGTTGCGCCTACCCGTAACTCGCTTCCGACGCTACATTTCCCGGCTTTCCCGCGCCCGGGAGTTCGCGTGCCGCTGAGCATGACGGGGTTCGGTGCCGCCGAGGGGCCCGCGGCCGGCGGCCGGCTCCGGATCGAGATCCGGACCGTGAACCACCGCCACTTCAACCTGGCCGCTCGGCTGCCGTCCGAACTGGCCGGTCTGGAAGGGGAGCTCCGCGAACGGCTGCGGCGAGAATTCGACCGGGGGCATCTCGCGGTGCACGCCCGCTGGCTCGAGCGTCCGGTGCGAGCGGATGAGGTGCGGGTCGATCTCGAGCGCGCCCGGGCGGTGGTGGCGCGGCTCCGCGAGCTGCAAAGTGCGCTGTCGTTGCCGGGTGAGGTTTCCCTGGAGCTCGTGGCTCGCCAGCCGGAGATCTTCGCGACCGACGCACGGGAAGCGACGGAGCTGGGTTGGGCGGAGGTGGAGCCGGTCGTAGCCCAGGCGGCCGCGGAGTGCCGCGCGATGCGCCGGAGAGAGGGTGACGTGCTGGCCGGGGAGCTCCGGCACCGCCTCGACCTGCTCGACGCCGGCGGCAAGGCCGTGGCCGAGCGGGCGCCGGAGCGGCTGGTGCGGGAACGGGACCGGCTCCGCGCGTCGGTGCGCGAGCTGCTGGACGGCCGCCCGGTGGACGAGCAGCGGCTGGCCCAGGAGCTGGCGTTCATCGCCGACAAGCTCGACATCACGGAAGAGCTCGTGCGGTTCCGCGCGCACCTGGCCGCCGCCCGGGAGGCACTCGCGTCCGATCGGCCGGCAGGCAAGCAGCTCGGCTTCCTGGCGCAGGAGCTGGGGCGCGAGGTCAACACCATGGGCGCCAAGGCGAACGACCCCGCGATCGCCCAGCGCGTCATCGCGATGAAGGGCGAGCTGGAGAAGTTTCGCGAGCAGCTCGAGAACCTCGAGTGACGCCGTTGCTGCTGGTCCTGTCGTCGCCGTCGGGGGGCGGGAAGACCACGATCGCACGCGGGCTGCTGGACGCGCGGAACGACGTGGGATATTCGGTCTCCGCCACGACCCGCGCGCCGCGTCCCGGGGAGCAGGACGGTCGGGACTACCGCTTTCTCTCGGGCTCCGAATTCGAGCGCAGGGTGGCGGAGGGCGATTTCCTCGAGCACGCGGCGTACGGGGGCAACCGCTACGGCACGCTGCGCTCCGAGATCGCGCGTATCTTCGGCGCCGGCCGGCACGCGGTGCTGGATATCGAGGTGGAGGGGGCCCGGCAGATTCGGGGGAGTCTTCCCGGCGCGGTCCATATATTCGTGCTCCCACCGTCGGGCCAAGAGCTGGTTCGCCGGCTCGAGGGGCGCAGGACCGAAGACGCGGAGGCGGTGCGCCGGCGGCTGGAGCACGCGGCGGAGGAGCTGGGCGCCGTGCCGGAATACGACTACGCGATCGTGAACGACGATCTTGCCCGCGCCGTGGCCCAGGTGTCGGCCATCCTGGACGCGGAGACGAAGCGGGTCACTCGGCAGAACGGGCTGGGGGAGCTGGTTGCCGGCTTGCGCCGGGAGATTGAGAAGGCAAAGACACGCTAGCAGATCCCAAAGGAGCTGTCATGCACATCACCACCCCGCACGACGTCGCGAAGCAGGCGGGCAACAAGTACCTCGGCGTGCTGGTCGCTGCCAAGTTCGCCCGCTACCTGAACGAGCTGCCGCGCGACCGCATCATCGTGCAGGTAGAGAAGCTCACCACCAAGTCGCTCGACGCGCTGGTCAAGGGCGACCTCAACTACAGGCTGGTCCGCCGGCGCCGCTCCGAGGCCTGAGCCGTGTGGGCCGGCCGGCACGTCGTCCTCGGCGTGTCGGGCGGGATCGCATGCTATAAGAGCTGCTTTCTCGCCCGGCGGCTCGTCGAGTCGGGCGCCACGGTCGACGCCGTGCTCACCCAGAGCGCGGCCGAGTTCGTGCGGCCGGTCACCTTCGAAGCGCTCACCGGGCGTCCCGTCCTCACGTCCCTCTGGGACCGGGGCGGGGCGCTCGCGCATGTCAGGCTCGGCCGTGCGCCCGACCTGGTGATCGTCGCCCCGGCCACGGCCAACCTGATCGCCCGGGTGGCGCAGGGGTTGGCGGATGACCTGCTGACCACGCTGCTCCTCGCGCGCACCGCCCCGGTCCTCCTCGCTCCCGCCATGAACGACGAGATGTACGCCAATCCGCTCACCCAGCGGAACCTCGCCATTCTCGAGGACCGCGGATTCGCGGTCGTGGGCCCCGAGGTGGGCGCGCTCGCCGAGGGACCGTCGGAGCGGCCGGGCCGGATGAGCGAGCCGGAGACGATCCTGGCCCACGCGGCGCGGCTTCTCCGGGCGCGCAGTCCGCTGGCCGGTCGCCGGGTCGTCGTCACCGCGGGGCCCACGCGCGAGTCCATCGATCCCGTCCGGGTCGTGACCAACCGCTCGAGCGGGAAGATGGGGTACCGCGTGGCCGAGGCGGCGTGGGAGCGGGGCGCGGACGTGGTGCTGATCTCCGGTCCCGTCGCGCTGGCCCCGCCGGTCGGTGTCACGGTCCGGCGAGTGGAGACGACCAAGGACCTGGAGGACGCGGTGCGCGCGGATCTGCCGGCGGCGGACGTGCTGGTGATGGCCGCCGCGCCGGCCGACTACCGGCCCGCGTATCCCAGCCCGAGCAAGCAGCCGCGCATCGACGGCGCGCTCGCGGTGCCGATGGAGCCGACGGACGACATCCTTGGCGCCACCGAGGAGCGGCGCCGGCCGGGGAGCGTCATCGTCGGCTTCGCGCTCGAGACCGGCGACCCATTGCCCAAGGCTCGGGCCAAGCTCGAGCGGAAGCACCTCGATCTGATCGTGGTGAACGATGCGCTGGAGCCGGGCGCGGGCTTCGAGCACGAGACCAACCGGGTGGCGCTGCTCGACCGGGACGGCGGCATGAGGATCCTGCCGCTCCAGTCCAAGCGCGACGTGGCGGACGCGATTCTCGACGCTGTGGAGGCGCGACTTGGCGGATGAGCGGAGGCGCTATCTGATCCAGCAGATGGAGCTGGGCGGGGGCGAGGTGATCCTGGAGGCGCGCGCGCCGGCAGTGGAGAAGGGCGCCGCATCGAGCCCGTCCTTGGCGGATGCGGCTCCGATCGCACCCGCGGGCGAGGCCGAGCCCAAATGGAAGAAAGGCGCGCCGCCCATTCCCGGCCCCGGGCTCGTCATCGAGCCGCCGGTGCCGACGCTGCTGGGCGGCGACCCGCTCGCCGAGCTCGAGTCGCTCGACGCCATCGCCGAGCGGATCCGCACCACCCGCTGCTGCGGCCTCTGCGAGCACCGGACCCACGCCGTGCCGGGCGAGGGAAACGCTCGGGCAAAGATGGTCTTCGTGGGCGAAGGCCCGGGCGCCACCGAGGATGCCACCGGGCGTCCCTTCGTAGGCCAGGCCGGCAAGCTGCTCGACGACATCATCGAGGCTATCGGACTTCGGCGCGCGGATGTATACATCACGAACGTCGTGAAGTGCCGACCGCCGCAGAACCGGAAGCCGCTGCCCGACGAGATCGCGGCCTGCATGCCGTATCTGCGCCGGCAGCTGGCATTGCTCCAGCCCAAGGTGATCGTGGCGTTGGGCGGCACCGCCGGCGAGACGATGCTCGAGGTCCGGAAGAGCCTGGGCGACCTCCGCGGCAAGGTCCATTCGTACGGCGGCATTCCGCTGGTCGTCACCTACCATCCGGCCGCATTGCTCCGGAACCCGAACTGGAAGAAGCCCACCTGGGATGACGTCCGTATCGCGCGACAGCTTCTCGACCGCTGACCCTTACGTCGGGCGCTCGGCGCCCTGGAGCCCCGAAGCCGAGCAAGCCGTGCTTGGGGCGATGCTGCTGGATCAGGATGCCGCACTCCGGGCCGTGGAGCTGGTGGACGACACCGTCTTCTACCGGGAGGGGCACCGGCGGCTGTTCCGCGCGATGCGCGCGCTCATCGAGCGGCGCTCGGTCATCGATCCGGTTACCCTCAACGACGAGCTGGAGCGCCGGGGCGAGCTGGCCCAGGTGGGCGGCGCCGAGTACGTGGCGGAGCTGGTGGACGCGGCCCCGACCGCGGCGAATCTGGAGCATCACACCAAGATCCTCCGGGAGAAGTCGATCCTCCGGCGCCTCATCGAGGCGTCTACCCAGACGATCACCGAGGCATACGACGGACGCTCCCAGGCGCCCGATCTCCTGGACCTGGCCGAGGCGCGGATCTTCCAGATCTCGCAGCAGCGGCGCGACCAGGGCTTCACCCGGCTCAAGGAGATGCTCTGGCCGGCCATGGAGCGCATCGAAGCGCTCCAGCGCAGCGGCAAAACGATTACCGGTGTTCCCACCGGATTCGTAGACTTGGACGAGATGACCTCGGGGTTCCAGCCGTCCGAGCTGATCATCGTCGCCGCCCGGCCGTCCATGGGAAAGACGGCGCTGGTCCTCAACGTCGCGGCCCACGCCGCCATCGAGGCCAAGGTCGGTGTCGCCATCTTCTCGCTGGAGATGTCCAAGGATGCGCTGGTGCAGCGGCTGCTCACGGCGGAGGCGCAGGTGGACAGCTCCCGCGTCCGGCGCTCCGCGCTCCGGGATGCGGATTTCACGCGCCTGGCCCGGGCCGCCGGCATCCTCCAGGGGTGTCCCATCTGGATCGACGACACGCCGGCCATCACCCTGCTGGAGATGCGCTCCAAGGCGCGCCGGCTCAAGGCGGAGCACGACATCGGCCTTCTCGTGGTGGATTACCTCCAGCTCATGCGGAGCCCGGAGTATGCGGAGAACCGGGTGCAGGAGATTTCGGACGTGTCCCGCTCGCTCAAGGGGCTGTCCCGCGAGCTCAAGATTCCGGTGATCGCCCTGTCGCAGCTCTCCCGCGCGTCGGAGCAGCGGGGCGGTGAGCGCAAGCCGATCCTCTCGGACCTCCGGGACTCGGGTGCCATCGAGCAGGACGCGGATATCGTGATCTTCATCCACCGCCCCGAATACTACGACAAAGAGGACGAGACCAAGCGCGGTATCGCCGAGATTCTGCTGGCCAAGCACCGGAACGGGCCCACGGGAGACTTCACCCTCCGGTTCAGCCGGGAGTTCACCCGGTTCGACAACTTCACCGCCCGCGAGGAGCCGGCGTAGCGTGGCGCGCGCCCGGTCGGTCTATCGCTGCGCCGAGTGCGGGCACGAGCACCCGAAATGGGCGGGCCGGTGCGAGGGCTGCGGCGAGTGGAACACGGTGTCCGAGGAGCCGGTGGCCACGAATGTCAGCCGGAAGACCGGCGCCCGCGCGGGTGGAGGTGCCGGTCGGGCGGCGTCCGCCGGCACGGCGGTGGCCGCGCGTCTCCGCGACGTCGCCGCCGCGCCGCTCGAGCGGCTCCGCACCGGCATCGATGAGCTGGACTTCGTACTGGGCGGCGGCATCGTCCCCGGCTCGATGACGCTCATCGGCGGCGAGCCGGGGATCGGTAAGTCCACGCTGCTGCTCCAGGCCGCCGCCCGGCTCGAAGCCGGCGGCCGCACCGTCCTCTACGCCAGTGGCGAGGAGAGTCCGGACCAGCTCCGCCTTCGCGCCGACCGGCTGGAGGAGGATGCCGGTGCCGTCCACGTCCTGGGCGAGACCCGGCTCGAGGCCATCGTGGAAGCCGCCCGCCGCGTCCGGGCCGAGGTCGTGGTACTGGACTCGATCCAGACGGTCTACACCGAGCTACTCGAGAGCGCGCCTGGAAACGTGGGCCAGGTGCGCGAGTGCTCGGGTCAGCTGATGCGCTTCGCCAAGGAGAGCGGAACCGCCGTCGTGGTCGTGGGGCACGTCACCAAGGGGGGCGGCATCGCCGGCCCCAAGACGCTCGAGCACATCGTGGACACGGTCCTCTATTTCGAGGGCGAAGCCACGCTGGACTACCGCCTCCTCCGCGCCACCAAGAACCGGTTCGGCTCGGTGGATGAGCTGGGCGTCTTCTCGATGACGGACCGCGGGCTCGCGGCCGTCCCCAATCCCTCGGCCTTGTTTCTCGCCGCCAGGGCCGACGGCACCAGCGGCAGTGCGGTCACGGCCCTCATGGAGGGCACGCGTCCGGTCCTGGTCGAAGTGCAGGCGCTCGCGGCGCGCTCGGGATACGGCACGCCGCAGCGGGTGGCGACGGGGATCGATCCCCGCCGGCTCGCCGTGTTGCTGGCCGTGCTCGAGCGGCGCGCGGAAACCTCCTTCGCCGATCTCGACGTCTTCGTGCAGGTGAGCGCGGGAGTCCGGCTCAACGAGGCCGGCGCCGACCTCGCGGTGGCGGCCGCGCTCGTCTCGAGCCTGCACAACCGCCCCGCCCCCGCCGACGTGATCTTCTTGGGAGAGGTGGGCCTCGGCGGTGAGATCCGCCCCACCGGCGGCGTCGAGCGGCGGGTCCAGGAAGCCGCGCGGCTCGGCTTCCGCCGCGTCTTCGGCTCCGCCCGGACCGCGCTCCAGGTCCCGGGCGTGTCGCTGGTCGGCCTGGACCACATCGGGCAGCTGGTGCGGGCGCTTGCCGCGTGACGTCGGCGCCATCGTGGTCGCTGCGGGGCAGGGCACCAGGATCGGCGGCGTCCCCAAGCAGTACCGCCCCCTCGGCGGCGTGCCCCTGGTGCTGCGCGCCCTCCGGCCATTCACCGCGCACCGCGACGTCGCCCACGTGGTCCTCGTGCTCCCCCCCGCCGACGCGGCCGCGCCGCCGCCCTTTCTCTCGGATCTCGCCGGACCGGGTCTGACGCTGGTTGCCGGCGGGGCGGAGCGGGCCGACTCGGTCGCCGCCGGTCTCGCCGCGCTCGAGCCCGCGTGCACCATCGTGCTGGTCCACGACGCGGCTCGCCCGTTCGTCGAGGCCGGCGTGATCGACGCCGTGATCCAGGAAGCGCGCACCGGCGTTGGCGCCGTCGCGGCAGTGCCCCTGAGCGACACGGTGAAGGAGGTCGGCGCCGGGGACCGCCGGGTGTTGCGCACCGTGCCGCGCGAGCACCTGTGGCGGGCGCAGACCCCGCAGGGCTTTCCCCGGTCGCTGCTGGCGGAAGCGCATGAGCGGGCCCGGGGCGACGGCGTGCGCGCCACCGACGACGCGGCCCTGGTGGAGCGGCTCGGCGCCACGGTGCGGGTGGTGCCCGATTCGCCGAGCAACCTCAAGATCACCACGCCCGAGGATTTCGCCTGGGCCGAAGCGTGGGTCGCGGCGCGCGGATGATCCTGCCGTTCGGTTCCGAGGCGGCGCAGGCGGCGGCCATTCCGAAGGTCGTGCAGCACCTGCGGAGCGGCGGACTGCTCGCCTATCCAACCGAAACGGTCTACGGCCTCGGCTCTCTCCCCGCCACGGAGCCGCTCGGGGCCCTTACCCGGCTCAAGGGGCGGGCGCCGGACAAGCCGTTCCTGCTTCTCATCTCCGGGCGGCCGATGGCAGAGGGCTGGGGGCTCGCGTTCAACGCGTCGGCGTCGGCTCTGGCGCGGGCGTTCTGGCCCGGCCCGCTCACGCTGGTGCTGCCGGGCGGGGAGGGGAGGCTGCCCGATCCGCTACGGGGTCCCGAGGGCGGGATCGCGGTGCGGCACACGTCACACGAGGGGATCGCGCGGCTGGTCTCGGCGCTCGACGCGCCGCTCACGTCCACCTCGGCCAACCGTCCGGGCCAGCCGCCGGCGCCGGGGGTGAGCGCCCTGGCGGAGAGCTTTCGAGCCGCGGTGGACGCAGGGCAGCTCCTGGTGCTCGACGGCGGCGTGCTGGGCAACGTCCCGCCTTCCACGGTGGTGGACTGCAGCGGTCCGGTCCCCCGGATGGTGCGGACGGGAGCGGTGCCCCTGGCGGAGCTCCGGCGGGCGGTGGGAAGTCTGGCCCCATGAGAAAACAGCGTGAACGGTAAACAGTGAACAGTGAACAGGGGTGAACCGGCGCCTGCTCCTCACAGGGCGGCATCCCCGCAGCAACCTGTTTACTGTTCACCGTTCACTGTTTACGCTGTTACCATCACGTAGCTCCGAGGTGCGATTGCAGGTTCTATTCGTCTGCACCGGCAACACCTGTCGCAGCCCCATGGCCGAGGCGATTCTGCGTCACGCCATCGCGGCGCGCGGGGCGACGGGACACGTGGAGGTGGCGTCGGCGGGGACCGGCGCCTGGGACGGCGCGCCAGCGTCCGAAGGCGCGTATCTCGTGGCCCTCGAGCACGACCTCGATCTCTCCGGACACCGGGCCCGCATGCTCACCCGCGAGCTGGTCGGCGGCGCTGATCTGATTCTCACGATGTCCCGTCACCATGCTGCCCGGGTAGCCGAGCTCGGCGGCGGCGATCGCGTCCACCTGCTCGGCGAGTTCGTGGGGCGGGCGGGTGCCGGCGCGGAGGTAAGCGACCCCTTCGGCGGCGAGCTGGACGACTACCGCACGGCGTTCGCCGAGCTGCGCGAGCTGATCGATGGCGTCGTCACGCGGGTGGCCGCGGAGCGCCTGGGTGATCAGCGGTAGAACCCGCGTCTTCGCCATCCTCGGCGATCCCGTTTCCCACTCGCTGTCTCCCGCGATGCACAACGCGGCTTTCCACGCCCTCGGCCTCGAGGCCGTGTACGTACCGCTGCGCTGTCAGGCCGATGCGGTGGGGCCGCTGATCCACGCGCTGGCGGCGGCGGGCGGGGGCGGAAACGTGACGGTGCCGCACAAGGAGATCGCCGCCGACACGGTGCGGAGCCTCCGGGAGCAGGCCCGGATCTTCGGGGCGTGCAACACGTTCTGGGCCGTCGCCGGCGAGAGCGTGGGCGACAATACCGACGCTGAAGGACTGCTCGAGGCACTCGACCAACTCGACCCGCCGGACGCCGGGTGGCTCGTGGCGGGCACCGGCGGATCGGCCCGTGCCGTAGTTGGCGCGGCGCGGGAGCGCGGGGAGGCGATCGCGGTGCTCTCGCGCGATCCGGGCCGACAGCAGCGGTTCGAAGAGTGGGCTGCATCGCTTGGCGTGACGATCGTCCCGCGGGACCAATGCCGCGTCCTCATCAACGCCACTCCGCTCGGCCTCAACCCCCGCGACCTTCTGCCGATCCCCCTCAACCTGGCGCCCGCCGCCGAGGTGGCGCTCGACCTGGTCTACGCCAGGGGAGAGACTCCGTGGGTTCGCGGGCTCCGCGCCCAGGGGCTCCGCGCGGCCGACGGCCGGGGCATGCTGGTGGCGCAGGGCGCCGCCGCGTTCGAGCGCTGGTTCCCGGGCGTGCCCGCGCCGCGGGAGATCATGCGGGCCGCGGTGGATGCCGCGCTTCGCTGACGCCGGCGCCCTCCCGGCCCGGGAGCGGGTCGCCGTCGTCGTCCGCGGCCTGGAGCGCTGGCTGCTGCCGGCGGAGTGTGTGCTCTGCCGCCGGGCGGTGGGGCCGGCGGACGACGACGCTCTGGTCTGCGGCCTCTGCCGGAGCCGGTGGCGGCCGCTGCCGGATCCGGTGTGTGGCCGTTGTGGTGAGCCGCTCGAGCCCGGGGAACCCTGCCGCCTCTGTCCGGCCTGGCCGCCGGGCCTGGTCCGAGTCCGGAGCGCGGTGCGGCTCGATGAAGGTGCGCGGGACGCGGTGCACCGGCTCAAGTACGAAGGCTGGTGGCGCGTCACCGAGGCGATGGCTGCCCGCATGGACGGCCTCGAGCCATTGACCGCCGGAGTATCCTTGATACCGGTCCCGCTGTCGCCCCGCCGGGAGCGGCTGCGTGGGTACAATCAAAGCGAGCGGCTGGCGGCGGCCGTCGCTGGCCGGCTCGGTCTTCCGGTGCGGACGGACGTGCTCCGGCGCACCCGGGCCACGCACACGCAGACGGCGCTCACGCCGGACGAGCGCCGGGCTAACGTGGCCGGGGCCTTCGCCGCCACTCGGGCCCGCGGACTCCGCGCCGTGCTGGTGGACGACGTCTTCACCACGGGCGCGACGCTGCTGGCGGCAGCGGAAGCGCTCTCGGCGGCGGGAGCAGAGCAGGTGGAAGCAGTGACATTTGGGAGAGCAGATGGCCGTTAGCCATTAGCTATTAGCTAACGGCCGCCAACGGCTAATAGCTAACAGCTAGCGGCTTCTTGGGGAGCTTGCATGACCACCCGCATCGGCATCAACGGCTTCGGCCGCATCGGGCGCAACGTCGTCCGGGCGGCGGCGCGCATGGGCGTGAAGGACCTGGAGTTCGTGGCGGTGAACGACATCACCGACATCCGGACCCTCGCGCACTTGTTCAAGTACGACTCGGTGCACGGGCGCTACCCGGGCACCGTCGAGGCCGCAGTCGAAGGGATCAAGATCGACGGCAAGCTGGTGAAGGTTCTTTCTGAGCGCGATCCGGCGAAGCTGCCCTGGAAGGCGCTGGGCGTGGACATCGTGCTCGAGTCCACCGGCCGGTTCACCGACCGGGAGCAGGCCGCCGCGCACCTCGCCGCCGGCGCCAAGAAGGTGGTGATCTCCGCGCCCGCCAAGAAGGAAGACATCACGATCGTGGTCGGCGTGAACCACGAGAAGTACGACCCGGCCAAGCACCACGTGATCTCTAACGCCAGCTGCACGACCAACTGCCTCGTGCCGGTGGTCAAGGTGATCCTCGACCGCTTCGGCTTCGTGAGCGGGTTCATGACCACGGTCCACTCGTACACCAACGACCAGCAGATCCTCGACCTTCCGCACAAGGACCTGCGCCGGGCCCGGGCCGCTGCCCTCTCGATCATTCCGACCACCACGGGCGCCGCCAAGGCCACCTCGCTCGTGCTGCCCGAGCTGAAGGGAAAGATCGACGGCGTGTCGCTCCGGGTGCCCACGCCCGACGTGTCGGTCGTGGCCCTCAGCTGCGTGGTCGAGAAGTCCACGACCAGCGACGAGGTGAACGGCGCCTTCCGGAAGGCGGCCGCCGAGGGACCGCTCCAGGGGATTCTCGCGGTGAGCGACGAGCCGTTGGTGTCGGTGGACTATGTCGGCAACCTGGCGTCGAGCACCATCGATTCGCTCTCCACCAATGTGGTGAACGGCACGCTCGTGAACGTGACCAGCTGGTATGACAACGAGATGGGCTACTCGGCCCGGTGCGCCGACCTGCTGCGCTACATCGGAGCCAGGGGATGAAGCGGACCCTCGAGTCGCTCGCCCCCGCGGCGCTCGAGGGGCGGCGGGCGCTGGTGCGGGTGGACTTCAACTGCCCGATCAAGAACGGCGTCGTCACCGATGACACCCGGATCCGGGCGTCGCTTCCCACCATCAAGTATCTCCGGGAGCGGGGCGCCCGGGTCGTGCTGCTGTCCCATCTGGGCCGCCCCAAGGGCGGCCCAGATCCCGCCTTTTCGCTCGAGCCCTGTGTACGCGCGCTGGAAACCCTGCTGGGCGCGCCGGTCACCTTCATCATCGATCCGCTCACGGCCGAGGCGGTCGCCGCGACCAGGCGACTCCCCCGGGGCGGCGTGGCCGTGGTGGAGAACACCCGGTTTTTCCCCGGCGAGGAGAAGAACGACCTGGCCCTGGCCCAGGCGTTTGCCCGGCTGGGCGATCTCTACGTGAACGATGCCTTCGGCTCGGCCCACCGGGCGCACGCCAGCACCGAGGCTGTCGCCCGCATCCTCAAGCCCGCGGTTTCCGGCTTTCTGATGGAGCGGGAGCTCAAGTGCCTGGGCGAGGCGCTGGACCACCCGAAGCGCCCGTTCGTCGCCGTCCTGGGCGGTGCCAAGATCAGCGGTAAGATCGATCTCATCGAGGCCCTGTTGCCCAGGGTGGACGAGATCGTGATCGGCGGGGCGATGGCGTGCACCTTCTTCAAGGCCATGGGGCTGGAGACGGGGAACTCGCTGGTGGAGGCCGATCGGATCGCCCTGGCGAAGGATCTCATTCAGAAGGCCGGTCGCAAGCTCGTCCTCCCGAGCGGGGCGGTGCTGGCCCAAAAGCTGGAGCCGGGAGTCACCACGCGAATTGTCCGGCGAGACCAGATCACGGCCGGCTGGGCGATGTTCGACATCGATCCGCTCACCGAGGAAGACTTCGCGGCGATCATCGAGCCGGCCGGCACGGTTATCTGGAACGGGCCGATGGGCGTGTTCGAAACGCCGCCCTTCGACCACGGGACAGTGGCGGTGGCGCACGCGCTGGCGCGGGCCACGGCGCGCGGCGCGGTGACGATCGTCGGCGGGGGCGACTCCGCCGCGGCGGTGGCGCAGGCGGGTCTCACCGATCGGGTGACCCACGTTTCCACCGGCGGCGGGGCGTCGCTCGAATTCCTGGAGGGGAAGGTCCTGCCCGGGGTGGCGGCGCTGGATGAAGCAACAGCGTGATGCGCCCTCTCATCTACGCCGCGAACTGGAAGCTCCACCACGGCCCGTCCGCCGCCCGCGAGTTCGCGGCGCGGTTCCTCGAGCTCACTAAGCCCATCCAGGACCGCGAGCTCTGGTTCTTCCCGCCGGCGGTCTCCATCGCAAGCGTCGCAGACGCCTTCCGCCGCCGCTCCGACATCCGGGTCGGCGCGCAGAACGTGCACTGGGAGCTCAAGGGTGCATTCACCGGCGAGTTGTCCCTGACACATGCCGCCGAGGTCGGTGCGACGCTCACACTGGTGGGCCACTCGGAGCGGCGCCATGTGTTCGGTGAGACCGACGAGCAGAGCGCCCGGAAAGTGAAGGCCGCGCTTGGCGCGGGCGTTACGCCGCTGCTCTGCGTGGGCGAGACCCTGGCCGAGCGGGAAGCGGGGCGGACCGAAGAGGTGGTGCGGCGCCAGCTCGACCCGGTCGCGGCCCTCGTGACCGATGCCGCCGGCCGCGGGAAAGTACTCGTCGCCTACGAGCCGGTCTGGGCGATCGGCACCGGCCGGAACGCCACGCCGCGCGACGCGGCAGACGTCCACCGGTTCATCCGCGCGTACCTGGCCGAGCGCGGCTGGCCCGGACGGGTCCGCGTGCTCTACGGGGGCAGCGTGAACGCCGGCAACGCGCTCGCGCTTCTGGCGGAGCCGGAGCTGGACGGGGTGCTCGTGGGCGGGGCGAGTCTCACGGCCGAGGGCTGGGCGGAAATCGTCGGCCTGGGGGGCTGAGACCGCTCCATCTTCGGTTGATTTCGGTCCCCTGTGCGCCTATCGTTCTGCGCCATGTTCTACTTCCTTCTCGTGGTTCTGATCCTCGACGCGCTCCTGCTCTCGGTCGTGGTTCTGCTTCAAGCCGGCCAGGGGGGCGGGCTCGCCTCGCTCGGCGGCAGCGGCACCACGGACACGGTGCTGGGCGGCCGGCAGGCCGTGACGATCCTGACCAAGGCCACCTGGTGGTGCGGCGGAATTTTCCTCGCGCTGTCGCTCATCCTGTCGTTCGTGCCGCGGGGCGGGAGCGCCAGCGCGCTCCAGGAGAGGCTCCGCTCGGCCACGCCCGGCACTCTGCCCACGTTCCCGGGCACGAAGCCGGCGCCATCGGCGCCCGCCGGATCGCAGACGGCGCCACAGCCGGCAGCGCAGCAGCCCGCCCCCCCCGCGCAGCAGACGCCCGCTCCCCAAACGGCGACGCCGCCCCCGGCCTCGCAGCCCAAGCAGTGAGCCTGCAACGACGCGGGGTGGCCGGGTGACCGATCGCCCCGCCTTCGTTTTGCTGGAGGACGGCACCTGGTTTCCGGGTACCGCCCCCCGCCCGATCGAGCCGTCCTTCGGCGAAGTGGTCTTCACCACCAATCTCTCCGGTTATCAGGAGACGTTCACCGATCCGAGCTATCTGGGGCAGATCGTCACGATGACTGCGCCCATGATCGGCAATTACGGGGTGAACGCCGAGGACATGGAGTCGGAGCGGCCGCAGGTGAGCGGGGTCGTGGTGCGCGAGCTGGCCCGACATCCCTCCAACTGGCGGGCTGATGTCTCGCTCGATCAGTGGCTGGCGGACGCCGGCGTCCCGATCATCGAAGGCGTGGACACGCGCCAGCTCACCCGCCACATCCGGGAGCGCGGCGCCATGCGCGGGGTGCTGGCCGAAGGCCGCCAACCGAGTCGGGAGCTGACGGCCCATCTCCTCGCCTCCCGTCGGATGGAGGGGCTCGACCTCGCGTCCCGCGCTTCCGTGAAGGAGCGCGCCAGCTACGGCGCCGGCCCACTCGTGGTCGCCTACGACTACGGGATGAAGCGCAACATCATACGCATGCTGGTGGCAACGGGTTGTCGGGTGACGGTGGTTCCGGCGGACACCTCTGCGGCGGACGTGCGGGCCCTCGCGCCGGACGGCCTGTTCCTCAGCAACGGCCCCGGCGATCCCGCCGCGGTCAGCTACACCTTCGATCCCATCCGCGAGCTGACTGGTGAGGGACTCCCCACGTTCGGTATCTGCCTGGGGCATCAGCTGATCGGCATCGCGTACGGCGGCAAGACGGCCAAGCTCCCCTACGGGCATCGCGGCGGGAATCATCCCGTGCACGAGATCGCCACGAAGCGCGTGCTCATCACCACACAGAATCACGGTTTCGCCGTGGTGGGAGACGAGTCGGGCGTGCCGGGGGCGCCGGATCTCGAAGTCACCCACCTCAACTTGAACGATGGAACGATCGAAGGTGTTCGCCACCGCGAACTTCCGGTGTTCGCCGTGCAGTATCACCCGGAGGCCTCGCCCGGACCCCACGATGCCTACCCCCATTTTGCCGAATTCCTCGCTCTGGTCCAGGCCGGAGCGGCCGCGAAATCCCCAACCCCTTGACAGTCAACGCTTAAGCCCGTACAATCGCCCTCGGGAGCCGCCGGTGGCTCCGCTCGTCCGTGACCCTCCTGGGGGGAGCATGACCAAGGCCGATCTCGTGGAGCAGGTGACCGCTTCGATCGCCCGTACCGCGGGTCCGATGATCTCGAAGAAGGACTGCGCCCGAGTGGTGGACGCCTTCCTCGAAGCGGTGAAGGACGCATTGAAGCAGCAGCAGAACATCGAGGTACGCGGTTTCGGCACCTTCAAGATCCGGCGCCGGAAGACCCGGATGGCTCGCAATCCCCGCACGGGGGATCCGGTCGAAGTCGCCGCCCGTCCGGTACCGGTGTTCAAGCCCAGCAAAGAGTTACGGGCGCTGGTTGCGGAGGAGTCGTCGCCGGAGCACGGGGAGCCGGTGCCGGGAGCGGGCGGCTGAGCCGCGCTCCCTGACCCGTCCCGCCCGCGTAACCTGAGCCGCTCCCCCGAGCGGCCGCTTCGAGCCGATGACCGTTTCCGCAGGGTCGACCGTCACTGTCCGCGTGCTCCTCTTCGCGAGCTACGCGGAGGCCGCCGGCCAACCGTCGCTCACGCTCACACTTCCGGCCCCCGCCACCGTCGCGTCCGTCCTGCGGCTGCTCCGGTCTCAGACGTCCGGCGCCCGCCTGCCGGAGCGCCCGCTCTGCGCGGTGAACCTCGCGCACGCCCGACTCGATACCCCGGTGGCGAGTGGCGACGAGATCGCCATTCTGCCGCCCCTCTCAGGAGGCTGAGGTGCCGTTTCTCCGCGATCAGCCGATCGACCTCGCGCCGCTGGTGGCCCGCGTCATCTCGCCGGACCGCGGCGGCATCGCCTGCTTCCTCGGGGTCGTGCGCGACCACCACGAGGACCGCCGGGTCGCGCGCCTCGAATACTCGGCCTACGAGGCGATGGCCGAGGCCGAATGCGCGCGCGTCGTGGCGGAGGCCGAGGCGAAGTGGGACGTGCGGGTGGCGCTCGAGCACCGCGTCGGCCGACTCGAGATCGGCGACGTCGCAGTCGCCATCGCCGCTGCCGCGCCCCACCGGGACGCGGCGTTCATGGCCTGCCGGTTCGTGATCGAGCAGGTGAAGCGGCGGGTGCCCATCTGGAAGCGGGAGCACTACGCGGACGGGACCGTGGCCTGGGTGGCGCCAAGGGCGGCACCGCCGGGCACGGAGCCGCTCGCGGGCGCGGCGGCCGACGCGCCGCCGGTGCCCGAACACAGCGGCCATACCGACTGGGGCGTCTGATGCTCGACCGATTCGGCCGCCCGCTCGGCAGCCTGCGTGTCTCCGTCACCGATCGCTGCAACCTCCGCTGCCGCTACTGCATGCCGGAGGACGACTACGTCTGGCTGCCGCGGCGCTCCATTCTCACGTTCGAAGAGACCGACCGGCTCGTGCGGGTGTTCACCGGCCTGGGCGTGTCCAAGGTGCGCCTCACCGGGGGCGAGCCGTTGCTCCGCCACGACCTGCCCGAGCTGGTGCGCCAGCTCGCGCGGAACGGCGCGATCGCGGACCTGGCGCTCACGACCAACGGGTTGCTGCTCGCCCGGAACGCCGCCGCGCTGCGCGACGCGGGACTCGCCCGGATCACGGTGAGCCTCGACACGCTCCGTCCCGAGCGCATGCTCGAGTTCGCCAAGAGCGCCCGGCACGCCGAAGTGCTCGAGGGCATCGGGGCCGCGCGGGCGGCGGGATTCTGGCGGCTCAAGCTCAACACCGTGGTGATCCGCGGCTACAACGACGACGAGCTGGCCGACCTGATCGAGTTCGCCCGGGCGCACGACGCCGAGGTCCGGTTCATCGAGTACATGGACGTGGGCGGCGCCACGCACTGGAGCATGGACCAGGTGGTGTCGGAGCGGGAGATCGTCGAGCGGCTGACGCACCGGTACGGCAAGATCGAGGCGCTGCCGGAGGAGGGGCCCGCCCCGGCGGAGCGCTTCGTCCTTCCCGACGGCACCACGTTCGGCGTGATCGCGTCAACTACGGCCCCGTTCTGCATGGCCTGCGACCGGAGCCGGCTCACGGCCGACGGCACCTGGTTCCTCTGCCTCTACGCCGCCGAGGGCGTGGACCTGCGCGAGCCGCTCCGCCTGGGCGCATCGGACGAGGAGCTGACGGCGATCGTCCGCCAGCACTGGGTCGCCCGCGCCGACCGGGGCGCCGAGGAGCGGCTTGCGATGCCGGAGCGGACCGCGCTCTACGGGATCGACGGCCTCCGGGCAGACCCCCGGCGGGAGATGCACACCCGTGGTGGCTGAGCGGACCTGAGCGGTGTCCCTTCATGTCGCCCTGATCGAACCGCGGATCCCGCCCAACACCGGCAACATCGCGCGGCTTTGCGCCGCCACCGACACCCCCCTCCACCTGATCGAGCCGCTGGGCTTCTCCCTGGACGCGCGGGAGGTGCGCCGCGCCGGGCTGGATTACTGGGATCAAGTGGATCTCTGGGTCCATCCGGGCTGGCGCGCCTTCCGCGACGCGATCGCGCGCGAGCGCTGCCTCTACTTTTCGGCCAACGCCACCTGCGACTACCGCCAGGCGCCGTTCCATCACAACACCTGCCTCGTCTTCGGGAACGAGACCGACGGTATGCCGGCCCGCATCCTGGAGAAGCATCCGGAGCGCTGCTTCCGGATCCCGATGCCGGGCGAAGTCCGCAGCCTCAACCTCGCGAACGCGGTGA
>WNFB01001379.1_pt1 | contig 20608 bp, 23 predicted proteins | sample 5400501 | NCBI WGS metagenome assembly WNFB01 (sample SAMN13153341, study PRJNA577476) | soil metagenome | isolation source: 200 cm saprolite under Douglas fir tree site 2 hole 1 | place: USA:California | collected 2015-04-18 | reverse complement strand
CCGGCGTCGCCGCGCTGGGCGCCGGCCTCCGGGGCGGCGCATCGGCTCAGCCGCCCCCGGCACCGATCGCCGGCAAGGAGAAGCTGATCGTCAGGAGCGGCCGCCCCGTGAATCTGGAGGCGCGGCTCGCGGACCTGAAGGATTACTACACGTCCGAAGAGCTCTTCTACGTCCGGAACAACTACGACGCGGCGCCGATCGATCCGGCGCAGTGGTCCCTGAAGATCGAGGGCGAGGTGGGCAACCCCGTCGTCCTCCGTCTCGACGACCTCCGGAAGCTCCCGATGCTCACCCAGGACGTCACGCTCGAGTGCGCCGGCAATGGTCGATCGTTCCACAGGCCGCGCGCCTCCGGCATCCAGTGGGAGCACGGGGCGGTCGGCAACGCGGCGTGGAAGGGCGTGCGCCTGGCGGACGTGCTGGCGCTGGCGACGCCGACGGCGTCGGCGCAGCACGTCGCCTTCGACGGCGCGGACACGCCGCCGACGCCCCAGGCCCCAGACTTCATCCGGAGCGTTCCGATGTGGAAGGCCCTCGAGCGCCACACGATGATCGCGCTCGAGATGGGGGGCAAGCCGATCCCGCATCTCCACGGCGGGCCGGCCCGCGTGGTGGTGCCGGGCTTCGTCGGTTCGGCGTCCATCAAGTGGCTCGAGCGCATCATGCTCCTCACCGAGGAGTTCAACGGCTTCTACATGAAGTCGAACTACACGGCACCGCGCGCCGACAACGACAAGGAGATCTACTCGCTCCAGTCCCTCGAGGTGAAGTCGGTGATCGTCGGGCCGGCCGACGGCGCGAGGCTCCCGGCCGGACGCACGCCGGTCTGGGGCTGGGCGTGGAGCGGCGAGGGCGAGCTCACCGGCCTCGACGTCTCGACCGACGGCGGCCAGACCTGGACGCCGGGAAAGTTCACCGGGCCCTGGGGCCGCTACTCCTGGCGGAAGTGGGAACACGAGTGGGACGCGAAGGCGGGGACCCACACCGTCATGGCGCGCGCGACGGACAGTCTGGGACGGGTCCAGCCGACGACCCGCGCGTCCAACCGGCTCGGCTACCGCTGGAACGTGATCCACGCGGTCAAGGTCGATGTGGCGTAGCGCCGCGCTGGCGGCCGTCCTGGCGCTCGTGGCCGGGGCGGCTGCGTCGCGCCCGCCCGGCGCCGCCGCGCAGAATCCGCCGATCCCGCAGACACCGGGCTGGGAGCTGATCATGCGCTGCGTGATCTGTCACAGCGTCGAGATCGCGGTCCAGCAGCGCTTCGGGCCGCAGGGCTGGTCGGACACGCTCGACCGCATGATCAAGTACGGCGCGCCCATCCCGCCGGAGGACAAGCAGGAGCTGCTCGTCTACCTGCTCCGGCACTACCGCGACCCCGACGGCCGCTGACCTCCGGCCGAGGGTCGTCCACGCGGGGTGGCGTCGCGATCGTGGGCGGGCGGCGCCGCTGATACGATAGAATCCGTGGGTAAGTCGCCGGCGGCGCCGCCGTCGGATACGCCTGGAGAGCAAGCGTGAGAGCTCGGGTCCTCGCCGTCGTCCTCGTCCTCGTGCTGGCGCTCTGCGCGCCCCCCGCCTCCGCCCAGTCCGGGACGCTCGCGCTCACCTCGGCCGTCGCCGGGGTCGAGGTATGGGTCGACGAGCAGCGCGTCGGCGAGCTCACGCCGGACGCCCCGCTCGTCATCCCGAACCTCTCCACCGGCTCGCATCGGGTCGTCGCGAAGAAGGGCACCCGCACCTGGGAACGCGCCGTCCCGGTCACGGCCGACGAGCGCACGAGCGTCGAGATCCAGATCGACCTGACGGGACAGACGCCCGCGCTCGCGCGCCTGACCGAGGTCGCTTCCCTCGTGGACTCGATGTACGTGGTCGCGCCCGACTTCGACCAGTTCCGGCTCGGCGCGCTCCGTGCCCTCGAGAAGCTCCTGCCCGAGGGATCGCTCGCCGTCGTCACCACGGCCGAGGGCACCGCGATCACCTACCGCGGCCCGCCGCCCGGGGGCAACACGCGCATCCTCTTCGCGGCGCCGGCGGAGCGCGAGACCGCGCTGCGCGACCTCGTCTTCGTCGCGGGCCTCGCCCGCGAGGCCGCGCCGGCCGTCCAGCTCGGGGCGCTCGAGCAGACGCTGCTCCAGGGAGGGCTCGGCGCCCTCGACGTCCACTCCGCGTTCCTCAACCGGGACACCTACCGGGACATGCAGGTCGAGATCAGCGGCACGTTCGTCGGCATCGGCATCGAGCTGACGCGCAAGGACGAGGCGCTGAGCGTGCTCGCGCCCATCGAGGGCACGCCCGCCCACCGGGCGGGGCTCCAGACGGGGGACCAGATCGTCAGCATCGACGGGACCTCCGCCGCCGGCATGGCGTTGCCCGACGCGGTCAAGCGCATCCGGGGCCGGGCGGGCACCAAGGTGACGCTCGGGATCCTGCGCGAGGGCTGGGACGCGCCGCGCGATTTCGAGATCACGCGCGAGCAGATCCGCGTGCACTCGGTGCAGAGCCGCGAGCTCGAGCCCGGGATCGGCTACGTGCGGATCCGCCAGTTCCAGGAGAAGACCGCGGCCGACCTCGAGGACGCGCTCGCCGGCTGGAAGAGCGGCGCGCTCCAGGGCCTCGTGCTCGACCTCCGGAACAATCCCGGAGGGCTGCTCACGGCCGCCGTGGGCGTGGCCCAGAAGTTCCTCGACCAGGGGCGGCTCGTCGTCTACACGCAGGGGCGGGTCAAGAACCAGAACGCGCGCCTCATGGCGAACGGCAAGCGCGCGTACACGGACGTTCCGATCGCGGTGCTCGTCAACGGCGGCAGCGCCTCGGCGTCGGAGATCGTCGCGGGCGCGCTCCAGGACTGGGGACGGGCCGTGCTGGTCGGCAACAGGACGTTCGGCAAGGGCTCCGTGCAGACGATCATTCCGCTCTCCGATGGCACCGGGCTCCGGCTGACCACGGCGCGTTACTACACGCCGAAGGGGCGCTCCATCGACGGCACCGGCCTCGAGCCCGAGACCATCGTGGCCGCCGGCGACGCCGCGGGGCAGGCGACCGCGGCGGATCCCCAGCTCCAGCAAGCGCTCGCGGAGCTGCGGACGCGGATCGCCGAGCATCAGGGCCGCTGAGGAGGCTCGCCGCATGAACTACCGTCCGGTCGAGGGCTGGGGGCGCCTGCCCGAGGGCTGGTCCTTCGTCGAGGCCACGAGCGTGGCCGTGGGCCCGAAGGACGACGTGTACGTGTTCAACCGGGGCGCGCACCCGGTCATCGTGTTCGACCGCGACGGGAAATTCCTCCGGTCCTGGGGTGAGGGCGTCTTCCGCCGCGCGCACGGCATCACGATCGGCCCCGACGGAACGCTCTGGCTCACGGACGACCTGCACCACACGATCCGCCAGTTCACGCCCGACGGGAAGCTGCTCCTCACGCTCGGCGATCCCGACAAGCCCGCGACGCTCCACGGCGGCAAGCCCTTCAACCGCCCCACCCACGTTGCGCTGGACCCGAAGACGGGCGACGTCTACGTCTCCGACGGCTACGGCAACTCGCGCGTGCACAAGTTCGACCCGAAGGGCCGGCACCTCGTCTCCTGGGGCGAGCCGGGCACGGACCCGGGGTGCTTCAACATCCCGCACAACATCGCGACCGACGCCGAGGGCCGCGTGTACGTCGCCGACCGCGAGAACCACCGCGTGCAGGTCTTCGACGGCCGGGGCGGATACCTCACGCAGCTCAACAATCTCCACCGTCCCTGTGGGCTCTTCTGCGACCGGCGGAACGGCGGCGTGCTCTACGTCGGCGAGCTGCCGTCGCACCTCGCGGTGAACCAGGAGGTGCCGAACCTCGGCGCCCGCGTGAGCGTGCTCACGCTCAAGGGCAACCTCCTCGGCCGTGTCGGCGGCCGGTTCGCCGGCGAGAAGCCGGGCGAGTTCGTGGCGCCGCACGGATGCGTCGTGGACTCGCGCGGCGACCTCTACGTCGCCGAGGTGTCGTGGACGGCCGTCGGCAAGAGCCTGACCCCGCCGCGCGAGCTCCGGTCGCTCCAGAAGTTCACGCGCGCATGAGCGGGATGGGCGATCGCCTGCTGGACGCGCTCGCGCGCTCGGCGGCGCGCCTGTACGGCGGCGAGGCGGTCTCGGAGCTCGAGCACGCGCTCCAGTGCGCGGACCTCGCGCGCGCGGCCGGCGCCGACGAGGAGCTCCAGCTCGCGTGCCTGCTGCACGACGTCGGCCGCTACGCGGTGGACCCGTCGCTCGTCGCGGACACGACGGAGCCGCGGCGGGCCGGGCCGGGGGCGCGCGGGCACCACGAGGTCGGCGCCGAGCTGATCGCGCCCTGGGTGCCGCCGCGCGTGGCGTGGTGCGTGCGGATGCACGCCGACGCCAAGCGCTATCTCTGCGCGACGGAGCCGGGGTACTACGATCGCCTCTCGCCGACCTCGCGGCACACGCTCCGCCTGCAGGGCGGTGTGATGACGCCCGCCGAGGTCGCGCGGCTCGCCGGCCACCCCTGGCTTCCCGACGCGCTCGGGCTCCGGCGCTGGGACGATCAGGCGAAGGTCCCGGGCCGGGCCACGGGACCGCTCGAGGCGTGGGCGCCGCTCCTCGGGCGCTACTTCGGGCGCTGAGCCGGGACGCTCGCGATGGCGGTGCTGAACGACGCGGACGTCCAGGCCGAGCTCGCGCGGACCCCCGGGTGGACACGGAGCGGCAAGACGATCGAGAAGACCTACCGGTTCCGGGACTTCAAGGAGGCGATGTTCTTCGTGAACGGCGTCGCGGCCCTCGCCGAGCGCGCCGGGCATCACCCCGACGTCGCGATTCACTACAACGCGGTGACGCTCTCGCTCTGGACCCACTCCGCAGGCGGGCTCACCGCCAAGGACTTCGCCCTCGCGCGCGGGCTCGACGCGGCGCTCGCGTGAGCCTCACTGCCAGCCGATGACGTCGTAGCCGCGGTCGCGCAGGCCGCGGTCCACGGGGCGGCGTTCCATTTGCGCGGCCGATGGTACACTCCGCCGCGATGCTCGCGCCCGAGCCCTTGCCCGAGATCTTTCGTGAGCGTTTCGCCGGGCTCGAGGAGCAGCGCCTCGAGGGACGCCCCGACGAGGTTTACGCGCGCTGCTTCGGCTGCGGTCCGGCGCATCCGAGCGGCCTGCGCGTGCGCTGCTTCAAGGTGGAAGGCGGCGTCGTCTCGCCCATCCTGATCGACCGCCGCTACGAGGGCCCGCCCGGCGCGACGCACGGCGGGATCGTGGCGACCTACCTCGACGAGGTGCTGGCGGGTGCGGTCGTCCGCGGCACGGGTCGCCTCGCCGTGACGGGCGAGCTGACCGTGCGCTACGTGAAGCCGGTGCCGTTCGAGACCCCGCTCCTCGGCCGGGCGCGGCTCGTCGCCGACCGGGGACGCTACGCGGACGTCGAGGGCCGGGTCGAGGACCTCGCCACCGCGGAGGTCCTCGCGACCGCGCGCGGGCGCTTCGTGTTCATGCGCGCGTGAGGAACGCCAGGACCGCCGGCCGCTTCTGCGCCGGCTGGTAGAGGCAGCGGAGCTCCGGCCGCTCGAGCAGCTCGACGTACGTGCCCATCACCATCCGGTAATAGTGCAGACGGCGGGAGGTTGGCCCGCCGTTGTACTCGAGCAGCGCGTCCTTGATGTTCGGCTTGCGAGCGAGGATGTCACGCAGGTACGCCATCGCGAAGCGCGTGCTGACGGCCGGATTGGCGAGGTCGCCGAGGTCGCGCTGGTCGTTCAGCGCGGGGCGCTTGAACTTGCCGAGGCTCGGCTCGAAGAGGGCCGCGGTGGACGGCAGCATCTGGAAGAGTCCGACCTCGCCGGCGCGTCCGACCGCGTCATGCCTGAATTCCGACTCGACCTCGGCCTGCGCGAGGATCAAGCAGTGATCCACGTTCGCGCGCCGCGCCTCGGCGACCAGGATCTCCGGGAACGCCTGGAACGCCTTGATGGGCGCGCGGGGGTTCTTTTCGGCGACGTACGAGAGGATCGCGCGGTTGAGCCGCTCGGCGTCGGCTTCGCCCGCGACGGCGATGACCTGGCGCGTGAGAAAGCTCCCGCTCACGCCGACCGCCACGATCGCCACGATCACCGTGAGGATCGCGAGCGCTTTGCTGAGTCTGCTCATACGTGCGTTCCTCCTTCTGTTCACCGTCGGAATTTTTCTGCCTACCGCGATCGGAGGAAGGAATGGATGAAGTGGCGAGAGTATAACACGCGACGCGACGTGTTACGCAACCCGATGTTGCCCTGACGGGTATCTCCACCACGGGCGGTGTCACCTGGCTGACACCTCGCGGGCGTCGCGCCTGACCTGACGCGGAGTTATGCGCCCGCTTCCGGAAAGAGGGGGACTCCGACGCTCCACGGCGTCGCCATGTTCGCGACCGACTGCGCGATCCGCCCCTAACGGGTCGGGCGCGGCCTTCGTGGTAGGATCGGCCATGCGTGTCGCGGCCGTGCTCGTCCTGCTCTTCCTTCCCGTGCACGCCGCCGCCGCTCCCGACACCGACGTGGAAGTTCCGGCCACCGTCCCCGCGGTGAAATCTCTCGAGCCGACCGCGGAGGCGCGCTTCAACGAGGGCCAGGCGCTGGCGCGCCGGAACGACTGGGTGGGCGCCACGGCCGCCTACCACGCCGCGACCCGGCTCCGGCCCGCGTTCGCGGAGGCGTGGAACGGTCTCGGCTACGCGCTGCGGAAGCAGCGCCGCTTCGACGAGTCGGTGAGCGCCTACCGCGAGGCGCTGCGCCTGCGCCCGAACTACCCGCAGGCGCTCGAGTACCTCGGCGAGGCCTACGTGGAGCTCGGGCGCCTCGCCGAGGCGAGGGCCGTGCTCGAGCGCCTGCGGCGGCTCGATCCGCGCGAAGCGGACGAACTCGCGCAGGCGATCGCGAAGGCCGCGAAGCGCTGACCCTCCGCGCGATGTTCCGGTCCCGGCTGGCGATCAAGATCGGACTGCTGATCGTGGCGGTCCTCATCATCGGGTTTGGCGCCTCCACGATCGTCACCATCCAACGCGAGTCCGCCGCCCTCGTCGAGCAGAACAAGGTCGCCGCGCGCCGGCTCACCGCCACGCTCGTGGCCTCCATCGAGGGCGCGATGCTCCAGGGCCGCCCCGACGTCACGCGCACGATGCTCCAGGAGCTCAAGGCCTCCTCGCCGGTCGAGGGGTTCACCGTGTACCGGCGGAACGGCGTCGAGGCGTTCACCGACCTCGTGACGGCCAACCAGGTGGCGAAGACGGGCAACCTCTCCAAGGAGGTGATGGAGAACCTGGCGCGGATGCAGCGGGCCCCGGGCGCCCCGATGAGCGGGCCGCTGTTCACGCGGGCGCTCGAGACGCTCCGGACCCAGGAGACCGTCGAGGTCGAGAACGGCGCCTCGTTCTTCACCCTCCACTACCCGATCCGCAACCGCGAGGCCTGCCAGGACTGCCACGGGAGCGACCACACGGTGCGCGCGGTCGTCCGCGTGGCGTCCTCGATGGAGCCCGTGTTCGCCGAGGTGCGCCGGCACCGGAACCGCCAGATCCTGATCGGCGTCCTCACGATCATCTCCGCCGCGGTGGTGCTGACGGTCGCGATGCGCTTCGTCATCATCCGGCCGATCGAAGCGCTCGCGACGACCGCGCGCCGGGTCGGCGAGGGCGACTTCGGCGCGCGGGCGTCCGAGAGCGCGCGCGACGAGATCGGCGAGCTGGGCGTCGCGTTCAACGAGATGACCGCGCGCCTCGCCCAGGCCCACCAGGACCTCGCGGCAAAGAACGCCGAGCTCGAGAGCGCGCTGCGGAACCTCCAGGAGTCGCGCCAGCGGCTCGAGCTCCTCGAGCAGCTCAAGGGCGAGCTGTCGAAGTTCGTCCCGGAGGCGGTGAAGCGTCTCCTCGAGCAGAACCCGAACGCGACCGAGCTCGAGAAGAAGACCGTCGAGGTGTCGGTGCTCTTCCTCGACATCGCGGGCTACACGAAGCTCTCCGAGCAGCTCGACGCGAAGAAGCTCAACCGGCTCGTGCAGACCTATTTCTCGAGCTTCCTCGAGATCATCCAGGGCCAGCACGGCGACGTGAACGAGACCGCCGGCGACGGCCTGATGGTGATCTTCCAGTCCGACCGCGGCGGCACGGACCACGCGGTCAACGCCACCCGCGCCGCGTTCGGGATCCACCAGCAGACGCAGAGCCTGAACGAGGAGCACGGCGGCGTCTTCCCGTCCGTCCAGCTCCACATGGGGATCAACACGGGCGAGGCGCTCGTCGGGGCCACCAAGCTCGGGGTCGGCGCGGCCCAGCGCTGGACCTTCACCGCGACGGGCTCGACCACCAACGTGGCCGCGCGCTTCGCGGGCTCGGCCCAGGGCGGCGAGATCATCGTGGGCCCGACGACGGCCGAGCGGATCCGCGCCCACTTCGTCCTCGAGAGCCTGGGCGAGCGGACGTTCAAGAACGTGTCGCAGCCGATCCGCGTCTACCGCCTCATCCCGCCGGGCGTCTACGAGAAGATCGTCTAGCCTCCGCGACCGCGTCCGCGTCGGGATCTGCGCGTGGGCCGACCCGGCGCTGATCGAGAGCCTCGGGTTCTATCCGAAGAAATCCATGACGGCCGAGGCGCGCCTGCGTTTCTACGCGGGCGTCTTCGACTGCGTCGAGGTCAACAGCTCCTACTATGCGATCCCCGACGTCCGGACGACGGCGCGCTGGGTCGAGCGCACCCCGCCGGGCTTCCTCTTCCACGTCAAGGCCTACGCGCTGCTGACCGGCCACCACCCGCGGCGGGAGAGCCTGCCCGCGGAGGTGCAGGCGCTCCTGCCGCCGCGCCCGCGGCTCACGCGACGGGGGGAGCTCGACGCGTCGAGCGTCCCGCCCGAGGCGCGCGCCGCGACGCTCGCGCTCTTCGCCCGGGCGGTCGAGCCCATCGCGCGTGCGGGCAAGCTCGGCTACGTCCTCTTCCAGTTGGCGCCGTGGGTTCACTTCGACGCCGCGCGGCTCGACGACCTGGCGGCGCTGCCGGGGCGCCTGCCGGGCTGGCGGCTCGCGGTCGAGTTCCGCCACCGCTCGTGGTATCCCGACCACGCCGCCGAGACGCTCGGCGCCCTGCGGGCCGCGGGCCTGGCCCACGTGATCGTGGACGCGCCGGCCACCGGCAACGCGGTGCCGCGCGTGACGACGGCGACGGCGCCGACGGCCGTGTTCCGCCTCCACGGCCGCAACGCCGCCGGCTGGCTCGCCCAGCTCCGGGGCGAGGAGCCCGCGGTGCGGGAGAAGTATGACTACCTCTACGACGAGGCGGAGCTCGCGGCGCTCGTCCCCGAGGTGGCCCGGATCGGCGAGGAGGCCGAGGAGATCTTCATCTCGTTCAACAACAACAACCGCGACTACCCCGTGCGGAACGCGCTGATGATGCGCCGACTCCTGGGCCAGCCGGCCCCCGAGGCCGGGCGGCCGCCCGGGTCCTTGCCTGGCGACCTGTTCGCCTGAGATAGTGAGGTCATGGTGACGGGCGCCCCGCCGATCCCGCGAGTCGAGCTCGCCATGGCACCCACGCCGCTGCTCAAGCTCGAGCGCCTGTCCGCGGAGCTCGGCGTGGAGCTCTGGGTGAAGCGCGACGACCTCACGGGCCTCCTCGAGACCGGCAACAAGATCCGGAAGCTCGAGTTCCTCGTCGGCGAGGCCTTCGCCCAGCGCGCCGACACGCTCATCACGTGCGGCACGCTCCAGTCCAACTGCTGCCGCACGGTCGCCGCGGTCGCCGCGCGCCTCGGCCTCAAGGCGATCCTCGCGCTCAGGGGCGCGCCGCCCGCGGAGCTCGACGGCAACCTGCTCCTCGGCCGCCTGCTCGGCGCCGAGGTGCGCTACTGCACGGACGCCGAATGGAGCCGCATCGACGAGGTGCTCGAGGAGCTCGCGGCGCGCGTGCGGAAGCGCGGGGGCACGCCGTACGTCATCCCCGAGAGCGGCGCGACGGTCACGGGCGCGCTCGGCTACGTCGCCTGCGGCGAGGAGCTCGCCCAGCAGATCCGGCACGGCGCGCCGGACTTCGACACCGTCGTGATCACCGCGTTCAGCGGCGGGAGCCAGGCGGGCCTGCTCATGGCCAAGCAGCTCTACGGCCTCCGCGCGGAGATCGTGAGCGTGCCGATCGCGTGGGAGGCCGCGCGCCTGCGCGAGTACGTCACGCGCGTCATCGGCGAGGCGCGGCGCCGCTATGGGCTCGCCGTCGAGCCGCCCGGCGAGATCCGCCTGCTCGACGGCCACCAGGGCGTCGGCCGCGCGGAGGTGCGCGCCGAGGCGCTCGACACGGTGGTGCGCGTCGCCCGCACGGAGGGCATCGTCCTCGATCCCGTCTACACCGCGAAGGCGTTCGCCGGACTGCTCGACCGGCTCCGTCGCGAGCCGCGCGCCCTCGGCGCCCGCGTCTGCTTCGTCCACACGGGCGGCGTCTTCAGCCTCTTCCCGTTCCGGCAGCCCCTGAGCCGTCGGCTCGGCGAGACGGTCTGCTAGAATCGTAGCCTCATGCCAGAGATCCGGCTCCGGGGCGGCGAGGTCGACGGGCTCAGGCTCCATTACGTCGTCGAGGGACGCGGCCCCGCCGTCGTGCTCCTGCACGGACTCGGCGGGTTCGCCGAATCGTGGCGGCACAACCTCGCGCCGCTCGCGCGCCGCGCGACGGTCTACGCCCTCGACCTCCCCGGCTTCGGGACGTCGGCGAAGCCGCGCACGCACTACCGCCTCGCCGACTTCGCCCGCGCGCTGCACGGCTTCGTCGAGGTGCTCGGCGTCGGGCAGGCCTCGCTGGTGGGCCACTCGCTCGGCGCCGCCGTCGCGGTCACCTACGCGCTGACGCGCCCGGCGCGCGTCGACCGGCTCGCGCTCATCGGCGGCGTCGTCCCGGGCTTCTCGTACAGCCCCGCGTGGATCTACCGGCTCGTCGCGCTCCCGGGCGTCGGCGAGGCGCTCTCGCTCGTCGCCTCGGCCGCCCTCTTCAAGGCGGCGCTCGCGCGCTGCTTCCACCGGCCCGTGCGCGCGGAGGTGGACTTCTTCGTCGAGCACGAGTACGCGGCCCGGACCGCGCCCGACGCGCGCCACGCGTACCTCGCGACCCTCCGTCACGTGCGCGCGGACTTCGAGACCCGCCGCGACGACTACCGGCGCGCGCTCGCCACGCTCGAGCCCCCCGTCCTCCTGATCCACGGCCGCCAGGATCGTGTCGCGCCGGCGGTGCACTGCGTCGAGGTCGCGGAGGCGCTGCCGAACGCCGCGACGCGCTGGGTGGACGACTGCGGCCACTTCCCGCAGATCGAGCACGCCGAGCAGGTGAACGGCTGGCTCGTGGAGTTCCTCGCGGCGCGCCCGGCGCCGCGCTGAGGGCGAGGGCCATGGACGGGATCACGCCGCAGGAGCTGAAGGCCCGCGTCGACCGGAGCGACTGCCCGCTCCTGCTCGACGTGCGCCAGGACTGGGAGACCAAGCTCTGCCGGCTCCCGAACGCGACGCACATCCCGATCGAGGAGATCGAGGTGCGGACCGACGAGCTGAATCCCGAGGACGAGATCGTGGTCTACTGCCACCAGGGCGTGCGGAGCGCGGCGGTCGTGGAGTACCTGCGCTCCCTCGGCTTCAAGAACGTGAGGAACCTCGCGGGCGGCCTCGACAACTGGGCCCGCACCGTCGATCCCTCGATGCGCCGCTACTAAGTGTCGGGCCCGACATCCCTCACGGTCCACCGGGCGGGCGCGACCGTCTGGTGCACGCTCGACCGGCCGCCCCTCAACCTCCTCGAGCCCGGCCTGATCCGCGCGCTCCGCGAGACCTTCGGGACCCTCGCCGCCGACCGCGCCACGCGCGTCGCCATCGTGACCGGCGCCGGGCGCGCCTTCACGGCGGGGATGGACGTGGCGATCCTGCGCGACCTGGACGTGGCCGGCGCGCGCGACCTGATCGCGGCGCTCCACGACGCGATCGACGCCGTGCACCGCGCGCCGTTCCCGGTGATCGCCGCGGTCAACGGGCCGTGCCTCGGCGCCGGCTTCGAGCTGGCGCTCGCGTGCGACCTGCGCGTCGCCGCCGCCGGCGCCCCGCTCGGCCTGCCCGAGGTGCGCGTCGGCGTGCCGTCGGTGATCCAGGCCGCGCTCCTGCCGCCGCTCGTCGGGCCGGGGCGCGCGGCGGAGCTGCTCCTCACGGGCGAGCCGGTCGCAGCCGAGCGCGCGCGGGAGTGGGGGCTCGTGAACGAGGTCGTGCCCGCCGAGCGCGTCCGCGCCGCCGCCGAGGCGCTCGCGGCGAAGATCGTCGCGTGCGGGCCGGAGGCCGTGCGCCTGCAGAAGGCGCTGCTCGTGCGCTGGCGCGAGACCGACCTCGCGAGCGCCGTGCGCTGCGGAATCGACGCGTTCGCCGCCGCCTACGCGACCGCCGAGCCGCGCGAGGGGATGCGCGCTTACCTCGAGAAGCGCGCGCCGGGCTGGAGGAGCCGGTCCTGAAGATCCGCACGATCACGCTCGACTTCTGGGGCACGGTCCTCCTCGACGGGCCCGGGAGCGACAACCGCTACAAGCGGCGCCGGATGGCCGACTTCGAGACCATCCTGACCGCCACCGACGTCCGCGTGTCGGCGGCCGCCCTCGATCGCGCCTACGACGCGTCGGCCTCGTTCCTCTCGCGCCTGTGGAGCCGGCACCGCGACGTGCCGGTCGAGGAGCACGTCCGCGTGATCCTGGCGGCGCTCGACCCCGGGCTTCCGGGACGCGTCCCCCCGCAGATCCTGCGGCTGCTGGTGGACGCCTACTCGCGGCCCGCGCTGCTCGTGCCGCCGACGGTCGACGAGGGGGCGCGCCCGGCGCTCGAGACGCTCGCCGGGCGGGGGTACACGCTCGCGCTCGTGTCGAACATCATGCGCACGCCCGGGGCGACGCTGCGCAAGGTCCTCGAGCGCTACCGGCTCCTCGAGTGCTTCAGGCACACGACGTTCTCCGACGAGGTGGGGGTGCGCAAGCCCGACCCGGAAATCTTCGCGCTCACCCTCCGGGCCGTCGGCGGCGAGCCCGCCACCGCCGTGCATGTGGGTGACGACGAGATCCTCGACGTGCAGGGGGCGCGCGGAGCCGGCATGCGCGCGATCCAGGTGACGAGTCTCGGGCGGGAGTCGCTCGGCGCGCCGCTCCCCGACGCGACGATCGCGCGCCTCGCGGAGCTGCCGGCGGCGATCGCGCGGCTCGAGTCCTGACGCGGCCGCGCGCGCGGCGTCAGGGCGCTAGGCGTACCGGAGGTTCGAGCCCGTGGGTGGCTTCGGCGCCCACGCGGGGTGTTCCTGGGGTGCCGCGATCCCGATCTCCTCGAAGTAGCGCCGGATCGGATCGGTGATCCGATCGGCGTACGCCTCGAGGACGCGATAGGAGATGCCGCGGAAGTAGGCCGCGTTCTGGATCGCGCCGCTCCGCCAGCCGAGGACCTTGACCCGGTTCGTCGGGCGGCTTCGCAGGATGAGGCCGAAGGTCCCGAGGCCGGACACCCAGTGCTCCGCGTTGTGCAGGGAGAGCTCCGTCACGGCGCCGGCGATCTCCCAGTCAGGCGCGAACTCGACCAGGGCGAGTTGGAACAGCCGCTGGACTTGCTCCGGAAGCAACATGCCGGGACTTCCTCAGAGCAACTAGAGTGCCACGCACGGCCGGCTGCCCCGGGCATACTGTGAAATTAGCGATTTGCGCGGGCCCGCCGGCCGTCAGCGTGCCAGGGTGGCCGGACACATTGGCCGCGGGCCGACGTCTTGTGCGGTGCGGCAAAGAGCCGCTAATATAGGCGCGCGATGGACGTCGCCGACCTCAGAGCGAAGATCCGCGACATCAAAGACTTCCCGACCGAGGGGATCCTCTTCAAGGACATCACGACCCTCCTGAAGGACGGGCCCGCGTTCCGTCGCGTGATCGACCTCCTGTGCGAGCGCTACCGGAACGAGCGCGTGGACGTCGTCGTCGGCATCGAGTCGCGCGGCTTCGTCTTCGGCGGCGCCGTCGCGCACCAGCTCGGCGCGGGCTTCGTGCCCGTGCGCAAGCTCGGCAAGCTTCCCGGCAAGACCATCGAGGTCGAGTACGAGCTCGAGTACGGCCGTGACGCGCTCGCGATGCACGAGGACGCGATCCAGCGCGGCCAGCGCGTGCTCGCCGTCGACGACCTGCTCGCGACGGGAGGCACGATGGCCGCCACGCTCCGGCTGATCGAGCAGCTGGGCGGGCGGGTCGTCGGCGTCGCGTTCCTGATCGAGCTGGCGTTCCTCCACGGACGCGACAAGCTCAAGAGCCATCCGCTCCACTCCCTGATCGTGTACGAGTGAGCGGCGCGATGGTGGTGCGAGCCGCAGGACGTCGCCGGGCTGGGGCCTCGCCGTCCGAGGCGAGCGAAAGCTCGAAGTGGTAGAGTCTCCCCATGGCTAGACGGCTCGTGCTCGTGCCCGCGCTGCTCGCGCTCGTCGCGTGGGCGTCCGCGGCCTCCGCCGAGGAGGCGAAGGCCCAGATCAGCGCCGCGATGCTCCTCAACATCATGACGCAGCCGAGCGCGCCGCGCGCCTCGACGCTCGACGAGTCGCTCCGCGATCCCGGCCCGCCGCCCCGCAGGACGGAGCCGTTGCCCGTGACCATCACGGTGCGGAACCCGTGCCCGCCGGGCGACGTCCATTACGAGCCGCCGCCCCTGCCGGGTCGCCGCGGCCGCTACTAGACGCTCGCCCCCGCCGGAGGTCTCATGACGATCAAGAACGTGGGCGTGATCGGCTGCGGCCTCATGGGCGGCGGCATCGTCCAGGTCGCAGCACAGGCGGGCTTCCAGGTGCTCTTCGTCGAGGCGAGCGACGAGCTCGTCGGGCGCGGGCTCGGGCGGCTCCGCGAGACGCTCGAGGGGCTCGCCGCGAAGGGCAAGCTCGACGCCCGGGCGAAGGACGAAGCGCTCGCGCGGATCGCCGGCACGACGCGGCTCGACGACCTCAAGGGCTCGGACCTCGTCGTCGAGGCGATGACCGAGAACCAGCAGCTCAAGAACGAGACCTTCGCGAAGCTCGACCGGATCTGCCCGCCGCACGCGCTCCTCGCGACGAACACCTCGTCGTGCAACGTGACCGCGATGGCGGCGGCGACCCGGCGCCCGGGCCAGGTCCTCGGCCTGCACTTCTTCAACCCGGTGCCGCTGATGAAGCTGGTCGAGGTGGCCCGCACCATCCTGACCGACGAGGCCACCGCGAAGGTGGCCACGGACTGGGTGCGCGCGCTCGGCAAGACGCCGGTGCAGACGAAGGACTCGACCGCGTTCATCGTGAACAGGCTCCTCGTCCCGTACCTGCTCGACGCGATCCGCGTCTACGAGGGCGGGCTCGCGACGCTCGAGGACATCGACCAGGCGATGAAGCTCGGCTGCGGCCACCCGATGGGACCGTTCACGCTCCTCGACCTCGTGGGCCTCGACACGGCGATGTACGTCGCCGAGGTGATGTTCGAGGAGTTCCGCGAGCCTCGGTACGCGCCGCCGCCGCTGCTCAGGCGCATGGTGCTGGCGGGGCGCCTCGGCCGCAAGACCGGCCGGGGCTTCTACACGTACGCCGCTACGTAGGGCGAGCCGCAGGACGTCGCGGGGCTGGGGCCCCGCCGTCCGAGGCGAGCGAAATCTACGTAGCGCGGCGGCGCTGGTCCACGGCCTGGATCACCGTCGCGCGGTTCGCCTTCCACGCGGTCTCGAGCTGCTGATCGTACCCGGCGAGAGCCCACGGCACGCGCCGCACGATTCCTTCGATCCAGCCGACGACCGCCTGCTCCTTGCCCGGGATCTCGAGCGGCGCGCCCTCCCGCTGCTGGACGACGAGGGCGTGGGACTTCCCGGTCGGGATGAAGTTCACCGAGTGCTTCGTGACCTTCCGGTAGACCCAGACGACGTCCTCGAGCCGCACGACGGTGAGCCCGAAGAAGGTCCCGCGCAGCAGCCATGACGGCGTCAGGACGAGGTCGCCCGCGCGCTCGGCGCCGGCCGCCGTCTCGGCCTGGATCCGGGCCGCGATCTCCTGTGGCGTGCCGAACCGCTTGAGCCCGGCGACGGCGGGGTGGCTCGACGGGTCGCTCCGCCGCGCGCGACCCCGCCTCACGTTCCAGAGCGCCAGGAGCAGGAGCGGCGTCCCGAGCGCGAGCGCCCAGTACGCCTCGCTCCGGAAGCCGGTCGCGTCGAGCATGAACGGCAGGAACCTCCGATAGACGTCGGGCCGTCGCGCGCGGAGCTCGCCGAGCAGCTGCTCGTCGAGGCCCGCGGCGATCGGACCGAGCGCGCCGGACAGCCGCACGCCCTCCGCGCCGAGCGGCGCCTTGGCGAGGAGCAGGCGCTCGCCCACGCGGAGCACGCAGTAGTCCGCGGTGGTCTGCTCGCTCTTGACGGCGCGCGAGTACTTGTCCACCGTCCGCGTGATCGCGTGGAAGCCGGTCTCGAACCGCTCGTCACCGGTCACCGTCACGAAGTACCGGGTCGCGGCGCCAGGATTCGCCGTGGCGGCGAGCGTCCGGTGGTCCACCTCGAACGGGCCGAGGAGGGCGTTGTAGAGGTAGCGACCGTTGCCCCAGGCCAGGAGGGCGAGGCCCGCCAGGAGCAGCGCGTTGACGAGAAGCAGGTTGCGGGTGGTCCGCCGGACGTGCTCGCCGATCACGTTGTTCCACATGGCTTCCTCCCGTCACCGGCTCGCGCCGGCGTAGCGTACCGCGACCGCAGGCGGCGCGCGCGCACCAGGAGCAGCGCGCCCGCCACGCCCGCCGCGGCGAGCGGCGCGCCGAGCCACCAGCGCTGGCGCTCGCGCGCCTTCGCCCGGAGCGCCTTCAGCACGACCCGGTCGCCCGCGAGCAACTCACCACGCCCCGCCAGGTACTGGCGCATGCGCTCCTGCATGTCCTCGGACGCCGGGCGGGCGCCCCACCGCGCCTCCCGCTCGAGCGTCCTGACGCGCGCGAGCTCCGCGGCGCTCCGCGCGAGGCTGTCGCGCGTGTCCCAGTACGTCTCGCGCTCGTCCGCCGTCAGGAAGAGCGCCCGCGCGGCGGGCACCGCCGCCTCGCTCCACTCGAGCCACGGGTGATCCATCCCCGGGAAGAGCGCGAGCAGGAGGCCCGCCAGGCCGGCGGCGACCAGCAGCACGCCCGCGGCGCCGACGAGCGCGCCGCGCCCGCGTGTCCTGAGCGCGCGCGCGGCGGCGCCCACCCCGAGCCCGAGCGCGACCGCGGCGAGCAGCGCGCCGAACGCGACGACCACCGTAGCGCCGGTCGGCAGGTCCCACGCCCACGACGCGGCGAGCGCGCCCGCGCTCACGAGGACGCCGGCCGCCCAGCCGAGCGCGAGGCGTCCGCGCACCGAGCGCGCGAGGAGGGCGGCGGCCGTCGCGGGCACGACGAGGTACGCGAAGACGAGGAGGACGCCGGCGATCCGCACCGAGCTCGTCACCACCACGCCGAACGACGCGTAGAAGACGAAGTCCCAGGCGCGCACGGCCCGTCCGGCGGCGCCGGCGGCGTCGAACGAGATGGCGAGCAGCGGCCGGCGGATGGCCCAGTGGAGGAGACCGATCGCGCCGTAGAGGACCGCGAGCGTCGCGACCTCGCGCGGCGTGACGGTGAGGATGCTCCCGACCAGGAGCTGCTTGATGTGCTCGCTGCCCTGCGGCGCCTGGTCCACGATCAGCACCGCCGCCGCGGCGGAGACCGCGTAGACGATCCCGATGATCGCCTCCTGCGGCACGGGCGCGCGGCGCGTCCGCGAGATGGCGAAGAGCGCGGCGCCGCCGAGGGTGAACGCGAGCGCGTACCAGTAGGCGGCCTCGCTCTGGATCGGATGCCCCGCGAGGAACGCCAGGGTGACGCCGAGCGCGGCCACCTGGGCCAGCGCCAGGTCCACGAAGATCACGCCGCGGGCGAGGACGTGGAGGCCGAGGTAGACGTGGATGGCCGTGAGGACCAGGCACGCGAGGAAGGGGACCGCGAGGAGGTCGAGCACGCGGCGCCCTAGCGCGCGCCGCCCAGCGCCCGCGCGAGCCGCCCCACGTTGACGTCGAACAGGGCCACGTAGTCGCGCGCCGCGGGGTCGCCGCCGACCGACGGGATCAGCGTGACCGCGCGCGCGCCGCTCCGGGCGGCCACGTGCGCGACCACCGACGCGTCCGAGGAGGGCTCGGCGATCAGGAGCGGCACGTGCGCCTCCCGCATCCGTGTGGTGAGCTCGGCGAGCGACGCGGGGGACGGGGGGACGCCCGGCGCCGGCTCGACCGCCGCGACGATGACGAGGCCGAAGCGCCGCGCGAAGTACGGCCAGCTGTCGTGGACGACGACCGCGCGCGCGCCGCGGTAAGGCGCGAGCGCCGCGCTCCAGCGCGCGAGCCCGGCGCTGAGGCGCTCGACGAAGCGCGCGCGGTTCGCCGCGAAGGCCTCGCGCTGGGCCGGGGCGAGGCGCCCGAGCGCCGCGACGATCGCGGCCGTGATCGGCTCCGCGTTCGCCGGGTCGAGCCAGTAGTGCGGGTTGCCGAAGCCGTGGACGTGGACGCCGCGCTCGCCACGGACGCGCGCGACCTCCGTCTGGAGGAGGTCGATCCCCTTCGACGCGTCGAGGTCGTGCGGGCTCCCCGGGAGGAAGCGCGGGTCGTCGACGGTGCGGAGGACACGCGCGAGCCACGGCTCGTGGTCGAGACCGATGCGCACGAGGAGCCGCGCCTCCTTGAGGTGAAGGAGCTGGCCGGGCTTCACCTCGACCGCGTGCGGGTCGTGGACGGCGGGTGCCAGGCTCTCGACGGCGACGCGGTCGCCGCCGACCGCTTCGACGAGGGCTTTGAGGTCCGTGGACGTCGTCACGACGGGCAGGGGGCCGCCGCCCCACGCGGGGGCGGCGGCCAGCAGGACGAGGGCGAGGGCCCCGCGCACCTACGACTTCTTGGCGAAGATCGACTTCGGGATCATGCAGTGGACGCCCTTGCGCACGTCCACGACCTGGCTCACGCGGCAGTCGCCGACCATCGAGACGAGCGAGTACGCCTCGTAGCGCGTGAGCGGCACCGTCTTCTGGGCCGCGAGCAGGTCCACCGCCTCGCGCACCGCGTTCACCATCGCCTTGTTCAGGTCCTCGTCGAAGCCCGTCGTGATCCAGTGGGTCTTGCTCTCGATGCGCGGCCACTCGAGCTTCATGTCCTTCCGCACGATGAGCTGCATGACGATTTCGCGGGAGGCGCACTCGAGCGCGGTGAGGTTGACCTCGCCGTTGCCCTGCCGGCAGTGCGAGTCGCCCGTCCACACGAGCCCGCCCTTGAGGAACACGGGGATGAAGATCGTCGTGCCCTCCTGCAGCTCGTTGATGTCCATGTTGGAGCCGTTCTTCCAGGGGCGGAGTGTGGACACGGGCGCCATCGGATCGGTCGCGCCGCCCTTGCGCGGCGCCGGGTCCTTGGGATCGATGCCGACCGCGAGCGTGCCGGGGAAGGGCTGCAGGTCGACCACGATGCCCGGCTTGAACTCGGCCTGGCGCTTCTCCCAGTCCAGGTAGAAATAGCGCACGAAGCCGTCGGGCATCTCGGACGCGAGCGCGCCGATCGTCGGGAACTCCTTGCCCGGGAGGTTGAAGTTCACGCCGAACGCCTTGGGTACGATCTTGAGGATCCGGATCTCCATCACGTCGCCGGGCTCGGCGCCGTTGACGTAGATCGGTCCGGTCAGCGAGTGCGGCCCGCCGCCTGGGTTGGCCTTGCGGAGCGCGACGATCTCGTCCATCGTCGTGCCCGGCTGGATCTTGTTGTGCGAGTGCATCATGGTCTCGACCGCCACGACGTCGCCGGAGTTCACGACGAGCTTCGGGGACTCCTTCGGATCGAGCCAGCCCCACTGCGTCGTCTCCAGGGTCGCCGGCAGCACGTGGTACTTCGCGCCGCCGACCAGCACCGCGCGGTCGCGCTTGGACTCCTCGATCTGCTGCGCGACGGCGTACAGCCCGGCCGCGAACACGACGGCGAGCACCGCGAGGGCGCCAGCGATCCGCTTCTTCGTCCTGAGTCGTGCCATTGCGCGTCTCCTTTTCGAGGTGAGCCACCGTGTTCAGGCGGTCGTTGCCTTCCGACGACGACGCCGTCGGGCGCGAGGGCGCAATGATAGCAGAAGAGGACGGAGCCCAGTCGGGACGCGGCCGCGCGTCTCTAGCGGACGGGGAGCGGAGGCGACGGGCGGCGGTCGGGGGCGGCGCCCGCCGCGGCGCCGGGCGCGCCCGGGAGCCGCGAGTAGCGCCCGCGGAGGCTGTCGAAGCGGCGCGAGCGCCGCAGGCGGTGCGCGTGGAGCGCGTACCAGAAGAGGCCCGCGAGGATCCTGAGGCCGTAGACGCTGGACGCGACCACGCTCGCCGACGACGCCTCCGGGAAGTAGCGCGTCGGCACCGCGATCTCGGCGATCCGGAAGCGCGCCGCCACGACCTGCGCGATGATCTCCTGGTCGAAGACGAAGCCGTCGGAGTCGAGCTGGAAGTTCACCGTCTCCAGCACCTCGCGGCGGAAGGCGCGGTAGCCCGTGTGGTACTCGGAGAGCCGGAGCCCGAACACCCGGTTCTCGAGCCCCGTGAGGAACCGGTTCGCGACGTACTTCCACCACGG
>WNFB01001378.1_pt1 | contig 20611 bp, 22 predicted proteins | sample 5400501 | NCBI WGS metagenome assembly WNFB01 (sample SAMN13153341, study PRJNA577476) | soil metagenome | isolation source: 200 cm saprolite under Douglas fir tree site 2 hole 1 | place: USA:California | collected 2015-04-18 | reverse complement strand
CGCAGCAGTTCAAGCAAGCGGTCGCGGGCCGCCGGCGCCAGCTCCTGGCTGCCGGGCTCGGTCGCCAGCCGGGCCGCGTACTCGGCGTGGATCCGCAGCAAGCGCCGCACCCGCACCTGCAGTTCCAGCGTACGCATGTTCGATGCTGATCTTACCCGAACGGGCGTTCGCGGAGCAAGCGGGGTCCAGGACCCGGCCGCGCCTCCTCCCCCACCCTTTGCCGGCCGCGGCCGACCAGCCGCCTAGGGCGCGAAGATGCGGCCCAGCTCCCGGGCCAGGCGAGCCGGCCCGGCGCCGCCGGCGACCGCGAAATGGCCGCCGGCCTCGTTCACCGCCCCCACCAGCGCCCGGCCGAAGGCGACCGGGTCGGCGGCGGCGTAGAAGGCGTCGGCGGCGGCGGCCCGGCGCACCTCCTCCTCGACCATTTCGGCGAAGCGGCCCTGCAGCCGGTGCCTGACCGCCTCGATCGCGGGCGAGAGACCGACCGACTCCACCAGCAGCAGGCGGGCGACGCGGACGTCGCGGAAGCAGGCCGCCAGGAAGGCGGCGATCCCGCGCCGCAGGCGGTCGCGATGGTCAGAGCCCTGGGCGGCGGCGGCGATCACGGCCTGGATCAGGCGGCCTCCCTCGGCCTCCAGCAGCTGCCGAAAGCAGTCCTCCTTGGACTCGAAGAACTCGTAGAAGGCCGACTTGGAGGTCCGGGCCGCAGCCACGATCTCGTCGATCGAGGTCACGTGGAAGCCCCGCGTGCTGAAGAGCCGCAGGGAGGCCTCGAGCAGGCGCCGCCGGCGCTCCTCGCGCCGCTCCAGTGCGGCGGCGCCGGTCCGCGGCCGCAGCGCGGGCGGGCTAGCTAGCGGCAAGCGCGCGCGAGATGACCAGGCGCTGGATCTCGGAGGTGCCCTCGAAGATGGTGTAGATCTTGGCGTCCCGGTGCCACTTCTCGACCGGGAAGTCCCGGATGTACCCGTAGCCGCCGCAGATCTGGATCGCCTCCTCGGTCACCCGGACCGCCACCTCGCCCGCCCGCAGCTTGGCCATCGACCCCTCGGCCTTCTTGAACTGGCCGGCGCTGCGGCCCTCCCAGAGCGCCCGCCAGATCAGGGCCCGGGCGGCCTCGATGTCGGTCGCCATGTCGGCCAGCTTGAAGGCCACGGCCTGGTTCTCGATCAGCGGGCGGCCGAACTGCTTGCGCTCCTTGGCGTACTGGAGGGCGAACTCGAAGGCGGCCCGGGCGATCCCCAGCGCCTGGGCGCCCACCACCGGCCGGCTCAGCTCGAACGTCTTGAGGGCGACCGAGGAGCGCTGGTGCTTGCCCTCCCTGGCGGCCGCCATCTTGGCCTCCAGCTTGTCCTCACCGCCCAGCAGGCAGTCGGCGGGCACATGGACGTCCTCCAGCAGCACCTCCGCGGTGTGCGAGGCCCGGATGCCCATCTTCTTCTCTTTCTTGCCCTGCTTCAGCCCCGCGGTGCCGGGCGGGACGACGAAGCTGGCCTGGCCGCGGGTGCCCAGCGCGGGGTCGACCGCGGCCACCACCACGTGGACGTCCGCGATGCCGCCGTTGGTGATGAAGATCTTCTGGCCGTTCAGGACCCACTCGCCGTTTCGCTTCTCGGCCCGGGTCTTCATCGAGGAGACGTCGGAGCCGGCTCCCGGCTCGGTGACGGCGAAGGCGCCCAGGGCGAGCTTGTCCGGCTTGCCGTAGCAGGCCGGGATCCAGGTCGCGATCTGCTCGGGGGTGCCCTGGGAGAAGATGGCGGCCACCGGCAGCTGCGTGCCCTGGATGGCGAGCGCGATGCCGGCGCAGCCCCAGGTCAGCTCCTCCGAGACCAGCGCCGGCAGGATGCCGGTGGAGTCGGCGTAGGTCTGCTGCAGGAACTCGACCGAGTAGAGGCCCACCTCGGCCGCCTTCTTGACCACCGGCCAGGGGAACTCCTCCGACTCGTCGTACTGCGGGGCCACTGGGCGGATCTCGCGCTCGGCGAAGTCGTGCACCCAGTCCCGGATCTCGCGCTGCTCGTCGCTGAGCTCGAAGGAAACCGTCATCGGGCACTCCTGGTCAGATTCCAGTACTCGCACGTACTGGTTTGGGGGCCAACCTTACGCCGCGCTGCGTCAGCAGGTCAAGCGCTTAAGTAGACGGGCTGGGAATCAGCTGCGGCAGCTGGGTGAAGATCGAGGCGGCGCCCAGCGCGCAGCTGCCGAGGACCAGGATCAGGCCGAGCAGCCAGAGGATGACGTTGATGCAGCCCAGGTAGCGGCCCGCCCGCGCGATCCCGTCCCCCTGCAGCTGGCCGCCGCTGGCGCGGATCCGGTCCAGCGCGGAGCCGCCCAGGAAGAAGGCGATCAGGCCGAAGATCGGGCAGGCCACGAAGCCGAGCACGCCCAGGACCAGCGCCCAGACCGCGCCGCCCTCGGTGGGCGGGACGTAGGCGGGGGCGTAGGCGGGCACGGCCGGCGGTTGGTACGGCTGGGGTACCGGCGGCGGCCCGTAGGGGCCGGGCGGCTGGGCCACGCCGAAACTCTATCCGGCCCTGAGCGAGCCGTCGAGAAGCCTGATTGCAACCAGCTCCAGCGGGGCGCCGACCTCAAACCGACCTCGATCTCGCCTCTTGCCAGGCCCGAGGGCAAGGAGTACAAAACCGGTTGTTGGACCACTGGACCAATTCAGGAGGGTGAGCAGATGCGGAATCCCACCACCAGGCCCCAGCGCGCGCTCGGGATCTGGACCCTGGTTCAGGTCGCGGCCATCCTGGTCTGGATCGCAGGCTTTGTCATCGCTTTCTACTTCGTCCAGACCTACAACCAGCCGAGCCAGAAGTCGGTGGCCCAGAACGGGCAGCTGGCAGGCATGGTCCTGACCGGGCTCGCCTACCTGCTGATCATCTTCTCGATGATCAAGCACAGCCCTGACGGAGGGAAGTGAGATGGCCGAAGCAGGCACGCAGGAGGCGTACGCCAAGCTCGAGCCCTCCTATCTCCAGCGCTTCTTCCCCACCGCCTACACGGCGGCCGTCACGGTCTTCCTGATCAACTTCGCGCTGGGGGTGCCCACCAGCGCCCTGGCCGACGTCCTCAAGTACAGGGTGGCGGCGCCCACCCTGCTCCTGTTCTGGGCCCAGCTGGCCGTGCTGGGAATGGGCAAGGCGATCGCCGACCTGGTCGGCGGCTACTTCGTGGACCGCTGGCGCAACGGACGCCGCAACGTCATGATCACGGGCACGGTCCTGGTCGTGATCGGCTCCGCCCTGATCTGGCTGAGCTTCCCGGACCTGACCCAGGCGGCCGTCGACACCATCCGCAAGACCCACACGGGCAAGAAAGCGCTTCCGCTGCCCGCCTTCGACACGCTGCCCTTCCTGCTCATCATGGGCGGCCAGTTCCTCAACGGCTTCGGCATCGGCATGCAGAACGGCGCCGCCATGATCCTGCTCCAGGACCTGGGGGGCGCCACCAAGCGCGGGCTGGGGGCCTCGCTGCAGAAGTTCTCGCTCTACGGCGGGAAGACCACCGCCACCTACCTGGGCGCGCTGCTGGGGGCGGTGACCGGCCTGGTCATGTTCCCCTTCCTTTTCGTCGGAATCCTGGCCGTGCTCGCCATGCTTCTCAACATCCTGCTGATCAGGGACTCCCGCGAGCGCGTGCTGATACCGGCCGGCGTGGAGCGCCGGCAGCCCAGCCTGGCCTCCTACAAGCCGGCCTTCACCAACCGCAGCCTCTACTCCGTCTACTTCGTCGCCTTCATGGGCAAGTGGTCGGACAGCTGGTTCCAGAGCGTCTCCCTGCTCTACCTGCTCCTGCTCGGGTACAAGAAGATCGAGGTGGGCGCCATCGCCGCCTCCTTCGGCGTCCTCTGGTCGGTCCTCAACGCCTATTCGGGCTGGTTCAGCGACTTCTTCGGCCGGCGCCGGATCGCGCTGGCGGGGACCCTGATGGGCGTGGTCACACCGCTGCTCTTCTTCTGGTACCTGCAGGGATCGCGCAACGTCAGCCTGGGCATCGCCGTGGCCGCGCTCTGGGGCTTGGGCACCGGCCTCTACTACGGCATCACCGAGGTGGTGCCCGGCGACGTGGCCCGGCTGGCCGAGCGGGGCGCCATCATCGGCACCTTCCGCTTCTTCCGCGACACCGGCAACGTGCTGGTGCCCATGATCTTCGCTTTCATCACCGACCCCAGTGTGTTCGGCTTCCCCAAGAACTACTGGGGCGGCGGCGAGGTCGGCCGCTATGGCCTCACTCTGTGGGCCACCTCCGGGATGATGCTGATCACGGCCGGGGTGGTCTGGCTGGTGATGAGAGAGACCTTCACGCCCAAGCAGCCCGACCCCAAGGCGGTGCGGGCGCCAGCGCCCGGCGCCTGAGTCGCGACCTGGCGGGCCTGGCCGATCAGGTCCTGGCCCGCCTGCGCGACCCCCAGGCGGACTTCGACGTGCAGGCCCTGGTCAGGGGCGAGCCGCACGCCCTCTGGCTGACCAGGCGGGGCTCCCGGCTGATCCTGCGCCTGCTCGATCCTGGCGGCGGCGAGGTGGAGTGGGCGGACTCCGCCTTCACGACCGTCAATCCCCATCTCGCCTTCGACAGCCTGCGCCAGCGGATCGACCTGGTCGCCCTCTACGCCGGCGGCCCCTTCCCGGAGGACCTGATGCCCTACTTCAGCCAGGACGAGACCTTCGGCGGCACCCGCTACCGGGCCGAATGGACCGGCTGGGACGAGTTCGAAGCCTGGCTGGGCGCTAGCTGAAGCGCCCGGCCCTCACCACTCCTTGGCGGTGTCGGTGGCGATCGCCCCCTCCCCCAGGCCCGCGTAGTACTCGGCGTGCTCCGCCTCCCGGAACTCGCCGGGGACCTCGACGCCGATCATCTCCCACTTGCGGTTGCAGGAGGCCTGGAGCTTGGCGATGTGCTCGGGCTTCAGGTGCCCGAAGCGGCCCTGGAGCTTCAGGTACTCGACGACCGGCCGCATCTGGTCGGGCTTCCAGTATTCGTAGGTGCGGGTCTCGGGGTCGTACTCCCAGAGCGGGAACATCCCGCACTCGACCACCATCCGGCCCAGCTCGATGGTGAGCGGGGTCTGATAGACGAAGCCCTTCTGGCAGGGCGTGTAGACCTGGATGAAGGCGGCGCCCCGGTGGTTCAGCCCCCGGCGTGTCTTGTTCATCATGTCGATGGGGTAGCCGACGCTGGCGGTGGCCACGTAGGCCTGGGGATGGCCGGCCGCCATCATGTGCGCCACCTCCTTGGGCCAGAGGGTCTTCCCCTCCGGGATCTTGGGGCCGGGCGGGGTGAAGGTTGTCATGCCCCCGTAGGGGGTGGTGGGCGAGGTCTGGATGCCGGTGTTGGCGTACTGCTCGTTGTCGTAGAGCACGAGCAGGGCGTCATGGTTGCGGTAGAGCATGCCGGAGACCGGGCCCAGGCCGATGTCGGCGGCCGAGCCGTCGCCCGCCATGCAGATGATGTTGGGGTACTGGCCCTTGTACTTGCCCTTGCGGATCATCGCCTCGTAGCCGGCCGCCACCCCCGAGGTGAAGGAAGCTCCGCTGGCGATCGGGGTGTGGGCCCAGGGGATTGCGTAGGGCGTGTTCAGGTAGCTGGAGTTGGCCACGTACATGCAGCCCGTGGGCCCGACCGCGATCGAGTTGTCCTGGGAGGCCTTGAGCACCAGCCGGTACTCGATGGCGGGGCCGCAGCCGGCGCAGGTCCGATGTCCGGCTACCAGGGGATCGGTCTCCGGCAGGTCCGGGTTGTACCAGCGGCTGCGGTTCTCGATTTCGAACAGCGGCAGCTCCTGCCGCTCGACTTCGATCGCCATCACTTCACCTCACCAAGCATGCTAGCGAAAGCGCCTCATTCCTCGAAGCCCACCCAGTGCGTCATCTTCGCGACGCCACCCCGGCGGACAGCTTCCTGGAGCTTCTCGGCCATCCAGTAGAACTCCTTCAGGACCACCGCCTCCCCGCCCATACCGGCCATGAAGGAGGTCAGCAGGGGGGGTTGGCGGAGCGGATAGAGCGCTGTGGCCAGGTCCAGGGTGAGGGCGCCGCCGCTGGTGGCGCCGCCCAGGGCCAGGTTGGTCTCGACCACCCCCACCGCCTTCACGTGGCCGAGCAGCTGCTGGGCGTCCTCGGTTGGGAAGGGCCGGAACCAGAGCAGCCTGGCCAGCCCAGCCTTGACTCCCTGCTCCCGGAGGTGATCCACGGCGGCCCGGGCGGTGACCGCGTGTGCGCCCTGCACGAAGAAGGCGATGTCGGCGTCCTCCAGCCGGTGGCCCTCGATGAAGTGCGGGTAGCGGCGCCCGAACATCTCGCCGAAGCCGTCCATGACCTCCCGGATGACCGGTACCGCCTCCTCCATCGCGCGGGCCCGGCCCAGCTGGAGGGGCGGGCCCTGCTCGGGCATGATCTGGGGCCCGTGCGAGACCGGTCGCTTGGGGTCCAGCGCATAAGGCAGCTTGTAGGCGGGCAGGAACTCGTCGACGAGCTCCTGGCTGGGCAGCTCGACCTCGCCCGAGATGTGGGAGACGAAGTAGCCGTCCTGGCAGACCATCTGGGGCAGCAGCACCCGGTGGTCTTCCCCGATCCGGTAGGCGATCAGGGTGCGGTCGAAGACCTCCTGGGGCGTCGAGCACCAGCCCATCAGCCAGCCCATGTCACGGGTGCAGAGCGCGTCGGTGTGCTCGGAGCCGAAGTCTCCCGGGGGGTCCAGGGTGCGGTCAGCCACCGCCATCTGCAGCGGGATGCGAGCCCCCGAGATGAAGGAGAAGAGCTCGTAGCCGTAGGTCAGCCCCACCCCCGAGGAGCCGGTGTAGGCGCGGGCTCCCGAGGAGGCGGCGCCCAGGGCGATGCTGAACTGGGCGTGCTCGCCGTCCGCGTGCACGAACTCGGCGTCCAGCTCGCCGTTGGCGATCATCTGGGCCAGGGTCATCATGATCGCCGTGTAGGGCCGGATCGGGTACGAGGTGATGACGTCTACGTCGGCGTACTTGGCGCCCAGGGCGGCGGCCGTGCATCCCGAGATCCTGACCTTCTTGACCGCCTGGGGCCGCTCGGCCACTGCCATCCTCACACCTCCTCGAAGAGCCGCTCGATCTCGGCCGCCTGCCGCCCGTGGCTGCCGATCTGGACCGCGAAGGCGGTCTCCATCCGCACCACGGAGTGGTCGTCGAAGTCCAGCTCGGGCACGAATTCGAGGCAGCCCGTGGGGCACTCCTGCACACAGACCCCGCACCCCTTGCAGTAGTCCAGCTTCACCGAGTAGTGGCCGTTGCGGCGCTGGTCGCGCTGGATGCTGGTGTCGGGACAGACGATCCAGCAGTTGTCGCAGCCGTTGCAGACCCCGCAGCTGAAGCAGCGGTCCGCCTCCCGCACCGCCATCTCCTCGCTGTAGCCGAGCCGGACCTCCAGCTTCTGCGACTTGACCCGCTCCTCGGGCTCCCGCTCGAGGTGGTGGACCCGGGGCACGTGCTTGAAGTAGCGCAGGTTGAGCCGCTTGAGGTCGTCGATGACGTCCAGCTTCCCGTTCTGGGCGACCAGCTCGCGGCCCTGGAGCAGGGTGTCGATGGCGCGGGCCACCTTCTTCCCCTCCCCCACCGCCTGCACCACCATGCCGGGCCCGACCTTGATGTCGCCGGCGGCGAAGATCATGGTCTCGCCGATGCGGTTGAAGGCACCGGTTTGGATCAGGCCGCGCCGGGTCAGCTCGGGGGGCAGGAAGTCGAGGTCGCTGCGCTGGCCGATGCAGACGATCACGGTCTCGCAGTCGATCTCCGAGTCCCGGCCGGGCACCATCTCCGGCCTGACGCTGCCGTCCCCGGCCTTGGCCAGCCGTGCCCCCGAGGTGCGGACGCCGGTCACGCGGCCGTCGCTGGTCACGATCTCGGTCACGGCGACCTCGTGCTGAAAGACGCAGCCTTCGTCCAGGCCCTCCTGGCGCTCCTCGCCCAGCGCGGGCATCTGCTCGGGCGTCTCCAGGGAGAGCATCCGGGCCTCCAGGGCGCCCAGCCGGAGCGCGGAGCGGACGCAGTCGAGGGCGGTGTTGCCGCCGCCCACGATCACCGCCCGCCGGCCCACGCGGACCTCCCGGCCCAGCCCGATGTCCCGCAGGAACTCGAGGCCTCGGTAGACGCCCTCGGCGTCCTCCCCTGGGACTCCGAGGCCGCGGCCCACGGAGAGGCCGACGGCGACCACGGCGGCGTCGTGGCGGCCCAGGTCCTCCCAGCTCAGGTCCCGCCCGAGGGCCTTACCGCACTCGATCCTGACGCCCAGGCGCTCGATGCGGGCGATCTCCTGGTCCAGGATCTCCTGGGGCAGCACCCACTCCGGGATCCCGCCCCGCAGCAGGCCGCCCGGCTTGGGCAGGGCCTCGAAGACGGTCACGTCGTAGCCCCTTCGGGCCAGGTGGTAGGCGGCGCTGAGCCCCGCCGGCCCGGAGCCGACCACGGCGACGTGCTTGCCCTGCTCCGGCCCGCGGGAGACGACGTCCTCCGGCAGCGAGAGCCCGAAGTCGCCCAGGAAGCGCTCCACGTTCCGGATCCCGATCGGCTCGTCGTACTTGCCCCGGTTGCAGGCCCCCTCGCAGGGGTGGTAGCAGACGCGGCCCGTGATGGAGGGGAACGGCATGTCCTCCTTGATCAGCGTGTAGCCCTCGAGGTAGCGGCCGTGCTTCACGTCGTCCAGGTAGCCCTGGATCCGCTCACCGGCCGGGCAAGCGTGGTTGCAGGGGGGCGTCTTGTCCCGGTAGACGGGCCGCATGTAGCGCCAGTTCCCGGTCGGGAAGAGGGTCTGGCCGTCCTTCTGGGTGGGGGCGGGCGTCACCCCCGCGAAGGGGACCTCGAGGTGCTTGGGGATGCGCGTTCCCTTGGTGGACATCGGGCTAGGCCTCCCTCCCGCCGGCCGCGACTTCGGCCGGCGAGATCTCCAGGATCCGGCACTCGTCGTGGCCGCGCTGGGCCGCCTCGGCGTTGGCGATGATCGACTGCACCGTCTCCAGGGCGACGCAGCCGCTGCCCCGCACCACGGCCCCCAGCAGCGGCGCCGAGACGCCGGCGCCGATGGCGGCCAGCTCGGCCGCCCCCTCCGTGGAGAGGCGGTCGTACCCGAGCCCGGTCAGGTTCTTGTAGAGCCAGGCGCCGTCCACCATCCCCACCGCGTCGACCACCACCAGGCGGCGGACCCGGCTGGGGTCGGGCAGGAATCGGGCCAGGTATTCCGGATCGCGCTTCGAGTTCACCACCACCACCCCCTTCCCGGGAGGCGTCGTGCGCGTGTAGTCGACCGCCTTGATCAGGGTCTCTTCGACCAGGACGATGATGTCGGGGTTCGGGTTCTCATAGACCAGCCGGTCTTCGATGGGCTGGTCGCTCATCCGTGCGTACTTGCGGATGAGGCAGTTGGTGCGGTCCGGCGCGTCCACGTAGTCGGAGATGTAGATCCCGATCCGGCCCTCACGGCGCGCCCCTTCGGCCAGCGTGTTGGCGATGTCGCGCGCCTCTTTGTCCATGATGATGCCGCGGGTCCAGACCGTGACCTCGTGGTAGAAGCTCATCTCACCCCTCGTCCTTCGCGAAAGCCCTCTCCTCCACCTCTCGCAGGTGCCGGAGCATGCTGGAGCGCGCGGCCGTGGCATCGCCGCTCCGCAGCGCTTCCAGGATGGCCCGGTGGCCCGCCAGCGAGCGCAGCGGCCGGCCGCCCTGCTGGAGCGAGCGCTGACGCACTTCCCGCAGCAGGTCCATGACGGTGTCGATCATGCGCAGCAGCACCGGGTTGCGGGCGGCGCTCGCGATCCCGTAGTGAAAGGCAGTGTCCTCCTCGAGGCCAGTGCCGCCGCTCTCCACCTCCTGGCGCTGCTTGCGCAGGATCTGCTCCAGCTCGTCCAGGTCTTCGGGGCTGGCCCGTTCGGCCGCGTAGGCGGCCACCTCCGGCTCGAAGATCCGGCGGACCTCGAAGAGCTCTCGCATCTGCTGATGGCTGGCCAGAAGCAGGGAGGCCAGCGGCTCGGTCAGCTCCTCCGGGCGCAGCGTGCCCACGTAGGTGCCATCGCCGTGGCGGCTCTCGATCAGCCCCATCTGCTCCAGCACCCGCAACGCATCGCGGACTGAGTTGCGGCTGGCCCGGAAGAGCTCGGCCAGCTCGCGCTCGGGTGGCAGGCGTTCTCCCGGCAGGATTCGGCCCTCGGCGACCAGGGCCTGGATCTGCGCCACGATCTCCTGGTAGACCTTCGTGCGCCGGACCTGCTGGATGCTGACCTGGTTCAATGGTTGGACCAATTCTAAGTGGAGGGGGCGCCGGCGGCGGAGTCTCGGAGCCGGACCAGGTCCTCCCGGAGCCTGGCCTTCAGCTGGCGCAGGAACTGGAAGTCAGCCGCGGCCAGGTTTGGGAAGGCGGCGGGGTCGAGAAGATCCTCGAGGCGGGTGCGGCCGCGGCCCTGCCGGATGAAGCCCAGGACCTGAGCCGCGGCTGCCGCCGGGATGGCCCCTTCCTCGAGGGCGTGCATCAGGCCGCGGCGCAGCCGGAGCCGGATCAGAGGCGCCAGCCAGAGGTCGTACTCTGCCGCCGAGAGCTGGGGAGGACGTCCCTCAACCAGCGCACGGTCCAGGTCCTGGACGCGGGGCTCCCACTCGCCCGGGGTCCGGCTGCCGAGCAGCCGGCGCAGTGCTTCCTGGCGGCGGGACTCGCTCAGACTCTTTTCTCAGCGGGTGGCCCAGCGGCCCGGGGCCACAGCTGCCAGGCTGAGACGAGCAGCAGCAGCCCGAAGGCCCTCGCCAGCACCTCCCTGGGCAGGCTGAGCGCGAGGGCGGCGCCGGCCAGGGCGCCCAGCAGGCCACCCAGCCCCATCCAGAGGGCGGCTCGCCAGACCACGTTGCCGTAGCGGCTGTGGGTCAGGGCGCCCGACAGCGCGGTCGGGATGACCGCCAGCAGGGAGGTGCCCTGGGCCAGGTGCTGGCCGAAGCCGAAGCCGAGCACCAGGATGGGCACCAGCAGGATCCCGCCGCCGATCCCGATCACGCCGCTGGCCACCCCCACCACCAGCCCGCTCAGCACGGCCAGCAGATCGCGCAGGATCACGGCAGCAGAAGCTCCTTGAGCCCGACCACCCCCAGCAGCGCGACGAAGATCATGCGCAGCTCGCGCTCCGGGATCCGGCGCATGAGCCTCGCTCCCAGGTAGGCTCCGACCACGCTGCCGGCGGCGAGCAGCACCGCCAGCCGGAGGTCGACCTGCGGCGAGCGGCCGCCGAAGTAGTAGACGAGCCCGCCCGCGACCCCGAGCGGGACGATGGCCGCCAGCGAGGTGCCGTGCGCCTGGTGCTGGCCCAGCTTGGCCCAGGTGACCTGGAGGGGCACCAGCACGCCCCCGCCGCCGATGCCCAGGAGCCCGCCCAGCAGCCCGGCGAGGGCGCCGATGCCCAGGAAGACCCAGGCCAGGGACTTACTCTGCCTTGGGCTCGGGTGGGGCGACGACCGAATGGTGCCGGAAGTCGACGTTGGGGCCCAGCTGCGGCAGCGGCGGCAGCTTGGGCTTCTTCTTCTTCTTGGCCTCGCGGCCCTGCTTGTCGCGACCTTTAGCCATCGCCGCCAGATTCTAGGACGGCTGCACCTCCAGGACGGTCGCTAGCTCGCGCAGGAACGACTCCACGTCGGTCACCAGGCCAACGCTCTGCCAGCTGCCGCGGTCGGCCAGCTTGGTGACCACGGCCGGGTTCATGTCCACGCAGACCGTGCGCACGGTCGCCGGCAGCAGGTTCCCGGTGGCGATCGAGTGCAGCATGGTCGCCAGCATGATCGCCATCCGCACCCCGGGCACGGCGGAGCGCATGCGGTCCTGCGCCTCCACCACGTCTGTGATGACCTCCGGCAGGGGCCCGTCGTCGCGGATGCTGCCCGCCAGCACGATCTCGACCCCGTGCTCGACGGCGGTCTTCATCACCCCGCTCTTGAGGTGCCCGGAGCGGACCATCTCGGCCAGGGAGCCGGCCTGGCGGACCCGGTTGATCGCCCGCATGTGGTGCTCGTGGCCGTGCTCGATCGGCAGCCCGCTCTCCAGGTTGATCCCCAGCGCGGTGCCGAAGAGAGCCGCCTCCACGTCGTGCACCGCCAGCGCGTTGCCGGCGAAGAGCACCTGCACGTAGCCGAGCTCGATCAGCCGCGACAGGTAGACGCCGGCCCCCGTGTGCACCACGGCCGGCCCGGCCACGACCAGGATCCGCCCAGCCTCGGAGCGGATCTGGCGCATCTCCTCCGCGATCCGGGAGATCAGCAGCTTCTTGGGCTTCTCGGCCGAGATCTCGCTGGCCATGAAGCTGAAGATCTCGGTCTGCCGCGATCGTTCCAGCGGTAGCACGCGGACGCCGGCGTGGCCGACCACCACCTTGAGCCCGGGGTAGGCCTGCCCGAAGGCGACGCACCAGGCTCTCGCTTCGCGCTCGTCGACCGCGATGGCGGTGTCCATCTCCTGCTTCTCGACCGCCACCCAGCGCGATCCCAGCAGGACCTCGGTGGGCAGGTTGGAGGTGGAGTAGAAGCCCTCCGGGAAGACGCCCGCCTTCTTCACCGCCTCCAGGCGGACCGGGTGCTCTGCCTCGACCTTGGCGCCCAGCTCGCGGGCGCGCCTGACGATGCGGTCGAGCTGGGCCGCGCTCTCGGCGTTGACCTCCAGGCGGCAGAAGGAGGGGTCGGTCTTGTGCTTGCCGACGATCAGCTCCTCGACGTTGAAGTTGCCGCCCAGGTCCATCACCAGGTCCATGACCGAGGGCAGGATCATGGAGTCGATGATGTGCCCGGTCAGGATCAGCCGGGCGGTGTGCGGCGCCTTGGCCTCCTTGGCGTTCTTGCTCACCTGGCCGCCGCCAGCACCTGGTTGATGCGGTCCCTCAGCTCGGCCGCGGCGGCCGCGGGGTCGCGGGCGTAGAGCAGGCTCCGGCTGGCCGAGACCAGGCTGCCGGCCGGGTCCCCGTTCCAGGCCGCCCGCACCGAGCCTTCCAGGTCGCCGCCCTGGGCTCCGATCCCGGGCAGCAGGAAGGGCAGGTCGGGCGCCGCGCGGCGGACCTCCGCCACCTGCTCGGGCGCCGTGGTGCCCACCACCAGCCCGACGTTGCCGGCGCCGTTAACGCGCTGCGCCATCTCCACCACCCGCAGGTAGAGCGGCCGGCCGCCGGCGTCCAGGTGCTGCAGCTCCTGGGCGCCCGGGTTCGAGGTCCGGCAGACCACGTAGACGCCGCGGTCCGCGCGCCGCGTGAACTCCGCCAGCGAGTCGGAGCCGTGGTAGGCGTGCAGCGTCACGGCGTCCATGCGCAGTGCGTCAAAGACCGCGCGGCTGTAGGCCTCCATGGTGCTCGGGACGTCGGCGCGCTTGGCGTCCAGCAGGAGCGGAACGTCGGCCGGGACCAGGTCCCGCAGCTCGGCCAGGGCCTGCCAGCCCGCGGGCCCGTACTGCTCCCAGAAGGCGGAGTTCGGCTTGTAGCAGCAGGCCAGGCCGGAGGTGCGCCGGATCACCTCCTGGCAGTGACGCAGCGCGCCCGCCGCTCCCCCCGGGATTCGCTTGGGGTCGGGGTCCAGCCCGACGCAGAGATGTGAGCGGCGCGCGTTCGACGCGGCGCGCAGGCGCTCGAAGTACGGCTGCGCCGGTCTCAAGGGGCTGTCAAGCCTGCGTATATCTGGCGGCCATGGCGGCAGCCTTGCGGCGGCCGCGCTCGGCCAGCCGGCAGTAGGCGCAGACCTCCGCCGTGGTCGGCTGGCCGCAGCTCGCGCACTCGCGCAGCACGACCGGCTCCCTGTCCGCGCTCACCGCCTTCCGGCCGCCGTCCAGGAACCCGAGCAGGAACCGCTGCTTGGCCCCCGGCTGCTGCTCCTCCAGCGTGTTCAGCATGTCCTTGTAGAGGAGGGACTTGGCGCCCTTCGCCATCGGGCACTCCTCCAGGATGTAGTCGATCCGCTCCACGATCGCGTACGCGGCGGTGTCCCGCTCGGCCAGGCGGTAGAGCGGCTTCACCTTGCGGACCAGCCTCGGGTGCGTGCTCTCCAGGACGGGACCCTGGCGGCCGAGGAAGTCCGTCTGCCAGTGCACGACGTTGCCGAACAGCGTCGCCGCCTCGTCGTCCAGGTTGTGGCCGGTGGCGACGACCGGGTAGCCGAGGTCGGCCGCGACCTTGTTGAAGTGGTAGCGCTTGACGGTGCCGCAGGCGGCGCAGGGCTTGCCGCTGCGGGCGTCGCGCAGGTCGGGCACCGTGAAGCCCTGGCCTTCCTCGAGGTCGACCTGATGCAGCCGGAGGCCGTGCTTGTCCGCGAAGGCCTCGGCCTTGGCCTGGGAGCGGCGCGAGTAGTCGGCGATCCCGAGCCGGATGTACATGCCGTCCGCCTGGTAGCCGAGGCGGGTCAGGGCGTGCCAGAGGGCGAGGCTGTCCTTGCCGCCGGAGACGGCGACCAGTACGCGCTCGTCGCGGTGGAACATGCGGTCGTGGTCGACTGCCCGCTGGACCTGGGCCCGGAACCAGTCCGGGTAGCAGCGGGCGCAGAAGGCCGAGCGGTGTCTGCGGACCTCGACCTGCGCCGGGGCCCGGCACTTGAGGCAGCGCATTACCTGGTTCCACCTGAGATCACGGGCCAGATCTCGAGCTGGTCCTCGGCCCGCAGGCGGACGTCGCGGGTCAGGATGTCCTCCCCCCTCAGCACCAGGTAGGCGTCCTGGTGGAGCCTGAGCGTGCGCAGCAGGTCGGCCACGGTCGCGGCCTCCACCTCGCGCGCTTCCCGGTCGGGGAGGATGACCACCCTCACGGCCCCATCCTAACCATCCCCAGGAGGCACAATGAAGTCGTGGAAACGCACGTCGCGCGACCACTGCGGATCGCGCTGGCCCAGATCGACACCACGGTCGGAGACCTGGAGGGCAACGCCCAACGCATCGAGCAGTGGATCGGCCGCGCCCACCAGGCCGGCGCCGACCTGGTCGCCTTTCCGGAGCTGGCGCTGACCGGCTACCCGCCGGAGGACCTCCTCCTCAAGCCCTCCTTCATCCACGACAACCTCCGCCACCTGGAGAAGGTGGTGGCGGCGACCGAGGGGATCGCCGCCGTGATCGGCTTCGTCGACCTGGACGGCGACATCTTCAACGCCGCCGCATTCGCCAGCGACGGAGTGCTGCGGGGCGTTTACCACAAGGTCTACCTGCCCAACTACGGCGTCTTCGACGAGGAGCGGTACTTCCAGCGCGGCCGGCGCTCCCCCCTCTTCGAGCTGGGCGGGGTCCGGATCGGCGTCTCCATCTGCGAGGACGCCTGGTACCCGACCGGGCCGATCTCGGTGCAGGCGGACCACGGGGCCGAGCTGCTGGTCAACATCAACGGGTCGCCCTACCACGCCGGCAAGCGTCACCTGCGGGCGAACATGATCGGCACCCGCGCCTCCGACTCCCACGCCTTCGTCGCCTGGGTCAACGCCGTCGGCGGCCAGGACGAGCTGGTCTTCGACGGCAACTCGATGATCTTCGGCCCCGAGGGAGACCTGCTGGCTCACGCCCCCTCCTTCCAGGAAGCCCTGCTGGTGGCCGACCTGGACGTAGGCTCGGTCTTCGGCCACCGGCTGCACGACACCCGCCTGCGCCGGGAATCGCAGGGGGCGGTGCACCTCGACCTCGAGGTCTCCGAGGTGGTCGTCTCCGAGCGCCCCGCGCGACGGCGGACGAAGCACCTGCCGGCGCCGCTGGACGCGCCCCTCGACGGCGCCGAGGAGGTCTACGCGGCGCTGATGCTGGGCACCCGCGACTACGTGCGCAAGAACGGCTTCCAGAAGGTGGTGCTGGGGCTCTCGGGCGGGATCGACTCGGCGCTGACCGCGGCGGTGGCGGCGGACGCCCTGGGCCCAAGCAACGTGATCGGCGTGCTGATGCCCTCCCGCTACACCTCGAAGGCGAGCCTGGAGGACGCCTCGCTGCTGGCCGAGAACCTGGACATCCAGACCCTGGAGATCCCCATCCAGGAGACCCACCGGGCCCTGGAGTCCACTCTCAGGGACGCCTTCGGCGACGGCCCCCCGGACATCGCGGAGGAGAACCTGCAGCCGCGCATCCGGGGCACCATCCTGATGGGCCTCTGCAACAGGTTCGGCTACCTGCTGCTCTCCACCGGCAACAAGTCGGAGCTGGCGACCGGCTACTGCACGCTCTACGGCGACCTGGCGGGCGGTTTCGCCGTGCTCAAGGACATCACGAAGCTGATGGTCTACGAGCTCTGCCGTCACCGGAACTCCCTGGACGGGGAGGTCATCCCGGAGCGGGTGCTGAAGAAGGCGCCCTCGGCCGAGCTGCGGCCGAACCAGAAGGACACGGACAGCCTTCCCCCCTACGAGGAGCTGGACCCCATCCTGCGCGGCTACGTGGAGGAGGATCTGAGCTTCGAGGAGCTGGTGGCGGCTGGGCACCGGCCGGAGACGGTCGCGCGCGTCATCCAGCTGGTGGACCGCAGCGAGTACAAGCGGCGGCAGGCGCCGCCCGGGGTCAAGATCACGCCTCGCGCCTTCGGCCGCGACCGCCGGATGCCGATCACCAACCAGTACGCCCCCGACGGGATCAGGGCGAGGCCGGCGCGCAAGTCGACCAGGGCATAAACTAAGCCTATAGCAGCCATAGACAGGAGCTATCGTGCCTGACCGCTTCGACGTCGCGGTGATCGGGGGCGGGCCCGGCGGCTACGTGGCGGCCATCAGGGCCGCCCAGCTGGGAGCGCGCACCGCCATCGTCGAGAAGGACCGCCTGGGGGGCACCTGCCTCGTCCGCGGCTGCATCCCGACCAAAGCCCTGCTGCAGTCCTCCGAGCTCTGGTCACTGGTCCAGCGCGGCCCCGAGTTCGGCCTCCGGGCCGAGAAACTGAGCTTCGACTGGGCGGCCGCCCAGAAGCGCAAGACGGCGGTCGTCGACCAGCTGGTGAAGGGGGTCGAGGGCCTGATGAAGGCGAACCGGATCCAGGTCTTTTCCGGCTTGGGCGTGCTCGCCAGAGGAGGCCGGATCCAGGTCGGCGGCGACGGCCTGGAGGCGAAGGACATCGTGATCGCCACCGGCTCGGTCCCGGCACGGATCCCGATCCCGGGGGCGGAGCTGGCGATCGACTCCGACCAGATCCTGGAGCTGAAGGAGGTCCCGCCCCGGCTGGCGGTGATCGGCGGCGGAGTGGTGGGCATGGAGTGGGGCGCGCTGTTCGCGGCCCTCGGATCGAGGGTCACCGTGCTCGAGCTGCTGCCCCAGATCCTGCCCATGGTCGAGGCCGACCTGGTCGTCGCCTACCGCCGCCACTTCGAGGGCCTGGGCGGCGCGATCCACACCGAGGCCAGGGTGTCCCAGATCAATGAGTCAGGGGACGGGCTCGAGGTTCACTTCAGCAAGGGAGGTGAAGGCGGCCGCGTGGAGGCCGACCAGGTGCTGCTGGCGACCGGCCGGCTCCCCTACACCGCGGGCCTGGGCGCGGAGGCGGCCGGGGTCGAGATCGAGCGCGGCCGGGTCCGGGTCGACGAGCACCTCCGGACCACCGCCGACCACGTCTGGGCGATCGGCGACGTGATCGGGGGCATCATGCTCGCGCACGTCGCCTCCTACGAGGGCATCTGCGCGGTCGAGAACATCGGCGGCAGCCGGCTGCGCAGCCCCGACTACCACGCCGCTCCCAACTGCATCTACACCGACCCCGAGATCGCCCACGTGGGCCTGGGCGAGAAGGAGGCCCGGGAGCAGGGCCTCGAGGTCCAGGTCGGCCGTTTCCCCTTCGCCGCCTCCGGCCGGGCTCTGACGCTCGGGCAGTCCGAAGGCTTCGTGAAGGTGGTGGCCGGGGCCCGCGACCGGAAGATCCTGGGCGTCCACATGGTCGGCCCCCGGGTCACTGACCTGGTGGCCGAGGCGACGCTGGCGGTTCAGCAGGGGCTGACCCTGGACCAGCTCGAGCTGACCATGCACGCTCACCCCACGCTACCTGAGGCGCTGCTGGAGGCGGCGCTGGCGGCAGAGGGGCGGGCGATCCACATCCCGAACCGTCCAGCGCATCGGCAGGAGGAGGTGAGACCCGAGGTGGCCAGGACCGTGGAAGAGAAGAAGCCCGAGGAGCGGTCCCAGGACGGGCCCAAGACCGCGATCGACTCCAGCCCGCAGGCGCTGGAGCTGAGGAAGGAGAACCGCGGCCGCCTCCTGAAGCTGCACCGCCTCATGTACCTGATCCGCCGCTTCGAGGAGCGGGCGCAGGAGCAGTACACGAAAGCCAAGATCGGCGGCTACTGCCACCTCAACCTGGGCGAGGAGGCGACGGTGGTGGGCGGGATCCTGGCCCTGAAGGCGGAGGACTACATCTTCACCAGCTACCGCGAGCACGGGCACGCCATCGCCCGTGGCGTCGACCCCCGGAGCGTAATGGCCGAGCTCTTCGGCCGCGAGACCGGCACCTCGCACGGGCGCGGCGGCTCGATGCACATCTTCGACTCCGGGCTGAGGTTCATGGGCGGCTACGGGATCGTGGGCGGCCACCTGCCGCTGGCCACCGGCGCCGCCTTCGCACTGAAGTACCAGCAGAAGAAGGACATCGTCTTCTGCATGTTCGGCGACGGCGCCGTCAACATCGGCGCCTTCCACGAGTCTCTCAACTACGCCAAGGTGCAGCACCTCCCGGTGGTCTGGTACTGCATCAACAACCAGTACGGCATGGGCACCGCGGTGGAGCGCGCATCGGCCGTCAAGGACGTCTACAAGCGGGCCTGCGCCTACGACATGGAGGCGATCCAGGTCGACGGCATGGACCTGCTTGCAGTGCTGAACCAGACCCGCGAGGTCGTGGAGAAGACCCGCGCCGACGGGGAGCCGCGCTTCATCGAGGCCGTCTGCTACCGCTTCCGGGGCCACTCGGTGGTCGACCCCGACAAGTACCGCTCGGAGGCGGAGAAGGAGAGGTGGAAGCGGAGCGACCCCGTCGTCGGCTTCGAGCACCGGCTGAAGGAGGCCAGGATCGCCGGCGAGGAGGACTTCAAGAAGGCCTACGACCAGGTGGACGCGCAGGTCGAGGACGCGATCCGCTTCGCGGACCAGAGCCCCAACCCGCCGGTCGAGGAGCTCTACCGATTCCTGTACTCGGGAGAGTGGGAGAGGGAGAAGGTCGGCAATGCCTGAGAAGCTCTTCCGGGCCGCCCTGCAGGAGGCGCTGCGCGAGGAGATGGAGCGCGACGAGCGTGTGTTCCTGATCGGCGAGGACATCGGCCTCTTCGGCGGCGCCTACCGCATCACCGAGGGACTGCTAGACCGCTTCGGCGAGAAGCGGGTCGTCGACGCCCCCATCGCCGAGGAGGTGATCGTCGGTTCCGCCATCGGCGCCGCCATGGCCGGGCTGAGGCCGGTGGTCGAGATGATGACCATCAACTTCTCGCTGCTGGCCTACGACCAGATCGTCCAGAACGCAGCCAAGATCCGCTACATGTTCGGCGGCGAGGTCTCGGTGCCGATGGTCGTGCGCCTGCCGGGCGGGGCCGGGCATCAGCTCTCCTCCCAGCACTCGCACAGCTTCGAGGTCCTCTACAGCTTTATCCCCGGCCTGCTCGTGGTCGCGCCGACCACGCCCGAGGACGCCAAGGGCCTGCTCAAGTCGGCCATCCGGACCGACAACCCGGTGATGTTCCTGGAGTCGATGAGCCTCTACAACTCACGAGGCGAGGTGCCCGATGGCGACTACACGACGCCGATCGGCAAGGCCGCCCTGCGCCGCTCGGGCTCGGACCTGACGCTCATCGGCGTCTCCCGACAGGCGGTGCTCGCCACCGAGGCGGCCAGGCAGCTGGAAGAGCAGGACGTCGACGCCGAGGTGATCGATCTCCGCAGCCTGAGGCCGCTGGACTGGAAGCCGCTGGTGGAGTCGGTGCGGAAGACCGGCCGCTGCCTGGTCGTCGAGGAAGGCTGGCCCACCTACGGGGTCTCAGCGGAGATCGCGGCCGGCCTGCAGGAGCGCTGCTTCGACCATCTGGACGCCCCCATCCTGCGGCTGGGCGGCGCCGAGGTGCCGATGCCCTACAACCAGCAGCTGGAGAAGGCCGCCATCCCCTCCTCGCAGGACATCGTCCGGATGGCGCTCAAGACCGTCGGCAAGAACGGAGGCTAGCGGCCAACCCGCGCCATGACTGACGTCAACATGCCGAAGCTCTCCGACACCATGGAGGAGGGCACCGTCCTGGAGTGGAAGAAGGCGGACGGCGACCAGGTGAAGAAGGGCGAGGTGCTGGCCGAGGTGGAGTCGGACAAGGCCAGCTTCGAGATCGAGGCCGAGGCCGACGGCGTGCTCTCGATCGTCGTCGACAAGGGCAAGCCGGTGCCCGTCGGACAGGTGATCGCCCACATCGGCGAGGCGGGCGAGGCCGCCCCGGCGAGGACTGAGAAGAAACCGGGCCCGCCCAAGGCCGAGGCGAAGAGAGAGGAGCCGCGACCGCAGCCGAAGGCTGCCGAGCCGGAGAGGCCTGAGCCACCCGTCGACGCGCGGCCGGCGCCTACCGATGGCGCCCAGAGGGCCTCCCCTCTGGCCCGCCGGCTGGCGGCCGAGATGGGCGTTGACCTGGCCGCCGTCAAAGGCAGCGGGCCCGAGGGCCGGATCGTGAAGGAGGACGTGCTGGCGGCGG
>WNFB01001377.1_pt1 | contig 20611 bp, 13 predicted proteins | sample 5400501 | NCBI WGS metagenome assembly WNFB01 (sample SAMN13153341, study PRJNA577476) | soil metagenome | isolation source: 200 cm saprolite under Douglas fir tree site 2 hole 1 | place: USA:California | collected 2015-04-18 | reverse complement strand
ATCACTCATGACCATACCCATATATTCTTCGGGAATAAGTAAAGTCAAAGATACCCAAGGTTCGAGTATCACTGGATGAGAGGCGAGCATGGCCTCGACGAACGCTCTATTTGCGACCTCCTCAAAAGCAGCGGCGGTGGAATCGATTTCATGGTAGCTGCCGTCCAGGATGGAGGCCCGAAAATCGGTCAGCGGGAAGCCCCAGAGTCCTCTTTGGGCTGCCCTCAAAACCCCGATTTCGATATAGGAGAGGAATCTACGGGGCAGCGAATCATGAGCAACGACTTTGCGCGCCGAGAATTGAAATCCTCCACCGCTATTGAGCGGCTCAATCGAAAGTCTTACATGGGCGTATTCATGTCTTCCCTTGGTTTGCCGGAAGACCTTTTGCTCGCCAATACCAGCCTCTCGAATGGTTTGGCGGTAAGGGAGATCCTGCGATGTCAGCCAAGGAATCATCGTTCGGGACAATTGGCTCCGACCAAGTCCTAGCCTAACGCAAAGAAGGCCTTGGCGTCTTTCGCTTTGTGCGACAAGCAGCCGAGCTTGAGAATGGGAACGGGGGCGAGGCTTGACCACGACTTCCACACCGCGGCCAAGAAGCATCAAGAGGCGTAACAAACGCTCGATGGAAAAGCCCGAAAGGCGGCCGCGGCTGAGGGCAGAGATTTTGGGCTGGTCCGCACCCAGGATTCCGGCGGCCTGAGCCTGGATGAGTCAGCGTTCCCGAATGATGGCAGGGCGGGCGTTACATGCGCACGGAGAATCGCCCAAACCAAAAAGGTGCCGGCTCGAGGGAATCACCGCGCCTCGAGAAGAATTTCTTTGCTTACGACCATCTCGGCCCTGCCGTCCTCAAGCGGTCGGCGGCAACGGCAAGCACGATAATCGCTCCGATCATGATTTCCTGGATGTAGTTCGGCCAGCCCATCAGTTGGCAACCGTTCCGCAAGAAGGCCATGATCAGCGCGCCCACCATCGAGCCACGGATGCTGCCCTGACCGCCGCTGAGGCTGGCGCCTCCGATCACGACCGCCGCGATCACGTCGAGCTCCACGCCCACTGCGACGGTGGGATCTCCCTGTCGCAGGCGCGACATCTGCACCACTCCCGCCAGGCCAAAAAACAGTCCCCCGAGAGAGTAAATCCAGAGCTTGAGCCGGTCGGTACGGATCCCGCAGGCGCGCGCCGCGGCCTCATTGGAGCCCAGGGCAAAGACGCGCCGTCCGAACACCGTGCTGCGAAGCATCACGGCCGCGAGTACCGCAAGCACGATCGCAATCCAAACACCGGGCGCCACCAGCAACCAAGTACGGTTCGGTGAGATCGTGGCCAGTTCGTTGAGCCATGTGGCCCGGATATTCACGGTCTGTTCGGCGGCGACCCATTTGGCCACGCCTCGCGCGATGCCCAGCATGCCCAGCGTGGCAATGAACGGCACCACGCCTAATCGCGTGATCGCCAGACCATTGATCAAGCCAACCAATCCCCCCACCAGAATTCCGGCGAACAAAGCCGCCAAGGGCAGCCATCCGGCCCGCAAGGCAATTGCGGAGACAACGCCGGCCAGCGCGACCACCGAGCCCACCGAGAGGTCAATACCACCGCTTACGATAATTACCGTCATCCCAACCGCGCCGAGCGCGACGATAACCGTTTGTGTCAGGACGATGCGCAGGTTCCCGACCGAGAGATACCGCGCCGGCTGGCCGCTGATCGCAGCAAAGACAGCGACCACCATCGCCAGCCCCAAAAAGGGACCGAAAACCTGCAGCCACTCATAAAAGGCGGAGCTCTTTGCTTCAGCCAAGAGGGGCCGTTCGGCCGGCGTCCCTGGCGTAGGGAGGCTCACAGCGCCACGCTTGCATCTGAAGTTGGATCCGGGCCAATGGCGGCCTGCATCACCGATTCGGGGGTCCACTCTGCGATCGCACGCGCCGGCCACAATCTGCCGCGAACCATCACCGCCAAGCGATCACACATGCCGAAGAGCTCGGGCAGATACGAGCTGATCATCAGCACCGCTTTCCCCGACGCGGCCATTTCCGCGATGGCTTCGTAGATCTGGGCCTTGCTACCGACATCCACACCGCGTGTGGGCTCGTCCATCAGGAGGATTTCAGCTTCTTGGTACAGCAGGCGCGCGATCGCCACCTTCTGCTGGTTCCCACCCGACAGGCTGGCGACCGGCGATTCCGTATCATGCGCCTTGATGCGCAGCTTCGCCACCCACGCTTTTGTGTGTTCCGCCTGCGTGGCAAGGTCGAGCCATCCCCAGCGCGAACAGCGCGAAAAGCGGGTCAGGGTAACGTTGTCGGCCACCGAGAGTCCCAGAGCAAGTCCCTCGCCTTTGCGGTCCTCGCTGAGATAGCCGACTCCGCGCGCCATCCAGGCTTGCGTTTCCGAGCGCAGCGCTGCGCTCTCGAAGGGCTTCTTGCCGATCCGAACCTCACCGACCGCGGCGGGCAGCAGCCCCAATAAGGCCCGAATCATCTCGGTGCGCCCGGAGCCGACCAGGCCGGCGATGCCCAGCACCTCGCCGCGATAAAGCTCAAAGCTGGCATCGCGCACCGCCGGAGGCGCGCTCAGATGCCGCACCTCAAGCACGCAGTCGGAGCCGGGGAAGGAGCGGCGCGCCGGAAACAGGTTCTCCACTGCGCGGCCCACCATTGCGGAAATGATCTCCGCGTCCGTCACCTCCGGCAGCGCTCCGCTGATCACACTTACGCCGTCGCGCAGCACCGTAAAGCGGTCGGCAAGCGCGCGCACCTCTTCGAGGAGGTGGCTGATGTAAATCACGCTGATTCCGGAATCCCGCAGCCTGCGGATGCACGCGAAGAGCCGTTCGACGTCTCCTCGAGGAAGGCTGCTGGTGGGCTCGTCCATCAGGATGAGCGAGGCATTTTGCGCCAGCGCCCGGCTGATTTCCACAATCTGACGCGCCGCAATCGGCAGTTCGGCCACGCGACGCTCCGGAGCAATGGCGGGATGATGAAAAGCCTCCAGGATCTCTGCGGCGCGATTCTGCAATGCCCCGCGGTCGAGCCATCCCCGCCGCGCGGGTTCCATGCCCAGCAGGATGTTCTCGGCAACGGAAAGATGCGGGCAGAGCGAAAGCTCCTGGTGAATGTGCGCGATGCCGTGCCGGCGAGCGTCCTGCGGGCCCCCAGGCCGATACTCGCGGCCGCCAAAGCGCATCCGTCCGGCATCCGGCGCGAGCACGCCCGAGATCACGTTCATCAGCGTGCTCTTGCCTGCGCCATTCTCGCCGATCAGCGCATAGACCTCGCCCCGGCGGACTTCCAGATCCACGCCATCGAGCGCACGGGTCGCCCCAAAGCTTTTCTTGATTCCGATGAGCTCCAGCAGCGTCATGAGCCGCCCAGGTATTTCGCGAGAGCTGGACGCAGGGGCCGTTGGACCTCGGGAGTATCCCGGCTTGCCGGAGGCCCGGCGCGCGCCCGGCAGGAACAAACTTGAATGGTGGTCTCCTTTCTGTTTTCTCAGTGCCTCTTCTTGAAAGCCGCCCGAATGGATTGTTCCGCCAGCGGCGCCATGACGGCATATCCCTGCGCATTCGGGTGCAGGCCATCGTCGCTCAGTTCCCTCTTGAGCATTCCTTGATCATCCACCAATGCCGAAAAGTAGTCGAGATAGGTATAGCCATTCTCCGAGGCGTACCGCTTGAGCCACGCATTCAGCTCGCGGAGCTGCTCCGGGGGACGGCGGTCTGTTTGGACCAGTGGCGCGCCCTCGCGGCTGTGGCCATAATTGCTGACCGGAAGCACTGAGACCAAAACCACGCGGATTCCGTGCGCGCGCGCCAGCTCGGCCATGGACGCGAGATTGTCCTCAATGGCGGCCAGCGTGGTGGGCCCCGTATTCCCGGCAATGTCGTTCGTTCCCGCCAGGATGACGACCGCTTTCGCGTGCGCGGCGATCACGTCCTGGCGGAAGCGGATGAGCATTTGGGGCGTCGTCTGTCCGCTGATCCCACGGTTGATGTAAGGCTTGCCCGGAAAAAAACCGCCATAAATCGGACGGCTCCAGAGATCCGTAATCGAATCCCCGAGGAACACGACCCGTTGCTCGGTTCTTGTGGGCGGAGCCAACTCCGTGTCCGCCTCGCGATAACGGCCCAACTCAGCCCAGTCTTTCAGCCGAATCTCGGCGCGCTCGAGCTTGCGCTTCACCGCCGGCAGTTCGGAGCAATCCCCCGCCGGCTTGGCTTGGGGCTCCGACTGGGCTCCGGCGATGCCGGCACTCAACAACACAACCAAGCTCGCGGCGAGAGCGCATGTGAAGACGCGTGTCATGGAATTTGCACCTCATTGGCAGGGTGGACCAGGACGATGCACCAGGCGGAGGCAAACCAGGGAACCGATGATCGGCAGTCGCTGCCGGGGGACTCGCGAGGGCTGGGCCGTCATGGGAGCTTCTTCGCGTGCATCAACTGAAAAAAGGTCTGTAAACTTGCGCCTCCAGGTCAACGCCATCGAGTGCGCGGCGCGCCGCGCAGCGTCATGAGCCGCCCAAGTATTTCTCCAGAGGCGGATGCAAGAGCCGTTGAGCCTCGGGAGTATCCAGGTTCGCTGGAGTCACCAGCGTCGCGCCGGTGTCCACTCGCTTCTCGATGGGCTTTCCCTGAAGGTGGTCCACCATCGTCCGGACTCCCAGTTCGCCCATGCGGAAGGGGTCCTGTACCACGAGGCCCTGGAGTTGCTTGTTCCGCATCGCTTCCACAAAGGTGGCGCTGGAGTCGAACCCGATAAAGACCACCTTGCCCGCCTTTTGCACATCTTGAAGCGCTAGAAGCATGCCGGCAGTGGACGACTCGTTGGGCGTGAAGATGCCTTGCACCTGGTCGGCGTAACGCGTCAGGAGGTTTTCGGAGGCCCGCTTGGCGGTTTCGCGAGTGGGGCCAGCGTACTGGTTCGACGAAATGAGTCGAATGTTCGGATAGGCCGATCGGAGTTGTTCCACGAAACCCTCTTCGCGAGCCTGGGTACTGGCCGAACCCTCCTGGTAACGCAGGAGCAGGACCGTGCCTTTGCCAGGGAGCAGCTCGCCCATACGACCGGCAGCCAGCGCCCCTCCCTTCTTGTTGTCCGTCGCGATGTAGCTCACAATCTGCGGCGATTCCAGCGCGGAGTCAATCACCACAGTCGGGATGCCCGCCCGCGCCGCCTCCTCGACGGGACGCACCAGCGCGTGGCTGTCGAAAGGCGCAAGCACGATTCCTTGCACCCCCTGGCTGATAAAACCTTCGACGACCTGCGTCTGCTGTTCCCGGTCGTCTTCGCGAAGAGGCCCCTTCCAGATGATATCGACCCTTATCCCTTTCTCCGCGAGATCGCGCGCCGCTTTGACCGCCCCCGCATGAATCGACTTCCAGTACTCGTGCGTGGAGCCCTGAGGAATCACCGCGATCGCAAGGCTCTTGCTGTTCTTGCTGTGCCGATTGCAACCGGCGCCGACAATGGCCAGCAAAAGCGTAAGGACCATCCAAAGGAAATGATGGCGTCTCAAGGTGCTCTCTCTGCGCGCGCAGTCCGGCAAGCCCTTGCGGGCGATCCTTGCGCTCTCAACGAGGGGTTTCGCCCGCCGCCCGGCCCTGCTTCGCAAAATGAACTTTGAGCGTTACCGTGGAGTTCTTTTTGGTTCGCGCTGTTACTTGAGTTCCCTTGAAGGCTTCCGGGCTGCCCTCTGCCTCGAGAAAATTCGATCGAACAACCTTCTCCGGGGCGCGCGGCAAGCTGAGCCGCGCTTCCGAGTCTTCGCCCTTGGCGTCGTACCACTGGAATATCCAGGCATCGCCGTCTTCCGCCTTCTTGATTGTGGTCAAGACCAAACTGGCGGGCGACAACTGCACAAAGGAGTGCGAGGGCGGCAGGCTTCCCCGGTGACTGTCGCTGACCACCGCAAGGAGCGGATGGTTGTATTCGTATCCGCGCTGGACTGCGCTGGATTGCTCCACGCGACCCTTGTGCGGATAGAGGGCGTATTCAATCGCATGTTTGCCGCGATCGGCCATGGGATCGGGCCATTTCGGCGAGCGCAACAGCGAGAGCCGCATCACCTGCCCTTTGATGTCGTAGCCATACTTTGCCCGGTTCAACAGAGCCACGCCATAGTCTTGCTGCGATAGATCGGCCCAGCGCTGCGCAGGGACCTCCACCTTCGCTCTTTCCCAACTGTCACGCGACTCGGTCGAGCGCCGGATGGTGCCATAAGGAATTTCGTAAGTCGCGGCGCTGTCCTTCGCGGTCACCGGGAAGGCGACCTTGAGCATGGTATGCTCCTCCCACCAGTCCACATCGGTCTTAAAGTCGATGCGATCCAGGCCGCTATATATGCTGATGTCCTGCGTGAAGAACGTAGTGGGGAAATCTTCCGTCGGAAAGCTTTTCTTCACGCCGGGCTTGAGATAGTCCCTGGTGATGCGAAGCGTTGCGCGCACGGGACCCTGCTCGGCCACTTCGATCCTCCGCAGCTTGGAAGGATACTTTACGCCCGTCAAGCCGATATTCCAGGCATCCCATTGGGCCGGAGTGTCCTCCAGCAACTGGAGCTCGTTGCCGGGCCCGCTCAGAATTTCCTTGTTGAGACGCTTGTCCAGAATGCTTTGCACCCAGCCCGAACTCGGATCCACCGCGATCCGGAAGAAGTCATTCTCCAAGGTCGAGGGCGAAACTGCGAGGCTGTTGCTTTTGTTTCGCGCCGGCTGCTTGCGCAACTCAAATACGCCGTAGCCAAGGGATGGGATACTCCCGGAAATGAAGACGATGGAGCGATGCAGCTTGTCCCCTTGCTCGATCTGGGAGGGGATTTCCTTTCCGCCGCTATCAAAGACCGCATAGTCGCTGGCGTCGCCTTCCGGCAGCGCCAGTGCGACGACATCGGTTCGCTCCCACGCCAAAGAATTAAAAACGGCAATCGGTGTGCCGGCTTTCACGGAGGAGGTATCGATGTTCTTTGCGATGTGCTGGAGAGACTGCTTCAGCTCAAACTGTCCGAGGGCCTGGGCGTGGCGGTATTTCTCCGCCGCATCGATGTAGTTCTCGTGAATCCCCGAGCCCGGCAGAATATCGTGGAATTGATTGAACAAGACGCCGCGCCAGGCCTCTTCGAGGCTTCCGGCATTGTACTTTCGGCCAAACAGCGAGGCCAGCGAGGAGAACTTTTCGGCATCCGTCAGCAACACTTCACTGGCCCGGTTGAATTCCTTCGTCTTCGCCTGGGTGGTGTAGGTGCCTTGATGATATTCGAGGTACAGTTCGTCGTTCCAGGTAGGGACGGCCGCCAGATCTTGTTGCTTGAGCCAGTTGAGGTACGTGGCGGCGGTGCCGTGTTCGATGGTCGGGAAGATGTCCAGCGTCCTCAGGCGCTCGATGCGGTCGATCATTTCCAGCGACGGGCCCCCGCCGTGATCTCCCACGCCGAACAGGATCATCAATTTCCGAAGACCGGTATTGGCCTCAAACTGGCGCAGCCAATCCACCAGCGCGAACGGATTCTGGATGGCGTTGACATAACTGAACGGAAAGTAGGTGAGCACGCGTGAGCCGTCGGGCGCCTGCCACCAGAAGACGCGGTGCGGAAAAACATTCGTATCATTCCAGCCGATTTTCTGCGTAAGGAAGGAATCGATGCCCGCGTTGGCGTAGAACATCGGGATGTTCCAGTTGTAGCCGAAGGAATCCGGGTTCCAGCCGATCTTGACATCGACGCCCAGCTTGGCTTGGAAATAGCGTTTGGAGTAGAGCAGATGCCTGGCCCAGGATTCCCCGCTGGGCAGGTTGCAGTCGGGCTCCACCCACATTCCTCCGACCACTTCCCAACGCCCGTCCTTTACGCGCTGCCGGATGCTCTGGAAGACATCGGGGTCGAGGCGTTCCATCCAGTCGTAATACGCCGCGGCGCTCTGCGTATAAGTGAAGTCAGGCCGCGCGTTCATCATGTTGAGGACGGAGGCAAACGTGTTTTTCACCACTTCGACGGTTTCCTTGTCGCGCCAGAGCCACGCGGCATCGATATGCGCGTTGGCATCGAAGTACAGCGTAAACCTGCGGGCGAAGTCACGGACCGGTTTCCACTGGGCGCGCACCTGCGCAACGGACGCGTTGAATTTATCCGCGGAGCCGTCGGCCAGCGCTGCCACATCCATCTGTGTGGCAAGTGTCTCAAGCAACGCCTTCAGGCGCGTCCTCTCCGCTTTGTCGATCGCAGAGCGGTCGATTCCGGGATCCACTTTGTTGCGCGCGCTGGTCTGGTAAGTATCGAAGCTGAGCAGTTTTTGTCCGACGCGCAACGACAGGGCAAGGTCTTGTAGCTGCTGGCGCATGGCCCTGGCGCGTTGCAAGGACAGGCCGGCCCCCAGCAGGCGCAGGGGCACAAGCGCCCCGCCCGCGCGCATCGTACTGGAGGCCTTGATCGCCACCAGAAATTTCTCGCCGGCTTTGGCATCCTTGGTCAGTTCGAACTCGCCGCTGCGCGAAAAATTGCCTTTGCTTTCACCATTTACCCACACCTCCCCGGAACCATTCATCCCGAGCGCGAGCGTGAGTGGGCCGCCAAGCGGTTCGCCCAGCATGCGTGCCGGCAGGACGATTTCCTTCCGAAGCCAGCAAGATTCCGCATGGATCGGTTCGCCCAGCTTCACGTTTTTCCAGGCCGAGTCATCGAACTCCGGTCTGGCCGGATCGCCCGTTCCTGTCGCCGGACTCTTCCATTCCGGGCCGACTTTCCAGTTGTCATACGATCCCGCGGCCAGTTTCTCGAGCGCGTCCGCCACTCGATCCACATTGGACTGCGATTGCGCCACGGCGGCTCCCTGCAAAAGGAAAAAGACGGTCACCTGCGCAACTAGGACGGCTACAGCCTTATAGAACCGCGACACGCCCCTGTCCAGAAACATCGTGTTGTGAACCGGTTTTTTCATTGGCATCCGCCTGCGTAGGGCCTCCGAGTAAGCGGGCCCGGAATTATGGAATCGGTTGTAATCGAAAGCAAACCTAAAAATATCGCCAGCTTCAGCCCCCTGTTCTAGCCAATCAACCTTCCACCCATCACCTCGCCCATCACCACCATTCGGTCGAGGAACTATCTCTATGGTGCAAGACCGAAGCCGTACCCAGACAAGAAGAGGGTGCGGCACCTGACTGCTGCACCCTCGGTCTCACGGGACGATTTAGAAGAGAACCTTCAGCGATAGCTGGATCTGCCGCGGGAAGTTCTGTTGAGTCGAACCAATGCACCCGTAACCCGAGCAATAGCCGGGGCTGCCGGGCGGGATGCCAACTTTATTGATCGTGACCCCCTGGTTGGGGCTGCCCGTGCTCGGACCACCGAAGATGGGCGTGTTGGTCAGGTTAAAGGCCTCGGCCCTGAATTGCAGGTCCATGCTTTCTCTGATGGCGAACTTCTTCCCCATGGCCATGGCGAGCTGCGGGGCATAGGGAGCGCGAATGTAGCTGACGCGCGGAGTTATCCCAATCGGCAACCACCTTGGTACGGGCGAGAAGCAGGATGGAGTTTCGTTGTAGAGCCACTCCGAGTAGCTTTGCTTCCCCGGCGGCGGCAAGTAGCTGTTGTTGTTTTGCGGGCAATTGAACGGGTTCGCGTTGGGGAGGCTGATGGGCGTGCCGGAAGCGGCGGTAAAGATCCAGTCCAGAGACCAGCCGTTGATGAACTGGCCGAGCATTCCATGAGCGTCCTTGCCGATCAGTGCGCCCTTCCCGATGGGCAGTCCCCAGATGCCGCTGAAGGCAAAGTCCAGGGTGCGGTCGTTGTCGTCCACCCGGTAGTTGGGCTGGTCGTCCTGGCAGCCGGGGCAACTGTCAGGGCCGTTATTCAGGAAGTTGGCCGCGCGCATTGTCCTTGACCACGTGAAGGAGCTAAGGAAGCTGAGACCGTTGAGCAGCAGTCCGCCTCCCGAGAGCCTCTTGTTTACTTTCACTTGCAAAGAGTTGTAGTTGGTAAAGCCGACCGGTTCCGTGTTCGAAAACACCGAGCCATTGAACTGCGGATACGGAACCATGAGCCGCCACGCCTCCACGGTCTTCTGACTGCCCAGCGTGCTCGATGCTGGCAGGACGCCGAAGAAGGGGTTGGGCACGCCTTGATCGCAGAACTGCGTGTTGGCCCCACACTGAGCGATTACGGAGGCAGCCAGGTGATCAAACTCCGTCCCTACCCGGACATTACTGGAGTAAGTACCTACGTAGGCCACATCCAGCAAAATCTGCCCGGGAAGTTCTCGCTGGATGCCCAGCGAGTATTGCTGCACTTTCGTTATTTTCCGGTTGCGTTGGTCAAACGACTGTTGGTCGCCCAGGCTCGACAGCAACCCATTGGCACTGCCTACCGGGACGTTCAGCCCGTTGGGATAAGGATTGCCCGACCTGAAGAAGGTCGTCGGGGTCGTGAGGTTGTTCCCTACAGCATTCGTGGTGGCGGTAAAAGTGGTGTTGCCGCCGAGCTCGAAGGCAAACGCCCAATTGACCCCATAGCCCCCGCGCAGGACGGTTTTCTTGTTGATGCCCCAGGAGACGCCGACTTTCGGCCCCCAGTGGTTCCATTGGGTATCGTACGGGGCCAGGCCGTTGCCCGTGTAATTGAATCCACCGACGATGGGATTCGGCATAGTTGCGCCATTTGGAAGCTTGTTGTTCGGGGGGAAGGTGATCCGGTCGGTTATCGGATTTCTGCAGGCGAAGCAGAAGCCGGCGTTGAGCCGGTTGTGGCGCTCATCGGGTGAGAGCTCAGCGTCCCAGCGCAACCCCAGATTGAGGGTGACGTTGGGAAGGATCTTCCAGTCGTCCTGCAGATAGAGAGCGAAATAGGGGTAGCCTTCGTAAATGGGAAGGTTGAACGGTATGTTCCCGGCCGAGTTGTTCTGGTCGCCCGGGATGCCGAGTATCAGGCTGGCGAGGGAAGCCCCGTCCTTGTTCGACCTGGTGGGATTCTGCTGGGTGAAGGTGCCTCGGAAAGTGAAGCCCCCGCCGGGCCCGTTGGCGGTGTTGCCGTTACCGCAACAGGGGATGGCGTAAACCTGCATAAACTGGCCGCCATACCTGAGGTTGTGCTTGCCAATGACGTGCGTGATCGTGGGCGACAGCTCATACGACTCGTTCAGTGGGGGGTGGCCAAAATCCGAGAAGACGCTGTTTCCGATGATCGTGGGAAATGTGTTATTCAGCGAAACCGAAGGCGCCAGGTTCTGGTCGGTGGTCGGGGGCACGGGGTAGTTGGTCAAGCCCAGGTCCGCGGGCGTCAGCTTGGCCAGCCCCGCAGCCAGAGCCCCATTGGGGGCCCTGTCGGTGGCGCGGCCGAACGAAAAGCGTAGGTCGCCAAACAGGGTCGGGCTGAAGGTATGTGTGACATCGACGATCTGGCTGAGGAACGCGCGGTAGTTGTTGATGTTCCCTCTAAGGATAGCCGGATTCACGTCCGTACCGGAGAAGCCTTGCGTGTTCCGATACTCGGTCCCGGACCACCAGGTGAACATGCCGTATAGTCTCGTCCTCTCGCTGAAGGTGTGATCAATCCGCACGATGGGCTGGTTGTAACGGTAGATCCCTCCGCTGCTGCCCACGCGGTTGTTGACCTCGCCCGGGCGGTTCGGCAGCGGATACAGAGACAGAATCTTGAGTCCGATCGGGCTGACGCAAGTATAGCTAACTCCGCAGCCCGGTGCTGTGGCCGGCGGGATCACATCGCTCTTCCCGTTCCATACGAATCTGGTGCGGGTAGCGCAGGTCCCGTCGGGATTTGTGGTTGCGCAGTGAAAGGGGTCATAAATCCCGTTTGTCGCCCCGACTGCAGCAAGGTACACGCTTAGGTCCACACTGCCATCGGCTTGCGGCCGAACGCTGGCAGACGGAGTGCTCACGACGGCCGGGACGGGCAAGACCTCGCGCCAGCCTTCAAAGCTGAAGAAGAAGAAGGTCTTGTCCTTCTTGATCGGGCCGCCGATAGTGCCGCCGAACTGGTGCTGGTTATGGAAACCCTTCGGTTGGCCCTGCTGGTTCAACTGAAAGTAGTTGGCGTCAAAGACGGAGTTGCGAAAAAAGTCGAACGCCGTGCCGTGGAAGCGGTTGGTGCCGTTCTTCAGGACGACGTTGACCGTGCCGCCACCGGTGCGCCCGTAACTGGCGTCGTAGTTGTTGGTCTGAATCTTGAATTCCTCCACTGCATCCACGTTGGGAGCGATAAACCACGCGCCACGGGCGGTGCTGGTTTGCTGCGAGATGGGCGCGCCATTCAGGGTGAACTGGTTCAAATTGTTGATCACCCCGTTGATCACGTAGGCGTTAGTCTGATCCCAGCCGCGCGTGCCGGAATTGCCGCTCGGCCCAAACGAGGTCGTGGTAAACCGCACACCGGGCGTCAGGGTCATGAGCATGTACACCTGGCGTCCGTTCAGGGGCAGGTTCTGAGTCTTCTCGGAGTCCATGACGGTCCCGCCCGAGGCGTCCGCTGTATTCACCGTCGCCGGGCTGGCCAGCACCGTCACCGTCTCCGTGACCGCTCCCACCTCCAGAGTAAAGTTCAGGTTGAGTTTTTGAGCCACATCCACAGTTACGCGGGTACGCACCGCCTTTCTGAACCCGGGCGCTTCGGCCGTGACGTCATACGTCCCGGGCAGCACGAAGGGGATTGTAAAGTCGCCGCTGGCATTGGACTTAGCCATGTAGGTCTGCTGCGGGCCTTTCGCCGTGATCGTGGCGTTGGGGACTACGGCGCTGGAAGGGTCAGTAACCCGCCCGAGGATCAGGCCGCGAAACTCCTGAGCCTGCAGGAACATCCCGCTGGATAGGATAATGGTCAACAAGCAAAGAGAGCCAAGGCAAGGGGAGCCGCGCCTCGCCCCCACCGGAAGCGCATACACATGGTTCTTCATTCTCCACCCCCTGGGAGCGGTTCGGGGAAGTGGCTTTACACCCCCCGCCGGCCAAGCTAGAATGCGCGTCGATGCTTCAGGGCGGCCGTCACCGGCACACCCGCACCTCATGTAGCGGCTATACCCCACTGCAAGCCCTGAAGTAATGAGCAAGAAATGAAATTCTTATGAAATTGTTAGCAATCGGGGTGGCCCGTGGCTACCAATCCGGTGACCAAGTCGGTTTATCGCCTCGCTGACATAGAGATAGACACGGTCCGCGGCTGCCTTACCCACGGGGGCCGGGAGCAATACCTCCGCCAGCAGGCTTTCCATGTGCTTTTGTACCTGCTCGAGCAGCGCCAGCGCTTGGTGACCAAAGAAGAGTTGATCGAAGGCATCTGGCAGCATACGGCGGTCACGGACAATGCCCTGGTACAGTGCATCGTGGACATCCGCAAGGCACTCGGCGATGACTCGCATCAACCACGATTCATAAAAACAATCCCGAAAGTGGGTTACCGCTTCATTGGCCTTGTCGAAGAGCGGCGGGTGAACGTTCCCAGCGCGGCGCAAGCAGAAGGAATCGCCCAACGGGAGGCCGGATCACGGGAAGGGCCTGTGCCTCTCCCTGCCCCGACGGAAACGAAAGCAGCTCGCGTTCCGGCGGCCGCGCGTCATCTGAACCGCACGCTCGTTGCCTTCTCTTCGCTTGCAGCCATCCTCTTTGTATCGATTGCCTTTTGGGTGATGCTCCGGCCTCTGAGCGGACCGCGCGCTGAAGTCACGCTGCCCCACGTCCCCGGCAAGAAGCCACTGGCGGTGATGTACTTTGAGAACCAATCCGCCAAGCCAGACCTGGATTGGCTGCGCGAAGGACTGGCGGATATGTTGATCACCGACCTGGCGCGCTCGAACAGGCTCACCGTACTCAGCCGGCAGCAGCTCCATCTGCTTCTGGAGCGGATTCGCCACAAGCCAACCGATAAGATCCGGTTGGATGATGCGCTCGACCTGGCGCGCAGGAGTCATGCGGAAGCCGTAGTGCTGGGCCAGTTTGCCGCGCTCGGAGAGCAGGTGCGAATTGATCTGCAACTTCACGACGCCAGCAATGGCCAGCTCATCGCCGCCGATCATCTGGTTGTCTCTAAACCGGGCGAAATTCTGACGCAGGTGGATTTCTTGGCGCTCAAGCTGGCCACTCACCTGGGGGTAGCTCCACTGGATCCCGGCAAGACGACGAGCCTCGCCGAAGCGATGACCGACAATCTGGAGGCCTACCGGTACTACTCGCTCGGTGTCGAAAAAGCACAAGCGTTTGAGAACACCCAGGCGATCCAACTGCTGGAAAAAGCGATTGAACTGGATCCGAAGTTTGCGATGGCCTACGCGCGGATTGGCTACGCCTACGCCGTGACGGACTTTTTGCCGCAAAAAGGCAAGCCGTATCTCGAAAAGGCCTTCCAACTGTCGGATCGTTTAACCGACAAAGATAAACTCTATCTCACCGCCTGGTATGCCATCGCCAAGTCGGACTACCCAGGCGCCGTGCGGATCTTCAGGCAGATTATCGCGCAACATCCCTTGGAGACCGAAGCCTATTGGAGGTTGGCGCGGCTGCTGCATGGCGAAGAGCAATCGGAAGAAGCCGTTGCTGTCCTCCAGCAAGGCCTCGCCATTGATCCTGAAGCCAAGGACCTATACAACGGGCTTGGCGTCGTCCTCTTCGGCCTCGGGCGGTACGAGGAAGCCATAACGGCGCACCAGCACTATGTAGAGCTGACCCCTCGAGAGCCCAATGCTCATGACAGTCTCGGGATGTCCTATCAGCAGTCGGGGCGTTATGACCGGGCCACTGCGGAGTACGATACCGCCCTGGCCCTCAACCCGGAGTTTGAGCCCGCCATCATTCATCTGGGTGACACGTATTTCCAACAGGGCCGCTATCGAGACGCCATCCGTCAGTACCAACGATACATCCAAGTCACCCACTCGGACTTGGCACGCGCGCTGGGGTACGGCAGCATCGCCCACGTTCACTGGAGAAAAGCCAGCCTTCGCCGCGCCGAACAGGCCGCTCAAAACGAAATGAGTTACGAGAAGGGGGCTGTCTGGAACTCCCTGGTCCTTGCTTTAGAACGAAACGACAAGCTGAAAGTCGAGCAGTTGAAAGAAAAACTTTTTGAGAGATTACCTTACCCGCAACGCGGCGCGCGACACGATCTGAGAAGCCACTCCTACTTCCGCGGGTATCTGGAGTTGAAGAGCGAACATCCCAGCGAGGCCATTGCGCTTCTTAAAGAGGCGCTGCGGCACCCGCCGCCAACGTCCGGTATTGAACTCTACGAGGACTGCCTAGCCAACGCTTACCTGGAGCTCGGCCAAGTGAATGAAGCGATCCATGAATACCAGCGGATTCTGGGTCTCAATCCCAACTACCCGCTCGTGCAGTACCATCTTGCACAGGCTTACGAGCGAACCGGTGAGCGCGAGCGGGCACGGACCGCGTATGAGCGCTTCCTCCAGGTCTGGAAGAGCGCTGATGCGGACATCCCCGAACTCATGGATGCCAAGAACAAGTTTTCAACCCACCGGTGAGAGCACCCACAAAGAGCAGCCCGCTCTCGATTACACCAGTTAGAATGTGTCCCCAAGGTTCGCAGCCGAGCGACTCCGGCGCTCGAATTGCGAAATATCAGAGCGGGAGCGATTCTGCCTCAGGTGGCTGCCGCATTTCTGCCGAGGAGGGCCGATGGACAAAATCGTGCTGAGCGGGCTACTGCTGTTGCTGGTTGCCGGCTGGGGTGCTGCGCAGGAGACTCCGACCGAACGGGAGGCAGCGCGCGACGTCATCAAACAAATTCAGGAACTCGACCAATCGCTGGGTGTGCAGTCCATGGTTGCGAAGCTGACGCTCCCGGACAAAGGTCGCGACGCGGTGATCGCGCGCGTCCAGCAACTGATGCAGACCGACCTGCTGCCGCTAAGCGACTGGATCACCCGGCATCCCGAAATCGGTTTCCAGGAGACTCAGGCAGTGGCCAAGCTTGCCGCCTACCTGCAAGCGCACGATTTTGAAGTCACGATGGGCGTGGCCGGCCTGCCGACCGCCTTCATCGCCAAACACCGCCGCGGCACGCCCGGGCCGAACCTCGGGATCATCGTGGAATACGACGCGCTGCGCGGAACAAAAGGCGCGTTTCACGGCGACCAGCACAGCGCGCAGGGGCCGGTGGGCCTGGCTGCGGCGATCGCGCTGGCCGAATACCTGACGCGCACGGGCACGCCGGGCAGCGTCACCGTGTACGGGACTCCGGGCGAGGAAATGATGCCACCCGAGGCCAAAATCCTTATGTGGGACGCTGGAGTGTTCAAGGGCGCAGACGTGATCGTTCGGAGCCATTCGTCGGCCGCCACCGCCCGTTCGGCGGTGGGCTTCGGGACGTGCTGCATGAACATTGACGGCGTGAAATACACCTTCTACGGCGCGCCGGCTCATGAGTTGACGTCCTGGAACGGGCGCAACGCGCTGGCGGCGGTCATCAAGCTCTTCAACAACATTGACAGCGTGCGCAGCAACATGCGTCCGGAGACGCGCATCCAGGGTGTGATCACCGAAGGCGGGGCCGCGCCCAACGTCGTCCCGGACAAGGCTGCTGCCGATTTCTACATCCGCTATCCGGACGCCGTTTATCTGGAGCAGGTCACCCAGTGGGTGAATGAAGCCGCGCGCGCGGCGGCCATGGCCACCGGAACCAAAGTCAAAATCGATCACTACGGCAAGGACCGCGACGGCATTTCCCTCGCCACGCTCGAGGAGTTGTCCTTCGCCTACATGAAACAGTTCGGCGCCACGGGGGTGCAACCCGAGCCCGGCAAGCCCAAGGGCTACGACGAGACAGGGAGCGTCTCCATGCAGATTCCCGGCGTGGGCGTGGCGGCGAAATCCTCCAACTGGTCGAACCATACTTACGGCATGGAAGCCGACGCGCTGACTGAACTAGGTCATCAGGGCTTCCTGATCGATGCTGAAACCATGGCGGCTGTCCTCTACGATTACGCCACGCACCCCGAGCTGCGGGAAGCGGTCAAGACGGAATTCACACGTATCCACGCGCTTTTCGGCGAATATCAGAAGGCCCTCCAGAAGGCCTACCCGAAGCCTGAGGTCCCAGAGCCAAAGTAGGTGACCGGCTGCCGCCCCTCGGCTGGTTTTCAGGCGAGAACCAGGCGTTGCATAGCCTCGCTGACCCGCGGATTCCAAAGAGGCCAGGATTGGGATGTGCGACAGGTTCCAGGGAAACGGGCCGCTCGCAGCCTAAGCGATTGTGTACGGCGGACTGAACTCCGGAACCCCGGCGCGGCGTCCGGCGATCCATCGCAGCACGTAAACCGCCTTGGGATCGGTGAGATTGCCGCTGAGGGCGTTGGCAATCACCTCCAGCAACGCGTGGGCTGCCAGATCCTTGAAATAATCAATATCCGGCTCGACGGCAACGCAGTCGACGCCGTCGATCGATTGGGTCTCATTTTCATGAAAGGTGAGTTGGACGTTCGCTTCTCCGAACTGTATCTGCTTGTAGCTGCTCGTAGCGCCAGCATGGAAGAGATTGGGGTTCACCTCAGGCTTGAACTCGCCTTGTTCAGCCGCCAGCCTCACTTGGTCGACCAGGGCTTTGTCCGCATAAGCGTAAAAACGATCTTGCGCGGGCGCAAACAGGTGGCGCTGCGGATCATCCTCCCAGATCAACTGCTTCAAATAAGTCAGCGGGGTCCCTGCCGGCAAATCAATGTCCTTCATGGCGGTCATCAGGTTCCACAGGCAGGCGAACGCGGCCGGGTTAGCTTGCATCAGCCCCTCGTAACGAGTCTGCGCCGCACTCGGCGTCGCGGCCCCGCGCGCCAGAATGGTCCGCACCTCCGGGTGGGTTTGCGCGATGTTCGTCCATCCGGCATCAGCGAAATTGAATTTTCCGTCCTTCGGGAGGAGCATCAGATCGGCGGTTTGCAGCACCGTCGGCGAAACGTGCACGGGCGTGAAGCCGGCTTGATGGCAGCGGTCCGCCGAAGCGATTACCGTGTATAGGTCCCCCAGATTATCGTGGAACGGCACAGTGAACAGGATGTTTGGCTTGGTGTGAAAACCAGAAGGCAACTGATTCTGATTTCCGTCAATGATGCGCACCAGCAGATTCTTGACCCCCGGACCGATCAGTTGACGCGATCCATCGAAGATGTTCACCATGATCTCGCCTGTATCGCCTACTTGCCTCCCCGGCGTGGCCATGGCCCCTCCTTCGCTGGTTTCCCGAATGGCGTGTCCGCCTTCGGCAGCAGTCAACTTCCTTTACAACTCAGCGGGCGGTTGTGCGTTCACGAAAAAGACAAGCCGCCGGCGGAATTCAAACCAGCGTCTCTGATGCAGCCCTTGTACCTGGCCTGTTTTCCAGTGTCAAGTAAATAAGAGAAATATTATTTAGTATGGAAATCTCTGCGAAGCGAGGGCGACCGTGCCTCCGGGCACTAGCCCAGCCAAACTTCAGAGTTCGCGCGCGGCTTTCGGCGGGTAGAGGCTTCGCGCCAGCTTGGGTCCGTGGCTGATGCGGTAGTCCTCGAGTTCCGCATCGGTGATGCGGTAATGCGTCTTCAGGAGATGGTCAGCGCTGGCGGCCAGTTCGCGCCGCAGCCTGAGCGAGCAGATGTCGGGCGCGTCCTGATAGCGGGCACGATGAGAGTCAAAGGCCTCGTTGGGGATGGTCAGGGTGTATTCCCGCGGGTCCAGCGCGGCTTCGCGCACGCTGAAGGTATATTCGCGCACGAGTGGTCTTGCCTTGAAGCCGTGGTACTCGACAATAATGATGTCGCTCACTTGGTGGCTATTGCGGCTCCGGCAGGAGCGGGCGTGATGGGCACCTTCTTGCGGCGCTTGCTGCGCGGGCGCTTGGGAGGCGTTCCTTCAGCCGGATCGACCACCATGATGCTGGTGACAAATTTCTTGATGCCGTGAAGATCGAAGTCGATTGTGGTGCGCTCCGCGTCGGATTCGGTGACCACGCCGCAGCCATACTGGAAATGCTTGATGTACTGGCCTTCTGCGAGAGCTTTCACACGAGTCTCCTTTTAGACTACTGAACTCCGCCAATTCCGCCCCGCGCCGTCGGATCTCCGCATGTCCCGCCGGGACGCAAGGAATTCCGAAGCGTCAAGCTTCCGCTAGAAACGTCGTCGCCCGCTACCGTGGGCGTCCCGGCCGCCGCCAAAACCTCCGCGACCACCGCCGCGGGGCGCCTGGGGACGCGCTTCATTCACTTGCAAGACGCGCCCTTCCAGATTGGACCCGTTGAGCTGTGTGATCGCTCGCGCGGCGTCCTCGCCCGGCCCCAACTCCACAAACCCAAAGCCGCGGGAGCGGCCCGAATCCATGTCGCGAATCACGCGAGCCGAGGCCACCTGAAATCCATTGCTAGCGAATAGCTGTTGCAAGCCGTCATCTGTGGTTTCAAACGATAGATTCCCGACGTATAGCTTTGACATTCTGCTTCTCCTTTGGACGTTCAGCCCAACGAGCGCGAGCAAAAGGGGCGGGCCCGCCGTAGCGGGCCCGCCCCCGAGCGACTAGAGGCTGGTGACGTTCGCGGCCTGCAAGCCCTTGGGCCCGCTGGTGACTTCGAATTCCACTGCCTGGCCATCGTTCAACGACTTGTACCCCTCTCCCTGAATGGCGGAGAAGTGCACAAAGACGTCTTCGCCAGACTGACGCTGGATGAACCCAAAGCCCTTGCTGGCGTTGAACCACTTCACTGTTCCTTGTTCTTTCACGATGTTTCCTTTTCTGTGTTTGAGCTATTTGGTGCCTCTCGTCCGATTCCTCGGTGCCTCCAGCCGTAACAAAAAGGGGCTGCAAGTGTGGACTTGCAGCCCCTCTGAACGAATCCAAAGGTTTTACAAGAGCAACAAACGCAACTCCATATTAACACAGCTCGGGACGCTAACCTAGGGAAATCAAGGTTGGTGCGTCTCGCCTCCGAAGCAAGGCTAACGGCTTGATTCTAGGGCGCTTGGCGGCACGCGCGTTTCGCGCATCCAGGGGCGCAAGCTTCGTTGGGGACGGTTACTGACAATCCCCGCCGCTTCATCATCGGCCGGGCGACGCAGCACTAACCGCCTTCGATCCACCTGGAGCCACCGACAGCGCGGGGATTTTCTCCTTTTCGATCATCTCGTTCAGCGCGCGAAGGTCCTGGCTGACTATCTCGCGCCATCGGGCGAGCCGCTCGTCGAGTTGCCCGCTGAGTTCCTGGAAAACCTCGAAGGACTGCTCGGTGGGGGCCGCGTCGGCACTTTCCACGGTGCTGTGCAGCGCCATGAGCTTCTCCGACAGCCGGATCGGGTAATTCAGAGGGTCCTCATTGCTCTTCGACTTCGCCTGAATGAGCGTGTCTTCCAGTGCGGTGATCTTTTTGCTCACGTCTTCGGCGGCGCTGGCGATGGCTTTATGCTCGGCAGCAGCCCCGAGCCGCTTCCGCAGGGCCTCGAGCTGCGCACGCAGGCCGCGAATCTGATTGACGGCGTCCAGCGCTTGCGAGAAACGGTCGCTGATCTTGAGGGCGAGCTCAAGCTGCTTTTCAAGCTCCCCCGGCGTCGCGGAGAGCCGCGGGTCGGCCTTTACTTCAAGCGGCGCGGTATAGCTCTTCCCCGCCACACTCAGCTTGATCTGATAGCTACCCG
>WNFB01001376.1_pt1 | contig 20617 bp, 17 predicted proteins | sample 5400501 | NCBI WGS metagenome assembly WNFB01 (sample SAMN13153341, study PRJNA577476) | soil metagenome | isolation source: 200 cm saprolite under Douglas fir tree site 2 hole 1 | place: USA:California | collected 2015-04-18 | reverse complement strand
TAAGCCGTCGGCGACCCCTATTTTGCCGTGCAATCAGGAGTATTCGAGAGCCGGATCCGCGCGGAGGCTTTGGCCAAGGAACTCGCCGACATATACCGGCAACCTGCTCTCGTGTTTCCGTCCGGTGGCGTGGCTTGAGCGGTAGGGCTGTCAGGAAGTCTGTGGGAGGGGCGATGTCAGAGGACGTCATCGCCGTCAATAACCAGTGGATCGGGGGTCCTCTGAATCAGAAGTACGCCTGCCGGCGAGAGGTGGTCTTCGCTGTTGTTTGCAAGCAACCGACGCCGAAATACAGCGGCAATGCCTGGGTCTTTTCGGGCGATTCGAAGCTCGATGAGAAGGGGGTTAAGCGTCAAAAGCAACTAAGTGGCGGTAGAAACGACAATCGGGCACCTTTCGCCATAGGTTTCGCCCCGATATTGGCAGATAAACGGCCCTTTTTCGCGACATTCTTGCAGCTCCTAGCGCGTGCTTTTCTTCAAAGGAGATCGAGGGCTATCAGTCCTAAGAGACGGTGTATCAACAAATTACAGAGGTGCGTGACGCTTTGAGTCCATTTCACGATCGCTGCGATATGGCATTTTCCAAAACGCTACATTTCCCGGGTGTGTACGTAATCCTTCGGAGCGGTCTCCGAAACCGGTGCCGGAAGATTTTCCTCTCCCATACCCCTCTCGACGCGACGGGCTCCTACACGACCACGAGGGCGGTTTGCATCTGACTGGGACTACACGACGAGTGGGCTTTCCCCTCGACCATGCGCCGGACTGGAGAGTTCCCCTCGCGGGCCGCTGGCGCGCCGGTAGCGCGAGCGCCCTGGCTGATGGCCGAATCTCAGCGGCCCCAAGGCGTTGCCGCCGGTGGGGGCGTTCGGCGCTCCATCTCGTCGATGGCTCTCTCCCATCGAACGTGCCACCGTGGCTCGGCCCTTTGCCCTGCGAGATGCAGTTCGTGGTCCGTCGGCATGGGGCATCCCCAAACCCTTATTCATCTGGACCGCCAGCGCCAGTGCGTTGGGCCCCAGTTGCACCGCCGCCGCTCCCAGGGCAGCGGAGGTCTGCCGCGGATCGCGCCCTGGCACCCGTTTATGGCACACCGGGCAACGACAGATGGGAATATCGAAGCGCCGCCAGAACGTCCGGCGCACGATTTCCTGTTGGTACTGCGGCTCGATCCTCTCCACTTCCAGGGCGCCCCCGCAGCTACACCGCGTCGGCGGCGGCACGGCGATGACTTCGTCCACCTGCGGCGGAGCGAGTTTGCTGAACCGTTGGCCATAACCGGCACCAGACTTGCGCCCTGGGGTCTTGGGATTCTGTTTCCGCGTGCCCCGAGAAAACGGTGCCGCTTGTCGTTTGCTCGCGCGCTGTGCCTCTTCCAGTTGTCGCTTCAGCTTTTCGTTTTCTTCGCGCAGCTGTTCCCGTTCCTGTTCCAGTTGCTTCTCTCGCCGCCGCAACTGCTCCACTTCTTTCCGCAGCCGTTCAATCTCCCGGCGAGCTCCACGCCACCGCTCCTGAAGCCACGCCACCTTGCGTTTCCACTTGCGCAGGGCAGCGATCAGATCGAAGGCCATGGACTCTACTCTGGCAACTTACCGTAACTAAGTGCGAGGAATTTGTCCAGCCCTCATCCCAATCTAGGAATCTAATGGATCACCTTTAAGGTAGACACGCCGCCGGAGGGCCTATCTGGGCGGGTCGAGATACGGTAAACAATGATAACATGCCTTGTTCTAAGCCCGGTGGAGTCAGCCTCCTTTCCGTAGCTTAATGACATATTTTTACTCCAACGAAGACGCGAAGTATGTGACCGGGAGCACGCAGCAACGTGACCCGCAGCACAAGTGAATCGGTTTGTAGCATCACTCGGTCTGCAACAGGCTGCACGCGACATTAGGCACGAAGTTCCAGCACAACAACTACACCGGAAAGGGTGATCTAGCTCACAAGGACACGTGCGCAGAGTCACAGCGCTTTTGCTATTTACGGCAGATGCTAAATCTGCGTTGAGCGGTAGTTCGGGATGGTCAGGAGGGCGCTATGAAATCAGCTGCGATCGGCATGGTTGGCGTGCTGGTGCTGGCTGGAGGCTTGTCGGCTCAGAAAGCTCCCAGCTTTTCGGTTCGAAACGGCGAAACCTTCACAGGTGTGATCATGGATAGCTTGTGTGCGGAAGATGGGCACCACATCGGGGTGCTCAAAAACGAGAAAAACTGCATCCTCACGTGCGTCAAGTTCGGCGGCGCACAATTCGTGCTCTACACCTCTGAGACTAAACGCATTTATAAGTTGGATGATCAACTGCAACCTGAAGTTTTTGCCGGTCAAGAGGTGACCGTAACCGGAAGGTACGATGAAGAAGCAAAAACAATACACGTGATCAAGATCATGCCCAAGATCACTTATGCAAGTCTGTGAGGCAGGACGAGTGTTTGTGGGCTGTGACTCTCGTGGTGAGTGATGTGAACCACCGGCCACGACATGAATTTGTGAGATCAATGCGCGCCGGGAGGTCCCAGCGATTTAGGCAGGCAGGGGTTTCCCCTTGGTTTCGTCGCCAAACGGCAAGAGCACCAGCCCCACTACAAACGCGACGGCGGTCCAGGCGACGGGAATGCCAATGGTGTGGAAGTGCTGGACGCCCGCGCCGACCAGGAATGTAACAGCCGCGCCCACAAAGCGGCCCACCGAGGTCGAAAAGGCGAACGCGCTGGCGCGGCATTCGGTGCGGTATTGCTCCGGGACCCAGAGGGTGTACATGGCGAAGTTCGCCCCGCCCACGCCGAGAAAGAACAGGCAAACCATGAACCACTGCAAGGCGCCATCCTGCCAGTAGTAGACGTAGCCAAATCCGCCTGCAATGAAGATCAGCATGAGCGCAAAATAGACGGCCATCGTCACGCGGCGCCCCCACCACTCCGCAAGCGGCGGCAAGATGACGCATCCCAGAACCGTGCCGATCGCCAACAACATGGAGCCGTACGAGGCCAGCTCCCCACTTCGCGCCGCGCTATTCCCGGCGCCATTGGACAGGTACGTCACCGCCGCAGGAACATACACCGACCCGGCCCACAGGCCAATGATGGACACGAGCATGTAGGTCGAGTTCAAGGGGGTCTTCCCGAGGTATTCTGGCGAAAACAGATAAAAGAAGGCGCGCCGCGGAGTCCATTGCTCTCCGACCTTGCTCCGTTGTTCCCGCCAGCGGGCCGGCTCCTGCAGCCCCCAGTAGGCGAAGGCAATGATGAATCCCGGCGCGGCGCCGAGGAAAAACATGGCGCGCCAGCCGTAGCGGGCGGCAAAATAAAAATTGGCAATGGCGGCAAGCAAGAATCCAACGTAGTAGCCTGTGTGCATCAATCCCGCGCCCATCTTCCGGCGCTGCTCGGGCCAAGCCTCCGCGACCAACGTGCCGCCCATGGACCATTCACCGCCAATGCCCACTCCCGATAGCAGCCGGAAGATGGCGAGCGACCACACATTCGTCGCCAAACCACTCAGCATCGCGAACACCGAGAAAAAGATAATGGTCAAGCACAGTGTGCGAGCCCGGCCAAAGCGGTCAGCAAACGGTCCCCACACCAACGAAAGTCCCCACCCAATCAGAAAGAGCGCAAAGAGCAATCCGCCGTAAAATCCGATGTTGGCTGGAGTGGCTGCCACGCCCGAACGCGGAAGCAAATCCCGGAGAGCAGGAACCAGAACGAGCGCATAAATGAAGGAATTCATCCCGTCCAAGGCCCAGCCGCCCCACGCCGCCCAAAAACTGCGAACCTGATTCGGTGTGAGAGGCACTTTCGCTGCCTTCACCGCCGCCTGCTGAACCGATGTAGTGTCCATGTTCACCGCATACGCGCTCGTTTATCGGGACGCGTCCTCTCGGTCGTTTTTGATGCGAATGCCCGTTTCCCGGCGGAATGTGGTCGACACCCCCGCACCGGCGTGAGCAAGTGTTTGCCACGAGTCACGTCAAAAGGCAAGAAGGATTCGTCTCCGGCGGCCCTTCGCCTTCCGCTCAATCTTGGCTTGGATTAGTTTAAGGCCGGCTTTTTTCTGGACGGCTTCGCGGCGCGCTTTCCTGGGAGCGAACCTTGCGGCGGGATTTGTCCATGCGCGAAACCGCGTACGCCAGAAGGCCGAAGGCGTTGCTCAGGCCGCTGCGCACCCGCTCCCGCCAGTACGTGCCGCCTTCCCCGATGTGGCGGTACTTTGCATACCGGATGGCGAGAAGATGGCGAACCGGCACATCGCCGATCGAGCCGAGCGCGGACAGCAGATGATTCTTCAGCGTTGCGGCCGCGGCGACAGGATCGAGATGCGCTCCTCCCTCTGGCTCGGGCACGACGGAATCAATGATCCCGAGGGCGTGCAGGTCCTGAGCCGTCAGCTTGAGCACTTCGGAGACAACCGCAGCGCGGCCGGCGTCCCGGAAGAGAATCGCCGCGGCGCCTTCCGGAGAAATCACCGAGTAAATCGCATTCTCCATCATCAGAACGCGGTCCGCCACACCCAGGGCCAAAGCCCCCCCGCTCCCGCCCTCTCCGATAATCACCGACACGATCGGCGTGGGCAGGTTGGCCATGCCCGCCATGTTTCGAGCTAGGGCGTGAGCGATGCCGTGATGCTCGGCTTCATAGCTCGATTGCGCGTTGGGACAATCCACCAAAGTGACCACCGGAATCCGGAACTTGGAGGCCAGGCGCATCACGCGCATCGATTTCCGGTAACCTTCGCTGAAGGCCATGCCGTTGTGTGATGAGGTCTTTTCTTCGGGAGTGCCGCCGCGTTCTTGTCCGACCATGAAAACGGTGCGCCCGTCCAGCTCCGCGAGGCCGCCGACGATGGCCGGATCGTCGCCGCTCCACCGGTCGCCATGCAGTTCCAGAAAACGGCTCGCCATGTGGGCGATGAAGTATTTGGTGGTCGGGCGCCCTGAATGTCGCGCCAGACTGACTTTTTGCCACGCGGGAAGCTTCTGCCGCTTCGGCGTGGGTGGAACATACTCCCCTTCTGGCCCGGCCTGCTTCTGCGCCTTGAGGTGGGCGATCAGATATGCGATAACCGACGGCAGGTCCTTGCGGGTAACGACCCGATCGATCAACCCCGCTTTCAGCAAAGTTTCCGCTTTGTGCGAATCCTTCGGCGGAGCGACGCCCGTGGTTTGCTCGATGACGCGCGGACCGACAAATCCAATCTGTGCACCCGGCTCCGCAAGAATGACGTCGCCCAGCGATGCAAAGCTGGCGCTGACGCCGCCGAACGTGGGGTCCGTCATGACGGAAATGAAGGCGAGACCCTCGCGATCGTGCCGGGAAGCCGCCGCGGAAACCTTCGCCATTTGCATCAGCGCAAGCATTCCTTCTTGGACGCGGGCCCCACCGCTGGCCGTAACGCTCACCAAAGGAAGGCGGCGCTCCATGGCTTCCTCAAAGGCGTGTGCGATTTTTTCTCCGACCACGGAGCCCATCGTTCCGCCCAGGAACGCAAAATCGAAGACCACGAGGATTGCCGGGTTTCCTCCAATGCGGCAATTCCCGCTGGTCACCGCCTCGCGCACTCCGGTTTCCCGGCGCGCCTCCAGCAAGCGAGACCGATAGGACTTCAGGTCGGCGAACGACAACGGATCCACGGAGACCATCTTCCGGTCGAGTTCCCGGAACGTCCCGGGGTCGGCCAGCATCGCGATACGCGCCCGCGAAGGCATCGAAAGGTAATGATTGCAGGCCGGGCAGATGTACACGCGCTCCTCGAGCGTGCTCCTGGAGTGAACAGCACCACAACTGGAACATTTCATACCCGAGGAACCTTTGCGCCGGAACATTCTGCTTCACCTCTTGCGGCCGCCGCGCCTAACGAATTCAGACACGGCCGACAACTACATTATCCCAGATTGAATACACCTGCATGACAGCAAAAAGAAAAACCCGTGATTATTGAATTAGGAAGGTGGAGAAGCCGCCGCGCTTCCGCCGATTCATCGTAAGCGGCGCGACAGCCCTCAGAGGTTGGACTTCGAAGGAAACCGGACCCGTTGCACGGCACACTGCCGGTCTCAATGCAGCAAAGCCTCAAACCCGCGCTTCCCACCCGGGACTAAATTCTTACCCTTCTCGATACGTTCCCTTCACTCAGTCTGGGTTGACTTCCTCAGCCCCCGAGATGATTTCATTGCGCTTCCTAGTCACACTTTGGCGGTCTAATCTACGGGGCTTTCTTGCGCGCCACCAGCGGCCTGACGGGGTGGCCGCGGCACGGTCTTGAAATACTCCACGATGGCGGTGATCTCAGCAGGCTCGAGTCCGTACTTGAACCCGGGCATTTTGCCCGTGGAACCGTTGCGAATGAATTCGCGGATAGTGTCCTCGTTGCCGTCCACTAAATCCTTGTAGATTACCGGGCCGTACCGTCGGGCGCCGGGCGTGGATTGCGTGTGGCACACGGCGCAGCGTTGCTGGAAGATTCGACGGCCCAAGATTTGGGTGTCATTCAAGGTCACATTGGAATTGGCGTTGCTGTTCGCTTGCTGGGCCGAAGCCGCCAACGGAAACACGACGAGCACACACAAGACAATCAGCACAGCGACTCTCATTCCTGTCCTCCTCCGAACACCGGCTTTCTCAAAGAATTACAAATCGATTTGGGAGAGGTGCGAAATACACCCATTGGCATGTACAGCCACACCGTCATCCACCTATCGCTTCACGAATCTCGCCACAGGAGCGGCGAATTGAAGAAAGAATAACAACGCCTCTCGCGCCATGTCAATCGCGGAAAAAACCAGCTCGACGTTTGCCCATTCCCGGCAGAGCTTTTCGGGAGAATTCCCGGCGGGCTCACCCGCATTCGGTACAATCCCCTGCGAGCCGGGCTCCTTCCGGGTTCCTAGAGAGCGTTCTGGTCCAAGAAGTCTGGAAAATATTTAGGCACGCAGCCCCGCGGCCCTCACGTGATAGAATCCCGCGCAGGAGGTACCCCAGCCATGCTTAGGAAATTGCTGTTGTTCGTCCTGACTGTCGTTCTGTTGGTTTCCAACGCATTTGTTGCCGCAGCCAAACCTCTGCAATGGCAGGATGCGACTGTGCTTGTCGGAGGTGGGCTTCCCAGCTCTGGCGTTCGCAGCACACTTGCTCTCTACTGGATTAAAACGGACAAAGTCACCTATGTGGTTTCCAATGTGGCTTCCAACTATTCGAGGGGCTTGTTCATGGAGCGATGGCTGGTTCTCACCGCCGGTGGTCCCACAAAGATTGCCATCGACGGAAGAAACATTCACATCATAGATGAGGAAGGCAAAGACCGGAAAGTCCCCGTGGTTTGGAAGATTGCGAATAAGCCGTAACAAACTGTGCGGGTATCCCTGGCCGAGAGCTTCTGGGTGACACCGTCCGCAACATTTACCAGAAGCAGAGAGCCATTTTGGTCGCCACTCCCCTGAGCACCTGATGGCCTTTCCGCACAAAGAGTGACTGCGGGTACGATTGCCAATAGCCAGTAATGCTGGAATCGAGTCCGCATGAAATCAGTATGAAGCTCTTGCAGCTCCTGACTGCCCAGTCCCTGGGCAGAACCGTGACGGACGCCGCTATCGCTGTCCCTCGCTGGCCGATTCTTCGCGCTCGCCGATTTGCGGGCCGGAGCAAGAAGTTCTATTGGGCCCAACTTCCCCCAAGCGGACTTCTCGGGACTGGGCCAGAATCCGAGTATCATAGGCAACGTTTCTTTGGAGTTCCAGGAGGGATTGTGAAACGGGGACTGGCGAAATCGAAAACCACAATTCAGCACCTAAACCCGCCGACGCTCAGCAAACCCAATGGGTGGACCCAGGTCGTGATCGCAACGGGAAGCCGGACGATCTACATCGCTGGACAAACGGCGGTCGATAAAGGCGGAAACGTGGTGGGGCCGGGCGATTTCCGCGCTCAGGCCATACAGGTCTTCGAGAACCTAAAGGCCGCACTAGCTGCCGCCGGCGCCGGCTTCAAAGAGGTCGTCAAGGTGAACTACTATCTCCTAGACATGGCGAACGCGCCGGTAATGCGTGAAGTTCGCAATAGCTACTTCAAGTCCGATTTTCCCGCGAGCACTTTGGTCGAAGTGGGCAAACTCGCGCGCAGTGAATTTATGCTCGAGATCGAAGCCATCGCCGTGAGTTCAAAATAGAAGCCAAAACCTATCCGGGCTTGACCGCAATGATCCGGGTTTCGTGGAATGCTTCGTCCGGCCTAACTCACAAGATTGGCTTCCCCTCGAAGTTGAGAGTCCGCATGAGCATCGGACGGACGCCAGAATTCTTTGAAACTCCGCACGCCCCTGGCCGCTCTTAAGGAATCGTTCCCTGCGCATCGCTTCCGAACGCGTGCCGAATGTCTCCTGATGAACCAGCCCCCAAGGGCCGCGATTCTTCGTCGATTTGGTGATCCCGTGGTTGTGCTGGCCGAGACGCTGCGTTATGTCTGAGGCGTGTCCCACGTAGTGGCGGCCTGTGGTCCCGCTGCGCAGAACATAAACTTGGAACATGAGGAATAGTGGCGCGCCCGAGGGGACGATTTTAGAACTTTTCTAAGCGATTTCGTCGCAAGCTTGCCAGAGGTTGAGTTCCCTCGTGAATTGAGCCTGTAGCATTTCACTCCTACGTTGAAACGGCGTCGCTTACACGCAGAGCGCGCCCTTCAAATTGGCCTCTCTTGGACTCAGCTTCTTTCCCGCGAAGGTCAACCCCGTGTCAGAAAGGTGTTTTGAACCTTTTTAGGCAAACTCAACGTTAGGGAAAACCGATACTTTTCGCGCAATACAGAGAATGGTCCGAAAGGAAATTGGCGCTCCAACGGACTTGCAGGATGAGGAGTATCCGGTTGAAGATAAGGCGTGCTCACGGATCGCCCTCCGCGGAAAGCGACCCCGTTGGCAACATTTCGGGAGAGCGGCCGACTCACCACACTCGAACTGCCCAGCGACAACCTACTGTAACAACTGGCACGGTCAATCGAGTCCGCGATGATTGACGGCGCCCCAGCGGCTACACGCCGCGTATGCAACGAGTTCTTGACGGCTTTCGCCAAGTTCTACGGAGTCCGGGCGCCAGAGGTCCGCGCTTTAGCAGCCCGACCAATCCGGGTTCGTGAGGGCGGGTGGGCAAGTGAACTGTTTGGGGGCTATATAGACGGCAAAGCCGTAATCCGGATCTGGACGCGGACGGCGGTTCGCAAGCAGGTCACCTCCTTCGGCACTTTCCTTAGTACGCTTTGGCATGGTTTCTGTCACCACCTCGATTGTGAGCGGTTTGGGTTTCGCCACACGCCGCACACGCGGGGATTCTACGAGCGCACGGCTGTTCTGTATCACCACGCGCGTGGAACACCGATGAAGCGGCTAATCTGGGTGCGAGCACCGGGCGGGCGCTGGAGGATCGATTGGCAGCGGACGAATGCGCAGACTACGGGCTCAGCGTGGGAATCGGTTCGCGGATAGCCTCAAACCCACCTGCTTCCGGTAGCTGACTGTCTAACTGCCTGGCTGCGGCATAGAATCAGTTCCTCATGGACAAGATCCCGCTGTTGCGCTTGGGCACCTCCGCATTCACCGCCGCTGGCTGGGAGGGGACGATCTATCCGGCTGGCATGAAGCCCGCCGATTTTCTCAGCTACTGCCCCACGAAGTTCGATGCTGTCGAGGTGGACAGCACGTTTTACCGCATGCCCGCGATTTCGACGGTGAAGGGTTGGTACGCAAAGACGCCGCCCGGATTCCTGTTCGCGGCGAAAGTGCCGCAGGTCATCACCCACGAGAAGATGCTGCGGGATTGTGACGAAGACCTCAGCCATTTCTTGAAGGGGATGGACTGTCTCGGGGATAAGCTCGGTCCGCTGTTGTTTCAGTTCGGGTACTTCAACAAGAAAGCTTTTGTGGGTGTGAACGGCTTCCTCGCGCGCCTTGTCCCATTTATTAAAAAGCTACCCAGGGGATACCGGTTTGCCGTAGAGATCCGCAACAAGAATTGGCTGGTGCCGCAGTTCGTCGAAGCCCTCCGTGAGCGGCAGATTGCTCTTGCGCTGGTGGATCACGTTTGGATGCCTCGACCTAAGCAACTCTTCGACCGATTCGACCCGATCACCACAGATTTCACCTGCGTGCGTTGGATCGGCGACCGAAATGGGATCGAGGAACAGACTAAAACATGGGACCGCGTGATCGTGGACCGCAGTGCAGACCTGGCCGAATGGGTCGAAGTTCTGAAGACCGTTCACAAGAGGAAGATTCAGATTCTCGTGTTCGCCAACGGTGGGAGGGATAAAGGAAGGAGTTCGGGAGGAGCTAGGATCGCTGTCGCCCGGCCGGAGTTCATTGTGGTGACGCGGGAAAGCGGCTTGGGGGACTGCCGCAATTGCCCCAGTGGCTGCGAGTGTGGCTGGTGGCGCGTTTGCTGCTCTTTCTGCGAACGAGCCGAAGGGAGGCGCTGGAGGCGCACTCCCCTCCGCCCGAAACGATACACCTTAGCGACTCACCCTCCGTGCCTCACCTTCGAGCATTTGGCCGGGGTTGACCTGGATCATGTGGACCCTGCCCTCGTGACGTTCGATATAGAGGTCAAAGGTCAACCCGGAGCTAAAGGTGAGCTTGCCGGTACAGTCTTCGTTGACAGTGTAGGTGCCGCTGCCCGGCCGGAACTCGGCCCCCAGAAGGACGCCGCCCACCACCGCCGTCGCGATGCTGGTCAAACCCCCGTCTCCGTCGAACGTCAGGAACTCGACGACAGTTTTGGGTACTGGCACCGGATTTCCCGGAACGATGTTGTAGCCGGACGCAGCGAAGATGTAGCGGCCCTCCAGCGTCTCGCGTGAGCACGCCGAATTCCTCTCATCGGCGCGTGCTTGCTGCAAGCCGACCGATCCCAACACGACCAGAAGGGTAATTACGCAAAAGCTGACACGAATCAAACTCGATTTCCTTACTGTCCTCATCGTTTCCTCACCTCGCGTGGATTGTTTGTACGGAGAGCTACGGGGGGTGGGGGACGTTTCCTTCGCCAACCCGCTCTTGCTCTCCTACTCGTATTAGCGAAAAAGATCGCCAGCAGACGTAACGGCTCGTGAGAACTCGCGCCGGTTGTTCGCTCACCGCAGCAGGAATGTTCGATGGCGATCGTTCCACTAGTGGGGCAACCCCGAAGACTGGCTATCATTCCAGCCGCTGGCTGTGTTAGTCTTGCTAAATCAACGCGTTTGCCTGTACCCCCTAGCTGAATGTTCCATGAATGAGTCCGTCGGACACGAGATTACAGAACTGCTCCAGGCCTGGAGGCAGGGGGACGAGCACGCCTTGGAGAAGCTGACACCGCGCGTCTATCGGGAGCTTCATCGAGCCGCAAAGCTTTGCATGAAGCGTGAGCGAGATGGTCACTCCATGCAAACCACCGGACTGATCAATGAGCTGTACCTGCGGCTAACAGAAATGAAGGGAGTTGACTGGCAGAGCCGGGCCCATTTCTTTGCCTTGTGTGCGCGGCAGATGAGGCGGATTCTCACCGATCAGGCGCGCGCCCGCCGGTCACACAAGCGCGGCGGGGGTGCGCAACCCATCTCTTTGGACGCGGCCCCGGTCGTATCGCCGCAGCCTCAGCCCAAGGTACTGGCCGTGGACGGAGCGCTCCATGCCCTGGCCAAGGTGGACCCCCGCAAAAGTCAGGTCGTCGAGCTGCGTTTTTTCGGCGGGCTGAGCGTAGAGGAGACTGCAGAAGTTTTGAAAGTTTCGCCCGACACCGTGGTGCGCGATTGGAAGCTGGCTAAGGCCTGGCTGCTGCGCGAACTGAGCCCGGAGACGGTTGATGGATGCTGACCGTTGGGAGAAAATCGAGCGCCTATTTCATGAGGTGTTGCAGGCCGAGCCGAGCCGGCGGGCCTCCCTGCTCGCGGAGTTGTGCGCGGGCGATGAATCCCTTCGCCAAGAAGTCGAATCGCTGCTAGCCCATCATGAAAAGGCCGCGACCTTCATTGAGACACCGGCGTTCGAGACACCCAATTCGACACCAGGTTTGAAAAAGCCCACTTCGATCCCTGGAACAAAAGGGCGCTTTGCAGTAGGTGCAGAGATTGGTCATTACCGGCTGTTGGAGGTAATCGGCGGCCGCGGTATGGGAGTCGTCTATCGAGGGGAGGACATCAATCTCGGGCGCCAAGTGGCGATCAAATGCCTGCCCGAAGAGTTCGCGGAGGATTCGCTTGTGCTCGAGCGCTTTCGGCGAGAGGCGCGCGCGGCTTCGGCACTGAATCACTCCAACATTTGCACCATCTACGAAATCGATGAGGTTGGCGGCCGGGCGTTCATCGCCATGGAATTGCTCGAAGGCCAGACGCTCCGTCATCGAATCAATGGTAAACCGCTCCCCGTCGAAACGGCGCTCAACTTAGCCATCCAGATTACCGACGCTCTGGATTTTGCTCACACCAAGGGAACCGTCCATCGGGACATCAAACCGGCCAACATTTTCGTCACCACCCGGGAGCAAGCGAAGATTCTCGATTTCGGCCTCGCCAAGCTCATGCCTCAAGCCGGAACCAGGGGCATGACCGGCCAAACCACGCTGGGTCCCGACGAGCTGACGATTCCTGGTTCCATCCTGGGCACAGTCGCCTACATGTCCCCCGAGCAGGTGATGGGCAAGGAACTCGACGCCCGGACCGACGTGTTCTCATTGGGAGTAGTCCTGTATGAAATGTGCACAGGAACTCTGCCCTTTCGCGGCGACACTTCCGCGTTGATCTTCAAAGCGATTCTGGACCGCGAGCCGACTCCCGTTGTTCGGATCAATCCTGATGTTCCCGTGGAGTTGGAGCGAATCATAAAAAAGGCGCTGGAAAAGGACCGTGAGCTGCGTTACCAATCGGCGGCGGAACTGCGATCCGATTTGAAGCGGCTGAGGCGGGATTCCATTCAGTCGGAGGTAGTTTACGCACCGAGGCCCCGACGGGCGAACTATGTGGCCGCAGGTGTTCTCGCCGTCGTGTTGCTGGCCAGCGCGCTTGTCGGGTTCAATGTTGGCGGGTGGCGCAATCGCATCTTTAGCAGGTCAGGAACTCCGCGAGTGGAGTCGCTCGCTGTGCTTCCCCTGCTGAATTCCACTGCTGATGCTCAACAAGACTACATAACCGACGGAATTGCCGAGGGTGTGATCGACAAGCTTTCCGAAATTCCGGATTTGAAAGTCATGTCACTGAGCTCGGTCCTCCGGTTCAAGGGAAAGCAAGCCGACGCCCAAGCAGCAGGAAGAGAATTGAAAGTGCAGGCCGTGTTGACGGGCCGAATCAGCCGGCAAGCAGATGAAGTTACGGTCAGCGCTGAGCTTGTGGACGTGAGCGATGGAACTCAAATCTGGGGCCGACAATTTCATTATGCAATTTCCGATCTCTCCAGAGTAGAGGACGAGCTAGCAACAGAGGTGTCTGACAAACTGCAATTGCGGCCAAACCGCGCCGTGGAAAGCCGATTGGCCAAACGCGCCACAGAAAACTCCGAGGCGTATCAACTTTACCTGCAAGCTCGCTATCAGTTGAACCGGAGAACTGGTGCTGGTATTCGGAAGAGTATCGAACTCTTCCAACAAGCCACCGAGAAAGATCCAAAGTTTGCACTGGCCTTTGCCGGGCTCGCCGATGCCTACAACTTCAGCGGTGCTTTTGGAATTCAGGCGCCCAAACAAAGCTCTCCAGTGGCGAAAGAGGCGGCCACGAAAGCCTTGGTGCTGGATCCTCTGCTCGGAGAAGCTCACACGGCCCTCGGAGTCGTGAAGTCTCACTACGATTATGATTTCCCTGGCGCGCAGAGAGAGTTCTTGGAGGCCATAAAATTCAATCCCAACTACCCCGAGGCGCACTTGATGTATGCCGGCGCATACCTGGGCCCGATGGGACGGCATCAAGAAGCCATCGCGGAGATGAAGAAAGCATTGGAACTTGACCCGCTCTCCTTGCCTTTGAACAATATTTTCGGGAACATCTACATGAATGCGGGGGAATACGACAAAGCGCAGCAACAGTTTCAACACACCATTGAACTGGATCCCACCTTCCCCCTTGCCCATTCTTTTTTTGCGGACTTTCTCGCCGCGATGGGCCGGTATGAGGACGCCATCAAGGAAGGCGAAAGAGCTGGACTACTCTTTGGTGCAAGCCCGGACGAGGCCTCCCGGAGGGCAACGGAATTTCGCAAGGCTTTTCAAACCGGGGGCCCAAGAGGCTACTGGCAGGAAAATCTCAAGGAAACACTGAAAGAGCAGCAACATGCCGCTGGGGAGTACTTTCCAGCCATCGGCTTAGCCAGCGCCTACGCAAGCGTCGGCGACAAGGAGAACGCCCTTCGCTGGCTGGAGAAATCCTATGAGGATCGAGATGGCGCAAGTAACACCCTCCTGAGGTGGATGCCAGAGTTCAATGGCCTGCATGGAGATCCCAGATTCACAGACCTGCTGAAGCGCATGGGGTTGCCCCCTTAGCCAAGAATTTTCGCTGAGAGTGACGCCGCTTCCGCACAATTTCCAATGTTTGGTTCTGTTCTTCTCGCATGATAAGCTTGCCACCATTCTCGCGGTATCGGTTGCGAAAAAGATGTCTGCGCCATCACAAGCGTCCGAACGCTCGTGCAAGGTCGTCGCCTTAACGTTCTTGCTTGCCTGCTCGCTGTCGAGTCTTGCCTCCCCGGTGCTTGCCCAGACGACGATAGACACCGGCAGCATCGTTGGTACGGTAAGCGATCCTTCTAGTGCCGTGATCAGCGGGGCCAAAGTCAGCATCACGAATGTGGCGACCGGTCAAGTCATCGCTCTCACCACCAATTCTTCCGGAGTGTTCAACTCGGGCGCGCTCGTGCCTGGCAATTACAAAGTGCAGGCCACAGCGGAAGGCTTCGCCTCTGTAGCCGTGCCGGTTACCGTGCTTGTGGGCAACACGGCTACGGTGAACATTGTCTTGCCGCTCGGTGAACAAAAGACGGTCATTGAAGTGCAAGATTTCGCCGCACCGGTAAACACCGCGCAAGCTATTGTTCAGGGCGTCCTGGACACGCAACAGATTGAGAATCTCCCGCTCAACGGCCGTAACTTCCTCGATTTGGCACAACTAGAGCCAGGCGTGCAAATTCAAGACGCAGGAACCTTCGGTTTTGGGTTCAAGGACGGCTTTTCCTCCATTTCCTTCGGCGGCCGTTTCGGCCGTACGACTCGAATCGAGATCGACGGCGTCGACATTTCTGACGAGCGATTCGGCTCCTCAACGATGAATATTCCGGCCAGCGCCATTCAGGAATTTCAGCTCAGCCAATCGAGCCTGGATCTCTCCACGGAACTGACCACCTCTGGCGCGGTGAATGTCATCACGCGCTCGGGCGGCAACAGCCTGCACGGTGAAGCTTTCGGCTTTTTTCGCGACAGCTCCTTCGCTGCCGCCTTGCCGACGGCGACGGGGACTCGCGAGCCCTTCCAACGCTCTCAGTTTGGCGGGCGTGTGGGTGGACCGATCGTCAGGAACAAATTCTTCTACTTTCTCGATAGCGAGCGCACCTTGCAACATTTGCAGGCCCCGGTGATCGTGGAGCCGCCTTTTCAGCAGTTTTCGGGCAGCTTCTCCGCGCCGTTCCGTGAAACCAACGCCATGGCCAAGGCCGACTACCAGTTTACGCAGTCCGCGCACGCCTTTTATCGCTTCGCCGACTTTCAGGATTCCTTCACGTCTAACGGAGGTTCCGGCTTTTCGATTTATAGCGGCAAAAACTTCACTCGAACACACGCCGCCGGTTTGGATTTCATAACGGGGAGCTTCAGCCACAGTTTCCATTCGGGTACTTGAAAACGCAGCGGGACCTGTCTGACTCAACCCTCGGCAGCGGCCTGCCTCTCGCCAACTTCCCGCTCAATATTCAGATTGGGTTTGGGGGACTTGCCATTGGGCCGAGCCCCAATGCAGGGTTGTCATTCCGGCAGAGCAATCACCAGGTCAAGTACGACGGCAGCAAGACCTCGGGGCCGCACATTATCCGGTTCGGTTTCAACTTCAACCGTATCGGCACGGCCAGCTTTGTGCCGTTTGGCAGCCTTGCGCCGCAGCTGTTTACGGGTGATGGCCGTCGCCAAGAAGACTTCGCACAAAAAGGGCCCTTCCCGGGCGGCAATACCAACCCCCTGAACTATCCCGTGCAATTCGTCCAGTTGAGCAACGGTCTGGGCTATCTCACGCCGGTGCCAGGATTGGGCCTTCCGGCCAGCAACTTTCTGTATCACCGTTTCGCCGTGTACGTGGGGGCCAGTTCGAAATGGAGAAGAAACCTCACTCTTACTTACGGCGTCCGCTACGTGCGGGAGACGGGCCGCAGCGATAGTGAGTTCCCCGCGATCCCGGAACTCAACGCGCTGATCCCAGGGTTGGGCAACCGGGTCCGCCAGCCTAACCTCAATTTCTCGCCACAGTTTGGCTTTGCATGGGACCCCAGCGGTAAGGGCAAGACCGTAGTCCGTGGGGGTGTCGGGCTCTTCTACGAAAATGTGCCCACGTCGGTGGACCCGCAAGATCCCTCCTTGCGCGCTCCGCTTGGCAATGTTTTCATTCAGGCGCCTGCGGCTTGCCAAGGAGTCGCGAATCCGCAGTCGGTTCCAACCCCTACAGGTACCCTTCAGCCGACATTTTGCGGAACACCTGGCGGGGACCCCATCGCCATCGGAAGTGTTGCCAACCAGATCGTCGCTTTCCAGAAACAGTATCAAGCCGACTTTCCGCTGGATTTGCACTCGAAGAATCCAAATTACCTGGGAACCTTGCTAAGTCAGGGACAGGGAGCCAATTCGCCCGCGATTGCCCCTGACTATCGTACCCCGCGCTCTTTCGAACTGAATATTGGCGTGCAGCGGGAGATTCGCCCCGGCATGGTCTTGACCGCAGACTACGTGCGCAACGTTCAGACGCACTACCTGATGGCAATCGATGAAAATCATGCGGGAGACGTTCGATACTTCAATAAGGCCGCTGCTCTAGAGGCGGTTGCTGCGACGAATCAGTCTTTCGGGTGCGGTAAAGGCACCGACTTCAACAGCATTCAATGCGCAATTTCGGCAGGCGCCCAGATGGCCCGCTACGCGAGAAACGGCTTAACCTCGTCTTTCGCGTTCAATCAGGTTTGCTCGTTTTCCTCGGCGACCGTGCCCGGCGGTACTTATGGCTGTGCATTCCCGGGTATCTACCCCAACGCACCCCCGCTGCAGTTTTTTGAGCCAATTGGACGTTCCGTTTATGACGGATTGCAAACCAAGTTCACGCAGAACGTGCAGCACCCCTTCCGCGGGTTGCGCGCGTTGAACTTCCAGGTCTCGTACGCATTATCGAGGTTCGAGAATTCTGGGGGCGCCTCGCCGTTCGTTCCGATCAATTCAGACCAAGACTTCGGGGTTGGTGCGCTCGACAATGCGAGTCCCAACCGCTTCTTCGGACCGGCAGTGTTGGATCGCACCCACCAGCTTTCCTTCGGTGGATACGCGGACCTGCCGGGAGGGTTCCAACTTAGCATCCTGTCCCATTTCTGGAGCCCTCTCTCGACTTCGTTAGTGTTACCAACGACGAACCTCGGGCCGGGCGAAATCTTCCGGACCGATTTGACGGGTGACGGTACAGCCGGGGATCTGGTCCCCGGAACACGCGTCGGAAGCTTTGGGCGGGGGATCGACGCGTCGAATATCAATACAGTGCTCGCCAATTACAACAACACAACTGCCCTCCAATTGACCCCAGCCGGCCAACTGCTGGTTCAGAACGGATTGTTTACTGCGGCGCAGCTCGGTGTGGGCAATTCGTTGTGCTACGACAACCCAAACAATTTGCCTGTCAACTCGTTGTGCGCGATTGCCCCTCCTGTCCAACTGGCTCCCCCCGGCCAAGTCAATCTAGGCTGGCTGCGCGCCTTCGACCTGAAAATGCATTGGACGCACAAGATTCGCGAGAACATTACGCTGCAACCGAGCGCCGGTTTCTATAACCTGTTTAACTTTACGAACTTCGACTTGCCGGGGAATGCTTTGAATGGTCTGCTGACTGGGAGTGCGGGGCAGATCAACGGCACGACCCGCGACGGGCACAACTTGAATCGCGTCGGAGTGGGGACCGGGGTGTACTCGCTTGGGGCGCCCAGACAGATCGAGTTGGGGCTGCAGATCACCTTCCAGCATTAACACACAGAGTGTACGGTGACGGTCTGCGCTACGAAGCCGGTGTTGTCGCCTGCCAACGCGTCCGCTCATACTCAAGTTCTAGACCAACGGGGCCTATTGTATGTATGCGGAACAGCGAAGCGCAACGCTACGCGCGGTGGTCGGCGGGCATTACTGGCCTTCTGGTTGTCCTCGTGATCGGCGTATATTTGCAGCGGTTGTACCAGGCAAAGCAAGTAGAGAAGAAGGCGCCTCCTCCCGTTCCTCCCACCGTTGAGCAGCGCTCAGCGCAATTCTCCTTCTCCAAGGTGGAGGGGCAGCGCACGATCTTTACCGTGCGCTCCTCGCAGGCGACGCAGTATAAAGGCAGCAGCCGGAACCTGCTCGAAGACGTCTCCATCATCGTGTACGGGAAGAAGGGGGAGCGCCACTACACGCTAAGTAAATCCGCATGCGCCCGGCCTGTGCTGGAAAATGCAATCAGGAGGGCGGCATGGCAACCAACGAACCAAACGTGGAATTCTTCAAAACGCGACCCGAACACAGGGTACAAGTTGGTGGCGCGACCTATGTGTGTAAGCACCTTGCGGAAAAACTGAACAACAGAGAACCACTGATTGAGAGTGACATCACCGCTAGTGACGTTCCCGGTGAATTTGCGGCGATATGTCTTTCGTGCGCCGAGTACATTTATGCCGGTCTGGCCAAGCACGGAATTGGGGCACGCCCGGGTCGGGCGTGGTAGAACCCGCCACGCGGAGGAACAGCGATGGAGAACGACGCCCCAATACAGACAATTTGCCCTCGCGCCAGGGCAAAGGGAACATCCACGGAATGCCGGAGAAGTCTTGCGATGCTTGCAGGGGAACTGGAATGATTCCGGTTCAACAACTTCCGCCCGGCGCGGAACCTCACAAAGAATCTGGTGGGGCTGGGCGGACTTGAACAGCCAACCTAGCTGTATCCGAGCGCGCCCGGCGTTCGCGGTGATGGACAAGCGATTCGGGTCACGGCGTTAAACTCAGTGCTATAATTCCCGCTATCGGAACTGACTTCCGAGTAGGAGCGGGTTATGGCCGAACTGAATCGTTGTTCATATTGCGACCAGCCAATCCAGTCCGATCAAGATTACGTGGTCCTCAAACCGGAGGAGCGTGTGGGGCCTCCCGTCCCAATCGGCGCACCTAGAGTTACTCAGTTTGCCCACGCATCCTGCTTAAAAGAGAAAGCCAAAGCCGCAAAAGCTTGAACCTTGCCGATGCGCGTAGTTGCATAAGGCAAAGGAGTGGCAAAGAATCTTTCAGGCACTCCCAAACCTTCAAATTCTTGACGGATGCGAACGGCGGACAGTGAGTTCTACGAAGCTTAATGGCGAACAATGAGGGATGATCTTTGACCCTCTGCTACCGCACAAAACTGCGCACCGTCACCCGACGCGATTTCTCTTTCACGCATGCCCGTGCCGGTGTCAACCGACCTCACATGGCTGCTTTCCCAGGAGAACTGGCGAACACCGCGGGCCGAGCGAGATCCCTGCCGCGTTCATTAACCATTCCCTTTCCGAACGCTGGCGACACCGCGTCATTAGGAGCAGGCATTTGCGTCTATTGCGTCTGTTTCAAAAACCCTATAGACCGTTTTGGCATTTTCTGCACCGCCTTGAAAATCTTCGGGGCGCCGGGGAAGTGAACGCGCCGTGAGTCTTTTCATCATTCCAATAATGCGGGTCCGAAGCTTTCTGAGATTCTCTGCGTCATGTGTTTCACCACAGGTACAGACCTCGTCGAAGCAATCCGCTAGCTCTTCCTGAGTTAGGGCCTCGATCCCCAGGTCCAGACACATTCGCATGGTCGAAAGATGGTGATAATCGAACTTGGAGCGCAATCGGTTCGAGTCTAGCCTTCCATACCGCCAGTCCTGATAGTCCTTCACCACGCTGGCGAGGCGAGCGTGCTTGACGACCTGCGGCGCGCTATCCAAACTGTTCCGGGCCTCACAACTCGTGAACGGCGAATCCTACGGCTTCACTACGTCTACGGTCTCTCCCTGGCGGACATCGTCAACCGCATCGGGCGCTGCTACGTGATCGTTTCGACCGAGCACGCCAGCGGCGTCAGCAAGCTCCGCCAAGCGGTTGGCGATCACGATCTGGTCACCGCGTAGACCCCTGCCAACACGTCATTTCCGGCCATTAGAAGCACGCAAACCGCCCGCCAAGCGGTTCTAGCCGTTTGATCTTCAGCCCATAGCGGAGGTCGAGACGGTCCTGCTAATATCTGCTCGTGGACAAGTTGCGCTTTATAGAAGGAGCTGCCGCCTGCCTCTCGAACGGACAGCGTCTACTCTACGACGCGGAATGGTTGAGCGTTGTAGAACAGGCAGGGACATGTTTTGCCCTGGCGAGGGTCGCTCAAGAGGAATTCGCTAAGGCTTTTCTGGT
>WNFB01004149.1_pt1 | contig 20620 bp, 16 predicted proteins | sample 5400501 | NCBI WGS metagenome assembly WNFB01 (sample SAMN13153341, study PRJNA577476) | soil metagenome | isolation source: 200 cm saprolite under Douglas fir tree site 2 hole 1 | place: USA:California | collected 2015-04-18 | reverse complement strand
CCGAGCCTGAAAATCGTCGACCGCTCCGGTACGCTGTCCACGGCCGTGCAGGATATACGGTCGGGCAAGGCGATCTCGGCAATCCATATCCCGCCAGATTTCGAGCGCGACCTGAAGGCCCAACGCCGCCCGCAGGTCGTCGGGTTCTATAACCAGCAGTTCCTAACGGCGGCCGGCATTGCGTCCTCGGGATTGAGCGATGCGCTTTCCGCAGCAGCGGCCGTGGCCGCCCCCGCCAGGCGCGCCGCCGCCGCACCGGCTTCCATCGGGACGCTCGCCGGGGAGACCATCGCGCTTGTCAATCCGCAAAAGAACTATGCGCAATTCCTGTTGCGTGCGTTGCTGCCGACGATCATCCATGTGGTGATCACGCTCGCCGCAGGCTATTCCGTCGGCTCCGAATTCTGCCGTCGCGACGCGCGGGCCTGGCTCGAAAGCGCCGGTGGCGATCCGGTCGTCGCGCTGGCGGGCAAGCTCGCGCCGCTATTCTGCATCTTCTTCCTCATCATGCTGGCAGAGCCGCTATTTTTGGAGGGCGTGCTGCAAATCCCCTTCAGGGGAGACGTGCCGTTGATGGTTGCCGCCGGCTCCCTCCTGATTATTGCCTATTTGTCGGTAGGCGCCTTGCTGCAACTCCTGGTCGGCGACTTGGCGACGGGGCTGGGACTTGCAGGCCTCTTTGCCTCTCCTGCATTCGGCTACGCCGGCGTCGGCTTTCCCACGGTCGGTATGAATGCGTTTGCGCAAGTCTGGAGCGCTATCCTGCCGCTGCGCTGGTACATGGCCGTCTTGCTGGGACAAGCGGCGCGAGGATTGCCGGTCTCGGAATCCGCCGTTCCCTTCGCCGCGCTCGCGGGCTTGGCGGTGCTCTTTGGGAGTTTCGCATTGCTGCGCTTGGCGAGCCTCAAGCGCAAGGGCCGGTTTGAGACAGCGCGACCTGCCGAGCAAGCGGAGATCAGCCACACACCGCGAGGCATCGGCGGCGCCTTCATGGCGGAGTGGCGGCGCGTGCTCGGAACGCGGAGCACCTTCAGCGTGCTGTTCCTGGCTCCCCTGGTTTACGGAATCTATTATCCGCAGCCTTATCTGAACCAGATCCTTCGCAAGCTTCCCATCGCCGTCGTCGATAATGATCTCAGCGATCTCAGCCGCCGGATCGTCGAGACGCTCGATGCGAGTGGCGCATTGAGCGTTGCGATTCGCGCCCGCACACTTGCCGAGGCGCACACCGCAATCGATCGTGGAAAGGCTTTTGCCGCCGTCGAAATCCCGGCAGGCGCCGAGCGCGACGTGCTCAAGGGCATCACCGCTCACATCCCGGTCTACGCGGATGCAACCTACCTGTTCATATTCAGGTCGACCGCAAGCGGGGTCGCCACGGCCCTCGGAGCATTGACGTCCGAGCTCGTTTCGCGAGGCGCGCGTTCGGACGGAAGCCTCGTCAAGGCGAAATTGGCGAGCATGAGCCCGGCCGACGCTCTACTGCAGCCGATCTTCAACCCGGTGGGCGGCTATGCCAGCTACGTCGTTCCGGCGGCGTTTGTGCTGATCCTGCAACAAACTCTCTTGATCGGGGCGGCGATGTTGACCGGCACTGCGCTAGCGAACGCCAGCGGAGCGCTTACCGGCGTGCTGGGCCGCGGCGTCGCCCATCTGACCATCTACCTTCCGGCGCTCGCGCTTTATCTCATCGTGCTGCCGCGGATCTACGGCTTTTCAACGCTCGGCCATCTTCCACAAATCTTCGCGCTCGCGACCGTCTTTTTGCTGGCGACGAGCTTCATGGGACAGGCCATCGGGGCCTGGTTCACACGGCCCGAAAACGCCACCCTCCTCCTACTTGCAACCAGCCTGCCTCAGTTCTTCACCGCCGGCTTCGCATGGCCGCGCGAAGCAATCCCCGACGCGGCCATCGCGCTGGGTCGGATGTTGCCCGCCGACTCCGCGATTGACGGCCTCGTACGCATCAACCAGCTGGGTGCCAGCATCTGGGAGGTCGCGCATGATTGGCTCGGACTGTGGTGTCTGGCCCTGGGCTATTTCGCGCTCGCGGTGACCTCGGCACTTGCCGTCAAGAGAGGACGGGGACATGCACAAAGCTAGGCGCGTCGCCATCGTTGCGATCGCGCTCGTGCTCATCGCGGGCGTTCTGATCTACTCCGCTCGTCGCTCCGAATCGGCGGCCACAATCGTTGGCGTCGTGCGGGCGACCGAAGTCAGGGTAGAGCCGGAGGTGAATGGCCAACTCATGTCGATCGCAGTCGAGAAAGGCGCCCACGTGCGCACAGGCGATGTGCTGGCGCGACTTTCCGCGGTTGAATTGACGGCACAGGCAGACCAGGCGCGTGCCGCGCTGGCATCGGCAACCGCGAACCGCAACAACGTCTATGCCGGCGTCCGCCGCGAGCAGGTCGACTCGCTGAAGGCTGCAATCGCCAAGGCAAGCGCCCGCCTTGACTACGTGCAGGCCCAGCTCACACGAACCGGCACGCTGGCACGTCAGAGCTTTGAGTCCCAACAGTCGCTTGACCAGGCCGAAAACGACGTTGCAAGCGCCCGCGCCGACGTCGCGGGGGCCCAGGCGAATTACGATGCGGCGGTGGCGGGCCCGACCCGGGAAGAACGCGCGATTGCCGACGCGCAGGTGCAGGCCGCGGCCGCCGCGGTCACCGTGCTCGAGCGCCGGCTTGACAAGATGGTCTTGCGTGCTCCGGCTGACGGTGTTGTCACCGTCATCGCCGCAGAGGTGGGCGAGAATGTTCGCGCGGGCCAACCGATCCTGATGGTCGAAGCGGCGGGAAGGCAATGGCTCTCGTTCAATGTGCGCGAAGATCATCTCAACCGTCTCTCGATGGGAGAAACGGCGAGCGTGATGCGGAACGGCACCGATGGCGCAACCAAAGCCGTCATCACCGAACTGCGACCGCTCGGAACGTTCGCGACCTGGCAGGCCGAGCGGGTCATTGGGGATCATGACCGCAATACGCTTCGCTTGCGCCTCGACGCCGAGGGAGAAGTGGCAGGCCTTGAGCCGGGCATGACTGTTTGGATCGAGAACTAGCGAGAGGCGGAAATGCCCCCGGCTCCGGCGGCTCGCGCATCTCAAGAAAGCATCTGTGTCGTATGGGGTTGAATTCCACGTTTTGGCGCGGCACCTAGGCAGCCAAGCGCTCCTCTTCGATTGCCTCGGGCACCGCCGAAGCCCTTTTCAGGAAGCGGGCCAGAGCAGCTTTTCGTGAATCGCGGTCCAATGCGTAGGCGGTTTGCGTGAACTCAATGCCATCAAGGAGCCCTTGAATGTAGCCCGAGATCGTGTCCGCGGCCATGATGAGCGCTGTGTCAAGTGTATGGATGTATTTGCTTGTCACCGAGCCCTTGGCGTGGCCTACCAGCGCCGCGATGGTCACCTCGGTGAAGCCAAGATCGTTAGCGATACTCGCGAAGCTATGACGTAAGACGTGGGGAGTTACATCGGATAGCGGGGAATCCTCGAAGAGATGTTTCCAATGGCTCGGGAAGCTGCCGAAGGCGTTGTCTTCACCCTGCCCCGGGAAGACGTATGTGCCGACATCGTCGGTGCGCCGTCGTTCAAGATACTCGACCACAGGCAACCCTATGGGACGAATGGATTCACCCTCCTTACTGTCTTCCAACCGCAAGTAGCTCGCCTCGGTGTCGGCCTCCGTCCATTTCAAGCCGATCATCTCGCTTCGCCGACAGCCGGTCAGCGCAAGCTGGCGGATGATATCAACGGCCGTAGTGTATTTCTCCTGCTTGGCGCCGTCGCGGAGCATCTGACCTATTATTCGATACTCCGCCTCCGATAGTCGACGCTTTCGTACATTGTCCTTCGGCTTACGAATGCCATGGGCTGGATTGCTCTCGATGATGCCCGCTTCGACGGCATAGGTAAGGATGCCACCAAGAAGTCCCACGGTGCGCGTGGCCGTTCCCTGTCAACGCTATCCCCGGAACTTGACCATCACCTGTGCGAGTGGGCCACGCAGGATGAAAATTCGCTGGTTCAGAAAAGCCGAGCCTAGTTTTTGGAAGCCGTTTCAAACGTTGCTATCGTCGCCCTCGTTCATTGTCATTGGCGGCGGCCGGAGGCTTACCCTGCGCGCGAGCAAGCTGTCGGCCGATGGCTTCGGCGGTCCGCCGAATGCGGGGATCGATGGGCTCGCCGTTGGGCGATCCGTTGTCGTTCGCTGGACAAGGCCCCTTCCGTTCCTCTTCCTCTGCCATACCGACGCTCCCTCGTCAGGGTCCATCGGATGAAACAGCCAGGAATTCCGCGACGGAAGTCAGAAGTTCGAGTCATCGACTTGCGGCGTAACAATGCTTGCAGGCGGCGGGTTGCATGGCGGCCACTTGCCGAGCCGGCGCATCCGGTCAACGCCGCAAGCCGCGACGCGGGGGCGCGAACAGCGCGAGCCTTTACCGGATGGCACCGGTCCGGCCCCATGGCGACAAACAGGTAGGGCCACAGGTCACCCTCATAACCGCAGCCCCCGTTTCCCGCCGAAGCCCCATTCGATGCCGCCGCGATTGCGTATGATGCCGGTGACCTGCCGGCCGTTGCGGCTTTGTCGAGCAGGGGCTGCATGGCACCAGCCTGTTACAAAACTGGTACATCATGTGCATAGCATTTAGCGTTAGTCTGCGTGGGGGAGTATCGAATGGATGTCCTTGCGCATTGCCGTGCCATGGCTGCTTTCTGCCGCCAGCGCGTGGCATTTGAAAATGAGAATGATGCATTCTGGATTAGAGAAGCAGAAGCACAATCTTTGTTATTGGTCATGGCATTTTGTCAACGTCTAGGCGATGTCTTCATGGCCAGAGCCGGCAAGGGTCCACGGAAGGCATGTTCGTATCGCGTCGAAGAGGGAACCGCAGATGCGCCAAAGCTCGCGTTCGCCGCTTGATTGGGGCGTCTTTGTACGCGAAGGCGCCGGTGATGCATCCAGATGCGATCGCTACGGGCTTTGGGACTGAGGCGGTGTTGCGGTTATGGCGCATTGCAATTTTTCGTACAGGTTTTCCTTCGGGTTTGGATTGATGGCGACGTGTTTTCATGGAAGGTTGCAACGCGACTCGCCCAGAGGGATAGCCATATCGGCGCGCAAGCTCGCGCAAATGCTAGCCGACTTTTGATCGGTTTGGGCCTGTACGGCATCGTTGTCGCCGCCGTGATTTTGACGTTGTTGTGATTGTTGTGACGCGTTTAAGGCTATTTGTATATGAGTACGAACGCAGCAGGCGTTACCGAGAAAGTTCAGCTCCCGATCTTGATCGGCAATAGGCTCAGCCTGGTTGGATCAAGCGCTTCGCGTGGTCTACCGGTGGTTTCCTCTGAGGGGGCGCGACTGGAGCTGGCGGTTCCCGCAGTCGATCCCTGCATGAGCGCCGCTTCAAAAAGGGCCGCGCCTGCTGCTTTTGCCGGCGCCTTTCTCGGTTGCTTGGCAACGCTTCATCTCAGTGCTTTCGGGGTTGTCCCAGAGATTGCGTCTGCGTTGGTGACGACGCTGTTAGGAGGACAGCTCCTGGTCGCGCGGTCAACAATCCTGTTGACGCGCGAATTCGTCCCGGCCGTCTATGGCGGCGCCTTTGGGGGCATGACGTCGGTCCTTTGGCTGAGCGGCATTGGATCAGATCATCCGATTGTGTTGGCCGGGGCGTTGTTCATCTCACTATCGATCGTTTGCGGCCTCGCGTTTAGCGCGGTTGCAGTCTTCGACGCCTACTCTGGCCGCCGGTTTACCAATGGCTACGGCGGAAGATCAGGGGCCATAGCGACGGTCGCTTGCGTGTTCTTCGTCCAGTTGGCCGTTTTATGTGGCGCGGACGACAGACTCTTTCATGCCGCGCGTGCGGATCTGGCCGATGTTAATCTTGGCTCGCTCGCCCCTATTATTGCTGCCTGCCTGACAGGAACGATGGTGAGTTTGCTGGTGCTGCGGCGAGAGCGCGTTGCGGCCGCCGACTTGGCCGACAAGACGTTTGTTGCTTCCGCGATTGCATTGATGGGTTTGATTGTAGTTCATCGGATTAGCCTGACCGACGCGCGGCTGTTAGACGCCTATTATGCGGGATGTTTCTTGGGAATGTCGTCGCGTGAGCGGCTGAAAGGATGGATCGAGACGGTGTTAGGGGCGGTCGTTCTTGCAAGCCTGATCATTCAGGTCAGGATATTCTTGCCCGGCATCGGCGGTGGCCTTGGCCTCGCCGCTTTCGTCACGGTGGCAGTATTGGTCACCTTGAAACAATTCACACGCTTCGTCCTCCCTATCAACAGGAGTGAGAACATGGCGACCCAACTGTCTACCGTTCGCAGCCGAGCCGGGCATAGCGTGGCGAATCCTCAGTTTGAGAGGCGAAGAAGCACTTGGAGTGAAATATCATGGCGGCCAGCAGCTGCTATCGCAAGTCTCGCGGTGGCCGCCGCGGTGATTGGCGGATTGGTATGGCCGACGCAATTTGTGTCGAAAAAATCAATCTCGGTTGCGACCGCACCAGTGTCGGTCGTCGACGAGGTGACGCCGGATCCCGCCGCGCCGCAGGCTGAAGTGCGGAGCGGCGCAATCGATGCCGCGACGCCGCTCGGCACCGCCGAGGCTAGCCCCGGATCAACGGCGTCCGGTCAAAACACGTCGAGCGAAAATCCATCGGAGATCAGCGCCGCTAGCCCTGAGGGGCTGAGATTATCCAGTGCGGCTGTCGACGAGCGGGCCGCGGGCTCCGAAGAGCCCAAGACCGCACCACCGGTCACATCAGAAGTTATCGCCGCTCGTGAACCTGCCCTCGGCGAGACTCAAAAGGCCGAAGATGACGCCACTGACGCAGCGCTCTTTCGCGAGTTTCTGCAATGGCGAGCCGCGCGCGTGTCGGCCGTTGCCCCAACTGCCCGGCAAAACGCAGCCAAGAGCCATCATCGTTTGCGGCCACCAGCCGCCATCGCGACGCCCGCAGCAACAAACTCTCAGTCGCGATCCACGCACCCGCCGTCAGCTGCGCAGGCAACGCCGACCACGTCGCCGGTGGTGCGTCCACGCCGGCCTCATCTCGGTAACACGACGCGCGCCGCGATTGAACAAGTGGCGCCGGCATCCGCTACCGCCGGCGCGCCATCCCTCTAGCCTTGCCTTTCTGACGTCCTAACCTGCGACAATTCGATTTCCGCTTCCGACGCAATGCGCGCGAGACGGCGATTTAGGAGTTGCGGAATGAAAGTTGCGCGATTTGAAGGCGGGGGTGGGGCGGAGGCGGACAGCGGGTGCTGGTGCACGTGAGTAAGCTGCCCAATCTCACGGTCGAAGGCAGACGCCCGCAAATTACCGCTTGCGGCTCGTCCCTCACCGTGAATGTTTGGCGAAGGAATGAAACAATGAGGGTCCCTGCCGACAACGAGACTTGGGTCATCGAAGCAGGCGATGTGGTCATCCAAAAGAAAGCCCGCAGCGGCTCGGGTAGTCTCGCTCCCTGGGAGAGACTTGTTTACTGCCTTTGGGTTGCTGACTACGGGATGCGAAATGCAGGTGACCTCGATACTGCGCATGCCGTTTGCGCTGACTTTCAGTCTAACGCACGACGGATAGCGAAGGATTTGTCGCTCCGGTTGACGCACGAAGCGTCTTCCCTTCCGCGGGGTGCTCTTCAGGCAGAGTATTTCATTCGATTTGATTATATTTGCCATGAAATTAGAAACGCCGAACCGGGCGGTCCAGCGTACGGGCGTTAAGGGCGACCGCGACGTGCCCCGTCGCTAAATCCAGCTCCTCCAGATCAGGCTCGCGACCCGCCGCATGAACAACCAGATCGGCCGCAACGGCTTGCTTGCCACGAGCCCCATCAGCATGCACCAGAAAGCCATTCGCTATTTGGCACCGTCATGGATTTCATTGGCGGGACTATCGATGTATTCGGATCGCTCCCTGACATCGTTTTGCCGCCAGGAGAGGGATGTGGCATTCGATGCGGCCTTTATCGGTGTACAGCGTAGTTGAACGCTTTGGTCCTGACGGCAGCGGCCGCGGCAAGTCGGTTGTCGCGAAGCTTTGCAACCTTGGTCGAGACGTTGAGACGTTGCGCCTGTGCTTATCGGAAATCAAATCCGGGCATATTCGTGATGCAACCCGCCGAGGACCGGGCGGCAAAGAATATGCCCTGCCCTCTTTACGGTGCGCGATAGGGGAGCATCCTTGTCCAAAGCGAAGTGCGTGCGCGTCTCATTATAGTGGCGAGCGTAGCGTAAGATTTCAGAATCCGGCGCAGACGTGCCTCGCCCAAGAGACGCAATTTAAGAAATCGCCATAACACAAGGAAAAGCGCTGAACGAAAGGCAGCCCGACGGGGACTAAAAGCCAACCCCAAAAAGAGGCGGTGCACGGTTTGAGCAAGAACCAGCGCAGGCCGATGTGTTTCTGCTCTCGAGCGCAACCTGCGACATATCTCTGCCTTCCACAGCAGCTTGTCTGACAGACGTGCGGTCTGTCGCCGGTCGTTTTGCGAGCACTCGCAGCTTGCCGGTCGTCCTGAAATAATGTTTCGCCAAATTAGGGGAGGTTGATTTTACAACGCTAATATCCTTCTCAGACGACGAGAACTGAGGTTCGACTGATAGCAATTTACCTTGATCGATCGTATTAGAATCATCATTTCTCTTGTGATCGTCGGCGCCGTTCCTCGCGTCGCCCCGATCGACGCGGGCATCCAAAGCGTCGACCGCCTTAGCGACCCCACTGTTCGATCCGGTCGGGTAGGGATCCGGACCGCCATTGGCAACTATCAAAGGCTCGTTGCTCTTTGCTCATGGCGTAACGACACTCGGGATCGGTACGTCAGCAGGCTCCACACGCGCAGTTTTGCTGCTCGGCTCACCTAGGTGACTCATGTCCCCCACCGGTTCGACAACATGGATCTCAGCCGTCTCGGATGGCTGGACCCGGTCAGCCGTTTCGGCCCTTATTGTCGGTTGGACGGCTGTCATGTCAGCCGGCTTGCGTGCCGCAACTTCGACCACCTTGGCCCCCTCGACGGAAGTCTTCGACACGTGCGCGTAAAACGTGTAGCCACCAACCAGAACGATGGTGAAGGCGACAATCGCGGCCGTGTCAGAGACGATGGTGCGCGTTAGCTTCGCGCGACGCTGGGCGCGTTCGAGCGCCACCAGCCGGTCCAGCAGCCGGTCGTAAGCCTCCCGATGCTCCGCGTCGCGAAGGATCGCATACGCGGCAACAATTTGCCTGAACCGCCTGGGTGCATCCGGATCGCCGGGATTCAGGTCAGGATGGTTCGCCTTTGCGGCGTTGCGGAATGCACTTTGGAGCGTCTCAGCGTGTCACCCCGACGAACACGGAGCAGATCGTAAAGTGTTTTCGCAGGCAATTTCTGCGAAGAGGAGTGGAGTGCCGACCTGCGGGCGATGCCCAACTCGTTGTTTAAAATAGCGTATGCGCTCACAAATTTTAGAAAAGCAACGGCGCACCGCATCAATGCCGAGTTCATAGTGGGCGTCCTCGAGATATTGGACGATTTGGTTTCCGATTACGCAAGCTCTTTCCAAAGAATACGAACCACGGTTGAGTACGTTGGGTCCCGTATTGACAGAGGAATCGCTCGCCGGGGACACGAGGAGCAATACCAAAAGGTTCTCGAGAGGTTCGCGAAACTCAAACAGGGTCATCAACAAATGGGCCTCTTGGTTGAGTGGTTAGTCAGATTTAATTCGGAGATAAGGCACGCTGCCGCGCAGGCCAACACGGCCCCTGCTATGGATGCTTGGTATGCTCGGGTCGATACCGGCTTGGACGAGTTACTTGCCATGTTCGACGACTACGAATAGGTGGTGCCGGTTGCGCTGGTAAGCATCGGCGCCCCGGACCAGCAAAAGCGTGGAAAATCCGTGGAATCTACCAACGAAAGGAGAAAACATGAGTGATTTCAAAGGCCGTAAAATTCCTTCACACGGGAGAGGTCCAAGGTTCGATCCCTTGTGCGTCCACCAGAACGGTCAATAAAACAGATACTTTTTCAAAAGTACGAAGCGGCGTGCACTTCTCCATGCACGCGGTTTGCGTGGTGGCCTCACGATGTGGCGCAAAATCGTTCCGGCTCAAATTCCAAGAAGCCAAACCGCAACGATGGCGCCAAGTACGGCCAGGCCGGAAATCGTCCATCCCGTCATGTAAACCGCACCGTCGGTTTCGGGCGTGTCCACCATCGGGTCATGCCAATGGGTCATATCAGCCTCCTAAAGCGTTTTCCCGCGAAGCATGCCCTCGGACTTGATCCGGGGGCCTGCCCCGGACTTGATCCGGGGTGGAGACCGGTTCGCGTCAAGAAAACGCGTCAAATCAATAATCTGGAGCCCCGTTTGGATTCTATCGAAACGGAAAAGACTCCGGAGATTGCCTCTGGTAGGTACGTCTCCGCCAGCGGTGGTAAGGTTCAAATACGATAATCGCGGTGCTGGCCTGTCGGTTCCATCAGGTGCGAAAGAACGCGTACCAGACGCCAGCGAGAATGAGGACGGCAAGGCAGAGGCTGACGACCGACAGCGAAAGCACTGACGAGCCGGGTTCGGCCCGACGCGCCTCTGTGGTCCTTTCGACAATCTCGCCGCGTTGTTTCTTTGCCATCAGATTCTCGGCGCCAGCCCGGCCCGGTCAAACACCGGCGTTTTCTCGACATCCTCCGGCGCTGCGCCCGAGGGCGTATCTTCGGCGGCGTGCCGTAGCGCCTCGGTCGTGGCGTCCAATCCGTCAATGGTCTCGTTAGCCGCACTGCCGGAATCGTGCGGTCGGGCTCGAACCTGTTTGCCGCCATCCGTACTCGGACCGGCCGCTGGATTCTTCCGTGCCATGGCTTGTCTCCCTGGAGGTCGCGACACCAATCTACCGGGAGGTAGTCTGTTCCACCGCCAACTGTCCCTTTTTTGCAAACCCGGCGCCTATCAGATCAGCGTATCAGATCAGCGAGATGGCGGGGCTGGCGCGGTCCGCATCATCTGCTCACGCGGCGGCACGGTCCGTGCGCATGATCGATCCGGGAGGCGCAGCCACTTGCCTGCGCTACGCCGCGCCCAACCCCGCTTCCTTCAGCCGTCCGGCCAGCCAGCCGGATAGGGGCTGGTCGGGCAGGCCGCCGACATAAATCTCCGCCGAGGTGACGTTCTTCTTCCCAAGCGTCAGCAGCAGTCCGATCCGGAAGGCGAACCACAAATGCGGATCGGTCATCGCGCGCAGCTTGTGCCGGTCATGTTCCGGCGGCTGATGATTGGCCGCCTTGCGAACCTCGATGGCGAGGAGATTGTTGGGAACCTCGCGCTGGTGCACCACGATATCGGGATAAACAGATTTTCCGTTTCCGTCGTCGGTGGAGACGATTGTTGCCTTCGGCAGCCGCAGCGTGCGTTCCCCCAGCCTGTTGTAGTCGCAGTCCACTTGCCATCCCGGAAACTGCTCTTCGAGACGCACCGCCAGCCGGTGCGTCAGCGTGCGCTCGCCGAGATCCTTCTCGAACAGGTGGGTCTCGCGCGCATAGAATTCCCCGAGCGCGCCCAAAACCTTGTTCAATGCGGCTTGCATCTCGGCTTGCATGTCGTCTCCGTCAAAAACTTCCTAAGCCGCGGCACTCGCGGCGGTTCGACGGTCGCCCTCAGCCTCACATCTGTACTTCGATCAGCCGCGGTCCCTGCTCGGCGATGCCCTCCGCCAGCGCGTTGACAAATTCGTCGGCAGTGGTGACGGCGCGGCCGGCAACGCCCATGCCCTTGGCGAGCGCAACCCAGTCGAGGGCGGGGCGGTCGATCTTCAGCATGTCCATTGCGCGCTGTCCCGGTTCGCCGGCGCCGACACCATCGAATTCGCCGCGCAGGATCTGATAGATGCGGTTGGCGAACACGATGGTCAGAACGTTGAGGCCTTCGCGGGCCTGCGTCCACAGCGATTGCAGGGTGTACATCGCGCTGCCGTCGCCGACCATGCAAATCACCTTGCGGTCGGGGCACGCCACCGCGGCGCCGGTCGCGACCGGCGTCGAAAACCCGATCGAGCCGCCCATGTTCTGCAGCCAGTCGTGCGGCTTGGCCGCGGCGGTCGGCGGAAAGAATCCGCGCCCCGTCGTGATCGATTCATCGACCACAATGGCATTTTCCGGGATCGCCATCGCGATCGCCTGCGCGATCGAGGCGTGGGTCAGCGCGCCCGTCGGTTTTGCCAGCTCGACCAGCGCCTGCGGTTTTGCGTCGGCCGGCTTGGCGCCCAGCGCGGACGCCAATGCTTCCAGCGCCGCCACTGAGTTTTCGCCGCCCGAAGTCATCCGGTGAACCTCGCAGCCCTCCGGTTTCAGCATGCTCGGCTTGTTCGGATAGGCGAAAAACGCCACCGGGTCGTTGGCTTCGACCAGAACGATGTGCCGAAAATCTTTCAGGATCGGCAGCGCCTGCTCGATCACATAAGGAATCCGGTTGATCGAAAACCGCCCCCGCCCGCGCGCCATGCGCGGATTGTAGGTCTGGCCCAGCACCTTGCAGCCGGTCTTGCCGGCGATTTGCGCTGATAGCGCCAGTCCGTGCTCGGTCAGCGCGCTGCCGGTGAGCAGCAGCAGCGTCTGCGCGCCGTCGCGCAAGACCTTCGCGGCATTGTCGACGGCCTGCGACGAATAGCTGACGCGCTGGGATTCCGCCGGCACCTGCGCAATGCCGTCGGCCTCGTTCCATGCGGTGTCGGCGGGCAGGATCAGGGTGGCAATCTGCGGCGGCGCGCTTTTGGCCGCGGCAATGGCCGCAGCACCGTCCTTGGCGACCGATTTGGCGTCCGGCGAGGTGCGCGCCCACGCCGACATCGGCCGCGCCAGGCCCTCGATGTCGGAGGTCAGCGGCGCATTGAATCCGATGTGATAGACGGCATGCTGGCCGACGATGTTGACGATGCCGGAATTCGCCTTCTTGGCGTTGTGCAGATTGGCAAGACCGTTGGCCAGCCCCGGTCCGAGGTGCAGCAGCGTCGATGCCGGCGTCCCCTTCATGCGGAAATAGCCGTCCGCCGCACCCGTCACCACACCCTCGAACAGGCCGAGCACGCAGCGCATGCCCTCCACCCGATCAAGGGCTGCGACGAAATGCATTTCGGAGGTGCCGGGATTGGCGAAGCAGACGTCAACGCCGCCCGCGACCAAGGTCCGCACCAGACTTTCCGCACCGTTCATTATTCCACTCCCGTCCGCGACGCTTCTCAAAAAGCACTCTTGGGAGATCAATCATCCCCAGCGCCTTTCGTCAAAGGTTTCGCGGGCATTGGAGCCATCGCTCAGGGGGTGATGGCTTTTTTACCGCAGCGTATGAAAATCGCAGGGCTCACGGGCTCTTTGCTTGCGAAATCGCGCCAATTATGGCCTGTCTCGCAGGCACGGATTTTTTTCGCGAGGAAGAATATGACCCGGGCTTTTGCTTCGTTGTTTGCGGCGATGATTTTGCTGGCCGGCGCCGGCCACGCGTATGCCCAGGGTTTCCCGGGTTATGTCCAGGGTTTCCCGAGTTTTGACTCTCGCGACATCATGGGCGGCGGCCCCAATTTCAGTGTCGGTGCATCGAGCCCGATCCCGCGGCAGACCGTGAGATTTGAAAGCCGATACACGCCTGGCACTATTTTGATAGATACGGCCGAGCGGCGGCTTTACCTCGTGCTGCCCAATGGCCAGGCGCTGCGGTACGGCATCGGCGTCGGCCGCGACGGCTTTCGCTGGGGCGGCGTCCACCGCATATCAGCCAAGAAGGAATGGCCGAGCTGGACACCGCCCTCGCAGATGCTGGCGCGGCGGCCCGATCTGCCGCGGCACATGGCCGGCGGCATCGACAACCCGCTCGGCGCCCGCGCCATGTATCTCGGATCGACGCTTTATCGCATTCACGGTTCGAACGAGCCGGAGACGATCGGCCAAGCGGTATCGTCGGGCTGCTTCCGCATGACCAACGACGACGTGGCTGATCTCTACGACCGCGTCTTCGTTGGAACGACGGTTGTCATCAAAAACTAGACGGGCGCCGGTCAAGGGAACCGGCGCGCTCCACAGCGCGACGTGGAACCCGATGCGTAGCCTGCATTCAGAGATTGCGTCGGCGCCATGGTTGCGGCAGCGTCGTTGCAATGAGCGCAAATTACCGAGCTTTGCTTTTGCGGATATTCGCGGTCGCTTTGGCCGGCATCGCGTTCGACGGCGGTGCCTGGCTGCCAGCCGCGTCGGCCGAAATTCCTGCCATCGCGTCGCGTCAACGCGCTGAAAAGAAGACATTCACCGACAGCGAGATCACCGACGGATTTTTCAAGACCGCCTTCGGTGCCGAGTATCACCTTGCCGGCCGGGTCGACCGGATCAGAAAATACGATGCGCCGGTGCGGGTCTTCGCCGAGGGCAACCGTCCGGATCGAAAGGCGCAACTGGCGAAGATTGTGGCCGACATCGCCGAGCGGATTCAGCATCTCGACATCGCCATGGTGGACACCAGCGACGGCGCCAATGTTCTGGTCAAGCTGGTGCGCGACCGCGATCTTTATCGCACCATCACGACGTTCTACGGCAGCGAACGGGCGCGCGAGATTCGCACCTCGCTCGATCCGCAATGCCTGTCCGGTTTTCGCAAGAACGAAAAATTTGAAATCGAGCACTCCGACGTGATCCTCACGGTCGACAACGGCGATTTCATCTTCTTCGACTGCGGATATGAGGAACTGCTGCAATCGCTGGGGCCAATCAACGATACCTCTTCGGTGCCCTGGACCATGTTCAACGACAATGTGTCGATGGGGTTCTTCGACGTCTATGACCAGTACATCCTCAACATTCTGTACGATCCACGCGTCAAAGCCGGCATGACCGTCGCGGAGGTCAAGGCGGTGCTGCCCGAGGTGCTGGCCGACGTCCGCATCTGGGTGCGGAAGATCAATAATCTCACTGAATGATCAGATTTTGGAATCGGAGCTGCAGATTGCCTTGAGCGACGCCCATTCCGACGGCGTCAGCAGCGGCGGACCGCTCGGCGGCCGATCCTCATGGCTCATCCGCGCCACGCGGTCCTCCGTCAGTGGATGGTTCGACAGGATGGACAGGCTCGTGTCGCCTTCTTTCCCGGTGACGCGAAACATCAATTCGCCCATCGGCTTTGGCGAGCGGCCAAGCCGGTGCATCGCATCGATTGCAAATGTATCGGCATTTTGCTCCGCCTCGCGCGAATAGGACGCGGTCACCAGCGAGCGCGAAGCAAAAATCAAGGCGCCGGAGCCGGTGATGTCCCCGAACAACAACCCGATCAGAAACGACGTTCCGCCATTGTAGATCAGATTGCGCGTGCCATCGCGATGCCTGAGATGACCAAGCTCATGGGCCAGGATGCCGGCGATTTCATCGGCGTTTTCGGCCTTGGCCAGCAGCCCGCTGAACAAATACACCCTGCCGCCGGGCAGCGCGAATGCGTTGGGAACCGGGGTAGCCAGCACCTGGGCCTGGATCGACGTATCCAGGCCAGTTGACTCGCGAACGGCATCGACGAGCTTGGTGAAGGCAGCCTGTCCCGATGTGTTATTGCAAGTTTTGCCGCCGAACAGCGTCTTGACCTGCCCTTCCGCGACATCGCCAAGCCGCCGTTCCAATGCCTGCGGCACCAGCGGCGCCAGACGGTCCGCGGCGAGCGGAACACCGAACAGAACCACGGCGACGATCGAAACCGTCGCCGCCAATGACCAGCCGACAATTTTCGCGACGCCGTGCCGGCCGGGAATATTCTCGTCGAGCCGGGCGCAGCGGGAGATCAGTTTCGTGGCAACCGCCGCATCGCGGATTTCAAGCCGCGCCAGCGCCGGTGCCGTCAGGCAGGTCACACGGAGCGCACCGGACGGACTGTCGGCGCGGCGGATATCGGCAAAAGACCATACCGCAAGCGTGTGTCCATCCTCCTGGAGCTCAAGCCCATCATTGAACGCCAGTGTCACCAAACGGCGGCGGCTGGACGTCCCGTCGAAATAAATCGCGGAACCGCCCGCTCCCGGCGACGCCGACGCATTTTGCGGCCCGCTATCCATTGCGATACATGCTCATGCGCTAAAAGCCGGCGACATCCAGCCCGTCGGCAAAGCCCTCGCCCAGCGCGTTGGCCATTTCGCCCCTTGCGGAAACATTCGCCGCCGCCTCGATGTCGAGGACGATCGTCGATGCGAGAACCCTCACCCAGAGATCGCGCAACAGATAGACGCGCATCACCACGTTGATCGCCAGCGCGAACACCAGATAACCCAGTCCCGCCAGGATCAGCAACGGGATGCTCTTCAAAAACACCTGCGGCGCGAAGAACTGATTGAGCGGCATTCCGCTCATGCTCGCCACCAGACCCGAGCATATGGCCAGGTAGGCGGCAAACGCCACGGCGAGCACGAGGATCCAGCCGATGACCTTCCAGTAGAGGCCGATCAGGGCGCCGCGCCGCATCGTCGATTCCAGCCGCACGTCGCCGAACCGGATGCCCGACAGCCACCAGCGCCACTCCACCGCCTTGAACGCGGCATAGACGAAGGGTGCGAGCGGCGTCACATAGAGGGCGATCGGCGCCAACGGCCACAGCCACCAGCCGCGCTTGAAGAATTCCCAGCCGCGCCCTTCAAAACTGCCCTGAAGATCGCCGTAATAGGTATGCCGCATCTTGTAGCGTTCGAGGGCGGCTCCACGCCACGGCAGTATCAGGCCGAGGGTGAGTATCATCAGCAGGCCCCAGAGTGCGGCTTGCCCCGCATAGGCCCAGCCCGAACCGCTCATCCAGAACCGCACCCCGCGCCACACCGTGCGGGTCAGGCGATAACGCCGCGCGCGGTAGATCGCGAATTGGCCGAACAAATAGAAAAAGAGGAACAAGGGAATACTGGCGAACGCCTTGTAGCGTTCCGCTTCAAGGCCGACGAGGAAGTAGGCGAGATAGATCGGCACCAAGATCGCCAGCGCGATCAGAAATCCGATCAGCAACTCCCTACCGCGGCCGGTGTATTCCGCCGCATCGCCGTCGATATGGGTGTTCGACCACAAATGGCGGCGAATGTCGGTGGCGAGCCAAAACCGATAAAAACCGACGGTGATGAGTTCGAGCCCGGCGCCGCGCGTCACCAGTCCGAAAAATTCACCGCGATCGCCTGAAAACGACACCGGCATCGGCGGCGGATGCGGCGGCACAAAACTCATCTGATTCACGGATCAACTCCCCAAGGCAAGTAAATCGGCGGGCAGGAATTAACATATTACCGGTTTTGTCGCCTCAAAATACCATCCGGTTCGACCGAATTTTATGCCGATTTCTCGAACAGCTCCCGTCCGATCAGCATGCGCCGGATTTCGCTGGTGCCTGCCCCGATCTCGTAAAGCTTGGCGTCGCGCAGCAGCCGCCCGGTAGGATAGTCGTTGATATAGCCGTTGCCGCCGAGCAGCTGGATCGCGTCAAGCGCGCATTGTGTCGCCTTTTCCGAGGCATAGAGAATGGCGCCGGCCGCATCCTCGCGCGTGGTCTCGCCGCGGTCGCAGGCTTTTGCGACGGCGTAGACGTAGGCGCGGGACGCATTCATCGTGGTGTACATGTCGGCAATCTTGCCCTGCACCAGCTGGAAGCTGCCGATCGGCTCGCCGAACTGCTTGCGCTCGTGGACATAGGGCATCACCACGTCGAGGCAGGCCTGCATGATCCCGAGCGGCCCCGCCGCCAGCACCGAGCGCTCGTAGTCGAGGCCGGACATCAGCACATTGACGCCGCGGCCGACCTCGCCGAGCACGTTTTCCTCCGGCACTTCGCAATTCTCAAGCACCAGTTCGCCGGTGTCGGAGCCGCGCATGCCGAGCTTGTCGAGCTTCTGCGCGGTCGAAAATCCCTTCATGCCCTTTTCGATGATGAAGGCGGTGATGCCGCGCGAGCCGGCGGCGGGATCGGTCTTGGCATAGACCACCAGGGTTTCCGCGATCGGGCCGTTGGTGATCCACATCTTGCTGCCGTTGATGACGTAGCGGTCGCCCTTCTTCTCGGCGCGGGTCGACATCGACACCACGTCGGAACCGGCGCCGGGCTCCGACATCGCCAGTGCCCCGACATGTTCACCGGAAATCAGTTTTGGAAGAAACTTTCGCTTCTGCGCTTCGTTGCCATTGCGGCGCAACTGATTGACGCAAAGGTTCGAATGCGCGCCGTAGGACAGGCCGACCGCCGCCGACGCCCTTGAGATCTCCTCGACCGCGATGCAGTGCTCGAGATAGCCCAGGCCCGATCCGCCATACTCTTCCTCGACGGTTATGCCGTGCAGGCCAAGCGCACCGAGTTTTGGCCAGAGATCGCGCGGGAATTGATTGCTTTTGTCGATTTCGGCGGCGCGCGGCGCGATCTCATTGCTGGAGAAATCATGCACGGTCTCGCGAATCGCATCCGCAGTTTCGCCAAGATCAAAATTGAACATCCGATGCGCGTTGGGGATCATGGGCGGGTGTCCTCCGGTCAAATAACGCTGCTTTCCGTGCACAGCCTTATTCTCTGGCACCAAGCTTGTCACGGGCCGAATATGCTGAAAAGGGTGCACCGGCCGGAATGCTACTTTGACGCGCCGGAAGGCTCAAACTCTCCCTTGCCCTGCCACACGCAACGGGATGTAATTCGAAGCCAAAGCCTCTGGAATCAACCACGGAGGAAACAAACAGGGAGTTGCCCGATGCATGGGACGATTGATCTCGTTCAAAATTCCGATCAAAAAGCCGCTCGGGAGCGAGCCTATTCGATTCCGCTTGAGCAATTTGATCCCGGCGATCCCGAATTGTTTCGCAGCGATACGTTCTGGCCCTATTTCGATCGGCTTCGCAAGGAAGACCCGGTCCATTATTGCAAGGACAGCGTGTTCGGGCCTTACTGGTCGGTGACAAAATACAACGACATCATGGACATCGAGACAAACCATTCGGTGTTCTCGTCGGCCGCATCGCTCGGCGGCATAACCATCCGCGACATCGCGCCCGACCTGCGCCGCGAAAGCTTCATCGCCATGGATCAGCCGCGCCATGGCGCGCAGCGCAAGACCGTCGCGCCGATGTTCACGCCGACGCATCTCGATCAACTCGCAACCAACATCCGGCAGCGGTCGGCTGAATGCCTTGACAATCTGCCGAAGAACGATGTGTTCGACTGGGTCGACAGGGTTTCGATCGAACTGACCACCCAGATGCTCGCCGTGCTGTTCGATTTCCCCTGGGAAGACCGCCGCAAACTGACGCGCTGGTCCGACGTCGCCACAACGATTCCCGGCCCGGATGGCGTCGTCGCGACGGAAGACGCGCGACAGGCCGAACTGCTGGAATGCGCGACATATTTCGGGAAGCTCTGGAAAGAGCGCGCCAATCAGCCGCCAAAGAGCGATCTATTGTCGATGATGGTTCACAGCGAAGCCACACGCGACATGGACCCGAAGAATTTCCTCGGCAACCTGATCCTGCTGATCGTCGGCGGCAACGATACCACGCGCAACACACTGTCGGGCAGCGTCTATGCATTGAACAAAAATCCGGATCAGTACCGCAAGCTGCGCGAGAATCCGGCGCTGATCGACAGTTTCGTGCCGGAGGTGATCCGCTGGCAGACGCCACTGGCGCATATGCGCCGGACCGCGCTCGAGGAATTCGAGTTCCGCGGCAGGCGGATCAAGAAAGGTGACAAGGTCGTGATGTGGTACGTCTCGGGCAACCGCGACGACGAGGTCATCGAGCGTCCTTACGACTTCATCATTGACCGGGCCCGGCCGCGTACCCACATCTCCTTCGGCTTCGGTATTCATCGGTGCGTTGGGCTCAGATTGGCCGAGCTTCAATTGAAGATAATCTGGGAAGAAATCCTGAAGCGGTTCGACAATATTGAGGTGGCCGGCGAGCCCAAGCGGGTATATTCGAGCTTCGTCAAGGGCTACGAGACCCTGCCCGTTCGCATCGCCGGCTGACTGCGGCGCGCCAAATTTGGAATCGATCAACGATGAACATCCGGACATCAGTCAACGCCGACAAGGCCGAACTTTTGCGCCTGGCCCGTGAGGAGGCCTATTCCACCCCGCTGAAGGATTTTCATCCCGGCGCGCCGCGACTGTTCCAGAACGATACGCTGTGGCCGTGGTTCGAGCGGCTGCGCAAGGAAGAACCGGTGCATTATTGCACCAACGCGCCGATCGAACCTTATTGGTCGGTCACCAAATACAATGACATCATGCATGTCGACACCAACCAGGGCATCTTCTCCTCGGACGCCAGTCTCGGCGGCATCTCGATCCGCGACGCGCCGGCGGGCTATGACTGGCCGAGTTTCATCGCGATGGATCAACCGCGGCACTCTGCCCAGCGCAAAACCGTGTCGCCGATGTTCACGCCGACGCATCTGGACGAACTCGCCGTCCTGATCCGCGAACGCGCCGGCAAGGTGCTCGACGCCCTGCCGCGTAACGAGACCTTCAATTTCGTCGATCGGGTGTCGATCGAACTGACCACACAGATGCTGGCGACGCTGTTTGACTTTCCCTGGGAAGAACGGCGCAAGCTGACGCGCTGGTCCGACATCGCGACCGCGCTGCCCAAAAGC
>WNFB01001375.1_pt1 | contig 20623 bp, 15 predicted proteins | sample 5400501 | NCBI WGS metagenome assembly WNFB01 (sample SAMN13153341, study PRJNA577476) | soil metagenome | isolation source: 200 cm saprolite under Douglas fir tree site 2 hole 1 | place: USA:California | collected 2015-04-18 | reverse complement strand
CCATCTCGTGAGCGATCAACACCTCGCCGGTCGGCGACCCCGGCTGATATTCGCCGGGCGCGAAGGCAATGTCATGACCGACCGTTATCGCTCGAGCATCGAGATCCGAGGCCGCCCGGCTAGCGGCGGGACTCGTGTGGACCCTGACGTCGCGGAGCGACTGGCCCCAAGCCGTTTCACTGTGCCGGCGTAAATCATCGGGGAGGGGTTCACCGGCATCCTCGGCTAGAGCCCACGACAACCTGGCAAGCGTGCCGAGCGGTCGCGCCGCCGTTGGTGCGGCGGCCTTTCGCTGGAATCCGACACTCTCGCGGCAGGTGCAGGTGGCACCTCCGCCGCAGGCGCACTTCGGCGGCTCAAGTGCCACCCTCGCTCCACGCACCTCGTTGTGCCCGGGAGAAGCGTGCTCGACTGTTATCTGGTGATCACTCCTTCATGACGTGCCCGTTTCTGAGAATTCAGCCGACGAATTGCCTCTCTGCTAGGAGGCGACTGACGACCGGCCGTAAGGCACTCTTCTTGTAACATCGGTGCCGGCCGCTACGGGTTCCGGGCCGAAACTGACCATCGCTATTCACCAGCGCACTCACCACACTCAGGTGTCGGCGCGACGGCATGGCTCTCGACGCCAACGAAAGCAGAGCGGCGTCACCGGCCCGTCACTTACTTGTGTGCGGCCGATCGCAGCTACCAGACTCATCCACGATGAACAGAACATCAGAGTCAGACGGTCGCTCGGTACCGTCGGTCAGAATCGTCGGAACACTTGATCAAAGAGACCGTCGCTGACTTGTCCAGTGCGCGGCCGCCCCTGTTATCGCCTGCGCCCGCGCGGTCTTGGAATCGTCCGATCTACCTCGCGACGATCCGCAGGATGCTAGCCGCCGCATCCGGCATGGACTCGCCTGCGTGGCAGGGGCGCATGGCGAGGAAACCGCTTCCCGCTTCCTCCCTGCGGGAGTGGTGCTCGCACGCGGTCGACGAGGTTGATGATCCGACGCGTAACGCGTGGGACAATTTGCTGCGTCGACTTTCTGGTCTCGTACAGGACGACGGTTTGACGATTTCTGTGCCGCTTGACCGAGACGTCGAGGATCGACTCTGCAAATGTGTCTCACCTTCATTCGAAAGCAGCCGCGTTCAAAACGAAATGGCTCTTCTCGAAGCCGCTCGCCGGGCGTCGGCATCAGCGTGGGAGAACCATTTGAACGATCGGGTTCGGTGAGCTTCAGGTGGGGGCGGGAGAGTGCTGGATGTGGTCGGCCTTACTGTGGCACTGGTTACCCTACTCGTCCGAGCGGAGCGTGTGAACGGCGCCAGGCAATGTCTCGAGACCGAGCTCTTACCTCCGGAACGCGAACGGGTACTCTCTTGGGCGAGTAAGCAATTCGATCACCTGGCCCACAAGTGAGTTGATCCCAGAGATGCCGCGGATGCAAGTAGGTGATTAGGCGGCTAATCGCCGACCGATTTCCTGGCTAGTCCGCGACCATCGAGTCCGGAACCGCCGTCGGATCGAGCCTCTTGAGTGCATCCAACAATGCAGCAGCGGGCGCCTGATCCGGGTCCGAAGCGTTGGAGACTTTCGCAAAATCAGTGACCGCATTCAGCGTGTCGAGCCGAGACAGATTGGCAAAGTCCGGTACAGTCGCGGTGCCGTACCCCTTCGTGATCGCTGGACCGTTCTTCACCCAGTAGTGTTTCGCCACGTTCTTCCAGAACCGGAGAAGGAGCGCGCGTTGGCGCTTCTGCTCCATCTCGTCGTGGTCTGCGCCCGTCACATCGACCCGTCGCGCTGCGGCGAAGACGCGTGCGTAATACGCTTCGAGCCAGCCGCCATGAGGGCTCGGGTCGGCTCGCGTGCCGTCGAAGTACTCGCCGAATCGAGCGTCGTCGGCGCGGATAGACGAGAGCACGCTCGCTACCGGCGCCTTGGCGGAGGGGTCCCCTTCGTAAGCGCCGCCGCTCCATGTTGCAATCCCCCCGCCCTGCTTGGGGATAGTCTTGACGCCGCGCTCGGTAAGACCAGCCCAGGTGTCAATTGCGGAAGCTGCCCCAGGTCCAGTGGGACAGACGCCATACCAGGCCCAGACGGTGAGCAAGCTCGGATAAGCCTTGAGATACAAATCGAGAATCGTGCTCTCGTCACCCGTGTGGCAGCCCGCGACGATGAGGTGTCGCGTCTGGTTTGCGGCAGCCGGAAATACGCCTGCCAACTGAACGAGTGCGTCGAAGTAGATCTCCCCAGATGAACCAAACACACCTAAGCCCCCGCTGTGCCCTGACAGGACGACACGCGTCATCCGGTCTTTCCCGTCGGCTTCGGTGTCCGAATACACCTTCGCCACATGGGCGAGATCATCGCGATTCTCATTTCCCTGGGATTTGAAAATTGTGACCAGACGCGCCTGCTTGGCAGGATCGGCCGTGAGCGTCTTGCCGAGGGAATCGATGCCGGCGTCGACAGTCAAATCGAACGTCCCAACGCCTGAGATACTGGTCGCGGTCTCCTCGGCCGTCCCTTTTATCGCCGTGACCTTGACAGAGCTCCCGGGCCCATATCGACTAAACAAAGCTTTGATCTCCGGATCGGCGTTGTTCATGCCGACGTACAAGATGTTGCCGATCGGGGGAGGTGGCGCTATCTTGCCCTTGAGTTGCGCGGCGGGCGGGCCGGCGCTCGGCCTGCTCGCAACGCGTGCGCTCCGCCCGGCGACCGCCTCGGCGGCGGCATGGTCAGCCTCCCGTTCGAGCAACGAGGTGCTCCTGACCTGAGTGCCTGGCAATTGGCGCTGATGAATGACGTGAGCAAGCTCATGAGCGACCAAGAGCTGGCCGCGCGAAGAGGAAAGGTCCCAGTCTCCAGGCGAGAGGTGAATGTCATCGCCGACTGTGGCCGCCCGCGCGCCGAGGGAATCGGCGAGGCCGTCGCGATGCAGCCGCACTCCCTCGAAGTTGTTATGAAACGCGGCTTCCATCCGCGTCCGAAGATGACCGAGATCCTGGCCCGGGCGGCGCGCGAATCCCTCGGGACTCTCCGTCTTGCCGGCGTTCCGCCGGCCCGAGTCTATGTAGGTTGCAGGGCGCCGCAACGACTCCATCTGGAACATGCCGAACAATCATGGCACGGGTTTGGCTCGCTGCCATGGACTGAGAAGAAAGTTATGGGCCTTCGGCCCGCAGGTTACGTTGGACGAAGTCTCGAAACTTTGCCGCAAACCATTTCCAGTCGGAGCCACGACTCGTCCATTCACTCCAGATCGGGTTGTATATGGGTACTGACCCGGGGGATCCAGGTGTTCCGAGTGTTGTAGTAGGCGTTGGTGAATTGATCTGAATCCAGGTCTGGATGTTTGGATCGTTCGCCCCGAACCAGTCTGCAAAGGCTTTGATTCGATTGTCGATTGCAGTGTTGGCTGCCGCGGTGAGGGTGACGCCATCGGGCTCCAAGCCGAAGCCCAGAATTGCGCAGAAGGAGTGGAACCGTCTGTTCTTTCCTTCGCGTGGGTTCGTCGGGTAGTAGAACCTCTCGAGACTGCTCGACAGCGGGGACGTAGGATCGAACACAAAACCTGTGGCCGCGGATCTCGAAGTCATCACAACTCCGTCGATGTCGCCGATCATGTCAGACTCAGGCGAAAACTCGTCCATATAGTTTTGTTTTGTGGTGCCGCCCGTTGGATGCGGATGAGCCCAGCCCCACTCGGCGGCTGCGCTGCCCGGATCGCCCGCCCAGCTGGCAATGTCTAGCTGGGTGAGGCCGGGCGGAGGTGTGGATACCAGGTGTCCAGTCAAGCCACCGGCGCCGCCGGCGCCAGGTGCCTGAGTCTCTGCCGCGGCTGTGATCGCGGCAACGATATGCGAGGGATCCGACTGCCCACCTTCCGGTAGGGTCACTGTGAATTCACCGCTCAGTGTCGTCACGTCCGCGGCCGTTACTCCCGGGCCCGTGGTTACGCCTGGCGCCCCGGCGGTGCTCGGCAAGAGCCAGTCGAAGCCTTGTGAGTGGTACTTGGACCGCATGAGGAGCTGACTGATTTGGATCGCGCTTCGGCCGGGATTGGCGGCCTCGACGCGCTTTACTAGATCGATGAACCGGCGCATCGTTGTGACGCTCGGACTCGCGACCGTCGGAATTGGTGTGCCGTACCGCCGTACTGTTCCCGACGTCAGACCCGACCGCTCTTGCATCACGTGCGCGAGCTCGTGAGCGAGCATCCACCGCCCACCGAACGTATTCGGCTTAAATTGATCGGCGTCGACAACAATGTCTTTTCCGACTGAGTAAGCAACCGCGTTAATGCTTCGCGCGGACATGGAAGCATGAGCATCGTCGTGGAGCCTGACGCTGGTCAAGTCGAGCCCGAGCTTAGGCCCGAACTGGGCCCTTGCTTGGCTGGCGATCGGATGGCCGCTTGTGGCCAGTACGTCGTGCACCAGCGGGGGAACATCGCGCTGTGACCCGAGTCCAGGATTTTGTGCAGGCCGATTCCGTGCCGGTATTCGAAACAGTTGCGTTGCGAGGCCATCCGCCTCACGCTCAAGAGGGTCGTTCGAGGGACCGACCGGTAACGTCCGATTTGGTCCGAGGACATGGTCACGTATGCCAGGTGTGGAGTCTGCTTTCCGCCCTAGCGATTTGCGGCTTGGACGGTCAGCATGGGAATCAGACCTAACCCGCGTTCCCACTAGAGCTTGATCCCCGGGCTAGTGCACCAGATGCTGAATCAGCGCGTCCAGATCACTCGATGGTGCCAGCGCGAGCTCTTTGTGCAGCAGCTCGCGGTAGCGGCGGAACTGGCGCAAGGCTTCGGCACAGTTTCCTTCGGCCAGGTAGGCCTTGATGAGCGTGCGATGCGCCGATTCGCGCAGCGGCTCGCCCTCGACGGCGGCGAGTCCCGCGAGAATCGCTTCTGACAACCGCTGCTGCTCGACCAGCCGCGTGCACATCGTCTCCAGCGCGTGGAGGCGCAGCTGGCGAAGCCTCTCGCGCTCAACCAGGATCCAGTCGTCGTACCACCCCGGAAGCAGCTCTCCTCCGGAGGCAAGGGTATGGACGTCGTCGGTGGTCATGCCCTCGCGGCCGTCCATGAGCTGTCTGGCCACCAGCTCGACCTTCCTCACGTCGACCTGGACCTGTCGAGCGAGACATATGTGATCCCCGTTTACCTCGAGCAGCCTGTAGCCCGGGCGCTGGAGGCGCCACAATGCCGACCGAAGGCTGCCGCTCGAGTGCTCATCCGAGCTGTCTGTCCAAAGGGTGCCGGCGACGTATACCCGCGGCAACGGTCGCTGGTTCAGGGCCAGGAACGCCATCAGGCGCTGAGAGCTCAGCGGCACCGCGAGGCGCTCGCCATCGTCGGTCAGCTCGAACCCCTTCAACAGCGTCAGACCGAGCTCTCCTGCCCGAGAAGGGTTGCGCTGATGCTTCAAAACTGACGTCCGCTTCAGCTGCTGGACCGCCACTCGCTCCACCCCGACAACCGGTCTACCCGGCGTGCTCACACACCGAATCCCGACGCGCGGGAACGGCGAACGATCAATTGCTACAGGGCTAGCGTCACCGCATCGTCACGGGTATAAGCCACGGACGCTGGTGATGCTCCGGTGACAGGGGTGGCCTAGGTTCCTAGGCGCTGGACCCATCGTCCGCGAGGAGGTTGCCGCTTGGTGCACAGCGTTTGGGCGACCCCGCACACATTCGTAAGTCGGTCGGTGGCAGGGCTTGTCTGAGAACCAGAACCGGGTCGGCGTTGTGCTCGTGCGTGTCTGGCTTGAACCAGGGAACGGAACGACGTTGCTCAAAGCTCGCATTACGGCACGACTGGACATCAACGAGCAGGCGGAGAAAGTCACCGCGGGCGCAAGCGTGGACGAGATCTGCGATCGCATCCGTGTGTTGCTCGAGGAATTCGTCGCATCGGAGGGGTGACTAAACCCGAGCTGTGACAACGCCGTAACGAGCTAGTGACGGCGACCGGACAGCCTTCTGCGCGATGGCCGGCTTCAAGTCGATTTCGGCTGTAGGCAAGAGCATCGAGCGTCAGCTCAATTCCTGCTTCAAGGCGGACACCGAGCTGTTCGACAAGCTGCCCAAAGCTGTCCTGGTGCGCACGAACGACTTCGACCCTAACGCCGGCGGAAACCTGCTGACCCCCCCGGCCCTTTCGATCTTTCCTTTTCGGGTCGATGTGAACCGAACGATGCGATCGGCCTGGTCGAGCGTCGGCAGCCTGGACGGACACGTGCATCTGCCCCTCGACATGCACTTCCTGATCACTCCTTGGGCTGACAACGCCGAAGTCGAGCTCGAGATCCTCGGCCGCGCGATGGAGTGCCTCGAATCGACACCCATACTGAGCGGCCCTCTGCTCGACCCGACCGGGCTGTGGGCTCCGACCGAGGGTATTCAGGTCGTTCTCGATGACCTGCCTACCGATTCGATCATGCGGACGTTCGATTCGCTCACCGCCCACTTCCGCTTGAGCGTTCCGTACATCGCGCGCGTGATTCGGATCGACGGGCGGGTCAGCACTCTCGCGCCCGAGGTGACGACAGTCGTGACGGGCAAGGTGCCGTCGGGGGCGGCGCCGTGAACACGTTCCTCGCATCGCGATATCTGGAGGGCATCCAGCGCCTGGCGTTAGGACTCGAGCCGCTCGATGCAGTCGCCGGCGGCCGCGTGCGCCATGTCGTCAAAGGCGCAATCGAAGACGTCCCACAGCCGGTCAATGCCTGGCGGAACCTGCAGCCTGGCGACGATGTGAATGATTACTTGCCGCAACTCGACCGGCACTCCTCGTGCCACTACGTGGTCATCTACCGACCGGGTTTGAAGGTACCGGTGGATGTTCGGCTGTTCGACCGGGAGCGCCGCTTCGTCCCGCGAAGATTGCGCATTCCCATCGCGACCGAGGCCGCAGTGATCGCAGCCGACGACCCGACCAAACCGCAAGTGCCTATTACCAGCCGAGTTCTCCGTCCGCTGATGTTTCCGGGCGCCGCATACGACGTGAGTGAGTCGGCGACCGGACTCCGAGGTCGAGCGGTCCGTGGAGGTAAGCCGATGCGATGGGTACGCATCGAAGCCCGCCTTGCGTCGACGCACGAGTTCCTGGGGCGAGCCCACGGCGACGATCGTGGCGACTTCCTGCTTCTGGTCCAGCTAGATCCGGCTCATGTAGGGGATCCCGGCAACCCCCTCGCTATTCAGGTGATGCTGTTCGGTGCACAGATTCCGCCTGTGCCGGCTTACACGCTCCAGCCCCAGTTGGATCCTTTTTGGGACCTACCGCTGGAAACCCCGAACATCCCGCCACCGGGAGTCGATGATCCGGTCGCCGACGGGGTTCAGCTGCCTGCCGGCTATGTGGCGAGCGCTACCGGTCCGGTCACGGTGAACCTTCCGCTGGGAAGGATCAGTAGCGCCGGCATCCCACCGCTCTCATTCACCTAGTTCGAAGCAAGGAGGCGAACATGCCCGAGTATTTGGCCCCCGGCGTATACGTCGAGGAAGTCAGCTTCCGGTCCAAGTCAATCGAAGGTGTCCCCACGAGCACCACTGGATACGCCGGGATGACTCGATATGGCCCGGTGCAATACCGGAACACAGTCGGAGCAGGCCCAAGCACCACCGAACCACGACTGATCACCAGCTTCACCGACTTCGAGCGCGTCTATGGTGGCCTGGGCACGCTCACTGTCGGCCCCGACGCAGCGTCCGCCGCCGACCGCCTCACATATCTTGCTCACGCCGCACGTGCCTTCTTCATGAACGGCGGTCAGCGGCTGTATGTGTCGCGCGTCTTCGTGCCTCGCGGCACCGATTGGGGCATCGCGAGCCGATCGATAGCGGTCGGCGGAACGACCGCTACGTGGCGCGCACGGTGGCCCGGCGCGGCCGGCAACGTTTTCGTTGAAGCCAGAGTCGTTCGCACCAAGAACATCGCCGTGACCTACACCGATGCTGTCAGGGCGGCGTGGGGGTTGCAGGCAAAGGGCGTGCGGCCGGGCGCAGTGGTCGAAATCATCTTTCCGGTTCCGGTCCCGCCGGTCACGCCGCCCAAGGAGAACGACCCACTCGACATCAGCACCCTGTACACGGTCACCTACGACCCCAGCGGCAAACAGAGCTTCATGAAGGGCGGCGTCGCTGTGGTGCCTAATCCGGCATCGATCATCCAGCTCGTCCGGCTCACCGTGAACGTCTTCGTCGACCCAGAGCGAGTCGATGCCTACCCGGAGCTTGGAATGGATCCGGCGCAAATTCGCTACATCGGGAAAATCCTGCAGGAAGACAACCCTGCAGACGAGGACGCCATGGTGTGGCTTGACTTCGATCCGGCTGCCATCGCCAACGACTCGGCGCCGCTACTCGCCGTGGCTCTTCAGGGCAATGCAAACGGTCGCCTGGCCGGCGGCCACGACGGCGACATGGCGATGCCGGATGACCTGGAGGGAGCCGATGCGAACCCCGATGTCGCTTCCATCAAGGCCACCGGTCTCGCTGCCCTAGGCGAGATCGATGACATCGCCATCGTGGCGGTGCCGGACGGTGGCACGTACGACGATCCAACGTTGTGCGTACAGGCCGCTGATCGCCTGATCACACACGCTGAGCTCTACCGCTACAGGATTGCCGTGGTCGATGCCCCGCAGGCCAGCTCCATGTCCGAGGTCCGCCACTTTCGCGGGCGCTTCGACACCAAATACGGCGCTCTCTATCACCCATGGATCGAAATCCTCGATCCCCTCCAAAGACCGGCCCAGGGCGCCCCTCCACAGCGCATCTTGCTGCCCCCATCAGGATTCGTCACCGGCATTTACGCTCGAAGCGACATTCAGCGCGGTGTCTTCAAGGCACCTGCCAACGAAGTCGTGCGTGGGCTGACCAAGTTCGAGGCCAACATCAACAAAGCGCGTCAGGATGTTCTCAACCCAGAAGGCATCAACGCGCTGCGGTTCTTCGAGGGCCGCGGTAACCGGGTTTGGGGCGCACGCACGATGAGCTCCGATCCCGAGTGGAAGTACGTCAATGTGCGCCGGCTGTTCATCTTCCTCGAGCACTCGATCGACAAAGCGACTCAGTGGGCTGTCTTCGAGCCGAACAACATGGCGCTGTGGTCGAACATCCGCCAGATGGTCGAAGACTTCCTTCTCGTCCAATGGCAAAGCGGCGCGCTCCTCGGTGCGAAGCGCGAGGAAGCTTATTTCGTTCGATGCGACCGCACCACCATGACTCAGAACGACCTGGATAACGGTCGGCTCATCTGTCTGATCGGCGTCGCACCGACCAAACCTGCCGAGTACGTGATCTTCCGAATTGGGCAGTGGACCTCAGACGCCAAGGCGGCCTAGCAGGAGAAAGACATGCCGACTTATCGCGAGAACCCGTATGGAGCGTTCGTCTACACGGTCAACCTGGGCGGAAGCCAGGGCACCGGGGACATCGGACAGGTGATCGGAGGCTTTTCCGATGTCAGCGGCCTTGGCACAGACGTCAGCTACTCCGACTACCGAAATGGCAATGAGAAGTTCAACACGACCCGCAAGGTGCCCAACACGCACAAGCTCGATGACATCACGCTCAAGCGTGGTCTGGTCGGTTCCGACGATCTGTTCGTCTGGTTGAAAACGGTTCGCGACGGTACGGCCGATCCACGAACGGTAACGATCATCCTTCACGACGAGGCGCGCAATCCGGTAGCCACATTCACGCTGCGCAAGGCTCAACCCAAGAAATGGGTGGGGCCGACGATGGCGGCCAAAGGTGGGGGCGAGGTCGCGATGGAAGAGCTCCACCTAGTCCACGAGGGCATTGAGTACACGTAGGTGCAGCCTTGATCAGCCAAGTTGCCCTCGGCGCACCCGGAATCTATGCGCAGCCGCCGCGGGCACAGTTTGCCTTGCGCGCAGGCGACATGCATGTCTGTGCGTTCGTAGGCGTGGCTCCTCGTGGACCGGTTCGCGTTCCGCTGGTGGACGAAAAGCGGCCGGACACTCGTCCCTCGGTCGAAACCACGAGGCCCAGGCTCCGATCCATCGCCGTTCCAGTCGAGAGCTGGGACGAATATCGACGTCTCTACGGAGGATTCGAGGGGTCAGGGCTGCTGCCGTACGCCGTGGCCTCGTTCTTCCAACAGGGTGGGCGCCGTGCCTACGTGGTGCGCATCGTCCACGACTACTCCGACCCCTCGGCGAACGCAGGCGCTGTGGCTGCCGGCCGGTTGGTCGGCGTGAGCGCCGCTGATGGTTCCGACGTCAACCTCGTCGCCCGCAACGAAGGCACGTGGGGCAACCGCCTGGGCGCCGCGCTCGCCTTCCAGGTCCGCGCGGTTGCTTTTGACTCAGCTTCCACCTCTCAGCTGACCTTGCCCATGGCCTCGCCGGTCTCGGCCGGCGTGCTGCTTCGCCTGGCGGACGCCTCGGGGGTGCGGGTGCTCAGGTTCGTGTCACAGGCCTGGGACCAACCACGCGCCTTCGACCGCGGCCATGAACGGATCGCAATCTTTGACGCGCCGGTCTCGGCGACACCCGACTCAGCCGAAATCGTCGAGGCCACCTTGGCAATCAACGACGGCGACCCCCTCTGGACGAGGCAGGAGGTCCATAACGGGCTCGGCCTCTCGCCTGATCATCCGCGCTGGCTGGCCACGGTGCTGTGCAACGAATCCTCGCTCGTCTACCCGGATCCGTCATGGATCGCACAGGGGATAGTCCCCGCAAGCGCAACCCTCATGAGCGCCCAAGCCACGGTCTTCTCCGGCGGACTCGACCGCGCCGAGGACATCGTTCCCGACGACTTTTTCGACCCCGAGTGGGTGCTGGGCAACGATGCTCCCGCCAGCGGGGTGCATGCGCTGGTGGGGATCGACGAACTCTCGCTCCTCGTGGTGCCCGACCTCTACTCGCCCCAGGCGATACCGGCAACCGAAAGCATTGTCGACCTGGGCTCGCTGGCCGGGCCCGACTTTGAGCGCTGCGCGGTGATCGCGCCGCCGGCGATTCAGGCTCCGCCGGCAACGGACCTGATCGGGCTGCGGCTCGATCCCGAGCTTCCTGACGACCTCATGCGGATCATCCAGCTGCAGCGCGGCCTGGCCGACCTTGCCGATCTACTGCAGTCCTTTGTGGTCCTGCTCGACGTCCCGCCGCGACTCGGGCAGCGCCGGATCCTCGCGTGGCGGGCTGCCTTCGACACCTCGTTCGCAGCGGCATACCATCCCTGGCTGCTCGTATCGGAGGCGGGCGACTCGCGCAATGCCCTTGTCGCGATCAATCCGTCGGCCGTCGCGGCGGGCATTGTCGCGCACCGCGAAATCCAGCATGGTGTTCCGTTCGGACCGGCAAACGAGCTCGCCCAAGGTGTTGTCGCCGTGATCGACAGGGTGTCACCGGCACGGCACGACGAGCTCCATCCCAACGCGATCAACGTCTTTGTGTCTGAACGTGACGGCGTCCGGCTCACAGCCGGACGGACCATGAGCCGCGACGCCAGCTACCGGCAGTTGAGCGTGCGGCGTTTAATGACGATGCTGCAGCGCGTGCTCAGTCGCGAGATGCAATGGATGGTGTTCGAACCGAACAACGCATCCCTGCGCGCAAGCGTCAGGCATCTCTTGACCGCATTCCTGCGCGGGCTGTACCTGGCGGGCGCATTCAAGGGCGCAAGCGAGACCGAGGCATTTTTTGTTCGTTGTGACGATTTCCTGAATCCTGTCTATGTCCAGGACCTGGGCCGGCTTGTGACCGAGGTCGGCGTAGCACCAGTCGAGCCGATGGAGTTCCTCGTGCTTCGCATCACGCGGGATGGCGACTCCAGCCTGCGCGTCGAGAGCCCCCGTGGCTGACGCCTACCTGGTCCGCTCGTTCCGATTCCAGGTGAAGCTCCACCGGAGCGCGCAGATCGAAGAGGGCACACCGCCCGGCAGCTCCCCCGACTTGGCAGCTAGCGGCGATCCCCTGGCCGACGGAGCCTTCCAGGAGTGCAACGGCCTGGAGGTCGAGATGGACGTGCAGGAACTTCAAGAAGGCGGCCGCAACGATGGCGTCATCCGAAGGATTGGCCGTGCCAAGTACCAGAACCTGGTCCTCAAGCGCGGGATGTTCCTATCGGCCGCAGGGAATCTTGACGTCGACCTGTGGAAGTGGTTCCAGGACGTTGTCGCCGGGACGCGGCCCATCCGGCGGTATGACGGGATCGTCGAGGTGCTCGGGGTGGCTGACGAGGTCGTCGCCACCTGGACGTTCGACCGCGGCCTACCAGCCAAGATCGTCGGTCCGCAGCTCAATGCGAAAACGGGGGAGATCGCCATCGAAGAGCTCCATATCGCCCACGAGGGACTGCGACTGGTGACCGCCTGATGGGTGAGTTCGCAAAGGCCTACCTCGTCGAGATCACTGCTGACGCCAAAGCCAAGGAGAAGGGCGATCGAATCCCGGTCCAATTCAACCCGTCGACGATCAAGCTGCAGATGACCAACAGCGTCGAGGGCGGCAAGACGCGCGGACGACAGGTGCAGCAGTTCAACGGGAACAGCTCCACCACTTTGACCCTGGACCTCGTGTTCGATAGCGCCGACGAGGGCACCGCCAAACCTCGCAACGTACGCGAGAAGACGCTTCCGGTGGCCAGATTCGTGCTTCCCTCGGCGCAATCCAAGCAGGCGCCGCCGCGGGTTCGTTTCCAGTGGGGGGATTTCCTGTTCGACGGCGTGATGAACAGCATGACCGAAGACATAGATCTCTTCTCGCCAGAAGGAGTTCCGCTGCGGTCGAAGGTGAGCATCGCCCTCAAGGAACAGGACGCCAAGTTCGAGGCGCTGGAGAGGGGCGCAGGCGCCAAGAATGGGAGCGGCGCCCAGGCACCCGGCGGTAGCGCGGGTGGTTCGGGCGCGGGTCTCGGGGACGCCGGCGGTGGCCCTACCGATAGCACCGGCCAAGCACTGGACGGTGAGAGCGCGGCTGACTTCGCCGCCAGGATGGGCCTCGACCCTGGGGCCTGGCGCGGTCTGGCCGCCGGTATCCAGAACCCGCTCTCGCTCCAAGGCGGTTTGCAGATCGACTTCAGCTCGAGTCTGTCCGTCAGTGCCGGGGTCGGTCTTTCCGCTCAGCTCGACGTTGGCGGGTCTCTCGGCCTGGCTACATCGGTGGGTCTTGACGTCAGCGGAGGGACGAGTGCCGGCGCTGGCGCCAGGGCCGGATTCGCGCTCTCGGCCGCCGGTGGCGTCAGCGCAGCCACGCAGGCAGTGGACGTCGTACGCACGGAAACCGCCGCAGCGCAGGCTCGGGCGGCCTTCGAAGCGCCGCCGGCCTCAAACTTGGCCGCAGGTCAGGCGGTGAGGCCGACTACGCTTGGCGCGGGATCGCTCACGGCAGCGGTCGCCTCCGGCGTCACAGCGCGCGGCGCGGCAGCGATCGATCCCGCGGCGGCGGCACCTGCGCCCAACCGAACACCATTTCAGCGAGGCTCCACGACGTTCACCCCGAGGCCGGCCGGCGCGCCGCCCGCGCCGCCGCCGCCTCGCAGCGACCCCCGCGCGGTGTCCTTCGGCTTCGGGGTGCCGCTCAGACCTCGCGTTTCCGGCGCGGCGGACGATCGCCTCGGAGCCGAAGGCTGGGTCACGGTCGGTGTGCGACCCCGGCAGGCAAACGCTCCCGAAACGCGCGATCCAAGCGCGGCACCCTGGCTGGCGCTCCCGGCCGGAGGCGCCGACCGCGCGGTCGGAGACGCGACGCAGCAGGCCAGGGCCGCGACTGCGAGCTGTGCCTGCGGAGGCTGCGGCCCGGTCTCGCGCGGCTGCGAGTGCGGCCGAGGAGGAGCATGGCCGTCCATGTAGGCGAGCTCACATCAGAAGTCGTTCCCGCTCCGGAGGCCGGTGAGATGGCCCCTGCTCCGGGGAGCAGCAGCTCTATGTGGGAGGACCTGGAGCGCGTCGAGGAGCTGGTGGCACGCCTTCGCTGCGATGAGGTGAGAACGCGGGCCGAGGGTTTTGATGACTGAGCGCCTCTACGTCAGCACGAGCCCTGTCTTCAAGGTGGATGGCCAGGCCAAGGGCGAACTCGGGCGAGACCTGCTCCGGCTCCAGGTCGACGAGACGACGGAGGGGCTGAAAACGCTGACCGTCCATCTTGCGGCGATCGGACCGGCTTCGTCGGGCAACCAGGAGTCGCTCCATTACATGGACGGCTCGGTCGTCGACTTCGGAAAGCGCATCGAGGTGTCAATCGGACCTCCCGACGGGGAGCGCGTGATCTTCAAAGGGACCATCTCCGCCCTGGAGATCGCGTTCGAGGAGGGTCAGCTTCCGCTGGCGACGGTCTACGCGGAGGACGACCTGATGAAGCTCCGCATGACGCGGCGCATGAAGACGTACGAGCAGGTTTCGGATTCCGACATCGCGAGCGCCGTGGCCTCGGATCATGGGCTGTCGGCCGACGTGTCCGCCGACGGCCCCACTTATGACGTCGTCCAGCAGTGGAACCAGAGCGACCTGGCGTTTCTGCGCGACCGCGCGCGCCTCATCAGCGCCGAGATCTGGGTGGATGATGGCACGCTCAAGTTCAAGACTCGTCCCAACCGCACCGGCACATCGCTGACCCTCGTCCAGGGCAACCAGCTCATCGCGGTCAACTTGCGCGCCGACCTTGCCCACCAGCGAAGTTCGGTGAAGGTGAGCGGATACGACGCGGGGCAGCGGTCGGTGATCGATGAGAACGCAGACTCGTCGACGATCCAGGCGGAGGTGAGTGGCGGTAAGACAGGTCCCGACGTGCTCAGTTCCGCGTTCGGACAGCTCGACTCATACCGCGTTCGCGAGGAGCCGCTTGTCGCCGGCGAGGCGACCGCTTGGGCGAAAGCGGAAATGCTGCGCCGGTGCCGGCGATTCGTGACTGTGGTCGGCACCACCAGCGGCTCGCCAGACATGGTGGTGGGCAGCCAGCTCACTCTCGAGCGGGTCGGCGCGCCTTTCGAGGGTTCCGGCTACTACGTCACCAGGGTCAGGCATCTCTACGACCTGACCCATGGTCATCGGACGAAGTTCGAGGCCGAACGGCCGACGGTGAACCCGTCATGAGCCACGACGGCATGGCCGCTCAAGACGGGCAGGCGAGACGGCACTTTGGCGTGCACCCGGCCATCGTCACCAACATCGTCGATCCCGACAACCTGGGCCGGATCCAGGTCAAGCTACCCTGGCTTGGCAGTGCGGCCGCGAACGCTGTTCATACCTGGGCGACACTCTGCTCGCCGTACGCCGACAACGATCAGGGGCTGCAGGTGCTGCCGGAGGTCGATACCCAGGTCCTAGTCGCGTTCGAGGGCGGCAACCTGCGGCGTGCGTACATTCTAGGATCGACCTGGAACGGAGTCGAGTCGCAACCGGAGTCGCCGGCCGCACCCAACAACAAGCGCCTGTTCAAATCACGCTCGGGAAGTCTGCTCGAGTTCGATGACACCCAGGGCGCCGCCAAGGTGACGGTGTCGATGAAGAGCGGCCACACCGTTACGCTGGACGACGCCGCCCAGCAGGTCACGATCCAGCATTCGAATGGCTGCTCGATCACGATGACGGTGGCCGGCGAGATTCAGATCCAGGCCAACGCCAGTGTCGAGGTCACCGCCCCGGCGCTCAACGTCCACGCCGCGACGTCGACTTTCGACGGGATCATCAACTGCACATCGGTCATCTGCAGCACCGGAGTGGTTTCACCTTCATACACTCCAGGCGCGGGCAACATCTGGTGAACGCGTGAGCGACGTGCGCCCGTGGCTGCTGCTTGCGCCCTGGTATCGCTGGCCCGGGCAGGGCGTGCCTGACGAGCAGACCGCGCGCACGACAGTACCGGCGTTTCAGAAGTACGACACGTCCAGCTGCGTGAAAGCCTTCATCAAGGATCCGCAGCACTGCCTCACGTTCGTGGAAGAAGACCACGTCCAATACCTGGAGCGACTTCCCGCTCTGCCGGCCCTGCCGGCCCCGTTCGTCGGCCGGAATCGGCGGCTCTCTGACAACCACCTGGTCACGACCCAGACGCGCAAGCTTTACCTCGACTCACATAAGCGCTTCTACCTGGTCGTCTGCGAGCTTCATTGCGACGCGCCGGGCCTGCCCAGCGCCGATCGGAAGGCTGTCTGCCAGACGGGGTTTGTGGTGCGCCGGCGCCGCGTCGTGTACGAGAAACGAGGCGAGCAGGCCGCTGTGAAACACCTCCGCGGCATCTCGGCTGCCGTTTTGAACATGTCGATTGCCAATGGCTTCGTCCACAAGCCGGCGCGATTTGCCCGCCACGAAGGGCTGGGCGAGGAAACCGCCCTGGTGACCGACGCGCTGAGCGAGGCGGCCGCCCGCGCCCGCAGACGAGCCTCGGATCACCTTCTCTCGGCTCGCCGGCGCCTGCTTGCCTGGGCCGACGAGTATGGCGCCCAGATGTTGATCGAGGGCTGGGTGCCGACGCCGTTCGAGCATGTCGGCGCCTGGCAGGCGACCACCGATGCGACGGACGCGATTTCAGAGACCGTCTACCCCTTGTACCCGCTCATCCCCGACCCGACCACGACCGTTCACGCCGGACATGGGCGAACGATCTATTTCGGGCTCCTGCCCACGGGCGGCGCGGACGTCGATGACTCCGGCAACCCCCGCTTCGACGACCAGTCTCTCTACGAAGTGCACTGTTTCGTGCGCCGCCACGATCCTAACTGCCCGCGGCAGCAGGGACGCCAGGATTGTCACGGACCACTGACCTGGAGCGGAGCGACGGAGCGCTATCGGCTGGCGGCACATTACGACCTCAACGGCACCAGTCACCGGCCCGTCACGATTCAGCTGCCGGACATCCCCGCACTGCAGGCGCAGGCGGCGAGCCTGAAGCCTGGCCAGGGTGCGCCCGTGAGGATGGTGTCGCCGCCCGGATCGTCATTTGTGTTTGCGCAAGACGGCAAGATCCCCGGCGGCGGTTCGATGAGCCCGGCCGGGGAGATCTGCTCGTTCGCGATCCCTCTGATCACCATCGTCGCGACCTTCGTTTTGAACCTTTTCCTGCCCATTGTCATGCTCGTGTTCGGGCTCTGGTTCCTGCTGAAGCTCAAGTTCTGTCTCCCGCCCAGCCTGACCGTCCAGGCTCAGGTCACCGCAGAGCTGGCGATGCTGCCGCCGGGGGTCGACCTCTCGGTCGACATCGATCTCAAGGCGGGCGTCACGGCGAACACAAACCTGCAGGCCAAGCTGTCCGCCGACCTCAACGCCCAGCTTGGCGACAACGCAGGTGTGAAACTGACTGATCAATACACGAACAACGTGCTTCTGCACATGCATCAGGACCTGGCCATCGCCGGAACCGGGTCGGTGTCACTCACCGGTGAGCTGAAGTTCGAGCCCGACCTCGAGGAAGCGGCCGTGGTGATCCGATGACGAGCCTCGCCTACCTTGGCCGGGGCTGGACTTTCCCCGTCGAGCCGGAGCCGGCCGCGCTGACGTACACGGAGGGTCCTGAGAAGGTCCGCCAGTCGATCACGATCATCCTGGACACCGAGCCCGGGGAGCGGATCATGCGGCCGACGTTCGGCTGTGGTCTTCGTCGGTACCTCATGCAGCCGAACACAGTCGCTACTCGAGCCCTGATCCAGCACGACGTCGAGCAAGGACTCGCCGCGTTTGAGCCGCGGATCCAGCTCACGTCAGTGTCGGTCGACCCTGGCGACGATCCGGCGCTCGTCTACATTCGGATTGCATACATCCACGTCCGCGACGGCCGCGCCGGCAACCTCGTGTATCCCTTCTACCTCCAGTAAAGCCATGCCGCTGCTGACGCCCATCCTTGACGACCGCTCCTACCAGCAGCTGCGGGACGAGCTGGTTCGTCGAATCCCGGTGTATGCGCCCGAATGGACGGACCACAACGCCAGCGATCCGGGCGTCACCCTCATCGAGCTCTTCGCGTTTCTCGCCGAGAACCTCCTGTTTCGCTTCAACCAGATCCCGGACGCGACGAAGCTCGAGTACCTGCGTCTCTTGCAGATCCCGCTGCGGCCAGCGACCAGCGCCTACGCGCTCGTGCAAATGACTCCAGTCGCAGTCCCCCCCGGTGAGGGGAGGGTCCTGGCCCCGCGGCGCACAGGTCTCAAGGCTGGGAGCGTTCCCTTCGAAACCGTCGACGAGGTCAACGCCCTTCCCCTTTCAGTGCTGGCGATGTGCAAGGCGGCCAGCGCCCTTCCGACCGACGCGGAGCACATCGATTTCAGCGAGCGCGCCATCGCCGCGGTTCGTGACCAGAACCCTGACGCCACCGGACCCCCGCCCGCTCCTGCCTTTTACGCCCCGGTGACGGTTCCGGTCGACCCCGCGGCGCCCGGAGCGGCGGCGGTCGACTTTCGCTCCGCCGTTGACGGGCTCGTCTGGGTCGCCGTCGTGCGGACCAAGGACACCATAGTCGCCAAGCTGCCCGGGCAGACCGTCTATCTGGGCGTCGTCTTTGACGAGCAGATCGAGCCCTCGGATCAGATCGAACCCTGTCCAGGCGCCGGTGGAAGCCTACCGAGCGGTCCGAGCATGGTCTGGCAGGCGTCGACTGGGCGACTGGACGCCTCCAACCAGCCTACCTATATAAAGGTAGAGGTCCGCGGAGACACCACCCGCGGGCTGACCCGTTCTGGAGTGGTCAAGCTGGCCTTGCCGGCCGCCGCTGCGGATATGGGCACTTTCCCGCTCGCCAATGCGGACCTCGCGGGCACGGGCAACCTCCCGCCCCAGATCGACGACGCCGACGTGGCGTCGAAGGTTCTCTTCTGGCTGCGGGTATCGCGGCCGCCAGGCACCGCGCCCTTCGGCCGGATTCTGTGGCTCGGCGCTAATGTCGCCCGGGCCGAGCAGATGAGGACGGCTTCGCCCGAGTACGTCGGGATGGGCACCGGTGAAGCGTCCCAGCAGTATCCACTCGTGCATAAGCCAGTAGTTCAAGACAGCCTGAAGCTCGATGTCGAGGAGATCGATGGGTGGCAGAGGTGGACCGCCATTGACGGGTTCGAGGCCAGCCTGGAGGCCGACCGCCACTACGTAATCGATCTCGAGGCGGGTCACGTCCGGTTCGGTGATGGCGTCCGGGGTCGTGCGCCGCAGATCGGCGAGCGCATCCGTGCTTTCGAGTATCGATACGGCGGCGGGCCGGATGGGAACGTTGCCGCGGCCGCGATCAGCAAGTTCGACGGCGCGGTCAACCTCAAGGTCTCGAATCCGTTGCCCGCGATCGGAGGCGCGCCCAGCGAGACGGTGAGCGAAGGCCTGGACCGGATCCCGGGAGAGCTCCGCAGGCGCGATCGCGCGGTGACGGCGCAGGACTTCCAGGAACTCGCCCTCCAGACGCCGGCGGCAGGCGTGGGTCGTGCCGAATGTCTGCCACGCTTCCATCCCAGCCTGCCGGACCAGGAAACGCCAGGCGTGGTCACGGTCGTGGTGTGGCCTCGTGAAGATCGGATGCACCCAGGCGCTCCCATGCCCGACCGAACTCTGATTGCCGATGTCTGCTGCTGGCTCGACGCCCGCCGCCTGGTCACCACCAGCCTATACGTGATCCCGCCCACGTACCACAAGATCGCGGTCGCGGTCGGGGTGCATGTCAAGCCGGGATACGGCTTCGAGGCGGTAAGGCGCTGGGTCGAGCTTGTGATCCGGCAGTTTCTCGCTCCGCTCCCCCCGTTCGGTCCCGAGGGTGGCGGCTGGCCCTTGGGGAGGCGTGTGCACGGACCAGAGCTGGAGGCGGCGGCGCTCCAGGTCGAGGGGGTCGAGTATCTCGAAGGCCTGACCGTCGCCGACCTGGCCGCCGACGGCTCGACCTGGAGCCCGGCCGTGTCACTACCCACCGTGACGCTGAAGAGCTTCGAGGTCGTCGAGCTGCGCGAGATCACGGTGGTCGCCAACATGGCGCCCCTCGCTCCAGGTGTGCCCGTGACTCCGCCGGATCCGGGCGTGGCTCCCATCCCGGTTCCCGTGTTCAAGGAGGTGTGCGGCTGATGGCCTCGGTACGGCCGTTCGTGCTCATGCGCACGCAGGACCAGTGGAGCCGGGCAGCTCACTGGCAAACGGCGATCGACGCTGCCACTGGCGGCGTCGAGCTCAGCTGGACCCGCCCGGTGCCGGCTGCCGGGAACGCCATTTTGGTGGCGGGGGGGCTTGCCTTCGACGGTGAATGCCGGCTGTACCGCTCCGTTCCCGGCGAGGGCCGGGTCGAACGGCTTCTGTGGAACGCTACCGATCCGCTCAGCTTCCGCCAGGAGATCGAGCACGCCACCGATCTGTTCACGGCCGAAGGGCCGGATGCCTTGGGCGAGTTTGCGGCTACGACCAACCCGACCACAGCGCTCCGTGAACCCCGCGGCTTGGCTGTAGACATCGACGACAGGCTGTTCGTGGCCGAGTCTGGTTCACAGCGCATCCTCGTCTATGACCTCTGGAGCCGGCGCCTCCTGCGACGCGTGGTCACAGCCGACGGAGCCGATCCGCTTCGGCGCCCGATCGACCTGGCCTGCTTTCGGCGGCAGGTCTGGGCGCTTACCGCGGACCCGGCCGGGCTCCTGCGTATGGAGGCCCGGAGCGGACCGATCAGCGTCCCCCTGAACCCGGTCGCC
>WNFB01001374.1_pt1 | contig 20628 bp, 12 predicted proteins | sample 5400501 | NCBI WGS metagenome assembly WNFB01 (sample SAMN13153341, study PRJNA577476) | soil metagenome | isolation source: 200 cm saprolite under Douglas fir tree site 2 hole 1 | place: USA:California | collected 2015-04-18 | reverse complement strand
GCCAGAATCTCGGCCGGCTGCGTGCGCTCGACGTTGATGATGTGAAATCCGAACGCTGTTTCGACGGGGCCGGCGATCTCGCCCGGACGGACGCGGAACGCGACCTCCTCAAACTCCTTGACCATCACGCCGCGGCGGAACCACCCCAGCTCACCGCCCTGGGCCGCGGAGGCGCTGTCACCCGAGAACCGCTTCGCTGCCGCCGCAAAATCGGCGCCTGGGTGCCGCAGCACCACCACGAGGGACTCGGCGAGCTGGTACGCACGCTGCCGGGCGGCCGAATCCGGCGCTGGCTTGAGCACGATCTGACGGAACGAAACCGTCGCGGGTCGCTTCGGCTGCTGCTCCTTGTTTTGCTGCCAGAATTCGCGCATTTGCGCGTCGGTCGGTGGAATCGGACGCAGCTTCCCCTTCTGGCGCTGCGCCTCGATCAGTCGCTGAGCGTACAGCTGCCGCCGCTGTTCATCGGCCAGCCAGCGGCGCCACTCCTCGACCGATCCGAAACGCGCCTGGCGAATCTGATCGCGGAAATCGTTCTCCGCGCTGAATTGCTTGCGGACATTCTGATAAGTCTGCTCCACCTGATCCAGGACTTCCTGGTCCGTCACCTTGATCGATGTATCGCGCTGTGCCTGCTGCACCAGGATTTCGAGCTCGACCAGGCGGTCGAGGATTTGGCGCCGCAGGGTGGCGAGCGCCGCGGAGTCCGTCGGCAGCGTCTGCCCCTGAGCTTGTTGCTGGACCATTTCCTCTTCGATTTGCGACGCCAGGATCGGTCGCGTCCCCACGACCGCCACGATGCGATCCAGTGTTTGCGCCGAGGCGCTGGCTGTGACTGCGGAGGCAATCAGGAGTACGAGAAGCGCTTTCATCGCGGCGTCCGCCTTCTCGTCGTGTCGATCGGCGGGGGGCCCGGTGCCGGGGTCATGCGCGGCGCTGCGGACGCCTGGGCGGAGTCGGCGCGAATCTCCTGGCCGCGCTCCACGGCACGCCGCACGCCTGCGGCGTCTACGTTCCAGCGCGCCTGCGCGAGCAGCGTGTCGGCCAGGAACGCCGGCAATGGGAAGAAGCGCGCCCGCCCGTGGAACACACGATCGAAGTAGTCGTTCACACGGGCCAACGCGAAATTGACGCGATCCCCCGGTGACTTTCCGCCCGAATCGCGGAGCACCTGCGGAGTCAGATTGAGGATCGAGCTGATCATGACCATCGTGGAGTCATGCTCGTCGCGCACACGCTGCCAGTCCTCCGCGGTCAGCGTGACCCTGGCCGAATCCGCCTGCTCCAGCATCAGCTGCTGCTGCGCTAGTGACTTCAGGAACTGATTGATCTGGTCGTTGTTTGCCTGTGGCAGCGCGCCCAGGATCTGCGGATCGAGCGCGTCCAGCCAGCGCGCGAAGTCCCGGACCCTCAGCGATCCGCCCCGATACTTGACGAGCACCCGGTTGCTGGAGCGCGCGGCGTCCATGTCCTGCACGGCAGCTTTCGCGTACACGGGGGCACGGTCCACCACCTCGACCTTCCGCTTAATCACGAGACTGTCGACGTATAGCGAGTCGCCATGCCGGCTGATCTTATCCTGCAGGCCGGTGCGGAACGAATCCTGGACCTCGGCCAGGAGCGGACGGCGGATGATGTGATAACCGAACTGGGTCTTCACCAGCGGACTGACGCCCCCGGGTGCGAGCCGCCAGGCCGCGTCATCGAATTCCGGCACGAACTGGCCCCGCGTCGAAACCCCGAGCGATCCGCCTTCGACTTTCGACGCCGGATCCTCCGAATACCGCGAGGCGAGCTGCGCAAAGCGGACCCCCGCCGTGCGCGCCTGTGGCAGCAGCTGCTCGGCCTGGCGGCGCTTTTGGCCTTCGGTTTTCGCCAGGGCATTCGTGTCGGTCGCGCCCCCCCCACTGCCCTGGCCTGGTGCCACTCGAAACAGAATGTGCTGGAACACCCGATACTGTCCCGCCTGATATGCGGAATCCACTTGTTGCAGCGTGAGGTTGCGGCCCGCGGCTATCCGATCGTGGAATCGTTGCCACTTGAGCCGGGAGACGACGGGCCACATCGCCGTCGCGACCATCGCCGAATCACGTAGATCCTTGCCCGCCGCCAGCGCCACAGCGAACAGCGTGTACTCTATCCAATAGCGCGACACGCGACCGAGGGTCAGCGGATCGAGCGGCACCTGTTTGCTCTGGCCAGCCCAGCCGGCGAGCCGTTCCACCGTCAACGTCTGGTCGTTGGCGCGGGCCACGACGTCCGCACGCGGCGAGAACGCGTCGCGCAGGGCGTCGCACCCGAACAGCGTCAGTGAAGTCAGCGCCAGCAACACCAGACTCACACGTCGCATCCGTTTCCTCTTTCTCTATATTAACCGTGATGGTCCCGCAGAACGGCCGTGAGCGCCCGGACCAGGCCGGGGCCGATCGACTCTCCGCCGAGCCGGCGGAGCCTGAGGGAGAGCGGCATCGCGCGCCGCACGTCGGCTTCGAACTGCACCGCCTCGAGGGCCACCTGCAGCCCCGCTAAGCGGGGCGACGCGTCGCGCCGGAATGTGAGCCGCGCTTCGTCACCCTTGATCAGCACCGTCTCCAGACCGGCCTGGGCACCCAGCGCGCGCAGCGCAGCGACGAGCAGGAGCCGCTCAGCGGCCGCCGGTAATCGCCCGAAACGGTCACGCAACTCGTCACGAACGGCTTCAATCTCACCTGGATGCTCAGCCCGCGCCAGCCGCCGGTACAGATCGAGCTTCGCGTCATCGTCGGCGACGTATTCATCGGGCAAATGTGCCGGCGCATCGAGCGTCACGTCGGGCGGGGAGAATTGCTCCCTGCTCCCCGCTCCCTGCTCCCCTTGTTTGAGGCCCCGCACTGTTTCTTCGAGCCAGCGCAAGTACATGTCAAACCCGACGGCCTGCACGTGTCCCGATTGCTCGCCGCCAAGCAGATTCCCCGCCCCACGCAGCTCCAGATCGCGCAGGGCGATACGATAGCCCGATCCCAGATCAGTATGATGCTCGAGTACCTGCAAACGTTCCTCCGCCTGGGCATCCACCTGATCGGGCACGAGCAGATAACAGAACGCCCGCCGGTGGCTGCGGCCCACGCGTCCCCGCAGCTGATACAGCTGGGCGAGGCCGAGGCGGTCGGCGCGGTCCACGATCATCGTGTTCGCGTTCGGCACGTCGAGGCCCGATTCGACGATCATCGTAGACACGAGGACATCCACCTCGCCACGCACGAACTGGCCCATGACGGCCTCGAGATCGGTCTCCCGCATTTGCCCGTGCGCCACCGCGAGCCGCGCACGCGGCGCGAGCGCCCGCACCCGCGCCGCGAGGGTATCGATCGTCTCGATGCGGTTGTGGACGAAATAGACCTGGCCACCCCGATCGAGCTCGCGCGCCATCGCCTCCTCGAGCAGCGCGTCGTCCCATGGCTCGACGAACGTGAGCACGGGCGAGCGGTCCTTCGGCGCGGTCTCAAGCAGCGTGAGGTCGCGCAGGCCGGCCAGAGAAAGATGAAGAGTCCGCGGAATCGGTGTGGCGGTCAGCGTCAGAACGTCCACGCTCAACCTGAGCGCCTTCAGGCGCTCCTTGTGCCGTACGCCGAAGCGATGCTCCTCGTCGACGATCAGCAGGCCAAGATCCTTGAACGTGACGTCCGAAGAAAGCAGCCGGTGGGTGCCGATCACGATATCCACATCGCCGCCCGCGATGCGTTGCACCAGCGGCGCCGTCTCCTTCGCGCTGCGAAAGCGCGACAACACCTCGATGCGCACCGGGTAATCGGCGAGCCGCTCGCGAAAAGTGCGCCCGTGCTGCTCGGCGAGAATCGTCGTGGGCACGAGGACCGCGACTTGTTTCCCCGCCTGCACCGCCTTGAACGCGGCGCGCACGGCGACCTCCGTCTTTCCGTATCCGACGTCGCCGACGAGCAGCCGGTCCATTGGGCGGGCGCGCTCCATGTCCCGCTTGACCTCGTCCGACGCACGCCGCTGGTCTGGAGTGTCTTCATAAAGGAAGGCGGACTCGAGCTCGCGCTGCCAGGGCGTATCGGGAGGAAAGGAGAAACCCGTGGCGAGCTGCCGCCGAGCGTACAGATCCAGCAATTCCGCCGCCATCGCCCGGATCGCGGCGCGCGTCTTGTCGCGCTGTCGCTGCCACGTCGTGGCGCCGAGCCGGTGCAGGCGCGGCGGCGGCGCGTCACCATCGCCCCCCGCGCCCCCCCCGGTGGTGCGGTAAGGCTCCAGCTGGTCGATGCGGTAGAGCGGTACGTTGAGACGGTCGCCACCCTCGTACTCCACGACGGCGACCTCGAGTGTCGCCCCGTCAGCCCCCACCGCGATCGTCTGCAGGCCGCGGTAGATGCCGATCCCATGCTCGAGATGCACCACGTATCCGCCCGGCGTCAGTGGCCTCGACGCTGCGGTCGAAACAGCACTGCGATAGCGGCGCGGCCTCCGGAGCCGTCGCGCGCGGCGGAAGATCTCATGATCGGTGAGCACGCGCAGCGTCGGCATGATGAATCCGCCATCGAGCGCGCCCACCGCGAGCGTGGCGCGATCGGAGCCGATCAGCTCTTCCAACCGTTCGAGCTGCCCTTCGTTGTCGCACAGAATCACGGTCGGCGGAGGCTCAGCCACGATCTGCCGCAGGCGCTTCAAGTCACGGTCGACGTGCTCAGGCGGTGCGAGTGGAAAGCGCTGCTCCGTCTCGGCGTCCGACAGAGCGATGCGGGCGAGGCCGGTCAGCCGCGCACGCCACGCCCCGGGTTCGATCAGCAGATCCTCGCGCGGGGGCGGCTCTTCTCCCATCCGGCGCGCAACCTCGAGATGGTGCGCGGCATCGGCCCAGGCTCGCTCGACTTCCCGCTCCAAGGCGGATTCCTGATCAGCGATGACGATCGTGTCGGTCGGGAGGAGGTCCAGCAGGTTGGCTCGTCGGGGCGCAGCGTGTTGTGCTCCTGCACCCAAATCCCCCCCCTCCTGTACCGATTCAGCCCGAACCGGCAGAACGGTCACGCGATCCAGCGTGTCGCCCGAGCGTTGCGTATCGAGATCGAAGCTCCGCACGGAAGCGACTTCGTCGCCCCACCATTCGATGCGCGTCGGCGTCGCCATACCGAAGCCGTAGACGTCGAGAATCCCGCCACGAACGCTGTACTGCGCGACTTCGGTGACTGTCGGGACGCGCTCATATCCCATCGCCTCGAGCCGCTGCGCCGTGTCGGTGAGACTCCTTTCCTCTTTACGGACCTCGACCACGAGCCGCGCCTGCTCGAGAGCCGCCGGCACCGCCGTCCGCTCGGCGCTGGCTCGCGCGGTCGTGATCAGGACACGCACGGCCCCGCGCAGCAGCGCCTCGAGTGTCTCGATGCGCTCGCCCGCGAGCTCGTAATGCGGCTCCTCGGCACCTAGCGACTCGCGCTGCGGATAGAGCGCCGTCGTGTCGGGTCCAAGGAGTGTTTGCAGATCCGCGAGCCAACGCTCCCCGTCCGCCGGCGTGGGGGCGATCACGGTAAAGAGGCGCTGCGGCAGCGCCCGGGCGAGCGCCGAGACCAGCACGGCGGTGCTGGAACCGGGAAGCCCGCCTACGCCGATGCGTTTTCCGGGCGAAGGCAGCCGCCCGATCAGCGAGCGTGTAGCGGGAAGGTCCTGGAACCTCTCGAGCAGAAAGTCGAGCGGCATCAGCGGGTGCGGGTCGCGACCCCCAACTCGGCTGCGGCGAGCAGTAACGCCAGAACGAGCAGCAGACCGCTCGCGTCGGCGCGCCGTGTGCCGGAGAACCGCTCGGCAGCGAATCGATCGGCACTGAGCACTGCCGTGCGATCCTTACCGCCCAGCGCGGCGGTCGCGAGGGCAGGTGTCGCGGGGGTGAGGTCGGATTCGCGCGGGTCGGGACCGAACACCGTCGCTCCGACCGTATCTGTGCCGCGCGTCCGAAACTCCACGCGCGGCGCGCCTTCGGCTGCCGCGACTTCAGCCTCGCCCATCACGATGCGATTGACGAGCGCATCGACGAACGGCACGAAGCCCGGCGCACCCGGTAACGCGGTCCATGCCGTGTCGAGCCGGCTGCCCAACAGCACGACCCTGCCCGAGCGCACGAGCCAAGGCTCGCCATTAACGGAGGCGAGGACGGCATCTGCTCCCTGCTCCCTGCTCCCTGCTGATTCAATACGGTATCGTCGCACCACGGGGACGCCGTTGAGAACTGCCAGGTCGGGCGCGGCGATTGCTCCAGGTGTGCCGAGCTGACCCCACCGCCACGGCACGCCGCGAGACGCGAGCGCGCGATTCGCCTGTCCGACGAGAGCCGGATCGGCCGGCGGCTGCACGATGGCGTGGGAACCGGCGGGCGCCTCACCTCCGCTGATCACGACGTCGCGGCCGTCGACTATGCGCTTCCCGTCTTGGAGAACCGCGAGCGCCGCCGCCACAAACGATCCCGCGCTGGATGTCGCCATGACTCTCGCGGGTGGCGCGACGCGCCAGGCGAACCGCCTCCGGTCATCGGCTCGCAGCTCGTCGGGCTCGAGCGCCGCCTCGCCGACCCACCACCCAGGCGCGAGCGATTGCGCCGGCAGCGATACGGTGACCGCCGACCGCGTCGCTCCACCGGAGCGGTCGCCGCCGGGCGTCGCCAACCCGCGGGCGGCGACTTCTCCGCGATTAGGGCGACCACCGCCTATGCGAATCGTGACTGGCACAGGCTCCGGTGTGCCGGCAGCGCCCACCATCGAACCGCTCAACTCGATCACTGCCGCACCCTCGGAGACCGTCACGGCGGCGATTCCACGATTTGCGACCGCGCGCCCCGGAGCGAGCGCCAGCACCCGGACGCCACTCGGCACCTCAGCGCGACTGGACCCGAGCGCCGTGGCTTGCAGATCGCTGAGTACCTGCACCGCCCTACCCGGTAGCGGCTGCGCATTCACCATGCGGGCGGCACGTTCGACAGCTTGCACCAGATCGAGCCGTTGCCAGCCGGTGCGGGTGCTGTCGATCGTGGCGAGCAGCGCCTCGCGACTGCCCCCACGCAGCACGCCGTCGCACAGCATCAGCCAGACCCGATCGGCGGACGTCGTGCGCGCAACAGATGCGCGCGCCGCCAGGCGCAGGCGGTCGAGCGCGAGGCCGCCATCTACGATGGCTCCGGACGACGGAGAATTATCGAGGATGATAACGGCGGCCGTCGGCTGGTGCGCGCCGCCACCCCGCAGGGGCACCAGCGGTCGCGCAGCCGCGAATACGATCGTGACGATCAAGGCCGTGCGAAGAATCAGCAGCAGCAGGTGTCGGAGTTTCAGGCGTCGAGCGCTCTCTCGCTCCGCCGCGCTGAGATAGCGGACCGGCGGGAAATCGATCTCGGGCGGAATGCGTCGCTGCAGCAGGTGGAGCAATGCCGGGATCGCGGCGGCGGCGAGTCCCAGCAATGCCAGGGGATGAATGAAGCTCACGTCAACAAGCGCAGCGCGAGGCCGAACGGCATGTCGGTCTGGACGTGATGGTAGGCGATGCCATGCCGGCGGCAGGCCTTGCGCCATGCGGCGATCTCGCGGCGGACCGTGTCCGCATATGCGTGGGCCAGCTCACGAGGGCGCACGACGACGCTCAACGTTGATTCGGGATCCTTGAACCGTACTTCCGGCGGACCACTGAGCTCGACTTCCGCCGGGTCCATGAGGTGAAAGACGACAACCTGGTGGCCGCGATGCCGCAGATAGCGCAATGCTGCGAGTGCGAGCTCGCGATCGAAAAGCAGGTCCGAGAGCAACACTACCATGCCGCGGCGGGTAAGCAAGGCAGTCAGACGCTGCAGCGCAGCGTGTGCCGCGGTCCCCTGGCCGTCCGGCGTGTCGAGCAGGCCGCGTACGATGCGAGTCCACTGACCCGCCTTCACGCGCGCGGGGATCACCTGACGCACCTGCTCATCGAACGTCACGAGTCCGGTGGCATCGCGCTGCCGCAAGAGAATCAGTGCCAGCGCTGCAGCTAGACGATCCGCGTAGGCGCGCTTGGTGAGACGTTCCAGCGCACCCTGCCACGCCATGGAGCGGCTCGCGTCGACAAGGATCATGGCACGGAGATTCGTTTCTTCCTCGAATTGCTTTACGAATAGCCGATCGGAGCGGCCCAGGATCCGCCAGTCGAGATACCTCAGCTCGTCGCCTGGCTGGTAGGCGCGGTGCTCGGTAAACTCCACCGAGAATCCGCGAAAGGGTGACCGATGGAGCCCTGCCAGGAAACCCTCAACTACGCCTTCGGCCACGATCTCGATGCCGCCGAGGCGCGCAACGTCGGCAGGATCCAGCAGATCTAGGCGCTGAGCCAAGAAATGTCCTTGCCATGGGACAGCCGGGATGGATCGCGACGCTGCCAAGTCATTATAACAATATAATTTACGCGCATTATGCCGCTGGCACAGTCTCTGCTTTAGCCGGGGCGGGAGGCATCATGTTCACAAACATCGCGCTGCTGAGCTTGGCCGTCCTGTCCACATCGACGGCGCGGGGTCCGGGTCTGTACCGTCCGCGCATTGAGCTGTGGACCAACCGCGGCGACGCCGCCGTTTATACCCGCGGTGAGCGGGTCCGGCTGTATTTCCGCCTCGATCAGGACGCCTACGTCACGATCTTCCGGGTCGATACGGATGGTCGCGTTCGCGTGCTGTTCCCGCGAGATCCGTGGGAAGACAACTTCGCGCGCGGCGGGCGAGACCTCGAAGTCGATGGGGATGCTCTCTCACGCGAGGGCTTCACCATCGATGACTACCCTGGTGTTGGCTACCTCTTCGCCGTGGCGTCCGCTGATCGGTTCGTCTACGACCAAATCGAAAGCGGACAGCACTGGGACTATCGCGTCATCGCGGATGGCCGCGTGCGCGGTGATCCGTACGTGGCGATGACCGATCTCGCCCAGCGGATCGAACCCGAAGGCTACGTCGATTGGGACTACGACGTCATCTCGTACAATGTTGGCCAGCACTACGACTATCCGCGCTTCCTGTGCTACGACTGTCACACGTACGTGAGTTATCCCTACTGGGACCCGTATTTCAACTCGTGCGTGCGCTTCCGCATGTTCGTGTACGACGATCCCTGGTACTATCCATACCGCTATTACGGCGGCAGCCGCGTCGTGTTCGCGCGGCCCTACCGCCCGCAGCCTCGCTTCATCTTTAAGGACTGGGGAACCGATCGTCCCAGCCGCGAGGGGTTTGTCTCTCGCGAGCGCGAACGCCCAGTGAACGACAACGGTCGTCGCGGCGTCACGGGCCGCGATCTCGGCGGGCTCGGCATCATACCGCCTCCCGACGTGCGCGATCGTCGCAATCGCCCCGGCGACGACCGCAATAATGGCGGCAACGATCATGGTAACAACGGCAACGATCACGGCAACAACGGCAACGATCGCGGCAACAACGGCAACGATCGGGGCAACAACGGTCGCGATCGGGGCAACAATGGCAACGATCGCGGCAATAACGGCAACGATGACCGCGGAAACGGCGGTGGCCGTCGCCAGCGCCCGGATGGGCCGGACCGTCCCGATCACCAGGAACGTGGCAATCCTTCGGACCGGCCGATGATCCTGCCGCCAAGGGAGCAGCCTCGCGTCCAGCCTCGCGACGATCGGCCGCGACGCGAAGAACCCCGCGTCGTCGAGCCGAGGTCAGAGCCACGCCGCGTCGAGCCGCGGTCGGAGCCGCGTCGTGACGAACCGCGCCGTGACGAGCCACGTCGGGTCGAGCCTCGCAACGAACCGCGCAATGAACCGCGCAGCGAGCCGCGGCGTGCGGAGCCGCGCAACGAGCCGCGCAGCCAGCCCCCGCCACGCGCGGAGCCGCCGCGCGAGTCACCAAAGCCGCGCAACGAACCCGAGGTGCGGCGTCGCAAGCCCTGAACGTTCAGACTAAAACCTTACGCGCCCGATCGTAGTCCCACACGGTCGGGCGCGTTAGCTTTCCCTCCCTTTCTTTTGTACGAGGCTCTCTTGGTCGCGCTGCTGATGCTGACAACCGCGTTGCTTGTCCAAACACCTCCTTCCGTTCAGCGGGCGGCCCAAACAATTTCGGCCGATGGCATCCGCCGGCGCATCGGCATCATCGCCGACGATTCAATGCGCGGCCGAGACACACCCAGTCCCGAGCTCGACAAGGTCGCGCTGTACATCGGGCGTGAATACAGCCGCCTGGGGCTGACGCCGGGAGGCGATCGCGGCACGTTCATTCAGCGGTACTCTCTCGATCGCGTAAGAATCGTCGCTGAGAGCTCCGTGGCGTTCGTGCACGGCGGTCCCGGCGCCACGCTCAAATACGGAACCGACTTCATCTTTGCCGACAACATGTTCGAGAGCGGCGACTACGCCGGTGAGCTGGTGCTGGTGTCCGGACCCCTGAGCGCCGCTACCGCCGATACGGCGGCACTTGTGGGCAAGATGATCATTCTCGCGTCGCCTCGTCTGCGTGGCCCCGATCGGGCTCGGGTCTTCAACTGGAAGCCGGCGGGGGTGGTCCTGGTGACCAGTGCCCCGGATTCCACCTGGTCGCAAATCGTTGCCCGTAACAAGCGGCCGCAGCTACGGGACCCGAGCCGGCACACAGGCGGACCGGTGCCACTCGGCGCCCGCTTCGCGTCGATCGCACCGGTTACCTCCGGCCTCGGAATTGATTTGTCCGCCGCACAGGCCGCCACCACGTTCCAGGTACAGCCGCTGGGCGGGGCGCAGCTCCACGTCCATGCACGCATTCAGCCGGTGGAACGAAACTCCGCGCCCAACGTCGTCGGCATCCTCGAGGGCAGCGATCCCACGCTCAAGAACGAGTACGTCGTTTTCAGCGCCCACATGGACCACATCGGCGTCGCGGGACCGCGAGGCAGCGGTGGCTGCCGGGCGCACGGCGCGGACTCTATTTGCAATGGCGCCGATGACGACGGATCAGGAACCGCTGCGGTCGTGCAAATTGCCGAAGCATTCGCGGGCATGAATCCTCGGCCGAAACGGTCGATCATCTTCCTGAATGTGAGCGGCGAAGAGAAGGGACTGTGGGGGAGCGAGTACTTTTCCGACCATCCGGCCGTGCCGATCAACAACATCGTGGCAGACCTCAACATCGACATGATCGGCCGGAACTGGAAAGACACCATCGTCGCGATCGGCAAGGAACACTCAGACCTCGGCGCGACGCTGAACCGCGTCGGCGCGGCGCATCCCGAGCTGAACATGCGGCCGATCGACGACATCTGGCCGGCGGAGAACTTCTACTTCCGGTCCGACCACTACAACTTCGCCAAAAAGGGGGTGCCGATTCTGTTCTTCTTCAGCGGCACGCACCCCGATTACCACCAAGTGGGCGACTCGCCGGACAAGATCGACGCGGAAAAAGAGTCTCGCGTCGCGCAGCTCATCTTCTACCTCGGGGTCGAAGTCGCGAACGGGGCTCAGCGGCCGAAGTGGAACCCCGACAGCTACAAGCGCATCGTCAACGGTAACTAGCGTCCAAGAACCAACACGCCCCCCGCCCCCTGTGCCCCGCCCCCGACGCGGGATGACCGGGAGCGGGGGCGCGCCTATCTTTGCCTCGTGCGAGTGCTGATCGTAGAAGACGATCCTGAGCTCGCCGGGTTGCTCCGTGATGGCTTGCGCGAGCATCGCATCGACCCGACGCTGGCGGCGGGGTTTGCCGAGGGACGGGAGCAGGCGTTGATCGGCGATTACGACGTCGTCATCCTCGATGTCCGCTTGCCGGGGGGCAGCGGGTTCGACCTCTGCGCCGACCTGCGTCGCCAGAAGGTCGGCGTCCCGGTGCTGATGCTCACGGCGCTCGACTCCGTGGATGATCGCGTCCACGGCCTGGCGGTGGGCGCCGACGATTATCTCACCAAGCCGTTCGCGTTTCGGGAGCTCGTCGCCAGACTGCAGGCGCTCGCGCGCCGCCGGGCACTGACCGTGACCCCCGCCGTCGTGCACGTGGCGGATCTCGAGGTCGACCTCGGCTCGCGGCACGTCAGTCGCGCGGGCCGGCCGATCAGTCTGACGGCGAAGGAATTCGCGCTGCTCGAGTTCCTGCTGCGCCACCGGGACCAGGTCGTCGATCGGTCCGCGATCACGGCGCACGTGTGGGACAACAACCACGATCCCTTCGCCAATGTGCTCGAGGTGCTGGTCCGCCGTCTGCGCAGCAAGATCGACGACGGCTTCGAGGCCAAGCTGATCCGCACGGTGCGGGGCGCCGGTTATCGATTGGGTCTGCCGGGATGACCCTCGGCCGGTTGCGGGTTCGTCTCACGCTGTGGTACGCGGCGACGTTCGCACTCATCCTCCTGCTCCTGGGCGCCGGTTTGTTTGTTGCGATCGGGACGCAGGTGTCGCGACGCATCGACGCCTCTCTCGCGGCGGCGACCGCGGCGATCGAGCGCGCCACGCACGTTCTGGAGGTCGAGCGAGCGGCCGGCGGAGCGGCGGATGCCGTGGAAGAGCTCCACATTCCCGACCGAGAGCTGTACCTCTTCGATGCCGATGGACGTCCGATCACGCCACCTCACGCCGACGCCTGGATCGTCGATGCGGCGCGGACCGCGGGGACCAACGGGCGCATCGACGTCCAGCACGAGACGACCGGCGACCACCAGCTGCGTTTGCATGCCGAGCGTTTCACCGGTCGGTCCGGCACGCCGTACGTCGCGGTCGCGATCGCCGAGCGGCCGGATATCAGGGAGCAGTACGCATCGTTGATCGGGATCTTCGGCGCGGCCGCGCTGGCCGCGCTCGCGCTGGTCGCGGTCGGTGGCTTCCTGCTGGCGCGGCAGTCGACGATTCCGGTCGAGCGCTCGATGGAGCAGATGCGCCGCTTCATGGCGGACGCGGCGCATGAGCTGCGCACGCCCGTCACGATTCTGCGCACGCGGACCGAGGTCGCGCTGGCGCACCCGCGTGAGCCAGCGGGCGACACGGCTGCGTTTCAGGCGATCGAGCGGGAGGCCGACCGGCTAGGTGGAATCGTGGGCGACCTGCTCACGTTGGCACGCGCCGATGCCGGCGAGCGAAAGGTCGTTCGCGGATCGCTGTACCTGGACGACATCGCCTCACAGGCGGTCGCATCGGCGCGGGCCCTGGCCGAGCGGAAAGGCGTGGCGCTTGTCGTGGGGTCGTTTGAAGAAGCGCACATCGTCGGCGACGCCGAGCTCGTCGAGCGCCTGGTGCTCATTATCCTCGACAACGCAATCAAGTACACGCCGGAAGGCGGGCGCGTCCGCCTGGACGTCACGGCGGGCAACGGCAAGCGCACCGTCGTCGTTTCAGACAGCGGCATTGGAATTCCGGCCGACCAACTGCCGCGCATCTTCGAACGGTTCTACCGCGGTGACAGCGCCCGGAGCCATGCGGAAGGCGCCGGGCTTGGTCTTCCTATCGCCCGCTGGATCGCAGACCTACATGGCGCCCGCATTTCCGTCGCTTCCGACACAACAGGCACGCGCGTGCAGATCGATTTCCCCGCCGCGGTGTAAGCCTCCCGTAAGGTCGACTCGCTAGTTTTCTCGCCCATGCACCCTCCGTCGTCATTCGTTTCGGCGCTGTGGCCTGTTCTGCTTTTTGCTCAGCAGCCTGTGACGCGCTCCGACGCCGTCGCCGCCGCGCTTGCCCGCGGCGCGCGCGTGGCGCTGGGCCGAGCCGATACCGCCGCAGCACTCGGCGCCGCGCGCGCCGCCCGAGCGTTCCCCAATCCGACGGTGTCGGGGAGCTACTCGAAGGACACACCGAACTACCACGCCCTCAGCGATCTGCCGCTCGACCTGCCCTGGCTGCGCTCGGCACGCATCGGCGCCGCGGAATCAGCGCGCGACGCCGTGCGCTATCGCTTCGCCTTCGAGCGCGCCGGGATCCGGTTCGACGTCGACACGACCTACACCCGCGGACTCGCGGCGGCGCTGCATGCGCGCCTGTCCCGCCGCACCGCCGTCGATGCCGACAGTCTGCTGCGGATCGCCGAGCTGCGGCGGCAGGCTGGCGACGTGAGCGAGCTCGACGTCCGCCTTGCGGCGGTGAATGCCGGTCAGCTCGCGAACGTCGCCGCCGACGACTCCCTCACGGCGCTCGGTACACTGTTGTCGCTGCAACTGCAAATGGGATTGACGGGGGACCAACCGACGATCGTGTTAGTGGATTCATTGCATCCACCACCCGACAGTGCACTCACGGAGGGCCGAGTGCTGCTCCCCATCGCCGCGGCCGAGGCGTCGCTGCGCTCCGCGGAGCGGTCGCTCGCATTCGCGCGCCGCAGCCGCTTCACGCCGAGTCTCCAGCTTGGCTTCGACACGGGCGACCCCACCAGTTCAACACCTCATGCGGTGCTACCCGTGGTCGGTTTCTCGCTGCCGCTTCCATTGTTCAACTTGAGCCGTGGCGACGTGCTGCGCGCTGCCGCGGAACGGGACCGGGCGCGCGCCCAGCTGGACCTCACGCGCCGGGAGACCGAAGCCGCTGTCGCACGGGCGCGCCGCGAGCTGGCGGCCGCACGCGATCGGCTGCGGCGCAGCGCGGGCCTCGTCGAGAGCGCCAATCGCGTCGCCACCATGTCCTTGCGGGCCTACAGTGAAGGAGCCGTGCCGCTCGCGAGCGTGCTCGAGGCGCAACGCAATGCGCGCGAGATCCTGGCGCGCTACATCGACGACCTCGCGACCGCGGACGCCGCCACGCGCGCCGTGAAGTTGCTCACCGCCGGTCCGGACGAGCCGTGAGCCGCGGCGCGTGGGTGAGCATCGCGCTCGCCGGAATCGGCGCCGGGTGCGGGGGGGGATGCGGCACCTCCGGGAGCGGACAAAATGCCTCCCGAGAGCCTGGCGTCCTTGGGGTCGAGACGAGCGTCGCCACGGTCGCGCCGTTTCCGCACGTCGTGAGCGCAATCGGAACGGTGACACCGCGGCCGGACCGCTTCGCCGCGCTCGCCCCGCCCGGGCAGACGCGAGTCGCGCGCATTTTCGTGGTCGCGGGACAGCGCGTTGCTGAGGGGGATGCACTGGTCGAGTTTGAGCGAGCGTCGTTCGACGCTGTCGCGCAGAGCGCCGCTGCCGCGCTGGCGAATGCGGAGCGCGCCTACGAGCGCGCGGTGCGGCTCGTCCAGGCCGGCGTCCTCGCGCAGAAGGACAGCGGCCAGGCCGCGGCCGACCTGGCGGCGGCCCAGGCGGCCGCGGTCACCGCGCGTCGGGCGCAACAACTGGCGACGCTGCGCGCCCCGCTGAGCGGCGTCGTCACACGCATGAGCGCGGTGCTGGGGGCGTCGGTCGATGCAAACCAGACGATGGTCGAGGTCGCCGACCCGCGATCGCTGGACATCGTCTTCAACGTCTCCCCGACCGAAGCCGGCCGCATCCATGACGGGGACACAGTGACCGTCACGAGCGGTGAAGGCTCGGGCGGCGAGGCGCTGGGGCCAGGCGTCGTGACGAGTATCGGCGCGGCCGTGGACTCCGCCTCGCGCGCGGTAGCGGTGCGGGCCCGGTTGGCGCAACCGACGAGGGCGCTGCGGATCGGTGAATCGGTGTTCGGACGCATCGTCACGGGCGTGAATCCACGCGCCGTGGTAATCCCCGTGGAGGCACTGGTCCCGGAGGGGGACGGCTACCGAGTCTTCGTCGTGGACTCGGCGGGCATCGCGCACGCCAGGGCGGTCACCGTGGGCGGACGCACGGAGTCCCGGGTCGAGATCCTCTCGGGTGTCGCCGCCGGCGAGACCGTCGTTACGACCGGCGCCTATGGCGTCCAGGACAGCGCCAGGATCGGCGGCGCGCGGCGGTGAAGCTCTTCGACATCCTGAGTCGCCAGCAGCGGCTCGTGTATCTCGTGGTCGCGTTGCTCAGCGCCGCCGGCGTTTGGATGGCACTGCGACTGCCGTCCGCTATTTACCCGGAGCTGCGTTTCTCTCGTATCACAATCGTCGCCCAGGGCTCAACGCTCGGCGCACGCCAGGTCGTGTTCAGTATCACGCGGCCGCTCGAGGAAGCCGTGAGCATCGTACCTGGTGTCACACGCGTCCGGTCGCACTCGATCCGCGGGGCGAGCGAGATCGCGGTTACGTTCGCGCCCGGCACGAACATGGACCAGGCACTCCAACTCGTGCGGGCGCGCGTAAACCAGGTCCAGAGCGCGCTGCCGCCCGATCTGACACTCGATGTCGAACAGCTCGCGCCCTCTCTCTTCCCAATCGTCTCTTACAATGTTGAGGGCGGAGAGCCCGCGACGCTGTACGATCTGGCGCGCTATGAAATCAAACCGCTGATCTCCCGCGTGCCCGGCGTGGGGCGCGTCGAAGTGCAGGGCTCCGACGTGCGCGAGCTCGAGGTCATCGCCGACCCCGCCCGGCTCGCGGCGCAAGGCATGACCTACGCGGACCTGGCGGACGCGATCCGGCGCGCCATCACCGTGCAGGCCGTCGGACGCGTCGCCCAGGATTATCGCCAGTACCTGATCGTCACCGATCAGGAAGCGCACGCCCCCGACGATATCGGGGCGGTGGTGCTGCGGGGCGGATTGCGGGTGCGGGACGTCGCGACCGTGCAGCTGGGGACGGAGGACCACGTCCGCATCATCGCGGGAGATGGCAAGCCGGCAGCCCTGATCAACGTCACGCGCCAGGTCGGGGGGAACACCCTGGCGCTCGCCGACAGCGTGGCGCGAATCGTTGCGACCATCACCCCCACGCTCCCGCCGGGCGTGCATCTGAAGCCGGTGTACGACCAGGCGGAGCTCGTCCGCGAGGCCGTTCGGTCGGTGCGGGATGCGATGCTGATCGGCGCAACGCTCGCGGTCGTCGTGCTGCTGGTATTCCTGCGCCACGGCCGCATCACGGCAATCAGCGCGACATCCATCCCGCTGACGCTGGCCATCACCGTCTTTGTCATGCGTATGGTCGGTCAGACGTTCAATCTCATGACGCTCGGAGCGATGGCGATTGCGATCGGTCTCGTCATCGACGATGCCGTTGTCATTACGGAGAACATAGCGCGCCACTTGCGTCTCACGACCGACCGACAGCAGGCGATTCGCGCGGCGGTGCAGGAGCTGATCTGGCCGGTGACGACCTCGACGCTCACGACAGTCGTCGTGTTCCTGCCACTCGGCTTGTTGCAGGGCGTCGTGGGACAGTTCTTCGCGGCTCTTGCGACGACGCTCACGGTGGCTGTCCTGGTGTCCCTGGTGCTCGCCCTGACGATCATCCCCTTGCTCGCCGAGCAGTTCGTCACCGCGCACGAGGTCGAATCCGCGGCCGCTGGGCCGTTGGCGCGCGCGCAGCAGGCGCTCGACGCACTGGGGTCGCGCTACGAGCGGGCCCTGACGGCCGTGCTGCACCATCCGCGGCGGATTGGCGTTGCGGCACTGTTGTTCGTGGTCGTCGGAGTCGTGCTCATGCGTCTCGTCGGCACGGGCTTCCTGCCCGAAATGGACGAAGGCGCGTTCGTGCTCGACTATTTCACACCCGGGGGGACCGCGTTAGCAGAGACCGACCGCGAGGTGGGAATCGCAGAACGGATCCTCGCGGCGACTCCAGAGATCGAAGCGACATCGCGCCGGACCGGCGCCGAGCTTGGCCTCTTCGCGACGTCGCAGAACACCGGCGACATCGCGGCGCGTCTCGTGCCGCGCAACCGACGCTCGCGGAATATTTTCGCCGTGATGGACGATGTGCGCGGCGCGATCACCACCGCGGTGCCGCGGCTCCATATCGAATTTGTCCAGATTCTCTCGGACGTGATCAACGACCTGGCCGGCGCCGCGAAGCCGGTCGAGATCAAGCTCTTCGGAGAGCGGCTGGATACGCTGGAGGCGTATGCCGCGCGGCTCGCTCCGGATCTGCAGGGCGTCCAGGGCCTCGAGGACTTGTACAACGGGGTGGCAGAGCCGTCGCCCGAGCTGATGATGCACGTGAATCAGGCCGAGACGGACCGGCTGGGGCTGACGCCGGAAGACGTCGGGAGCAGGGTGAGCGGGGCGCTGCTCGGGACCGCCGCGGGAGAGATCCGCAGGGAGGACCGGCCGGTCGGCGTGCGGGTGCGGGCCCCGGACTCGGTGCGCTACGATCCGCTGCGACTGCGGGCGCTGCCCATTATCGCTGGCAGCCGCGTCACGCCGCTCGGCAGCCTGGCGGCATTCACGCCGACACAATCGCGCATCAGCCTGGAGCGCGAAAACCAACAGCAGATGATCGCGATGACGGCCGGCGTTAGCGGTCGCTCGCTGGGCGGGGTCATCGGGGACGTACAGCGTGTGCTCCGCGCCAATCCTGCACCGCCGGGTGTGCGCGTCGTGCTCAGCGGGCAATACGAGAGCCAGCAGCAGGCCTTCCGTGCGCTGCTGCTCGTGCTGGGTCTCGCCGCGGTGAGCGTCTGCGCCGTCATGGTCGTGCAGTTCGAGTCCTTCGTCGAACCCTTGATTGTACTGCTCGTGGCGCCGGTGTCGTTCGTCGGGGCGCTCGGGCTGCTGCTGCTCACCGACACCGCCCTGAACGTCGCGTCGTTCATGGGATTGATTCTGTTGGTGGGTCTCATTGTGAAGAACGGCATCATCCTGCTCGACTTTACGCGGCTGCGCATGCGGGACGAGGGAGTCGCGCTGGACGTCGCCATTCGTGAAGCGGCGCGGGTGCGGCTTCGCCCCATTCTGATGACGACGCTGTGCACGCTGTTTGGTCTCTTGCCGCTGGCGCTGGGCATCGGAGCGGGGAGCGAGCTGCAGCGTCCACTGGCGCTCGCCGTGATCGGAGGATTAGTGCTCTCCACGCCGATCACGCTGTTCGCTGTTCCTACGTTGCTCGTCGCAATCCGCGGTCGCGGCTACAAACTTCCAACGTCGTAATCGATCAGTGAAGACTCAGCGCGTGTAGTCGCGCTCAAGCGCGTTCCGGGCACGGTCGAAGCCGTCGAGCTCGAGCGCGAAGGTGGACGGCTCATCTATTCGTGGGATATCAAGGTGCAACGGAAGCCAGGGCGCGTCGCACGAGGGGACTACACCGAAGCGAGCAGCTCGGCGTTCGTCTTAGCGCGCTTCATTTGCTGCAGTAGACTCTGCATCGCTTGCTCCGGCGGGAGATCCACCAGCGCCCGCCGGAGCTTCTGTTTTGCCTCGATCGTCTTCGCATCGCCGAGCAGTTCCTCGCGGCGTGTACCGCTCGCCGCGATATCCACGGCGGGAAAGATGCGCCGATCGGCGAGCGCGCGCGTCAGGCGCAACTCCGCGTTCCCGGTGCCCTTGAACTCCTCGAAGATGATGTCGTCCATCTTGCTTTCGGTTTCCACGAGCGCGGTCGCGATCACCGTGAGCGAGCCGCCACCGTCCTTGGGAGGCACGGCGCGCGCTGCCCCGAACAGCCCTTTGGGCTTCGCCAACGCGTTGGCGTCGAGACCCCCCGACATCGTCCGGCCGGTGCCCCGCCCCGTCGTGTTGTGCGAGCGAGCCAAGCGCGTGAGCGAGTCGAGCACGATGACGACGTCACGGCCCAGCTCGACTTGCCGGCGGGCGTGATCGAACACCATGTCCGCAGCGGCGACGTGGCGCTCGTGCGGCAAATCGAAGCTCGACGCGATCACTTCCCCCCGCCCCCAGTCGATCATCTCGCTGACTTCCTCCGGCCGCTCGTCTACGAGCAGGATCAGCAGGGTCGCCTTGGGGTGATTCTCGGCCACCGACTCGGCGATCGCCTGGAGCATCATGGTCTTGCCGGCCTTGGGCGGCGAGACGATGAGCGCCCGCTGGCCGAAGCCGAAGGGGCAGATGAGATCCACGACGCGCTGCGTCTCCGCGGTGCGGGGACTCGATGCCTTGGGCGTCTCGAGCGTGAGCGGGCGGTTCGGATGGACGGCGCCCAGATTCGCGAAATCGGGCCGGCCGTCGAGCTGACCGGCCGGCTCACCGTTCACTGTCGTCACGCGACCATTGTCGAGTACGATCAGATCCCCGCGCCGGAGACCCGGCAGCCGTACCGGCGGGTCGCTCTTGGCAGGTAGATAGCTGTTGGCCGCGAGGCGGAGGGAGCCGCCTTTGGGAGAGGGATCAAACCAGCCGGTCATGGGAGGCATGTGGGAAGGCTCATGTAAGGTACAACGCTATATTTCCCGCCGCATGCGACAGGATCACATCCGCAACTTCTGCATCGTGGCGCACATCGACCACGGCAAATCGACCCTGGCCGACCGGCTGATCGAGCTCACCGGGACGCTCGACAAGCGGCTGATGCGGGAGCAGGTCCTCGACACGATGGACCTGGAGCGCGAGCGCGGCATCACGATCAAGCTCAATGCGGTGCGGATGAGCTATCACGCGAAGAACGGCCAGTTGTATGAGCTCAACCTCATCGATACGCCGGGGCACGTCGATTTCACCTACGAGGTGTCGCGGTCATTGGTTGCCTGCGAAGGCGCCATTCTGGTCGTGGATGCGTCGCAGGGGATCCAGGCCCAGACGTTGTCCAATCTACTGCTCGCCATGGATGCGGGGCTGGAGATCATACCCGTGCTCAACAAGATCGATCTGCCCGGCGCCGAGCCGGACAGGCGCGCCCAGGAAATCCACGACCTCATCGGGACCAAGCCGGACGAGATCCTGCGCATCTCCGCCAAGGAGGGCACCGGCGTA